>Ga0182024_10010252_pt1 | contig 19147 bp, 16 predicted proteins | sample P32metaG_FD_120480 | JGI IMG/M metagenome (GOLD analysis project Ga0182024, IMG submission 120480) | Permafrost microbial communities from Stordalen Mire, Sweden - P3-2 metaG (Illumina Assembly) | ecosystem: Environmental > Terrestrial > Soil > Wetlands > Permafrost | place: Sweden: Stordalen... | reverse complement strand
TCGTAACAAGGTAGCCGTAGGAGAACCTGCGGCTGGATCACCTCCTTTCTAAAGTAGTAGTGGCTCAACCCGCTATGGTGTGCGGATCATGCCACTCAATTGTAGTCTGCCCTTCTCACGAATGGCCCAGACTACACGCTTCGTTTTACTCTCTTAGCTCGCTAAGTTTGAACGGATTCTGTCTCATCGTATCGATCGCCAAAGCGCAAACCGCGCACAACAACATGCATCGTATTGAGCAATAGAAAAGGGCAGCCTAACCGGCTGCCCTTTTCTATTGGTGGCCAGTCGGAGGTGCGAATGTCTGTCTGTAAACCGAAGGTCCGCCCGGAAATCCGATGTAACAAACGACGCAGCTCAAGAAGGCGTCAGCATAACCAAAGCCGTCGAAGAATTGTGTTTTCAAGTTTGCGAAAGGTTCAATATTCCTCCCGACCGCTTGGTTTGGCTTGAGCATTACGACTACAATAGATGGGACGATTGGAGTTGGGTGAATTTCGGAAAAAAACCTCCTAACGCTCCGTTCGAAGACCCTGAATGGCTGGACATGACGCCCAAACTTTGGGCGCAGTTAAAGTTGAGGCCAAGAAAGAAGCTGAAGAGACGGCACAATGATTTCAGTTCTAAGCTTACTAAACTTTTCCCATGGACCGCTGAGGACACCCTGACATCTCTTTAGCCCGGCGCCGACGGAGCAACCTACTACAAAGCACTTAAATGAGAAAAGGCCATATCCCGCGGCGCCTCCACCCTGCTCTGTATCGCGACCCTCACCGCGTCTGCCCTCTCGTTCAACATCTACCCAACCGGCTCAGGGTCACTTCGGATGCTACTCACTTCGTTGACTTACCCGACTCCTCCACCTAACATAAAGTGCCATGTCAGCCTCCCAGTCACTGGTTGGCCAGACCATTTCCCACTATCGCATCCTTGAGAAACTTGGCGGCGGTGGCATGGGCGTGGTTTACAAAGCGGAAGACACCCCCCTGCACCGCTTCGTGGCCCTCAAATTTCTTCCTGATGATGTAGCCAAAGATCCGCAATCCCTGGCGCGCTTGCGCCGTTAAGCCGAACCCGCTTCGGCCCTTAAATTTCCTCCTGACAAACCTAATCAAAAAAATTCGTCAGTCGTGCCTTTTACCTTCGCGCAGGCTTCATCTGCGCGCCCAGCGCCTGAGGCGCACAAAAACGGTGTTTTTTCTTTTCGCAGTGACCGTCATTTACCGCTGCTCGCAGTCCATCCGTTACGGCTCACCCGACAATCCGCAACGCGATGTACGGCACAAGGAAAAACAGGATGTTGCCGACTTTGTAGACAACGATTCCCGCCAGGTTGATCCTGTCACAGTCTTCGGCCGATACTCGGAACCATTTCAGCACGATCCCGTGCAGCCATCCCTTCGCAACCAAAATCAGAATGGACCACACCGTCACAAGACCAATGTTGAGGATCACGCACCACAGCAGTGCCTCTCGAATCTGTGCGATGTTCATAGAGGTTTCTCCTTAAGTATTATGCTTTAACAATAATGTCGGCGTCCCCCCTGCACAATCTGCCTACGCCTTTTACCTTCGCGCAGGCCTCACCTGCCGCGAATAAAACGTGTTCTTCCTTTTCGCAGTGGCCGCCAGCTAAGTCCGCCATGTTCTTGACCGGGCGCGCTCGGGCTCAACATCTGCGCGACGCGCTCGGGCCCATGCGCCGTCTGCTGCTCACTTCGTTGACTTACCTCACCCCTCCACCTAACATAAACCGCTAATGTCAGCCCCCCAGTCACTGATTGGCCAGACCATTTCCCACTATCGTATCCTCGAAAAACTTGGCGGCGGTGGCATGGGCGTGGTTTACAAGGCGGAAGACACCCGCCTGCACCGCTTCGTGGCCCTCAAGTTTCTTCCTGACGACGTCGCCAAAGATCCCCAATCCCTCGCCCGCCTCCGCCGCGAAGCCCAAGCCGCTTCCGCACTGAACCACCCCAACATCTGCACCATCCACGACATCGGCGAAGATGCCGGCAACGCCTTCATCGCCATGGAGTACCTTGACGGACAAACGCTCAAGCACGTCATCGGCGGCTTCCCCGCCGCCTCAGGTTTACCTCCAGCAGCGCCCCGCCCGCTCGAGCTGGAAAAATTTCTCGACATCGCCATCGAAATCGCCGACGCGCCCACGCCGAAGGCATCGTCCATCGCGACATCAAGCCGGCCAATATTTTTGTCACCAGGCGCGGCCATGCCAAGATCCTCGACTTCGGATTGGCCCAGGTGGGCGTTGCCCGCCGCGCGCGCAGCGACAATGTCGACACGCTGGCAACCCGCGAAGTCCCTCCCGAGGAGCTCACCAGTCCGGGCAGCACGCTCGGCACGGTAGCGTACATGTCGCCCGAGCAGGTCCGCGCCAGGGAACTCGATGCCCGCACCGATTTATTTTCCTTTGGCGTGGTGCTCTATGAAATGGCCACCGGCCAGTTGCCCTTTCGCGGAGAAAGTTCCGGCGTAATCTTTGAAGCCGTCCTCGATCGCACACCCGCCGCCGTAGCGCGCATAAATGCGGATTCGCCGGCGGAGCTGGAACGCATCATCAACAAGGCGCTCGAAAAAGATCGCGAGCTGCGCTACCAGCACGCTTCGGAAATCCGCGCGGACTTGTCACGCCTCAAGCGCGATCTCGCCTCCGGAAGATCGGCGGCTTACCATGACGCCGCCGCCATGGCCTCTTCCAGCGCAGGCGCTGCGGCGTCAGGCGCAGCTACACCCGGTGCTGCTTCCAGCTCCATGGCTGGCAGCTCCGGCTCTGCCTCTGGCGGAAGCTCTGATGGAAGTTCTGGCGGTATCTCTGGCAGAAGTTCTGCCACCGGCTCGCCACAAAAAGAAACTCTTCGCCGTCGCAGCCGCGGCGCTCTTACTCTTAGTTTTACTGGGCTTCGGTGTGTATCGCTGGCGCTCCGCGTCGTCCGCCTCCGGCATTGACTCTCTCGCGGTGCTCCCCTTCACCAACGCCAGCACCGATCCCAACTCGGAATATTTGAGCGACGGGCTCACCGAAAGTTTGATCAGCAGTTTGTCGCAGCTTCCCAATCTGATCGTGAGGCCGCGCAGTTCTGTGTTTCGCTACAAATCAAAAGACGAAGACATACAAAAAATCGCCGGCGAGCTGCACGTCGCCGCCGTCGTAACTGGACGCGTCATGCAGCATGGCGATTCGCTGAACGTCAGCGCCGAGCTCATCGACACCAGGAATAATCGCAGCCTGTGGAGCGACCAATACGACCGCAGGCTCTCCGACGCCCTGAACGTACAGCGCGAAATTTCTGCGGAAATTTCCACCCACCTCTGTGAAAAGCTCACCGGGGAAGAAAAAAAACGCTTGTCTAAGGACGGCACCGACGATCCCGAAGCCTATCAGCTCTACCTCAAAGGCCGCTATTACTGGGACAAGCGCACTCCCGAATCCCTCGCCAAGTCCAAAGACTACTTTCAACAGGCTATCGATAAAGATCCCGGTTACGTCCTCGCTTACGTGGGCATGGCCGAATACTACTTCGTTCTGCCGGACTACACCTACGCGCCCCAGGCGGAAACTGAGCCCAAGTTAAAAGCCGCCGCTTCGAAAGCACTGTCTCTCGATGACAGCCAGGCCGAGGCCCACGCTTTGCTGGCCACCGCTTACGACAACGATTTTGAGTGGGCTGCCGCGGCTCGGGAATATGAGCGTGCGCTGCAGCTCGACCCCAATAATTCGCGGATTCATGTTTTGTATGGCATGCACTTCGTACCTCTTGGAAAAGTTGATGAATGCATCGCGCAGATGCAAAGAGCGTTGCCGTTGGACCCTTTGAACCTGAACGCCATGACCAACCTTGGAGCCGCCGAATTCTCTGCCAGATGTTATGACGACGCCATCGCGCAGTTGAATAAAGTGTTGGAAATCGACCCGGATTATGGCTCCGCTTACGACTTTCTTTCGTTGGTTTATGAGGACCAGGGCAAGTACGACCTGTGGCTGGATAACGCCGAGAAGTCCGCTACCATTAATAAGAACACCGATCGCCTGGCTCTGCTTAAGGCCGCGCGCGCGGAATACGCCCGGGCGGGATATCGCGCCGCCAGCAAACGGATGGCAGAAGTCCTCGAACAGCAGTCAAAACGCATATACATCGACCCGATGAACATCGCCTTCGCTTATGGCAATCTTGACGACAAAGACAAAGCCTTCTTTTGGCTTGAGAAAGCCTTTGCTGAAAAAAGCGACCTGCTTCGCGCTACGAAAACCGCTCGCCCTTTCGATTCTTTGCGCTCCGACCCGCGCTACGCCGACCTCCTCCGCCGCATGAACATCCCGCAATAGCCTAGGTTTCCGCCGACCTCTTCCCCCGCCCCCCCAAAATCACTTCATCACCACCGCATTATTCTGATCCAGCGTCACCGTATTAGCGCCCGCCTTCAGCTCCACCGCAAATCCCCACGTCAGCACCTGCTTGTTGTACTGCGCCGATATCATCAGGTAATACCTCCCCGGAGGCACTCCCGGCAGCGCCGCTTTCCCGTTCGAGTCCGCACGCATCGCCGTCGCCGCATCCGCGCTCACCGCCGCCAGCGCCTTCTGGCACTCCGGCGCCCGCGCCCCGCAAACACTGCCCACATATTTCTGCCCGGTCATCCCCGCGGGAATCGCGATCCCCGCCTTCCGAATCGCGCCATCATAATCATCCCGCAGCAGCACAAACGGGTGCCCCGCCAGCGGATTCATCACGCCGGGCTGGGCCGGGAATCCGCTGACAATCGTCAGCACCGCATTACCCGTCGGCGCATTGACGCTCGACAGCCTCCCGCCTCCCGCGCTTCCCGCCACCACATTAGCCGGAGCCCCAGCCACCGCCGTCCCGCCGCTGGCTGGTATCGTCTTGCTCGCCGTCAGGTGCGCCAAATTACACGTCTGCTCCATCGCAGCAAACGTGAAGTCATCCTCATTATTCTGCCCCGTCACCACCCGCCCATGTACCTGGTACGCCTCCGCGCTCCCCGGGTCCAGCGACCCATCCGCAGCCAACGTCAGCTTCAGCGGATGATCCGGCGCCGCAATCTCCACCACCGCCTTGGTTCCGTCCGCCACCACGCTGTACGGATACGCCCGCGCCGCATCCGGCCCGCAGCCCAGCACCGCCGACTCCGGGAAAAATTGCACGCTGAAGCCTGTCGCCGCCGCGAAAATCCCGTGCATGCGGATCCCCGGCGGCGTCGGCGGACCTTTGTCCCCGCCAAACATCGTCTTCAGCAGATCGGTTTGCATCGTCTTCATCCCGACCCCCGCGCCCTTCGATGACAGGTTCAGCGCCGGGCACGTCGTCCTCTTATTCGCAAAAGTCGTATGCCCCTGCGTAGCCGTCGCCGACGGGTTATACACGCGATCACCCATCGCGTTGTAGACCGGCCCGCTGCCCGACGTCGCCTGCGCATCCGAAATCGACATTCCATTCTGGTCGCGATATCCGCTGTACGACGTCGCAGCGTTCCCCTGCGAATACCCGCTGGCCACCACTCCATCGATCACCACCGGCCCCGGCCCCGAGATCGTTCCATCCCGGTTAAGCGTCAGCACCAGCGGCTTCGGCGTCGTATCAATCACAATCGCCGTGCGATTATTTTTGAAATCAATCGTGTAGTTCTGCTGGTTCGGCGACAGAAATGAGCAGTTCACCAGCACCCCGCCATCGATAAAATCCAGCCGCCACTTCCCTGCTCCTTCAAACACTCCCGCCATGTTCGGCCCCGGCGCCGGCTCTTTCGCCGCATCCGGCAGCACCGCCGACACCATCTGGCTGAACGCCCCCAGCAGCGTGTTCCCCGTGCACGACGCCGGCAGCCGCCCCGCCGTAATGCATCGCGCCAGCGCGCGTTCTTCCGGCGACTTCGGCTTTTGCGGAGCTTGTCCCGGCAGCGGCGCCGACTCGATCGCCTTCAATTGATCCATCGCTTTCTTCTCGTTCGCGTTATACAGGTCCTGCTGCTTTTTCTGAAACACCTGCGCCCGCGCAATTTCCTCCGCCGAAGGCTGCTTGCACGTCGGCAGCAGCTTCTTCAAATCCCCTCGCGTCTCATATGTGTACTTCATCAGCCCGTTCGCCAGCACCGTCTCCGGATGCCCCACCATGCACTTTGAAGTGTCCGAAGTGTCCCGAATATTGCAGTTCTCAATAAATATTTTTTCCCCGTTGCAAACATACGTCACACCAATCGTCTGCGCCCCCGCCATCCCCGCACCCAACGCCGTGCAGAGCGCCAGCAGCAAGCCCACCGCAACCGCCCCCGCCGCGCTCTTTCTCCCGCGCCCGCGCCAAAGAAACTCTGCCCGGTAAGCCCGTGCGACGTCCGCCATATGCATGCACACAACGCGCATGCCCGAGGCAAATCCGCACGCCATGCGACCGCCCCGCTCAAACCCCGAGATAGCACCCGAGATAAAACTCGGCACATAAATGGACGCGTCCATGAACTCCTCCCGCACCACTCACTACTCATCAATTCAAAAGGGGGCCCGCCAGGATAGGCGCCGAGAATAACACCACAAAACAACTACCAGAAGCAAAAAGAAGCTGGAGTGAAATGGCGAAAGCGGCCGCTTCGCGAAGTTGCATTCAGACAGCGCGAAAGGCTTAGAGCCCGCTTGAGGTATACACCGAGAGGTCATCTTACGAATTCTCGCTAATGCCGCCGGTTCATGCGCCGGGATCAAAACGTGGCGATGCACACGGATATGTTCTCTGTTATGTTGTCTAGACCCAATGCGTGATCTAGATATTAGACGTGTCCTCCGCCGCGACCTCGAGGCCAGATTCGCAGTCGAGCGTGAAGCTCTTATTCTCGACGAGTTCAGTCTTTGTTGCGGGATTGTTCGCGCCGATATTGCTGTTATAAATGGGGAACTGAAGGGTTTCGAAATCAAGAGCGAGAAGGATAATCTGCTTCGATTGGCGGTTCAGGCACACGCCTACGGAAGAATTTTTGATACCGTGACCCTAGTGACGGCCTCCCGCCATTTGGAGAAGGCTCGTGGCATCGTCCCGTCCTGGTGGGGCATCTTTGTGGCCGTGACGACGTTCGGCCCCAACCTACAAATAGAATGCTACCGACCTGAGGGCACGAATCCAGTTCCGGATCCGCTAGCCCTAGTGCAGCTAATTTGGAGAGACGAAGCAGTCGACTTGTTGCAGGAGCATAATCTGCTCAAGAACGGACGTCGCAGGCCCAGAAAGTTCCTTTGGGAGGCTTTGGCGAATAACATTGAGCTCTCAAAACTCCAGGAACTTGTCAGAAACAAGCTTAAGGCGCGGAAAAATTGGCGATCTGCCTCGTCACGAACGCGATATGAGAGACAGACTTCGCGCTGCAACGGAGCAGTTCGAATTCCTTGATGCTGCACAATTGGTGAAGCATGCTTTTGGCTTAGTCACGGACGGACGGCGAAAAACAAAGCAACCTTACCTTGTTTATCTTTTCGCCGAGCCGCAAGAATATCAAGGCCGACCTATCGGAGAAGACATAAAGCAAAAACATCGCGAGGAAATCGCGCGTTTTGCCGCGGCGGTGGCTGGAGCTGAAGTTGGATTCGGGGCAATTAGCTATCGGGAATGGCTCGCTGCCTGGCCTCCTGGTCCGGACCCTGCCCTAGCAGCTTATCGTGCCGCGATCATTGAGCACTTCCGCCCTTGATCGAAGAAACCAGATAAGGATTCACCTTTTGGGCTTATTGTTGTTTGCGACTCCGTTTAGCTCCCCGAAGATCGTCCGCCGAATATTTAGGTTCCATGATCACGACTCGTCCGCCATACCGTTGAATCGAGCGCAAGGCGGTGGACTGATCTTTGCCTCGCACCGCGTGTGCAGGCTGTAGGCTGCCCGCCCTAACCCCCGGAGTGCTCGTTTCCCAACGCAAAACAGATCACCAGCTAGTTACCCGCTTTGGCATATCGATGTTTCTATCAACAATGCGTTTTCAATCACGCTTGGCCTTCTTGTCTTCGCCTTTCAAAATCCGTGCGATGGCCAGGATGGTGTTCCAATTCCGCGTCGTCGCCCGCGCACCGAACAGTTTGTCGATGTGCCCAAGATATCCGATCGTTTTCATGTGCCGGCGGTACACTCCGAATACGAATCGCTTTTGCGTCGCGATAACTCGCACGAACCACTCCCCGCGTGGCGGAAATGCGCAGGGAGTGGACGCCAGTCCGCAGCCGCCTTTCGACAGGATGCTTACGAATCGAACCATATCCGGGCGTGACCGCTCGGCTCCAAACGGATTTTCCCTCTCCATGCGGAGAATGTCTCGACCGTCGCAGAGCGCCACTTCCGCCTCGAAGGGCAGCGTGCGCAGCAGTTCCGCGCGGAACTTTGCTCGAGGTCCGGGTCTGCGAACCACAAACGTCCCTGCCGCACCCACATTCACGACACCATAATTGCTCAGTTTTCTGGCCAGCAGGCTCGGACGAAACGTCCGGTGCCCGCCAACATTCACTCCTCGGAGAAAAACAACCAGAGCCATCGCCGGATTATAAAGTGAACGGCCTTTCGATTCCTTTCCCCACAATCACCAGCACCGTAAATTCTTCACCATACAACAGGCGCTCAGCCGCCGCACGCATCAGTAAGTTGGTTGGCAAGTCGATCGGTCCTGCGCAAAACGTCTGCCTGCCCGAACTCTGCCTACCCAAACTCAGCGCACCTGACGTCTACCCAAACTCCGGACGCGCCGGGTGGTCCACCACAATCAGCCGCCCATTCGTCAGCGCTTTGACGGAATGCCGCGCGTTGGCGGGCACAATCGCAACGATTCCGGACTTCGCAATCTCCGTTTCTCCGTCGATCGTCAATTCAAGTTCACCCTCGATCACTTCGTAAACCTCTTCCTCCGGGTGAAAGTGCTCGTGAATCTTGGAACCCGCTGCGAACTCGTAGTGTGCGAACGTCATGCTCGCTGAGTGAACGTAACGCCCCTTCCATCCCGGTAGCCGTTCGATGATCTTCAGTCCATCAGTATCTACAAAGGACATAAGCACTCCCTCTCTTCAGTCTCATCCGCAATGTACTTCATGCTTTCGCTTTACGCGTCTGCTCGATCCGCTCTTCCAGAACGACCGCCACCGTATCTCCCACGACCTTCCCGATAGCGCTGCGCGTGGAGAAAGATTCATCTTATTTAGTATCAAGCACTTATGGACTATTTACAAAGAGTTAACATCTTGCACATTCAAATAGACTTACCAAATCAACTATCTCGTTCATGTTCATACAAATACGAACTCTTGCATCATTTTTGCCTCTTGAAAATCTAGCAAGCCGTTTAGTTTCATACAAATCTGAACTCTTGCACAAAATCAGGTGAAGATGTTGACACTCTCGCTAACACAGGCACTAAAGGCCTACAGGATTGCACTCGTGTCGCTTACAAAACCACTCCTCCGATCGCGCCACCCCCAGGGTAGCTTCCTCGGTATCTTAGAGACTGCTAACCATTCCCTGGATCCCTGGAGGAAGTCATGCCCGTCGAAACCGATCTCAAAAGTGCCCTTTACACCAAAATTGACACTCTCAAGCCCGCTGAGTTGGACGCCCTTCCTCACGGCGCCATTCAGCTCGACTCCAACGGCACCGTCCTGCAATTCAACAAGTACGAGTCCCAGCTCGCGCACCTCGAAAAGAAAAACGTCATCGGCAAAAACTTTTTCAAGGATGTCGCGCCCTGCACCGACGTCAAGGAATTCCATGGCCGCTTCCAGAAGGGCGTGGCCGCGAAACAGCTTCACGAAAAATTCCGCTATCATTTCGCTTTCAAGCAAAACCCTCGCGATGTCAGCGTCACCCTTTTCTACAGCGACGTCACCAAAACCGTCTGGGTCTTCGTCAACCCCCTGAACGAACCGTCGAAGTAAAACGCCGAACTAAAGGCACGCGCGCGTCTTCGGCGAGAAGACGCGCGCCGCCGCGAACAATCGCAACCCAGCTTGCGTCGTGACTCGGCGCCTCGGCCGCATCCGGTTCGCGCCTCCTCGACGCCGCCGCGTAGAAACGCAACCGAGCGTGCGTCGTAACTCGCTGCCTCGGCCGCATCCGCTTCGCGCGCTCACGACCACGCTAACTAAACGCCTGTATACTGGCGCTACGTATGCCTCTCCCCCCAGGTACCCGTCTGGGTCCCTACGAAATCATCGCGCCCCTCGGCGCCGGTGGTATGGGCGAAGTCTACCGCGCCACAGACACGCGCCTCGATCGCACCGTCGCCATCAAAGTTCTCCCCGAACATCTTTCTCACAAAGGTGATTTGCGCCAGCGCCTCGAACAGGAAGCGCGCGCCATCTCCAGGCTCGCGCATCCCAATGTGTGCACCCTGCACGACATCGGTCACCAGTCCGGCATGGATTTTCTGGTGCTCGAATTTGTCGAAGGAAAAACGCTGCGCCAGCTCCTGACCGCCGGCGCGCTCCCCATGCGCAGGATCATTGCCATCGCCACGTGTGTCGCCGATGGCCTCGCCAACGCCCACGAAGCCGGCATCATCCATCGCGATTTGAAACCAGAAAACGTGATGGTCACCGACGACTCCGTGAAGATTCTCGATTTCGGTTTGGCCAAGTTCACAACCGCCGCCGCGGAAATGGGCGAGGCCTGCACGACTACGGTTTTCCAGACCCAGCCCGGCATGCTCATAGGCACCATCGATTACATGTCGCCGGAACAAGCCAACGGCCATCTCGTGGATTTTCGTTCCGACCAGTTCGCGTTTGGATTGATGCTCTACGAAATGGTCACCGGCAAACGCGCATTTCGCCGCGGCACGCAAGCGCAAACGCTACTCGCTATCGCCGCCGAAGAACCGCAAGCCATCGCCGCGCTGAACCCGGAAGTTCCGCCACCATTTATATGGCTGGTGGAGCGCTGCCTGGCCAAGGAACCCGCCAAACGCTACGCATCTACGCGCGATCTGGCCCGCGATCTTGCGGAGCTGCGCGACCGCATTTCGGATCTGCATCACAAATCTCCGGAAAATCGCCCCAGCAATTTGCCGCTGTCGGGAACGAAATTTGTGGGCCGCGACAAGGAAGTTGCCGCCGTCAAAGAATTATTGCAGCGCCGCGATGTGCGCCTAGTCACCGTTACGGGCCCGGGAGGAATCGGCAAGTCGCGCTTGGCCCTGGAAGTAGCGCGCGATCTGGCTGCGCATTTTTCCACCGGCGTCTATTTCGTGCCCCTCGCCGCGGTAAACGAAATCGCCATGGTTCCGTTTCTGATCGCGCAGACGTTGGGCGTAAAAGAAACTGGCGGCCAGCCGCAGCTTGAAAGTTTGAAAAAATATTTGCAGCATTCGCTGCGCGGTCCGGTGTTGCTGCTGCTGGACAACTTTGAGCACATGGTGACTGCGGCGCCCATGCTCGCCGAGCTTCTAGCGCTGGCGCCGAGCCTGAAGTTGCTAGTGACCAGCCGCGCGCCCTTGCACGTATACGAAGAACATGAATTTCCCGTACCGCCGCTGGCGTTGCCCGACGCGAGTTCGCCGCTTTCCGTGGAAGCGCTTTCGCAATATTCGGCGGTAGCACTATTCGTGCAGCGCGCCGCAGCCGTGAAGGCAGATTTTAAATTGACGGAAGAAAATGCCGGCGCAGTGGCGGAGATTTGCGCGCGGCTGGACGGGTTGCCTCTGGCGATTGAACTAGCCGCAGCGCGCGCCAAACTGCTTTCTCCCTCTGCGATCCGCACACGGCTGGCAAGCCGCCTGCAATTATTGACGGGCGGCGCGCGCGATTTGCCCGCGCGACAACAGACTCTGCGGCAAGCGATCGACTGGAGCTACGACCTGCTCGATGCACACGAGCAGAAACTTTTTCGCAGGCTTTCCGTGTTTGTAGGCGGATGCACACTGGAAGCCGTGGAGTCCGTGTGCAATACCAAAAACGATCTCGAACTGGATGTTCTCGATGGCATGACTTCCATGGTGGATAAAAGTCTGGTGCGGCAGACTGAGCAAGCCGATGGAGAGCCGCGCTTCATCATGCTGGAGACCATGCGCGAGTATGGCCTGGAAAAACTGAAAGCGGCCGGAGAAGAACCGCAAACCAGGCGGGCGCATGCGGCGTATCTGATCGTGCTGGCGGAAGAAGGAGCGGCAGAGGACGCCAGCGGACAGCAGGCAGGATGGCTGGACCGCCTGGAGATCGAACACGACAATTTTCGCACCGCGCTGGAATGGTTGCTGGAAACAGGCAGCGAGGAGTGGGGCCTGCGCCTTGGCGCAGCGCTGTTCCGCTTCTGGGAGTCGCGAGAGCATCTTGCGGAAGGTCGAGACCGCTTGGCAAAACTACTGAAGATTGCCGGCGTTGAAAAGCCCACCATCGCCCGTCTGCGAGCCGTTTTTGCTGCAGGAATTCTGGCTCGCGAACAGGGAGACTACGTCGCTGCATACGATCTCATCGCGGAAAGTTTGGACATCGCGCGCAAACTGAACGACAAGAAAGGCATCGCCACCGCTTTGAACGCCTTGGCGGTAAATGCGCAAGATCGCGGGGAATTGCGAGCTTCGCACGAACTGTTTGAAGAAAGCGTGGCGGTATGGCGGGAAATCGGCGAGGTCCACTCGGTGGCGCGAGCTCTGAGTAACATCGCAAACCTCGCGACGCTGATGAACGATTATTCGCAGGCGCGCGCTTTGTACGCGCAATGTTTGTCGACTTTTAGAGAATTGGGTGACCGCAGCGGAATTGCGTGGACGCTTAACCACGAAGGTGACGTAGCGCGGAAACAAGGTGATTCGGTGGGAGCCCAAGCACTTTATGAACAAAGCCTAGCCGCTTTTCGAGAACTTAACGATCGGCCTGGCATCGCTGCGTCACTCGCCGATCTGGGCAATCTGGCGCGGGAGCAAAAAAATTATCGCGCAGCCGATAAATTGTATCGCGAGAGCCTCGCGGTATTTCACGACCTGGAGCACAAGCGCGGCATAGCGCGAGTGCTGGAATCCGTGGCGTGCTCGGCGGCGGCACAAACGCAAGCGGAGCGTGCGTTGCGGCTGGCCGGAGCGGCAACCGCATTGCGACAAACTATTGGAGCGCCGCTGGCGCCGCTGGAACAGGCGAAATTGGAAAGCAGTCTGGAAATCGCGCGGCGCGAATTGACTACCTCTGCGAGCAGAACCGCATGGATGGAAGGTTGGGTGATGCAACTAGACCAAGCCATTCAGGAAGTATCGCGCCACGATTCCGCCGCGGCTCCGTCCTGATTTGCGGGATGCACTGTACGCGAAATTTCGCCTGCAACGCGGTGAGGCGCACCGAGTCGATTGAGTTGAAGTGGTAGAAAGTGACCGAGGATTTGGTTGGAATTATTCCGCGGTTGATGGGTCGATCATGCGGCGGACTGCGGAGATGCGATTTGCGGGAAACCCTCCGCGTTTTGCATGTTCGCGAATCGTAGTTTCGTCGGGCGCGAGGTAGACGCAATACAACTTGTCGCCAGTGACGTAGCTTTGCAGCCACTGAATCTCAGGACCCATGCTCCTGAGAACGGCTACGGATTTTCGAGCAGCCTCCTTGATTTCGGCATCCGAAAGATTGCCGATTCCAGGGATTTCGCGCTCGATGAGAAACTTGGGCATGTGGCCTCCGGGCTAAGCAAGGTAGCAAGCAACTGAAATTGTACCAAGCGCGCACGCCGCGTCTCGAGTTTATTGCATTTCGATTTTACAAAAAAAGACCAAGAAACATCGGAGCGTTCATGAATCTCAGAACCATTCAAAAACCTTTGAAGGAGCAATATCGCAAGGACCCGAGCAGCTCGCGCATCAAGCTGAAAGCCAAAGGCGGCCAAAGTGGCGCGCCCATCGCCTGCTCCGTGGACATCGGACGCGCCGTGTATCAGGCGGAAGCGCACTCGGGAGTGGGAGGCGCGGGAACCGGCGCCTGTTCCGGCGATTTGTTGCTGGGGGCGCTGGCCGCCTGCGCACAGATCACTTGCCAGATGGTGGCCACCGCCATGGGCATTGCGACGAACAAAGTAGAAGTCACGGTGGAGGGAGATTTGGATCTGCGCGGCACGTTAGGAATCTCAAAGGACACGCCCGTGGGTTTTGAATCTCTCCAAGTGCGCTATGACATTGTGGCGTCGGGAGCGACGCCGGAACAATTGAAAGCGCTACGCGAAAAAACGGAACAGTATTGCGTGGTGATGCAGACATTGCTGCATCCACCAAAAGTGCAAACAGACTGGGTAGTTGTTTAAATTTATTCTCATCAACAACCTAGATGCCGCGCCCTCATCGTAAGAAAAAGAGCGGGTTTCTCCACTCAGGAAATGCGAAATGCTCGTTTCTAACGTTGCTAACAGCCAGTAAAAATGGCGTAGAATACGCTCATGGCGAAGCAAGATATGGACAACCTGCACGTCACCTGCCCCTGTTGCCACACCAAACTGGTGGTTGATTCCGTCTTCGGCGCGGTGCTCTCGCACGAAGCGCCTCCGAAAGCAGGACCCAATGTGGATCTCACTGACGCTGCCGGAATTTTGAGCGAACAGCAACGCAATCGCGAAGACAAATTCCGCGATTCCTGGAATCAGGAACACAACAAAGAAGACATCCTCGCAAAAAAGTTTGAAGAAGCCATGAAGAAGGCTAAAGACGCGCCCGCCGGAAAACCTTTACGCGACATCGATCTGGATTGATTTAGCGAGCCGCTATTCTCTGCGCGTCACACGGGTTTGCATTAAACTTCGAGTTGCGTGACCCAGCGACAAAAATTCCGCCTCAAACTGCCTACAAGTACGCTCGTTCTTGGCGAGCGTACGCTGATCATGGGCGTACTCAACGTCACGCCCGACAGTTTCTCTGATGGCGGAGATTTCTTCTCGCCAGAGAAGGCCGTGCGGCATGGTCTGCAGATGGAGCGCGACGGCGCGCACCTGATCGACATTGGCGCGGAATCCACGCGGCCAGGTTCGCACGAACTTAGCGCCGAGGAAGAATGGAGCCGGCTCGCGCCGGTGCTCTCAGCGCTTCGCAGGCGGCTGAAAATTCCCATTTCTATCGACACGCGCAGGTCGGAAATTGCGCAGCGGGCCATAGAGGCCGGCGCGGCAATCATCAACGATGTAAGCGGGCTGCACTATGATCCGCGCATCGCGAAGGTTGCAGCACGGGCGCGAGTTCCGCTTGTCCTGATGCATATGCGCGGCGAGCCGCTGACAATGCAGCAAAAACCTTTCGCGCGCGACGTGATCAAGGATGTTCTGCGCGGCCTTCGTGAATCAGTTGCCATAGCCCGCAAAGCCGGAGTCGCACGCGCGCAAATCATCGTCGATCCAGGAATCGGCTTCGGCAAAAGCTGGGCGCAAAATTACAGGCTACTGCAAAAACTGGCGGAGATCGCGAAGCTAAAATTCCCTTTGCTGGTCGGAACCTCTCGCAAAGGCTTCATCGGCCGGACCCTTTCAATGCATGGCAAGCCCGCCAGCGCTGAAATTAAAATCTGGGGCACGGCCGCCACAGTGACTGCCAGCATTCTCAATGGCGCACACATCGTGCGCGTCCATGACGTAGCCGAAATGTCGCGCGTGGCCCGCATCGCCGACTGCATCCTGAATCCCAGGCTGACGCCGAAACCATAAATCGTTTGTCGACCGGTGGGCGGGTCAGTCGCTTCAGGGGTTGAAGCCCTGTTTTTGCTGGCCTCGTGACGCCGTGGCTAAAGCCCCGGCCTCCTGAAGAGAGCTCTGAATGTTGAAAGTCAATTGCGATATTGTGGCGAAATTTTTTGCTGCGACCCGGCGGTGGGTTAAGATTTGGCGACCCGTAACGCATCAGAAAAAGAGGTAACGTTATGCGCCTACGCGCGCCTTTTCTCATCTCGTTGTCTATCGCGGCCATAGTCCTCGCGCCACAGATAAACGCTCAACTGCCGCCATCCACTTCTTCCACACAAAACGATCCTCTCCATCGTCTGCAGACTCCACAGGCCGCGGGCGCGTGCACCACGGACGCCTCTTCTTCGTGCGCGGAAGCTGCGGCAAAAATATTGCCGCTGCTCATGGGCCCATCGCCTATGCAGGAAAATCTGCGCCGGCTGACCGACGAAGTTGGCGGACGCGTAACAGGAACCCCGGCGATGGCGCGCGCTGTCCAGTGGGCTACGGCCGCATTTCGCGCCGCAGGCGTGGACGTGCACACCGAGAAATATCAGATACCGGTTACCTGGAGCGAAGGAGAAACGCGCCTGGAACTTCTCGGCGAGCTCAAATTTCAGCTACGCACCGTCAGCGTGGGCTGGTCGCCAGCCACGCCGGACGGCGGGATAGAAGCGGACGTGGTGGACATCGGCTACGGAACGGCTGATGATTTCGCTGCGGCTAGCGCTCAAATAAAGGGCGCCATGTTACTAGTGCATACGGACACCGGTTCCACCTGGGCTGACTTGTTCGCCGAATATTCCCGGCCTCCAGACATCATCGATCGCGCCGTCAGCGGCGGCGCGGCCGCGATATTGTGGGTAGGACAACGCGAGCGTCTCCTGCTCTATCGCCACACCAATATTCCCGACGGCCAGCTTGAGAAAATCCCGCAAGCCATTATCGCCCGCGAAGATGCTCTGCGACTTTCACGAACAGTGCTGGCCTATGCCGGGAAAATCCGCGTGCGCCTTTCCATACCCAATAAAATCGGCGGTCCGATGGAGCAGGAAAATGTCGTCGGAGAGATTCCCGGCTACGAAAAGCCCGAGGAATCGGTGATTCTGGGCGCGCATCTCGATTCCTGGGATTTGGGGACCGGCGCGCTCGACAACGGCTGCAACGCGGCCCTGGTGATCGAAGCGGCCCGCGCTTTAAAAGCTACCGGCTTGCGCCCGCGACGCACGATTCGCTTCATTTTATTCAGCGGCGAAGAGGAAGGGCTGCTGGGTTCATGGGCCTACGTAAAGACCCATCGCGCCGAGCTCGACAAAGTTCGCGCGGTGGTCATTTACGATTCGGGGATCGGACGCGTTACCGGTTACTCGCTGGGCGGCCGGCGCGACATCGAAGCAGGCGTCCGGGAAGTTCTGAAGCCGCTCGATTCATGGAGCGTGAATCGTCATACGCTCGACGCGGAAACGGGCACAGACCATTTTGATTTCATGATTGAAGGAGTGCCTACGCTGGTGGCCAATCAAGAAGAGGCGAACTACCTGCCGAATTATCACGCCGCTTCCGACACGCTAGACAAAGTGGACATCCGCGCACTGAAGCTTCATACCGTCATCGCGGCGCTTACTGCCTGGGGCATCGCCGACCGCGTGCAGCCGCTGGGCAAACGGTTCTCACGGGCGGAAATCGAAGCTTCGATGAAAGAGACCGGACTCGACCAGGAGATAAAGTCGATGGGTCTGTGGGAAGAGTGGCAAAACAGTACGCGAGGCCGCCAGCCGTAACACCGGATGCAGATTGAGCCGTTACTGTGGAGAGCAGCCTTGGGCGTCCTGACCGCCGCCCGGTATACTTATCAGGTGACGCAGTTGCTACCTTCCAAAAATCAAGCCAAGCCCGCGGCGATTCTAGCGCTGGATTACGGCCGTGCACGTATCGGACTGGCGATTGCGGATGCGGAATCGCGTCTGGCTAAGCCTCTGGCAACGCTGGAACGGATCAATCGCAATGAAGATATGCGGCGACTCCGGGAACTGGCGCGCGAACAGGGAGTGACACAAATTATTGTGGGCTTGCCGCTGCGGCTCGATGGTTCGCACGGCGAAATGGCCGAAGAAGCTTCGCATTTTGCCGAGCGCGTGCGCAAGCAAATTGGCGTTCCGGTCGAAATGGTGGATGAGCGCCTGACCAGTTGGGAAGCGCAGCGGCTGCTGGAAGAACAGGGCGGGAGGACGATTGCGCCGCCTGTACGTCAGCCATCGCGCCGAGATGCCGGCAAACCACCACGCGCCAGCAAATCTGAAGGTAAATTGACGGTCGATGCGCTGGCCGCTGCGGTGATGTTGAAAGAATATCTGGAGCGGTAGCTTTCGCAATCCAAATGGCATCTAAGCAAGTACTCGTGAGCGCGGAGATTTAGCGGACGTGGGCAAAATTTTAGTGATTATTCTGTTACTGCTGGCGGTGGTCGCAGGATGGCTGTGGATCTCCGTGCATCATCCTTACCAGGGCTTCCCTGGGGAAGGGATATTTGTCGACGTGCCGCACGGCGCCTCCAGCCGCTCGGTGGCACGTTTGCTGCGCAGAAAAGGCGTGATCCGCAGCGCGATTGCTTTTGAATTTTATTCCCGCCGGCATCCGCGGCGCTCCCTGCAAGCCGGAGAATATTTCTTTAACGAGCCGATTTCCGCTCACGACGTTTTCTGGAAGCTGGCCAACGGGCAGGTATACGAGCAGCCTTTCACGGTGCGCGAAGGCGAGACGATGTTCGATATCGCCCGTGACCTGGAAGCTGGCAAGCTCATGCCCGCAAGCGAATTTCTACGCGTGGCCAAAGACCCGGCGCTGATTCAGGATCTGGCTCCGCGCGCCACCACGCTGGAAGGATTCCTGTTCCCTGCTACTTATAATTTGCCGCGCCATCCGACGGCAGCGACACTGACCGCCGACATGGTGAGAAAATTTAAGGAGGAGTGGAATTCGGTCACCACTTCTTCGGCCGCAAATCCTTCCGGAGGAGCTTTGACCGGAACCGCGACCGAAGGAACTGCGGCAGAAGGAAATGCGCCGGCGCTCAGCACTACGATCCCGGACACTTCCGTTTCTTCGTCGACTGCGAGTGTCAGTGCGCGGCCGATCGCGTCGATTGTTACGCTGGCTTCGCTGGTCGAACGAGAAACTCCCAAGCGCGAAGAGCGGCCGCTGGTCGCTGGAGTATTCGAAAACCGGCTGCACAAATCGATGCCGCTGCAATGCGATCCGACGGTGATTTACGCGCTGGAGCAAACCAACAGTTACAAGGGCACGCTTACGCTAGCGGATTTGCGTATCGATTCGCCGTACAACACGTACACGCGCACAGGCCTGCCGCCCGGCCCGATCGGCAATCCCGGCGAAGCTTCGCTTCGGGCCGCATATCAGCCGGCGCACACCGATTACCTCTATTTCGTGGCGAACACCCAGGGCGGGCATTTCTTCAGCGCCACGCTAG
>Ga0182024_10010251_pt1 | contig 19148 bp, 17 predicted proteins | sample P32metaG_FD_120480 | JGI IMG/M metagenome (GOLD analysis project Ga0182024, IMG submission 120480) | Permafrost microbial communities from Stordalen Mire, Sweden - P3-2 metaG (Illumina Assembly) | ecosystem: Environmental > Terrestrial > Soil > Wetlands > Permafrost | place: Sweden: Stordalen... | reverse complement strand
TATTGGCGTAGGTCGCATTCGACAGCACCTGCTGCGCCGGATTGAAATGAATCGCATCCTCATGCCCACCCAGAATATCGATGGCATTGCCGCTGATTCGTAACCTCGGCCCCGGAACCGATCCTTCATCAATCGCATTGCGAACCGCGGTATCGGCCGACCCCGCACCTTCCGTCCCCATGTCCCGCTCGGCGGTAAAGCCAGCCATCAAATCGTCGCGCGCCGCCAGCACCGCCGTAATCGTGCGCTGCGGCACCGACTCCTCTACCGTCTGCAAGTCCTCCGCCCCCGGATGCAGAAACAGATGCACATGCGCGTCGATCAAGCCGGGCATCAAAGTGCGGTCGCCCAGATCGATCACTTCCGCTCCCACCGGATGTTTGACTGATGTGCCTGCCTCCACGATCCGGTCGCCCTGCACCAGCACTTCGCCCGGCTTCACGATCTTCCCGTTCTTCACATCGAGCAGCCGGGCCGCGTGCAGCACAATCGAATGTGGTGGTTGGGATTGAGATTGAGCCTGCGCCGCCAAGAACTGGGGGAAAGACAGCGGCAGGACTAGAACGGCTGCAAAGAACCAGCGTGGGATGCTCATGTTAGTACGGGATGGTACCACCGCGGGTGATTAGGAGACCACTGAAGAATAAAGCCTGAAAGTCCGTGCGCGAGGCTAGTCTGTCAGACGGTGTTCTGAAGTGAAAATGAAAGAGGCGCCCCAGCGGGGCGCCCGATAATAGCCCGGCGGTTTACCGCCGGGTAGCCTCCATAAAAATGGAACCGCATCCTGGAGGGATGCTTGAACCACTCTCGCAAACCACTGCTACCGCCCCTCCAACCCCTTCAGTTCCTCCCTCAACGCCCTCTCCACCTTCTTCTGCAACTCCGCCGTCAACTTTCTTCCACGCGAGGTCAAATAAAACACGTCGATCGCCATCTGCCCCTCGGTATCGATCAACGCGATCTCAATATTGCATTCCTGCTGCGAAAGGCACGAACTAATGCGATGCAGCAGCCGCGGCCGGTCTTGCGCAACCACCTGCAACAGCGTACTCGTAGAAGAGGACTGATCGTCGAAGTCGATGCGTGTCTCCACGACCACCTTAATGCTCGCAGCCTTCTCGCTCCGTTGCCGTCCGCGCAGCATCCCATCCAAATCCGCTTCCCCCGCCAACACATCGATAACGCTTTGCTTAAACCGCTGCCACTCCGATAAATTCAACTCCAGCGTGCGAAAGCGGTCCGTAAAGTACAGAGTATCCACCACCGTCCCTGCCTGGTTCGAAAATGCGTGAGCCTTCACAATATTCATCCCCCACGCCGCCAGAACTCCCGTCAACGTCGCAAACAGCGAGGGTCGATCTTTCGTCACCAACGTGAGCTCATACCAATGCCGCCCACGCTTCAAGTCGACCTGCACCTTGTCATGGCCAAACTCCTCGGCCATGGCCATGTGCCGCATCACTTCTTCGGCGGAGTGCACCCGCAAATATCTCTGCGGAAATCCCTCCACAAAATCTTTAAACTTGCCGCCGGTCACCGGAGCCAGGCTGCGCAGGCGAGCGAGTTTGTCGCTTCCCCCATCGCCATGCACCCGCTGGTCCGCGCTGCGGCTCAAATAATTTGCCGACGAAATGTAGAGCTGCCAAACATTCTCCGCTTTCCACGGCGTCAGCGCCTCCGGATTCACCGCCTTGATGTCTGCGTAGGTAAGCAGGCACAACATCTTCAGCCGCTCCGGCGTGCCCATCTTCTCCGCGAACGCCGCCACCGTCTCCGGATTAAAAATATCGCGCCGCAACTGTGCCGACATCTCCAGATGGCTGCCAATCAAAAACAGCACCATCGCCCGCTCTTCCGCATCCACATCCAGCCGGTCCAGGCAGTTCCCCGCTATTTCCAGGCTCGACTTAACGTGATTGCTACCCGCGACGCCTTTGCCCGTGTCGTGCAACAACAACGCCAGGTAAAGCAACTGCGGATCCTCCAACTCGCCCAGCAACTCCGCATATCGCTGGTCCCACTCCGATTGCGACTGCTTCAGCCGATGCAAGCTTTCAATCGCGAGGATCGAATGCTCATCCACCGTAAAGCGATGATAGTAATCGCGCACTACCAGCGAATCGATCGGCTTCAATTCCGGCAGCAGCAGCGTGAGCAGCCGCAGCGAATGCATCGCGCGCAAAGCCTCCGCGGCATGCGGCTGCAATAGCGTTTCCTGCAAATAGAGCCATAACTCCGCTCCGCGCGGCGGAGTCACCGCCAATCCCGGCAATGCCTGCTCGATCCTGTGTTCCGTCGTCGCACTCAACTTCAGCCCATGCTCGGCCATGAAGTGAAACAGCCGAAGCAGCATCTCAGGATCCTGCAGCGAAGATGACTGTTGCAGAAAAATCATTCCATCCACCACGGAAAAATCCGGACTTGACGGCCGCGACCGCCATCCCTGAAATTGCCGCCGCAGCGCAGACCATGCCTCCGGAATTTCCTCCAGCAGTTGCGTCACCGTGCGCTGCACTGCGCGAGCGTGGCCAAAGTAAATCCGCATCCAATCGGCTGCAGTAAGATCCGCCGCCTGCCCAGCGCCAGTCTTCCGCGCGGCGGCTTCGTCCTGCGCCTCCCAACTCAGAGAGTTGTCGTCCCGCCCGTAGCGAAGATGCAGGAAGCACCGGGCCGCCATCAAAAACTCAAGCGCCGCATCCAGTTGTTTGCGCACCGGCGCCCGCAGAGAACTGGCATCCGGCCAATCGCCCAGCTTGCTCATCACCGAAATCTGCGCCAGCCAGCACGCGACGTTGTAGTCGCGCAGCCCGCCCGGCGTTTCTTTCAAATTCGGCTCAAGATGAAATACCGTGTCTCCGGACTTTGCGTGCCGCTCGCGCGTCACTTCCGCAAGCCCCTGCAGCAACGCCTTCGACTCCCGTGCTACCAGTTTCGGAATCAATTTACCGTGAAACCGGGCGAACAGTGCGTGGTCGCCGGCAAGATAGCGGCAGTCCAGAAGAGAAATCGTGAATTCCGTATTGTTTGCATCGAAGCGCTCGCACTCTGCAAGCGTGCGCGACGCGGGACTCAGCTTTAGCTTCAAGTCCCATAGTTCCTGCGAGAATTGCCGGATCGACGCCTGGTGCGCTTCTTCGCCGCCACGATCGGCATGCAGAAAAAGAAGATCGATGTCGGAGTAAGGGAAGAGCCAGCCGCGTCCGAAACCGCCAGTCGCTATTAAAGCAAAATTTTGCGGACCGCCGGTATCGGCCGAGATGAATTCGCGCCACAGCCGTTGCAGAATGTCTTCGATTACACGAGTCCGTTGCGCGACCGCCCTGCGGCCATCCCCGGTGCTGGCGAATTCTTGTGCAATGCGCGCCGTTTCTTCGGCGAGCGTACTCCGCAGTTCACTGATCAGTGAAGAGGCTGCCATCATGGCCTTGAATCATGGAAAAGATCGCCGCAGTATAAATCGCCAACCTCACAGCGCTCCTTCGCCGCGTTCTTCGTTGCGAATGCGAATCGCTTCATCTACGCGCGTCAGAAAAATCTTTCCATCGCCAATTTTCCCGGTGCGCGCCGCCGTAATGATGGCCTGTACCGCCTTCTCTACCATGCCATCGGCCAGCACGACTTCCAGCTTCGTCTTCGGAATCAGATCCACACTGTACTCGCGGCCGCGGTAAACCTCGGTGTGCCCCTTCTGCCGGCCATGCCCGCGCACCTCGATCACCGTCATTCCTTCGACGCCAATTTCCTGCAGCGCGCTCTTCACCGCCTCAAGCTTGGAATTTTGGATGACTGCTTCGACCTTGGTCATGATGTTTTTGGAAGTATACTCGCGCTTCGCGCTCGTACGCACCGCGCGACCCACTCTATCGCCTGCCGCTCCTCCACGGAAATTGAAACTATTTATCGCTCCTATCGGTATTTGTTATGCAGCAGGAACCGTCGTGGCCTGTATTTTCCTTAGTACACCTTCGTGCCCTTTGTGGTTGATTCCGCCCAAACTGACCACTACCCCAATCACCTACTTCGCCCCGCCCTTTTGTTCCGGAGCCGCAGCAGGCTTCGCGAATTTTGAATCGTCCACGGGCACATTCTGCTTTACTTCGCTCACCTGAATCGTAAAGCGCCCGCCCGGCCTCGCCAGCGTCCAACTAAATGGAATCTTCACGCCACTCACTTCTCGATAGTCCGCATAATCGATCTGAGTAGGCAATCGCCCCAGCGGCGTCTCGCCAAAACGCACCAGCCGCACCAGCAGTCCAGATTGCGCATCAAAATAAAGCCGCAGCGGTGTCTTGCCTTCGCGCCGTCCCACCACCAGGTACGCCTCGTGATCGCCGATCTTTTCCGTCCCCCGTACCTGCGCTTCGATGAACATTCCCTTCAAGTGCGCCGCAAAATGGAGGTCCGCATCCATCGCCGCGGCGTCAATCTCCGGCCCGTGCATCTCGTGCACGGGACGCTTCGGCGCGCCCAGCCAGCCCTCGTGGCCGTCGAACGCCGTGATGCTGTCTCCGTCCGGTGTATGCGTGAAAGATACCCGCATATCGGGATCCTTCGAATAAATATCGATCGGCACAATCCTGTCGCCAAAAGCGATCGTCCCCTTCATCACCCGGCTCGTCACTTTGTCGATCGCCGCGGTTCCTCCAACCGCATGCAGATACTTGTCGAATAACTGGTCTGCTGTCGGCCCGCTCGGCTTCTCCGAACCCTCGTCGTGTTTCTCTTCGTTCTTCTTCGCCTCGCCGATCGCCGGCATTGCTACTTCCGCCATGACCGGCGGCGTGCTCACGGGGTCGCTGCTGCCGCGATGACACGAATAGCACGTTACTTCGCGATGCTCTTCAAAATTATCCTTGTTAATTGCGAACATCATCTCCATCATCTTCCGCGCAGTCTGTTTCGGCTTCTTGTCGTCCTTTTCGAACGCGCCCTCCACGTGGCAAAATTCGCACTCCACCCCCAGCGATGCCGTGATGAACTGCATCGCCGGGATCAACTGGTCGGCCGGAATATCCTTGAGCACTTGAATGTTCTTGAACTGCTCCACCGCCTTTTTCGGCGCGCCAGCACTCGCTGTGGAAGGCGCTGCTGCACCGGACTGCGCCTTCGCGCCACGCATCGCAACTCCGCCCACTGCCAGAGCTGTAAGTACTCCGATTACCGCACCCAATCGCCGCTCTTTCTTCATGAATCTCCTCATAGTGGATATGAAATATTTTGCCAGGCTGTGGATTTCCTTTGCGCCCTTCGCGACGCCTTTGCGCCCTTGGCGGTTAAGAGCTTTTTGACCGCAAAGCCCGATAAGTAATTCGCGCAATGTTCGCAAGAAGAACAACCGGCGAACCGCACCACCATCCATTTTTGATGGCCGTTTTAGGGCCGATTGCTGTAAACATACTTTCCGGAAACCTCCGCAATTACAAACTTCGTCGGCAACAGCCCGTCAACTCGCGCCTTCTCATACGGTGGAACGAACACAAACACGCGCTCGCCGCCGGCCCAGTCCTGTTGCAGATCCGCATCGCTCAAATAGATTTTCGGCGCGTCCGCAAAAGTAGAGCCGAACCACATCGAGGTCGTCCGCCCCTCAACCAGATAAATCGGCCGCCGCAAATAAAATAGCAACGACGATCCAAACGCCTGATCGCCATAAATCATGACCTTATCCTCAGACCGCGCCCGCGCCGCAATGTCGCGCGCCAATTCCTTCGACGAAAGATACGGCCCGAAGCGGCCCAGCGCAATATGCGCCGCGACCAAAAACACCGCCAAACCTGCGCCCAGCACCCATGTCGCGGCGTAGTGTCGCCGATACAAACGCAGGATGAACGACAGCGATGGAGCCAGCAGCAGCACAATCGCCGCCAGCACCGCCGGCAGCCGCAGCGCCGCAAACGACGCGTAGCTCAAATCCAGCATGTGCGAGGTCGAAAGCGTGTACGCATTCGTATCCTGCTGGCTCAGTACGGTTCCAATATCCGGTTGAAACGAAAGATTTCTCGACTTCCACAGGCCCACCGCCAGCATCACGCTGGCGAGAATTCCAATCACAGCAAGCACACCCGCCGACGCCGTCAGCCAACCAGCGCGCTCTTTTCCAGAACACTCGATCCGCTCACATTGCGCGATCCCATCGGCAAGCAACAACAGAACCGGCAAATATGCCGGAAACGTGTAGTACTCCTGGTTGGTCGAGACGGAAAAAAAGATCAGAACCACGCCCGCCAGAATCCAGCACAGCAGCCGTGTTCGAGCGGCAAAATCGCTCTGCCGCACACTGTCCATACCGGAAGCACGGTCGCGCCCACGCCACGCCTTCCCGGCCGTCTTCACTGCCGCCGGAAGATACAAGCTCCACGGGAAAAGCCACACCAGATGCAGCGTCCAATACAAACTCGCAGGCAGCTTGTTGTAATCCCGCGGATAGCGTCTACCCAGAAATCTTAAGTAGTGTTCGTTGACGAAATAAAACCACAAAAACCCGTGATGCTCCGCTGTTCCCGGATTCCGGATTCCGGCCAGTATGTGCCAGGGCGCGGCGATCGCCAAAAACAACGCGAAGCCGGAAAGCAGCCGGAACTCCCTCCATCTCCGCCATTCTCCCGTAGCCAGCAGAAAAAAGAACGCCGCGCCCCCAGGAAACACCAGCGCAATCAAACCCTTCGTGAGCACGCCCAGCGCCATCATCGAGTACGCCGCGTACCATCGCCAGGCCGCAGCCCCACGCTCAAGCGCTGTCAAGAAAAAATAAGCCGCCAGCGCAATCAGCAAACTCAGCAGCACATCCGGAATCAAGACCCGCGTAAACAAGTACACGCCCGCGCAGGTGTAGACAAATAATGCCGCGTAGATTCCTGTCTGCTCACCAAACGCTCGCCGACCCCACCCAAAAGCGAGCACGCCCAACAGCATCACCGACAAAACCATCGGCAGCCGCGTGCTGAATTCGTTGACCCCAAAAATCTTGTAGCTGAACGCCACCAGCCAATAGGGCAGCGGCGCTTTCTCCAGATAACGCACACCGTTGATGTGCAGCGTGACGTAGTCTCCATTCGCCACCATCTCGCGCGCGGCCTCGGCGTGCGTGCTGTCGGCATCGTCGAGCAATCCCGGAGTGAACATCGAACCTACGTAAACCGCCAGAAACACCGCGGCCAGCGCCCAGTATCGGGCCTTGGACCCATGCCTGCGCTGCACTTCTTCTGTAATGAGAGAACCCCGAGTCGCCATCAAATGGATGAGCCCGATCCAATCCTGCGAAGAATATGCACGGCGGCAATCCGCAGTGCCCGCATCATTGCTTCTCCGCTCCCGCTGTGCCGTGCCGCATAAAATATTGCCACTTGTCCATTCCCGCCGGGATAGCCACGTCGAAAAACCCCACCATCATTTCGTCTGACGTCTGATCGCCCCACGTCACCGTCTTCTCCGGATCGGGATTGTGCGGATTATTTCGCGAGTTGTCATACCATGCCACGGCCCGCAATCGGGTCCCCGCCTTCAACTCCCGCGGCTGCGCCAGCTTGTAACTCAATTGCCAGTGAAAGTGATAATTCACGCGCAACAGGGTCTCAACGCTGCCATCGTCGTGCACAATGTCATACTCAAATCGTTTCCCGCGCAAGTGCATGTGCGGGAACAGACTCAACAACGTTGCGTCGTTCGGCAGCGTCCCCTCCACTTCCACGCGAAAATTCTCCGCCCCCGGCGGAATCACCAGCGCGTGATTATTCAACTGCAGCGTAATCACCCGCTGCTTCGGCGGAATCTTCGAGAATACCAGCCCCACACTGGTCTGATCGCTCGCGGCCTCGCCATTCGTCGTGTAGTGCATCTGAAACACCACGTCCGACCCCGCGGGGACAAACTTCGCTATCCCCTCAGACCAGCGGTCCGGCGCGCTTCCCGGCGCATACACCAGCAAAAGATCGCTGGTAGTTTCATGCGCCTGCCTCCGTTCTTCCGGATCGCTCAAGGTCGACGCGGTAAACGGTACGCCCAACGGAGCATGTCGCAACCAGGTCGACTCCGGCGGCCGAATGTACACCACCGCATGATGCACGTGCGCCGGGCTCGAAGGCCGCACCTCCGCCATCTGCACCCACTTGTCTTCGGTGAAATGTGTTGCCACAATCTCGTACGTATATTCCACTTCGCCCCGCGCGGGAATCTGTACCGACTGCGGCATCCTCACAACGACGTCCGGGTCGGGAATATTCCAGTCTGCATTCCACTTGCGCGGCGCGGGCGCGTCATGCGGGTTTCCCGCCGGCACATCAGCATTTGCCCAAGCCGCAATCGTCGCGATTTGCTGCTCACTCAACGACGGATCGTTGGCAAAGTGTCCGTAGCGTGGATCGGCAAACCATGGCGGCATCATTTTCATTTCCACCGCATCCGCCATCTTCCGCGCCCATGGCTGGGTTTGCTCGTAGGTCGTCAGCGGCATCGGTGCAGCTTCGCCGCTGCGGTGACAACTCTGGCACTTATCCTGCAAGATCGGCAACACATCCTTATAGAAAGTTGGCGAGGCTATTGATTGCGAAGCCTTATCATCTCGCTCCGCACCTGCAAGCGCAGGATGCCACATCGCGCCAAGCACAAGCACAAAAAATAATGTCGCGAAGGCCCCGCCGATAATTTTCACGAGCGCAGAAACTCCAGCGTCAGTGCCCACGCCTGCCGCGCCGAGTTTGTCTCATACGCCGCGCGTTCGTCGCAGAAAAATCCATGATCCGCGCGCGAGAACTCGGCATTCACAAAAATCTTTTTCTGCTCGCTTAGCGCATCGACGACCGCTTTCCTGTGTTCCGGCGTAATGTGCTTATCCAGTCCGCCCCATACGAACAGCGATGGCGCTTGTAGCTTCGCCGCACGATCCAGCAATCCGGGCGCGATTCCTCCGCCGTAAAAAGAAACCGCCCCGCGGAGCGGCACAATGCTGTTTGCGATAAATGACACCCGCCCGCCCAGGCAAAAGCCAATGCTCGAAATCGCCTCCGCCTTTACCTGCGCATTCGCCTGCAGCCACTCGTAAGCGGCGCGTATGTCGTGCTCGGCGGTTTCCGGTGTCACTGCCTGCAGGTGCGGCATCACTGCGGCGAAATCCGTATAACTGGCCTCAAATCCTGCCGGAGCAGTTCGATGAAATAGTTCCGGCGCAATCACCACGTATCCTTCCGCAGCGAATCGATCGCTCACGCTGCGAATGTGATGATTCACTCCGAACGCTTCCTGAAACAGCAGCAAGCCGGGATGCTGCCCGCCCCGCTCCGGCCGCGCCACATACGCGGCCATCCGTGTTCCATCCCCAACCGCCAGTTCCGTTTTTTCTTGTGCAATGTCCATCGCGTTCATCCAGCTTTTCTCCAAAGCGTCGAGCTCAAGGCACCTTTTCCCGTCGCCAGTCCTCATCTAGTTTCGCACAAACACACCGGCCAAATCCTCGCGACCGCGCATACCGCCATGCAAAAGTGCTACAGTAATCGGTTCATGTCCGCCCCCGATTCCATCTTCGTGCGCGCCTGCAAGTCTCAGCCGGTCGATCGAACTCCGGTCTGGTTCATGCGCCAGGCCGGCCGCTACATGAAGGAGTATCGCGCGGTTCGCAAGCAACATTCCCTGCTCGAAATCTGCAAAAAGCCAGAACTCGCCGCCGAAGTGACGATCACCGCCGCTGAATTTCTCGGCGTCGATGCCGCCATCATCTTCGCCGACCTGCTCCTTCCGCTCGAAGTCATGGGCTTGCCCTTTCATTTCGCCGCCGGAGAAGGCCCCGTCATCGAGAAGCCCGTGCGCACCGCCGAGGACGTAGCCCAGCTTCGCACCGATCGCGCCGCCGATCTCGGTTATGTCTCCGAGGCTGTCGGCCTGGTTGCGAAACATTTTGCGGGAAAGCTTCCCGTCATCGGTTTTTGCGGAGCGCCCTTCACCCTCGCCAGCTACATGATCGAAGGCGGCGGCTCGCGCCACTACCTTCACGCCAAGAAAATGATGTATAACTCGCCCGCCGAATGGGATGAGTTGATGCGCAAGCTGGTCGACGTCACCGCCGAATATTCAGCCGCTCAAGTTCGCGCTGGCGCCGACGTCATTCAAATATTCGACAGTTGGGTCGGTTGCCTCAGCGTTGAAGATTATCGCCGTTATGTTCTGCCGCACGTAACCACACTCGTCAAGCGCCTGCAGAAGACCGTCGCGCCTGTAATTTATTTCGGCACCGACAGCGCTACGCTCCTTCCCGCGATGAACGAAACCGGAGCCGACGTCATCGGCCTCGACTGGCGCATTCCGCTCGATCAAGGATGGAGCGCGCTCAACCACCGCTGTGCCGTGCAGGGAAATCTCGATCCTGTTCTTCTCTTCGCAGACTGGAAAGAATTGAAATCGCGTGCCGAACAAATCTTGCGACTCGCTGCCGGATGTCCCGGCCACATCTTCAACCTCGGCCACGGAATTCTTCCCGAAACTCCAGTCGAGAACGTAAAGAATCTGGCCCGCCTCGTACAGGATTACTCGCGGAAGCCGGAATCCGGAAGTCGCCTGCCAGCCGCCGGAAGCCGGAAACCGAGCGCCAGAAGCCGCGTTCCATGACTCGCGTTGCGATCATCGGCGGCGGCATCTCCGGACTCGCCGCCGCATTCGCTCTCGAAGAACATCGCCGCGCCGGCACGGCCGAATACATTCTTTACGAATCCTCTCCGCGCTTCGGCGGAGTTCTTCGCACCGAACACATCCAGGGCTGCATCGTCGAAGCCGGGCCCGACTCGTTCATCACCGAAAAGCCCTGGGCCGCCGATCTGTGCCGCGCCCTCGGTCTCGGCGATCAACTCATCGGCTCCAACGACGCCGATCGCAAAACCTACATCCTCGTGCGCGGACGATTGATTCCCATCCCTGACGGCCTGATGTTCATGGTCCCGACGAAGATTATGCCCACGGGCCTCTCGCCGCTCTTTTCCTGGGGAACCAAGCTTCGCATGGCGCAGGAACTTCTTCATCCACCGCACGCCGCCCAATCCGATGAGAGCGTTGCTTCGTTAGTCGAGCGCCATTACGGCGCGGAAATGGTCGATCGCCTCGCCGATCCGCTTCTCTCCGGCGTCTACGGCGGCGAAGCCGCCACTCTCAGCGTGCGCGCCGTGCTTCCGCGCTTCGCCGAAATGGAGCGCACCCACGGTAGTCTGGGCCGCGCCATGCTGGCCGCCCGCAAGAAAATGCCGCGCCCCGCCAACAAGCCCTCGCCTCCGCTTTTTACTTCGCTAAAGAACGGTATGCGGCAGCTTGCTGAAACCATCGTTCCGCGTCTCGACCAAAATTCGCTGCGCGCCAACTCCGCGGTGCAATCGATTCGCCGCGAAGCCGGAAGCTGGAGTGTATCAGCTGACTCAAACCGCGAATACTTTGACGCCGTAATCCTCGCCCTGCCCACACACGTTGCCGCGCAACTACTTTCGAACGCCAACCCCCAGCTTTCCGCCGAACTCGCCGCCATCCAATACAGTTCCTCGATCACCGTCGGCCTCGGCTACGGACGCGACGTTCGCCAGTCGCTCCCTCCCGGCTTCGGCTTCCTCGTTCGGCACAGCGAAGGCAAGCGCCTGCTCGCCGCCACTTTTGTTCACAATAAATTTCCCCACCGCGCACCCGAAGATCGCGCCCTGCTGCGCTGCTTCTTCGCCGGATCGAACGCCGAAAATATCTGGCAACTCTCCGACGACGCTATCATCGCCATCGTTCGCACCGAACTGCAGCAAATTGTCGGCCTGCGCGCCACACCGCTTTTTGCCCGCGTATATAAATGGAAGTCAGCTATGGCGCAGTATGGCGTCGGCCATCTTGACCGCCTCGAACGCATCGAGCGTCTGCGCCAGCAATTATCGGGGCTGGCACTCGCCGGCAACGGCTACCGTGGCATTGGTGTCCCCGATTGCGTTCGCTCCGGCCAGGCCGCCGCGCAGCACGTCTTGAATCTCTAACCTGCAACCCCGCATCCCACTTCGTCATATTTCTCCTAACTTCTCGTGGGAGATCGCCGGAGCGCCCTCGCCATAAATGAAAGCGGGGAATCTTGAGCCTATCGGCCCCAGGATTCCCCGCATCCCTATTCCTCTGCTAACTAGCCGCTTTGCAGACTAGCTCGCGCGCTGCATCGGCTTGTCCGTCTTGGAAAAGTCCGCGCTCGCCTCGCCAGTCGAAGAAATATCCTCCGCGCCGGTATGCTCAAGAATTTCCTTCGCCCGCTTGGTCCACTCCCAGTTATCCGAGTGAACTGAAAGCAGAATTCCTCCGCTCTTCACTCGTCCTTCATACCGTTTCGCCTCGTACTCCGGGATGCCCATGCCAATCAGAGCTCCGGTCAAACCGCCAATCGCACCGCCGACGCCCACGCCCGCCAGTGCCGCCATAATCGGCCCGGCTGCAATGAACGGCCCAAGTCCCGGAATCGCCAGCGCCCCAATGCCGGCCAGCCAACCCAGTCCGCCGCCAATCACCGCGCCCGTGCCTGCTCCAGTCGCCGCGCCTTCCGGCGCCTTGGTGCCTTTTTCGTGCGCAAAATCCTTGGTCCCTACATTTTCAGGGAACAGGACGGAAATGTCCGTGTTGCGAAATCCCGCCGCCTTCAGTGACTCCACGCCATTTTCCACGCTCGTGTAATTCGGATAGATTCCAAATACCGCCGTATTTTTTCCCGCCATAGTAAAAGTCTCCTTGAGGGTAAGTAAGTTTTGATTCTTTTAACTTATTTTTTCTACTTCTTTGGTGCTACTTCAAGCTGGTCCGCGACTTTATCCGGACCAGCAATCTCGGCTGCTTTCGCCTCGATTGCTCTCTTCTCTTCTTCCGAGCGCACGGGCCCCTTCAGCGTGACCATACCGTTTTCGGTAATGATCTTTACGTTGTGGCCGTACATGGAAATCGACTTATCCTTTTCGATCGCTTGCCGAATCTGCTTGCTGGTCTCGCGATCGGAAGGATTCATCTTCTGCTGGTCGGCCGTAGGCGAGTCGGAACTCCGGTCCCGCTGGTTTACCTTCGTGTTGTCTGGCGCCGGAGCATTCGATTGCGTGTCTTGGGCTCCAGCCAAAGCCCAACCTCCCAGTAGCGCCCCGCATAGTGCCGTGCGAATAATATTTCTTGGATCAACTTTCATGTCATCCTCCTCGCGGATGTCTTAGTTCGCTGCTATTTTGCTTTCCTTTTATTCGGACACAACATAAGCGTTCCCGGCGCAGACTATCCACGACTCGCCGGGAAAGTGTGTCCTCCGTGAGCGGCACGACCTGAGATGAACGCTAGACGCCTTCCGTGCCGGTTCCGGCTCGCCGCGTCTCGGAAGAAAATCGGTCCCGTACGCGATCGGTAATATCCTGAACTTTGTCGCCGATCTGGCCGCGGATTTCTTCGCCGCTCGCCGGAGCGAACAACATCGCGGCTCCGATTCCAACGCCGACGCCAGCCGCAAAGGTGAGAACATTGCGCAAGGTATGATCTTCGCTGGAGTACATATCCTCAGCCCGATCACGCAGGTCCGATACCCGGTCACTCGCTCGGTCTACCGTATCCGATAAGCGGCTGCGCATATCGTCCGCAACGCCCTCTGTCTGGTCCAGCACATAAACCGCAGTTTTTAGAACGGACTTCAACAATTTATTCAGCTGCATATGTCTCCTTCTCCGTAAAAAATTAGCGTCCGCACCTTTAGTTGCAGAAAGCGCAGCGAATGGGCAGGGCAAAATTTTCTAATGAAATGGCTAAGGGATTAACCGTAGAGGCAGCGATAAAGGCCTAGAGCGCACTCGGTAATTGCGGATGATTTCCTGGAGGAGAGAACAGCCACCGCGGCGGCCTGGCCGAATCACGCCAGCAGTCGGGCCGCATCTTTCGCGTGGTAAGTGAGAATCATGCTTGCTCCGGCGCGCCGAATACTCATTAACGATTCCATGATCACGCGCTCCCGCTCGATCCAGCCATTGCGCGCTGCGGCTTCGATCATGGCGTACTCGCCTGATACCTGATAGGCCGCTAGCGGCAAATCAAAGCGATCCCGCGCCGCGGCGATCACGTCGAGGTAGGGCATGGCGGGCTTGACCATAATCATGTCCGCGCCCTCCTCAATGTCGAGCTCAATCTCGCGCATCGCTTCGCGCAGGTTCGCGCCATCCATCTGATACGAGCGCCGGTCGCCGAACTGCGGTGCTGAGTCAGCCGCCTCGCGGAACGGCCCATAAAACCCCGAGGCAAACTTCGCTGCGTACGAAAGGATCGGGGTGTTGATAAAGCTGGCTTCGTCGAGCGCCCGCCGGATCGCGGCCACTCGTCCATCCATCATGTCGGAAGGCGCAATGATATCCATGCCCGCGCGCGCCTGTGAAACCGCCGTCCGCGCCAGCAACTCCAGGCTCGCGTCGTTATCGATCTCAAAATTCGATTCGACCGCCTGCGCCACAATCGACGCCAGCTCGTCAATTACTTTTCCTTCTTCGTCGCATCCTTTCACTGCCACTCCGTGGGGCGAATCATGCACAGCGGCCCGGGCCGCAGCTCCCAATGATTTCGCCTTCGGCGTTGCCGAAGACTTCACAATCCCGCAATGCCCGTGCGCCATGTACTCGCAAAGGCAAACGTCGCCCATCAGCACCAGGTCCGGCACTTCGCGCTTCATCGCGCGCGCCGCCTGCTGCACAATGCCATCGTCCGCCCACGCGCCGGTGGCCACGTCGTCCTTCTTATCGGGCAACCCGAACAGAATCACCGAGGGTACGCCCAGCCCATACACTTCGCGCGCCTCTTTTACGGCTTCATCTACCGATAGGTTAAACACTCCCGGCATCGACCGAACTTCCTTCCGCACTCCTTCCCCGGGGCAAACGAACATTGGATAAACAAAAGCGTCGGGAGTCAGGCGGGTTTCGCGCACCATGTTGCGAAGCTGATCGGTGCGCCGCAGACGGCGAAGTCGGGTTACAGGAAAGGCCATGGCAACCACCTGGAAAGAAATTGAGCGCCTTTCAATCCTCGATTCTAGCAGGATTAGCCGCCCCCACAGGCCAGTCGCAAAGTTTTCCTTCGTGAACCTTTGTTCCCTTCGTGGTCAATTGTCTTACTGCCACTGTGACGAAAGTAACCACCGATACCCCAAAAGCAATCTGGGAATCCTCTATTTAATCCATAAAATGGAACCGGATGAGTCTGTTCCGCCGATTTCGCTGGTTTGCGCTCGCAGGTGGGATAACTCTCGCCTTCGCCGCAGTGTCTTTGGCGCTGCCACGCGGTCCTCTGCTCACCGCCGTCTCCGACGTCACCTATTTCCTTCTCATCCTTGCAGCCAGCGTGGCCATGCTGCGCAACGGTTGGTCCGAACAGGGCGTCAACCGGCGCTTTTGGCTCTTCATGGGCGCCGGGTGCCTCATCTGGGCCTCCGATCTCGCTGCCTGGAATTATTTCGAAGTCCTTCGCCGAACCCTCGTCCCGCGCTCGTGGTTCATGGATGTGGCCCTGTTCCTCCATCTCATTCCCATGATCGGGGCTGTCGGCTTGCGTCCCCACCGAGCCGGGGAAGAGCGCAGATTTCGCGGCGGCACGCTGGAGTTCCTCATCTTGCTGGGTTGGTGGGTCTTTCTTTATTCATTCCTTGTCTTCCCTTCGCAATACATCGTTCCCGATACTGCCATCTACCACCGGAACTTTTGCTCGCTCTATCTGGTCGAAACCGGAGTCCTGGTGCTGGTTCTCGGCATTACCACGCGAGGCGCCCCGGCGGGCTGGAAATTGGTATACCTGAATTTATTACTCGCCAGCTCTGTCTATGCGCTGGATTCGCAAGGCTTATCATTTGCCCTTGACCACGGAAACTATTACACCGGCAGCCTCTACGACATTCCCTTGATCGCCACTGTCGCTTGGATGGCCGCTACCGCTCTTACCGCACGCGAGTGGAATCCTCAAGCCATCTCATACTCCGGAGAAGATAAGTGGGGCGCGATGGCCTTGCGCCTCGCCATGCTCGCCATCCTTACTCTGCCCGCGCTCGGGCTCTGGACCCTGCGCTGGGATTCTTCGCCTCCTCTTGCTCGCGCTTTTCGTCTGTTTACGGTTCTGACCGCGATGCTCGTGCTCGGCGTCTTCGTATTCGTGCGCCAATATCTTCAAGATCAAACACTCATCCATTTGCTGGGGCAGTCGCGCCGCAGCTTTGAAAACGAGCAGCGTCTGCAAACCCATCTGGTGCAGCGCGAAAAGCTTGCGTCACTGGGCCAACTCGTCGCCGGCGCCGCGCATGAGATCGACCATCCCCTCATCGCGATCATGGCATTTTCCGAGAAACTCTGGTCCGAGCAGCGCCTCACCAGCGATCAGGATACGCTGGTGCGCAAAATTGTCAGCCAGTCCCAGCGCACCCGCGACCTCATTGCCAACTTGTTAAGTTTCGCGCAGCAACGGTCAGGCGAAAAAATGATGGTCGATCTTTGCATGCTCCTGCAGCGCAGCGTGCAAATGCGCGAACTCCAACGCCACGATCAGAAAATTCACATCGAAACCGCCATCGACGCCAATCTGCCGCAGGTTTGGGGAGACGGTCATCAGCTCTTCCAGGCCTTCGTTCAAATCGTGGAAAACGCCCTCGATGCGCTCGAAGAAGCTGGCGGAGGCCTGCTTTCCGTCAGCGCCCAGCATCAGGGCGAAGAAGTCGTCGTGCGCTTCTCCGACAGCGGTCCGGGCATCAAGGAGCCGCACCGCGTCTTCGATCCCTTCTATACCACCAAGCCCATCGGCAAGGGTACCGGCCTTGGACTGAGCGCCGTCTACGGTGTCGTCCAAGACCACCGCGGCCAAATCACCTGCCAGAACAAACCCGAAGGCGGAGCCCTATTCGTCCTGCGCCTGCCCATAGGGAAGCCGCTTGAAGCACACGCCCTCGCTGCGGCAAATACCTAGACTCCTCCTAAATTTGTCATTCCGAACGGCGCGCCCCTTGCGCCGTGAGGAATCTGCTGCTCTCCCGATTCCTGTAACATAATTTCCGATGTCCCAGCCCCTCATCCACACCTCCGCCCACGTACTCGAGTTCGACTCCCTGCGCGAACTTCTCCGTGGCTACGCCTCCTCGCCGCTGGGCCACACCCGCATCTCGCTCCTCGCCCCTTCCACCGACTCCGCCTGGATCGCAGAACAACAAGACCTCACCGCCGAGATTCGCGAGTTTCGCCGCTCCGGCGGACGCTTCGACTTTTCCGGTTTGATCGATATCTCACAACTGGTAGCCCGCGCCCGCATCGCCGGAGCCATCCTCGAAACCACCGAAATTCGCGATGTCCTGCTCCTGGTCGATCGCGCCGCCGAGTGGCGCGAGATCGCGCTTCATCCGCCCGCGGCCATGCGTTCCGAATGGCGCCGTACCCGTGAGCTCTCTGATACACTTCCCGACTTCGCCGAATTTCTCCGCCACTTTCGCAACAAGATCGAGCCCGATGGTTCCCTGCAAGATCACGCCTCGCCCGAACTCTCTCGCATTCGCCGCGAAATCGAAAAACAGCGCCGCGGCATCCAAGAGTCCTTGCGCGGATACCTGCGCCGCCTCGCCGAAGGCGGCGCCGTGCAGGAAGAACTCATCACCATCCGCGGCGAACGCTTCGTCATCCCCGTAAAAATCGAGCAGAAGCGCCGCGTGCAAGGCGTTGTTCATGGCGCCAGTTCCAGCGGCCAAACCGTCTTCGTCGAGCCCCTCGAAACCATCGAGCAGAACAACGAACTCGTCCGCCTGCTCGACGAAGAACAATCTGAAATACACCGCATCCTGTTGGAAATGACGCGCCGCATCGGCGATCACGCGGATGAAATCCGCGCCTCCTCGGAAGTACTCGCCGAACTCGAACTGCAATTCGCCAAAGCCCGCTTCGCGGAAGACTACAACTGCGTCGCCGTAAGTCTGAGCACGCTTGCCGCAAACCAGCAAGAACCATGTGGGGACGGCCGCCCTCGGCCGTCCATGGCGAGCGCAGCTCGCCTCATCCTCCACAACGCTCGCCACCCCCTCCTCGAACGCAACCTCAAACTAAAGAAAGCAACAATCATCCCCATCACCCTCGAACTCGAAGGCCCCTCCCGACAGCTAGTCATCACCGGCCCCAATACCGGCGGCAAAACCGTCACCCTGAAAACTGTCGGACTGCTCGCGCTCATGGCCCAATCGGGCATTCCTGTTCCCGCCGACCGCGCCGAGCTTCCCGTCTTCGACGCCGTACTCGCCGACATCGGCGACTACCAATCCATCGAGCAAAATCTCTCCACCTTTTCCGCTCACGTCACCAACATCGATTTCATCTCGCGCACCGCCACTCCTCAATCACTGGTTCTTCTCGATGAGCTCGGCTCCGCCACCGATCCCGAAGAAGGTGCAGCCCTCGCCGTCGCAATTGCTGGACACTTCGCCCGCATCGCCTGCATGACCGTAATCTCCACCCATCACACCTCGCTGAAAATTTATGGCGCAAATACGCCCGGAGTCATCAACGCGTCGGTCGGCTTCAACGAAACCACGCTGCAACCCACGTATGAATTGAAGATGGGCGTGCCCGGCGCATCAGCTGGAATCAACATCGCGCAGCGCCTCGGCCTGAATCCGGAAATCATCGCAGCCGCCCGTGCGCGCCTGGGCACGCAAGCCCGTGACGTTGGGGAATTTCTCGACAAACTTCACGCCGACCTCCGCGCCGTCGAAGCCGAACGCCTCCACCTGCAGTCGCGCGAGCGCCAACTCGAGCTCGAAACCGCGCGCCTCGCCGCCGAAGGTAAAAGAGAGCAGCAAGCCAAGACTCGCGAGATGGAGAAAAAACTTGAGACCCTCCTGCGCGACTTCGAATATCACGCGCGCGAGGCCGTCGCCGCGGTTCAAGATAAGGCCGCCGCGCAGAAAGTTTCGAAAGCCGCCGAGAGAAACATCGCCAAACTCCGCCGCGAATTTCGCGAGCAATTCGATTCCACCATTGTGGCGCACGCAACCGGAGCCGACCGCAACGATCCTCACGCCCAGCCGCAGATCGTTAAGCAGGTCGCCCAGGGCGATACCGTCAAGCTGAAATCCACCGGACGCGCCGCCCGCGTTTCGCGCCAGCTCGATGACGACCACTTCGAAGTCGAAATGGGCG
>Ga0182024_10010250_pt1 | contig 19149 bp, 14 predicted proteins | sample P32metaG_FD_120480 | JGI IMG/M metagenome (GOLD analysis project Ga0182024, IMG submission 120480) | Permafrost microbial communities from Stordalen Mire, Sweden - P3-2 metaG (Illumina Assembly) | ecosystem: Environmental > Terrestrial > Soil > Wetlands > Permafrost | place: Sweden: Stordalen... | reverse complement strand
TCGCCGCCCACGACGCCGGGCGTGGCGATCCGATACAGGCCCAGCCAGGTAATCAGGTCGAAGTGGGGGCCGCCGTGATGCAGCTGCGAAACGGGTGAAGGCATGTAAACCACTCCCTCGATGAGCTGGGCGTTATGCAGGTCCGGCATCGCCGCATAACGGCGCTCGAACTCGGCGCGCGTGAGGCGGTCGCCGTTTTGCAAGAGCGGCGTCGCGGGGGCGGGAAACGCCGGCCGCGTCGGGACGGGAGGTGTTGACGTTGCCGTGGACATGATGGCGCGGACTCCTTGGTACGGGCGGTCGGCCCGTCCCATTATAGCCGGCCCCGACTGCCGAGGCGATCTCCCCTGGACTTGGGCCTACTCCCCGCGTTATAGATCAATGCTGCTATCGGTTGTTGATGGGCGGCGTCCCCGAAATCCCCTCCTTATCAACCCTCTGACATGCTTCTGCGCACCGAACATCTGACGAAAGATTACGGCCGCCGCCGCGCCCTCGACGACCTCAACCTGGAGGTCGCGCCGGGCGACGTGTTCGGCCTTCTCGGACCCAACGGGTCCGGTAAGTCCACCGCGCTGCGGCTTTTGCTGGGCTTCCTCCGGCCGACCGCGGGCAAGGCGACGGTCGCCGGCCACGACTGCTGGCGCGACGGCGTCGCCGCCCGCAGGCACGTCGCCTATCTGCCGGGCGAACTGCGGCTGTACGAGAACATGACCGGCCGCCAGCTCGTCACGTTTCTCAGCCGCCTCCGCGGTCAGCCCGTCAACGGCGACATCGACGCCCTCGCCCGCCGCTTCGACATCGACCTGGGCCGGCCCATCGCCGCCCTGTCGTCCGGCATGAAGCGCAAGGTCGCTCTGCTGCAAGTGCTGTACGCCCGCGCCCCGCTGGTCGTCATGGACGAGCCGACCAACACCCTCGACCCCACCATGCGCGACGAACTCCTCGGTCAGGTGCGCGAGGCCCGCAACCAGGGCCAGGCGGTGCTGTTCTCGTCGCACGTGTTGAGCGAAGTGGAACGGGTGTGCGACCGCGTAGCGGTGCTGCGGGCCGGCCGGCTGGTCCACCTCCAGCACATGGCCGAGCTGCGCGAGGGCCGGCTCGTCCGCGCCAAGCTCAGCGGCCCCTGGGACGCGGACGCCGCGCGGCCGGCCGGCCTGGCCGTCCGCGAGTACGAAAAAGATCGGCTAACGCTCGAATACCGCGGGCCGCTGCCGGAACTGCTGTCCTGGCTGGCCCGGCAGCCGCTGGCCGACCTGCGCCTGGGGCCGTTGGGTCTGGATTCCGTCTACCACCGCTATCACGGGGCCGACGCATGACGTTCCCGCTGATCCGCAAACTGCTGCGCGACGCCCGCGTCGGGCTGCTGGCGACGGCGCTCTTGCTGGCGGCCTTCCAGTGCCTCTGGGCCAAGATCACCTCGCGCATCCTCGGCGACCTGTCGCCTTACTTCACGCAGCTGGCTTCCTTCGGCGGCAAGTCCATCAGCGACATTCAGGATGAAATATTCCAAGGGCCGGGCCAGATCGTCAAGACCATCATCGGCGGCGGCCGCGTCGATCTGGAGCGGGCGATGGACATGCTGTCGATCGGCTACGTCCACCCGCTGGTGCAGATCATCTTTTGCATCTGGGCGGTCGGCCGGGCGTCGGGCGCCGTGGCCGGCGAGCTGGACCGCGGCACGATGGAGCTGTTGCTGGCCCAGCCGCTGTCGCGCGGCCGTCTCATAGCGGCCCATTTCTGCGTGGACCTCGTGCTCATCCCGCTTCTCTGCCTGAGCCTGTGGGGCGGGACGTGCCTGGGGACGTGGCTGGTCGGGCCGATCCATCCCGAGGCGCCGAAGATCGAACCACCGCGAGGCGTGCTGTCGTTCAAGCTCGGCCCGGTCGAATACAAGTCGCCGATCGTCTTCCGCCCGGAGCCGGAGAGCGCGGAGGAACAGGCGAAGCGGCTGCACACCGACCTGGCGGCGTTCGGGCCGTCGTTGTGGGCGGTGGGCGGCCTCTTGTTCGCCATCAGCGGCTATACGATGTGGCTGTCGGCGTGCGGCCGGTATCGGTGGCGCGTGCTGGGCCTGGCGGTGTTCGTGACGCTGGTGCAGTTCCTGATCAACGTGGTCGGCCAGATGTGGGACGTGCTGGAGCGATTGCGCCCGTGTACGATCTTCTATTACTATCAGCCGCAGGAGATCATCCTCGGCCGGCCGTGGCCGGACGTGCTGCCGGCGCTGGCGGTGCTGTACGGCGTCGGCGCGGCCGGCTACGCCCTGGCGTTGTGGGTGTTCGCGCGGCGGGACCTGCCCGCGCCGTTGTGAAAAGTAATCAGTAGTCAGTAGTCAGTAGTCCATAGGGCGTCGCGACCGCCGGACGAATGGCCGTCCGATCCCACGGACTACTGACTACTGACTACTGACTACTTCTTCTCGACCACCCAGATGTTGCGGAAGTAGACCGGCCCGTCGTGGTGCTGCAACTGGATCGGGCCGGGCGTCGGGCCTTCCTCCTGGCCGCCGCCGGTGTGACCCTTGTCCAGTTTCACGTTGTCCTGCACGACGACGCCGTTGTGCTTGACCGTGATGACGGCCGGCTCGGTCTGCTTGTCGCCGTCGTACTTGGCCGCCGTGAAATCCACGTCGTAGGTCTGCCACGACAACGGCGGGTAGCACATGTTGACCAGCGGCTTGTACTGCGAATAGACGGCGCCGCACTCGTTGTTCTCGCCGGCCAGGCCGAAGCTGTCGAGGACCTGGATCTCCCACCGGTCCTGAATGTAGACGCCGCTGTTGGCGCGCTGCTGGCCGGTGGACTTAGGCATGAACGGCAGCACGAACTCCAGGTGCAGCGTGCAGCTGCCGAACTTCTGCTTGCTCTTGATCCCGTTGTTGAGCAGGTGGTCATCGACGACCTTGCCGCCGTCCCAGGCGTCGGCGTTCGTGCCGTCGAACAGCACGACGGCGCCTTCCGGCGCCTTGGCGCCCAGCGTCGAACTCTTGCGGACGACGTGCTTGAGGGTAAACGCCTCGCCCTTGTCGGTTTTGCCGGTCATCTTGGAATCGGCGATCTCGCCCTTCCAGTCGCCGTCGACGTCGGTCTTGCCGTTGTCGCCGGTGACGGCCGCCGCCTTGATCTTGGTCTTGCCGTCCCAGCCGTCGCCCGGCAGGCCGCCCGGCAGGAACTCGACCTCGAACTTGCCGTCGCCGCGGGCGATCACCTGGGCGCCGTACTTGTCCTTGCCGACTTCGCCGGTGTACTCGCCCTGGACGGCGAAGTCCGGGCCGGCCGCCTGCGGGTCGCTGTAGACCTCGGCCTTCTTCTCGTCCTTCGCCCCGGCGCAGCCGCAGGCGATCAGTCCCAATCCCAGGCCCGCGCACAGCGCGGCCGGAAGCCATCGCATCATGTTGCACCTCAAAATGAAATCCCACGTTGCGGCGACAGGGGGAATGCTAAGCCGAAAGGATCGAACCGCCAAGACGCCAAGAGCGCCAAGAAGACAAATCTTTTTTCTTGGCGCTCTTGGCGTCTTGGCGGTTCGTTTATTCACCCAATGAGGCGGCGGAGGAAGGCCACGCCGGCCGTCACGTCGGCGAGGCGGTCGTCGCCGGAGTCGCGCTCGACGGTCAGCCAGCCGCGGTACTCGACCTCTTCCAGCACGCCCAGGAATAGCATCCAGTCGATGTCGCCGTGGCCCAGCGGCACTTCCTGAGCCGACCGGCTGGCGCCGACGACGCGGGCGTCCTTGGCGTCGGCCAGGACGATGCGCCGGCCGAGGGCGCGGGCCGCCTCGTAGGGGTCGAAGTCGTGCAGCAGCAGGTTGGCGGGGTCGAGGGCGGCCCCGAGCGAGCCGGTGTCGAAACGCGCCAGGTAGGCGTTCAACGCATCGCCGGACTCCAGCCCCGTTTCCAGGGCCAGTACGGTCCCGACGCGGTCGCCGTGGGCCGCCAGGGCGGTCAGCGACTCGGTCATGCGGCGGTCGCGCTCCGATTCGTTCTCGCCGGGGACGCGGCCGGCCTGGACGACGACCTTGCGTGGACCGAGGTCGAAGCTGAGGGTGAGCACCTTGCGGACGTGCTCGATGCGCGGCTGCTGGTCTTCCGCCTCGTCGAGGCCACGACGCAACGGACATCCAAGGGCGATCAACTCCAGGTTGTAGCCGCGGAGCAGATGACGGAACTCGCGCCGGCCGGTTTCCGACAGGCGGTTCGGCGACAGGTCGCCGGCCGCGTCCACCTGAACGCCGTCGACGCCCATCCGGCCGGCCTCAGCCAGCGCGCGCCGCAACGGCAACCCCAACGATTCCAGGCGGACGCCGATCTTGAGACGGTTCATGGCTATACCGGACATTCTTCGGCCGCGATCGGCGAATGGTGGGTGAAGTGGTGCAAGGGCCGGACCAGCGAGCGGAAAACGGCGTGCGGCAGCGTCACCGTGTCCCATTTCGGGCTGCGGACGCGCATGAATAGGCGGTAGTCGGCCGACGGCACGGCCCGCATCAGGTAGCGGCGGCCGCGCCAGGTCCACAGGTCTTCCACGTCGTCCGGCAGCGCGACGCCCGGCAGGACGTGATAGACGAACACCAGCAAGCCCTTGTAGTCGGGGCCGGATAACGTCGCCCAGCGCTCCAGGCCTTCGACGTCGTCGCGCGTGGACCAGCACTCCCAGACGCGGCGCGGCTTATCGGGCTTGCCGAGAGGGAAACGGCGGCCCTTCACGTCCACCACCAGCCGGGCGCCGTCGCCGCCGAAGACGATGAAGTCGAGGCTCTTGATCGGCGTCTCGCCGAGCATGGCCCGCCGCGTCTCGTCCACGGCGACGTAACAGAGGCGGTGCCATTGCAGGTACGCTTCGAAGGCCAGCTCGTATTCGTTAGAGCGTTTCATGGCGTTTGACCTATGTTACCGCCGTACCGATTCTTGCACTCCGTTGCTCACCGGCCGCCGGCAAGCAGTCTGACAGATTCAATCTAGTAGAGCGCCAATAACCTCTCCGTCCCCTGAGTCATTGTGCCAGGTGATAAATGGCGGAGGCTTCTGCTCTCGCTCAAAGTATTCGAGCGCCCGGCGAACCTCCTCAATTGGCAACGCCCAAGACTTCGGGTATTCGTCCCGCTGGCCGTTGCTCAAGAAATAGTCCAGCTTGGCATCCGGCGGCCCGTTATAATCCGGGTTCCGAGAACTGAAACCGGCATCGCCAGGTTCTCGGAGATACATCAGCCATCCGAGATCACCGTTGATCAGAGCGCACAAATGCTGCCCGTCGGTCGTCTCTATCCACACTTCGTCGTACTTGGACCGATCAAGCGCCATGTTGCATCCTGAGATGGTAACTGTTCACCCCGGCCGTTTGCTGAATCCTTGCCTCTACTCTGCGGATCGCGGTTGGCCGGCAAGCAAACTGCGGATTGTCCCCGACACCTCCGCCGCCGCCACGGTCGTTTCCTCACGCCGCGCCAAGTCCTTCACCTTCCACACCCCCTGCGCGAACTCGTCGGGGCCAGCGATCAACGCCACGCGGAATCCCCGCTGTTCCGCGTACTTGAACTGCTGTCCCACCTTCTTCGCCTCGGGATAGACCTCGACGCCCATGCCCTCCGCCCGCAGCTGCCGAGCGAGTTTCTGATACTCGCCGAGACGGTCGGCGCTGAACTGCACCACCAACACCGGGGCCGTCGTCGCCGTCTTGGGCAGCAGGTTCAATTCCTCCATCGCCGCCAGCAGACGGTCCAGGCCCAGCGAGGCGCCGACGCCGGGCAGCCGCTGCTTCGTGTACAGGCCGGCCAGGTTGTCGTAGCGGCCGCCGGAACAGACGCTGCCATAATTCGGCTTGTCCAGTAAAAACGTTTCGTAGATCGTGCCGGTGTAATAATCGAGGCCGCGGGCGATCGACAGGTCCAGCCGCAGCCGTTCCTCCGGCACGCCCGCCGTCCGGGCCACGTCCATCAGTTCGCGCAGGCGCTTTACCCCCTCGACGGCTTTGGCGTTGCCGCCAAATTCTCGTCCCAGGCGATCCAAAATGTCGGTGCTCGTCCCACTCATGCCGGCCAACGCCAGCACACGTTCCGCCTGTCCGGCCGACGCGCCCGCCTTCTCCATCATCTCGGCGATCACGGCGTCGCGGCCGACCTTGGGCAGCTTGTCCAGCGCCAGCAGCACGGCGGCGCCGCGCTCCGCCAGGCCGAGTTCCTCCAGCAGGCCGTTGAGCACCAAGCGGTTGTTGACGCGCACCTCGAAGCGCTCGAAGCCCAGCGCCCGCATCAGGTCATGGATGACCAGGGCCGTTTCGATGTCGCTGGCGTTGGACTCGGTGCCGATGGTGTCGAAGTCGCACTGCCAGAATTCGCGGAACCGGCCCTTCTGCGGCCTCTCGCCGCGCCAGACCGGGCCCATGTGATAGCGCTTGAACGGCGTGCCCAGTTTGCCGATGTTTGCCGCGGCGAAGCGCGCGAACGGCACCGTCAGGTCGAAGCGCAGAGCCACGTCGCGGTCGCCGTTGTCCTTGAAGCGGTAGAGCTGCCGCTGGATCTCGGCCTCCGCGCTCATCTTTCCGAGCAGGATTTCCGCGTACTCCAGGGCTGGAGTGTCGATGGGGGCGTAGCCGTAGGAGCGGTAGACCTCGCGCGTCTTCTCCAGCAGCCGTTCGCGCGGGATCATCAATTCCGGCGGGTAGTCGCGGAAGCCCTGGAGCGTGCGCGGCTCAATCAGATCTGCCATGATGTCCTTATTCCATTCACTGCCGATTCCGATACCGCTCGCTGACGCGCTTGAGGAAGCGCCGCTCCTCGTCGGTCAGGGCCGCCTTGCCCTCGCGCTGGATCTTGTCGAGGAGCTGGTCCATGCGCCGCTCCTCGGCCTCGCGCTGTTCCAGGTCGCGTTGGATCTTCTTGGCCACCCGCTGTTGCAGCCAGCGCTGCCACCAGTTCACCCGACGGACGCGCGGCGGCGGCGGCTCGTCGCGCTCCAGGCTCGTATAGCCCTGCGAAAAGTCGTACTGGCCCAGCAGGGCGTCGTCGCCGCCCGTCTCCAGGATCATCCACTGGTTCTTGCACGCCCAGAAAATGAACAAACACAGGCCCAGGGCGATCATCTCGTTCTGCCACATGCTGTAGACGCCGAGCACCACGCAGGTGATGAAGCCGGCGAACACGGCCACCAGCGTCGCTTGGCGGTAGCCGACGCGCGGCCACAGGACGCATTGCAGCATCCGGCCGGAGTCCATCGGAAAGCCGACCAGGATGATGTTAAAAAGGAACAGGACGTAGTTGACGTAGAACAGCCAGTTGAGCAGGCAGGCCGTGCTGTACCACATCACCTCCTGCGGCGCGCCGGCCCAGTCGTAAAGCCAGACGTGGCCGACGGCGTCGTGCCGGCCGATGTAACCACTGGCCGGCCACCACCAGTGCGGTTGGAGCGGCGCGCCGTAGGCCACCTGGAGTAGCAGGGCGCTGGCGACGCAGAGGAAAACATTGACGGCGGGGCCGGCGGCGGCGGTGATGAAGTTGGCCCGCGGCGTGTGGGGCGCCTCGACGTAGGCCAACCCGCCCAGCGGCCACATCAGGACCTCCTGACAGTCGCCGCCGACGAAGCGGGCGCCGAAGACGTGGCCGAACTCGTGGGCCAACACCGACAGGAACAGCAACGACAGAATCACGAGAATGTCGATCCAGGCGCCTTCGGGCTGAGGGTTCTTGCCTTCCGGGGCGAAGGCCACGCGCAGGACGCTGCCGGCGAAGAAGATGATGAACAGAATGTGGATTCGGACGGTGACGCCGAACATCCGCCCAATCGGGAACGACCAGGTAATCGGGTCACGCATTGCGAACACTCGTCGTCCGAGGGAAGCGTTGCACCACGGTCGTTTCGATTCTATCATCGCGGCGCGCGGCCCGCAATTGACGCGCCGGCGGCGGGAGCTGACCAGGTGCGGCCGGCGGGGGGAGAGGGAACCCGAAAAGGCGTGCTAACTTTCCTCGCGCCGCTCGCGGTTCGCTTTCGCGCGCCTCGTTCCCAAACTCCTGTTTGGGAACGAGGCGCGCGAAACTCCCGTTTCGGGTCCGGCCCCCGCGCGGGACGCGAAACGGAGTTTCGCGGACGCCCGTGCCCAAACAGGAGTTTGGGCACGAGGGGGCGAGGGGGGCGAGGGGGCCAGGAGTTTGGGCACGAGGGAGAAAGGCGTACTAACTCTCCTTGCGCCGCTCGGCCGGCCCGCCTTCGCGCGACAGGTTCATGGCCGTGTTGACGAGGCCGACGTGGGAGAACGCCTGCGGGAAGTTGCCCACCAGCCGCTTCGCCTCGGGGTCGTACTCCTCCGACAACAGGCCCACGTCGTTGCGCAAACTCAGCAGCCGCTCGTAGAGCCGTTTGGCCTCGTCGTGACGCCCAAGGAGATGCAAATTGTCCGCGAGCCAGAACGTGCAGGCCAGGAACGCCCCCTCGCCCGGCGGCAGGCCGTCCGTGCCCGTGTGCGTGCTGTAGCGCTTCACGAAGCCGTCTTGCATCAGGTCCTTCTCGATCGCCGCGACGGTGCCGCGCACCCGCGGGTCGGACGCCGGCAGGAAGCCGACCAGCGGGACCATCAGCAGGCTGGCGTCGAGGTCCTTCGAGCCGTAATACTGGACGAAGGCGCCGAGTTCCGGGTCGAAGCCTTTTTCACAGATTTCCCGGTGGACGTCGTCGCGGCACCGGCGCCAGCGCTCCGCCGGGCCGTCCAGGCCGTAGTTCTCGATGGCCTTGACCGCCCGGTCCATCGCCACCCAGGCCATGACTTTGGAGTGCGTGAAGTGCCGCCGCGGCCCGCGCACCTCCCAAATGCCCTCGTCCGGCTCGCGCCAGGCCTTTTCCACGAAGCCGGCCAGCGCCTTGCCGATGCTCCAGCCCATCGAACTCCCTTCCAGACCCTGGCGACGCGCCTGGAACATCGCGTCCATCACCTCGCCGTACACGTCGAGTTGGAACTGCTTCGACGCCGCGTTGCCGATGCGCACCGGCTTGGACCCCTCGTAGCCGGGCAGCCAGTCCAGCTCCATCTCCGGCAGCCGGCGCTCGCCGGCCAGGCCGTACATGATGTTCGTCGTGGCGGGGTCGCCGGCCACTGCCCGGTGCAGCCAGGCCCGCCAGGCGTGCGCCTCCTTGAGGTAGCCGCCGCCCATCAGGGCCATGAGCGTGAACGTGGCGTCGCGCAGCCAGCAGTAGCGGTAGTCCCAGTTGCGCACGCCGCCGATCTTCTCCGGCAGCGAAGTCGTCGCCGCCGCCACGATGCCGCCGGTCGGGCCGTAGGTCAGGGCTTTCAGCGTTATCAAGGATCGTAAAACGGCTTCGCCCCACGGTCCCTGGTAGGTGCAGCGGCCGGACCACTCGCGCCACCACTTTTCCGTCTCCTCGACGCCGCGCTCGCAATCGACCGGCGCCGGCGGCGGCCGGTGCGACGAGTGCCAGCTCAGCGAAAAGGCCACGCGCTCGCCTTCGGCCACGGTGAAGTCGGCCGTGGTTTTGAAGTTCTTGTTGACGAGGGGGACCGGCGAGCGGAACACCAGCCGGTCGGGGCCGGCGATGGCGGAAAGGCCGGAATGGTCGAGCCGCTGCACCCACGGCACGACGGCGCCGTAGTCGTAGCGGATTACCAGTTCCGTGTGCATCGCCGTGCGGCCGCGGTGGCCCTCGACGACGCGCAGCACGACCGGCGTGCCCGTCCGCACGGGCATACAGTCGATGACGGCGGCCGTGCCGTCGGCGGTTTCGTGTTCGGTTTCGAGGACGAGCGTGCCGTCGCGGTAACGGCGGCGCGTGGCCCGAACGTCGCCGCGCGGCCCGATCAGCCAGCGGCCGTTGTCGGGCGTGCCGAGGAGGGCGGCGAAACAGGCCCCCGAGTCGAAATGCGGGACGCACATCCAGTCGAGGGAGCCGTCGCGCGCGATCAGCGCGGCAGTGTATAGGTCGCCGATCAGGGCGTAGTCTTCGATACGCGCCGGCATGAAAATATCTTTCATGGAGTCGGCGAGCGGGGGGCGTCCGCCCCCTGATTCTTCACCCTGTCACCGACAGGATGCTAAATCAGGGGGCTAACGCCCCCCGCTCGCCTATTTGAACACCGATTTATCCAGCTTGTACTCGGCGATTTTGCCGGTGATGCTGCGCCGCGACATGCCGCAGATGCGGGCGCAGCGGCTGACGTTGCCGCGCGTCTTCTTGAGCGCCTTGCTGATGTACTGCCGCTCGATGCCGTTGACGGCGTCGCGCAACACCTCCGGTAGCGGCCGGTCGAGGTCGATGTGGAACGGCGTCCGCGGCGACGACGGCGTCAGCAACTCCGGCGGCAGGTTCTCCACCTCGAGCACGCCGTCGCGCGAGGTGACGCAGGCCCGTTCGACGGCGTTCTCCAACTCGCGGATGTTGCCCGGCCAGCGGTAGTTGAGCAACACTTCCATCGTCCGCGGCGATATTTGCCGGGGAACGTCGCCGGGCCGCGTGCATTTATCGACAAAATGGGTCGCCAAAAGAGGAATATCCTCCGGCCGGTCGCGGAGCGGCGGCAGATCGATCTTCACCACGTTGAGGCGGTAATAGAGGTCCCCGCGGAACGTCCCCTGGGCGACCAGGCGTTTGAGGTTGCGGTTGGTGGCGGCGATGACGCGCACGTCCACCTCGATACCCTGCGTGCCGCCGACGCGCTCGAAGCGCCGCTCCTGGAGCACGCGCAGCAGTTTGGCCTGCATGGTCAGCGGCACGTCGCCGACCTCGTCGAGGAACAGCGTGCCGCCGTGGGCCATCTCGAAGCGGCCGCGGCGCTGGCCGACGGCGCCGGTGAAGGCGCCCTTCTCGTGGCCGAACAGCTCGCTCTCCAGCAGCGTCTCGGGCAGGGCGGCGCAGTTGACGGCCACGAGCGGGCCGGTGCGGTTCCGCGAGGCCTGGTGGATGGCGCGGGCCGTCTGCTCCTTGCCGGTGCCCGTTTCGCCCTCGATCAGCACCGTCGCGTTGGTGTAGGCGACGTTGCCGATCAGCTCGAAGATGGCGTGCATCTGCGGGTTCTTGCTCAGGATTTCGTGGAACGAATAGCGAGTGCGCAATTCGTTCCGCAGGTAGGTCAACTCGTCGCGCAGCTCCCGCTCGCGCAAGGGCCGCCGCACCACCACGCGCAGGTGATCGAGGTCGATCGGCTTGGTTAGAAAGTCGTAGGCGCCCAGGTGCAGGGCCTGCACCGCCCCGTCGATGCTGCCGTCGCCAGTGATGACGATCACCGTGACGGGTAAATTACGTCTTTGGATCTCCTTTAAGAAATCGATGCCGTCCAGGCCCGGCAGGCGCAGGTCGGTCAGGACCAGGCTGTAATCGTCGCCGGCCAACAGCCGCAACGCCTCCGCGCCCTCGGCGGCGGCGTCCACCCGCAGTTGTGGGTCGTCCTGGAGTAGCCGTTGCAGTTCGCGGCGGGCGAACTCATGGTCTTCTACGATCAGGACGCGCCTTGACATGAATTCAGGCTCCGGCCGCGGAGAAGGGGCCGCGGGGAGATCGAGATGCAAGCCGCGCTCCATGACGCTCTCCTGAAAACGGGGCGACGGTCCCCCCGCGCAATCGCACGCATGGGAGTGAGTCCGATGTTGCGCAACTCCGCCCTGCCGGCGGCCGTGGGAGCATGGAAAGGGCGCACATTCCCCGCCGACAAGCGCGAGTGGGGAAATGTACGAGCAACAATCGGGCCGCGCACGCGCACCTTTCTTCCCACCGATTGGTCCGGGCAATCCGCCTTTCCCGGCCGGCCCGCCATCTCTCCGCATGACCGCATGACCCGCGTGGGCCGAAGCGGGACGATTGGCACGTTACTTGCTTTGGGGAACAAAGCGGTTGAACGTAGGAAAATGTGAACGGAGGAGAAGTAATGTTCACTCACCCGGATGCGTCAGGAAATGACGACGCCCTTTCTTCGCTCACGAGGCCGTATGCGGCGGTAGACGCGCCGCTCGCGGACGCCGACGCCGCCGACTGGGACGGCAATCCTTTCGAGTGCGAAGAGGTGCTGATCCCGGACCACCGCGCCAACGTCGGTCCCGCGCAGCAGGTGGAAAACAAGCTCAGCACGCTGCTCGGCGGCTCCCTCCTGCCGGTCAGCCACGTCCGAATGCTCGCCACGCTGGGGAACCGCAGTCATTGCTGAACCGCGGCCGAGTTCCCCTCCAGACCATCGTTTCGGAACCAAGCCACACGTCTTAGGACGTCTTAGGCCGGCCGTGATGAGTCCCTCCCCACAAGGGGCCAGGGAGAAGGGATGATCGTCAAAATGCTCCGGGCGGCCCGCGCGGATGAAGCGCTTGCGCGGGCCGCCCGGCACAAATTCGCCAAGAATTGGCGGCGGGCGCGGGTCTTGTCGGCCGCGCCCGCCGCGCCCCCCTGTCCTCCTCCCTCCCGAATCGGCCCGGCAAAAACGGATAATACCGCTCTGATGGTCCTCGCGCGTCGCACCCTTCGGGGCGTCGTCGGGCACCTTCTCAGCAACTCGCGTGCCGCATGTCCCGTCGGGTTTTCGCACCTCGGCGCCGGACTTGCCGCCGGTTGCCTTTATTCATTCACGCCAACGGCAGGGGGAGGCGATGTTGTTCCGGGATCGGGCCGACGCCGGCCGCCAGCTGGCGAAGGAGTTGACCGCCTATGCCGGACGGCCGGACGTGCGAGTGCTGGGACTGCCGCGCGGCGGCGTACCCGTCGCGTTCGAGGTGGCCCGGGCGTTGGGTGCCCCTTTGGATGTCTTTCTTGTACGCAAACTGGGCGTGCCGGGCCGCGAGGAGTTGGCGATGGGGGCGCTGGCCACCGGCGGCGTGCGCGTACTGAACGACGACGTGGTGCGCAATCTTGCCATTCCCGACCAGGTGATCGACGCGGCGGCGGAGAAGGAACTTCAGGAGTTGACGCGGCGCGAACGGGCCTACCGCGACGACCGGCCGCCGCCGGACGTGGCGGGCCGCACGGTCCTGTTGGTGGACGACGGCCTGGCGACGGGTTCGACCATGCGGGCGGCCGTGGCGGCGTTGAGAAAGCTGGACCCCGCCCGGATCGTCGTGGCGGTCCCGGTCGGGGCGGCCGAAATCTGCGCCGGGCTGCGCGAAGAGGCGGACGAGACGGTGTGCGCCCGGACGCCGGAGCCGTTTCACGCGGTCGGCCTCTGGTACGACGATTTCACGCAAACGACGGATGAGGAGGTCCGCGACCTGCTGGAACGGGCGGCGCGGGCGTCGTGGGGCACAAGCTAAAGCTTGTGCTACAACTTCCGTAGCACAAGCTTTAGCTTGTGCCCTACTTCACCACCGACACGCGCAAGTCGCCCTCGCGCCGCAGGACGTTGACGGCCACGTCCTGGTCGTGGCGCCGCGCCAGCAAATCCACCGACGCCTCGCCGACGCGCAGCCCTTCGATGTGCAACTCCCGGACGCCCGGCGGCAGACGCGGGTCGCGGAAACAGACCTGCCGTTCCGGGGCGTTGGCGGTCAGGCCGAGGCAGGATTGGACGAGCAGGAACACCGCGGCCGCCGACCACGCCTGCGGCGCGCAGGCCACAGGGTAGAGCGTCGGCCCTTCGCCGGGCCGCCGGGAAAAGCCGCAAAACAGCTCCGGCATACGGTGTAAATCGAGGAACGGGCTGGCGCCGAGCAGGCCGCCGGCGATTTCCGTGGCGCCGTCTTTCAGGCCGTAGCGGTCGAGGCCCCAGGCGATGAGGGCGTTGTCGTGCGGCCAGACCGAGCCGTTGTGATACGACATCGGATTGTAGCGGGCCTCGGAAGACGCGACCGTGCGCACGCCCCAGCCGGAAAACGACTCCGGGGCCAGCAGCGTCCGGGCGACGCGGCCGGCGCGTTCCGGGGAGGCGACGCCGGTAAATAGGCACTGGCCGGCGTTGGAGGTGCGCACGCGGCAGGGCCGTTTGCGGCCGTCAAGGGCCAGGGCGTAGGTGTCGAGGTCTTCGCACCAGAAGGCCGCCTCGAAGCGCTCCCGGAGCGCCGCCGCCTGGCGGTCCAGCTCGTCGGCCCGTCGCCCGTGCCCCAGGACGCGGGCCAGCAGGGCGGCGGCGCGGCGGGCCGCGTAGACGTAGCCCTGGACCTCGCACAGGGCGATGGGTCCGGCCGCGGACGAGCCGTCGGCGTGGAAGATCGCGTCGTGCGAATCTTTCCAACCCTGATGGACGAGGCCTTGCGGGTTGCTTCGGGCGTACTCGACGAAGCCGTCGCGGTCGGCGTCGCCGTAGTCGTCGATCCAGCGCAGGGCGGCTTCGAGGTTGGGCCAGATCGACTCGACGAACGGCCGGTCGGCGGTGCGTTCGTAGTAGGCCCCCGCCAGGAGCACGAACAGCGGCGTGGCGTCCACGCTGCCGTAGTAGCGGCCGAAGGGGATTTCGCGGAGGGCGGCCATCTCGCCGCCGCGCGTCTCGTGGAGGACCTTCCCCGGCTGGGCGTCGCGCTCGGGATCGACTTCAGTGGCCTGGTTGGCGGCCAGGTAGGCCAGGACGCCGCGGGCCAGGGCCGGGTCGAACCAGAGGCATTCCAGAGCGGTAATGATGCCATCGCGGCCGAAGGCCGTGCTGAACCAGGGGACGCCGGCGTAGGGGTACGGCCCGGCCGGCGTCTCCGTGACCATCATGTGCAGGTCGGCCCGCGCCCGGTTCACCCAGTCGTCGAAGCGTTCGTTGCCGCGGAGGGCGAAGGCCTGTCGCGGCGCCGCGCCGGCGGCCGCCTCGGTTTCGGCCCGGTCGAAGGGCAGGACGGCGGCCGCCGCGTCGCCCTCTTCGCAGGCGACGGTGAGGTCGATGGCGGTCTCGCCCCCCGGCGGCAGCGACACGTCGAAGCGCGCGGTCTTGGCGGTCAGCCGCGTGGGCGGGGGCGCGAAGACCAGCCGGGTGCGGCGCGTCACGCCGTCCAGCCCCTCGTAGGCCAGCGTCGCGGCGTCGCCGTCGAGGACGGGCTTGAGCCGCCGGCCGCGGGCGGCGCGTTTCATCCCACGGACCTCGAAAATATCCGAGAAGTCGGCGTCGAAGGTCAGCGCGAGGGTGAGGTCGATGCGCGCGTCGTGGTAGTTCTTGAGGCGGAGGCGCTCGTAGCAGACGCCGCGCCAGAGGAACTTGGTGCGGGCGATGTGCAGCCGTCCGCGGGGGACCTCGATGCGGCCGTCGCGGAAAACGTCGCCGTTGGTGAGGTCCACGGCCAGGGCGTCGTTGGCTTCCTTGACGGTGGAGCTGAGAAAGAGCGGCCGGTCGGGGCCGAGGCTGAGCAGAAGACAGGAGAGGAAACGGGTGCCGTGGAAGTAGAGGCCTTCCTCGCCGAGGCCGACGGGCTTGACGTCGCCGTAATGGTCGAAGACGGCGAAGGCGTCACCCTGTTTGAGGACGCGGGCCTGGTCGTCGGCGGTCGGCGACGGGGCGACGATGTAAAAGGGGGCTTCTTCCGGAACGGCTTCGTCGCCCTGACCGCGCACTTCCGCGTTCTCGCCGATCATCGGGACACCTCCTTGCTACGTTACTAATGCGGACTCAAGCGACCTTCTTTCCGAGCCGGAAGCGTAAGCGACGGAGGAAAACCGTCGCTTACGCTTCCGGCTCGGACAACATGCTTCTGGATGCCGCACTAATAGGGAACTGTTGAGCAATCGCTGTGCCGCGCTGTATTCGGCGGTCGAGGCCAATCCGCTTCGGCGGAACCCGGCGGCCCGATCACTGTACACGGCGGCGGCTTTTCGCCAAAAAAAGTTAGTGAGCACTAGCTTTTGCCCGCGGCCCTGTTACAATGTTCCCGGCGACGGGGGCGTCTCAACGGCGGGCTCCGCCCGGTCGCCGTCCCATCCGAGTCCGCCTTTGCCGCCCCGATCGGGGCGTTGCGGTGAGAAGGTGAACCATGGCGATGGAAGAGTCGGCGACGGCAGGCGCCGGGAGCGACCTGTCGCGGGCGTTGGCGTTCGTGCTGGACGCCTTTGGCACGTGGCGCGACCGGGGTCTCATCAGCGGCCCGGAGTATAGCCGCGTCCAATCGTACTACCAGGAGTTGAAAGGGGGCGAACCGCCCGGAGGAGAACCGCCTGGCGCGCTGATGCTGCCGGCGGCCGGCGACTGCTGGAGTTGCAAGCGGCCCGTGGGCGCGAACGACTACTGCCCCGGGTGCGGCGCGCCCGCCACCGGCGCGGACGCGGATCGCCTCCGATACCTCGTCTGCGTCTGCCACGAAATTAAGTCGCACGAGCGGGCCGGACGCCTGGAACTGTCGGCGGCGCACGGCTGCCTGGCCGACGCCAACGGCCGCATCGCCGCCCTGCGGCGTAAGCTGAACGGCCGCCGTCTCGCGTCCGTCCTCCCGGCCGACGTCGCCCCGGCCTCGGCGCCGCCGCCCGAAGCCATCGCCGTCGCGTCTTCGACGCCGACACAGCCTCCGCCCCCGGCCGCGCCGCGCCGCAATCTGCTGGAAATCGTGCTCGACCCGCACAGCATCCAATGGCTGCTGGCGTCCGGCGCCGCCGTGCTGGTGATCGGCCTGGTCATCTGGCTGGCCGCGTCCGGACTGTTCGAGAACAAGGTCTTCGTGGCCCTGCTCCTCGGGGCCGGCAACGCCGTCCTCCTGGCCGGCGGCTGGGCGGTGATCCGCTTCACGCGCTACCAGCTGGCCGGCCGCGCCCTCACCCTCCTCGCCTGCCTGCTCATGCCGCTGAACCTGTGGTTCTACAACTATCAAGACCTGATAACAGTCAAGGACGGCCACCTCTGGCTCGCGGCCCTGGTCTGCTGCGCGCTGTACGCAGTTTCGGCGTCGCTGCTGCGGGACCGGGCGTTCGTCTACGTCCTCGTCGGCGGCGTGGCCATGACCGGCCTGCTCATGCTGGCCGACGTCCGCCTATTGCACGACGACCTCTTCTGGCAAATCTCGGCCCCGGCCACGTTCCTCGTCTGCCTCGGCCTCGCCTGCATTCACGCCGAACGCGCCTTCCCGGAGGGCGAGGGTCCGTTTTCGCGCCGCCGCTTCGGCCTGGCGTTCTTCTGGTCCGGCCACGTCGCGCTGGGGGCCGGCTTGCTGCTGATCCTGGGGGCGCAGGTGACCGGCGATCTGTTCCGCGACCTGTTCCGTTCGCTGTTCGCCTATCCGCTGCCCGGCGGCCTGAAACTCGAACAGCCGAGCGGTGTCCTGGAGGCGAACGGACGACTCTTGGCCCTCGGACTGATCGCCGCCGCGACTTACGCCTACGCCTACTCCGATTTGGTGGTGCGCCGCGTCGGCGTCTACATCCACTTGGCCGTCGTCTGTTTCCTGTGGGCCGCATTGTCGCTCCTCCGCTGGATGGATGGGCCGCCCGAAGCGTTCCTCATCGCGCTGGCGCTGACGGGACTGCTGGCCAACTTCGCCCTGACCGCCCTGCTGCCGCCCACCTCGACCCTACGGCGGACGGGGCCGGCGCTGGCGCTGGGCCTATGCGGCCTGCCGCTCCTCATCGGCCTGCTGATGCACTTCGAGGCGGTCGTCTCCGTCCCGGCGCATTACACGCCGAACTGGTGGTACGTCGCCGCCCTGGCGCTCACGGCCGTCGCCTGCCGCGTCGGGGCTTACCTGCACCGAACCGACCGGCCCTGGCTGGCCAACACGTACCTCTTCGGCACGGCCGGGGCGTTGCTGCTCGGGGCGGCCGGAATGCTTATGACCCTTAATCCGGGTATGGAATGGAGGCAACAGGCGCCGATCCTGATGCTGATTCCGCTCGCCTACCTGATCGCGGCCCGCCTCTACCGCGGCGGCGCCCTCGAAACGCCGATCGTCTGGGCGGCCCACGCGGGGACGGCGGCCCTGATCGTTTCCTGCCTGGGGGCAGCCTTCCAGGGGTTCGTCCTGCAACACGACCCGTCGCTGAACCTCCTCTTGGCGGCCTTCTTCGCCGAGGCGGCCCTGTTTTATCTGCTGGCGGCGGTGTGGCGCGACCGCGAGTTCGCCGTCTACGCCTGTGCGGTCACGGCGGCGGCCGCGATGTGGCAGCTGTTGATGTTCGCCGACGTGCGGGCCGACGAATACTACATCGGCGCCTTCGCCGTCCTGGGCCTGCTGCTGCTCGTCGCCTATCGGTTCGCCGCCCTGGAAAAGACGCCGACGGCCGGGCTTGGGCGGGCGGCCTTCCAAGCGGGCAACGCCCTACTGTCGCTGGCCGCCGTGGCCGGCGCGCTGCGGGCCGCCGGCCACGGCGCGACGGAGGCCTTGAGCGACCTGGCGGGGCGGGAGCAATTTAACTTCGGCCTCCTCGTCGCGGTGCAGGCCGTGCTGGCGGGGGCGTGCCTGGCGGCCCTGTTCCTGGTCCGTCAACCCGGCTGGCGACGCTGGTATCTGCTGGCCGCCGTCGCGGAAGGCGGTTTGGCGGTCCTGGTGTCGCTCCAGCACCTGCGACTTTCGGGCTGGCAGAAGCTGGAGTTAGTTTGTCTGGCAATCGGGCTGGGGCTGCTGGTCGCCGGCCACGTGGGCTGGCGCCGGGAGCGGGAGCACGAGAACGATCTGGTCAGCTTCGGCTTGTTTCTCGGCAGCCTGTTCGTGGCCGTGCCCTTGAGCTTCGCGGTGGTGTACTACCGGTTCACCAGCGACGACTTCGACGCCTTCCGCACGTTCAATGAAGTGGGCATGCTCGTGGCGGGATTGCTGCTGCTGGGCGGCGGCATCGTGTTGCACATCAAGTCCACGACGATGACCGGCGCCGTGGTCATGGCGCTGTACGTGCTGAGTCTGGTGGCGTTCGTGCGGCTGCCGAACGTGTTGAAGACGACGGCGGTGTACCTGATGATCGGCGGCGGCGCGTTCTTCGGCGTCGGGCTGCTGCTCAGCATCTACCGCGACCGTCTGCTGGCCCTGCCGCAGCGGATCCAGCGGCGCGACGGGGTGTTCCGCGTCTTGAATTGGCGTTAAGGGGTCCGTAAGGGGGCGGGTAAGGTTTCAGAACCTTACCCGCCCCCTTATGGGCGCTGCGCGCCAGGAAGCCCACCTGGGCGCCGATCTGGCCGGGGTAGAGGTCCGCCAGCCGCGGCGTCGCGCTCGTGGTCGGGCCGTTGGGTGTGGCAAATCTTTCGGGAGTCAGGCGGCGAGGCAGAGCTGCGCCTCCCAGTAAGTCTGCCAGGCTCCGCTTTGCTCCAGCGCCTCCAGCGCCATGATGCTCTCGGCATTATCCCCATC
>Ga0182024_10010249_pt1 | contig 19149 bp, 17 predicted proteins | sample P32metaG_FD_120480 | JGI IMG/M metagenome (GOLD analysis project Ga0182024, IMG submission 120480) | Permafrost microbial communities from Stordalen Mire, Sweden - P3-2 metaG (Illumina Assembly) | ecosystem: Environmental > Terrestrial > Soil > Wetlands > Permafrost | place: Sweden: Stordalen... | reverse complement strand
TTTGCCTGGCTCCACAATTTCCGCCGACTCGTGAGCCGCTGGGAATATCACGAAGCCAATTTCCTCGGTATGCTCCAACTCGGCTGCCTCATTATCCTCCTGAGGCATTTATGAGATGGCTTGTAGATATTTTTTGGCCTGATCATAGTCCGTAACCGGGAGCAGAAGTGTGCCATCCTGTGCGCGGACAGCCGGTATCTCATAGCCCACTCCGGTTCCCGCGTCATAGACAAAACCCGCCCATACATCCACTCCATTGGTTTGAGACGTAGTTCACTGTCAGAAACCCGCCGCTTCGGTTCGTCGCACAGCACATATATATCCCCGTACTGGGGCGTTCCGTCCCAATCAGTCATGACACATTGGACGCCATCAGTTTGCAGGCGCGAGCAGCCCAGCCATGCACCACGATAAGTAACCTGAAAAGGAACCCCGAGGGCATTAACCCAGATTGCATCTGCAGGGATATTGTGGGGCAGTCTTGGAGGGTGATTGAATTTCCATATCGAGTAGAGATAACCGCAAACCAGAAGCACAAATATACCCGAGAGCGACCAACGCACTATCTTGAAGACCATTCCCATATGCCTTGCGAAAGTATAGTCTAAAAGCGCTTTCCAACTTGACAAGCAAATCGATTCTGTTCGACAAGTCCCGTGAAGTCGTGCCGGAAACCGGCCCACTATCGCAAATTCTATTTCTTCGGCGTCGTTGATAGCGCGCCTACCTCACTTGAGGTAGGAGTGAAACGTCCCGTAAATGACTGCTTCGCGATTCTCCCTGGTTCTTTCGAGCATATCTTCCACATCGTTGCTGAAGATCCGGTCATCGGGGACGGGAGCGGCGCGTTCGATGCCGAGCAGCTTCCATCCGTGGCTCTCGACCATTTGCACCGACTTCCTTTTAAACTCGTCATAATGCTGGGCCCACATCGTAACCACAGTAAAGGCGCGTTTCATCGCGTCGGGAGATTCTGACGCCGCGACGTTGATTTCCACGGTCCCCATCCAGATTTCAGATTCCATCAAAGGCGTTCTCCCAAGCTATCAGGATACCGTCCAGGACGATATTGTCTGCGTGAAAATGCTTGGCGCCGAAAATGAAAACGGGGTGGACCCTTGGGCCCACCCCGTTTCCCGCTCTTGCGGAGGCGAACTGGTTAGTTTTGCTGCCGAATGCGCATGCTGTAGAAGGACCGGTACACGAACACGAATGACACCACGAAGAATGCCGCCGATAGTAGGTGCGTCAAGTTGCTACCCTCTTCCGCACTCAGCCTTACAGCGAGCTCGACGGCCAACAGGCCGAACAATGTGGTGAACTTGATCACCGGGTTCAGCGCCACCGAAGAAGTGTCCTTGAAAGGATCGCCAACGGTGTCGCCGATTACGGTGGCATCGTGGAGAGGCGTGCCTTTCTGCTTCATTTCCACTTCGACGATTTTCTTGGCGTTGTCCCAAGCGCCGCCGGCGTTGGCCATGAAGATGGCCTGATAGAGCCCGAAGATCGCAATGGAAATCAGGTAGCCGATGAAGAAGAACGGCTCGAGGAAGGAGAATGCCAGCGTGCCGAAAAATACGGCGATGAAGATGTTGAGCATGCCCTTCTGCGCGTACTTCGTGCAGATTTCAACGACCTTCTTGCTGTCTTCGACCGACGCTTTCTCGATTCCTTCAAGCTTGATGTTGGCTTTGATGAATTCAACGGCGCGATAGGCTCCCGTGGTGACGGCCTGCGTCGAAGCCCCGGTAAACCAGTAGATCATGGCCCCGCCGGTGATCAGGCCGAGCATGAAAGGCGCGTGGAGAAGGGAGAGCTTGTCGACGTTTTCCGTGAGGCCGTTGGTTAGCGCCATGATGATCGAAAAAATCATCGTGGTCGCGCCCACAACTGCCGTCCCGATGAGCACGGGTTTGGCAGTCGCCTTGAACGTATTGCCCGCGCCGTCGTTTTCCTCGAGCAAGTCCTTGGCGCGTTCAAAATTCGCGTCGAAATTATAATCTTTCTTGATCTCTTCCCGGATATTGGGAACCTGCTCGATCAGCGAAAGTTCATAGACCGATTGCGCGTTGTCCGTGACAGGGCCGTAGGAATCGACCGCGATCGTGACCGGACCCATGCCGAGAAACCCGAAGGCCACAAGCCCGAAGGCGAACACCGGAGCGGCGATCATCAATCCGCCAAGACCTTGCAGGGCGAAAAGGTAGCTGACCGACATCAGGAAAACCATCGTCATTCCCAGGTAATAGGCCGAGAAATTCCCTGCCACGAACCCGGAAAGAATCCCGAGTGACGCGCCGCCCTCTTCGGCCGAGGTCACGACTTCTTTCACGTGCCGCGATTCTGTCGAGGTGAAAACTTTCACCAACTCGGGAATGACGGCGCCGGCCAGAGTGCCGCAGGAGATAATGGACGCCAGCTTCCACCATTGAGTGCCATCGCCCAGTGTAGGAATAATCAACGCAGAGATGGCATACGTCATCCCGATGGAAATAAAGGAAGTGAGCCAGACCAGCCAGGTAAGCGGCGTCTCGAAGTTCATCTTCTCGGCGTTGCCGAAGCGCGCCTTGGCGATTGCGGCATTGATGAAGTAGGCCGCGGCGCTGGACACCAGCATGGCAATACGCATGACGAAAATCCAAACGAGCAGTTGGACCTGCACGGCCGGGTCTTTGACGCCCAGCAGGATGAAGGTGATCAGCGCGACGCCCGTGACGCCGTACGTCTCAAAACCATCGGCGCTAGGACCAACGGAATCTCCCGCGTTATCACCGGTGCAGTCCGCGATGACGCCGGGATTGCGCGCGTCGTCTTCCTTGATCTTGAACACGATCTTCATCAAGTCGGAACCGATGTCGGCAATCTTGGTGAAGATCCCTCCGGCGATACGCAGCACCGCCGCGCCGAGTGATTCGCCGATGGCGAACCCAATAAAACACGGCCCCGCGTAGTCGCCCGGCACGAAGAGCAGGATGAACAGCATCATCAAAAGCTCGACGCTGATCAGCATCATGCCGATGCTCATCCCGGCCTGGAGCGGAATCTGGTAGATGGGATACGGCTTGCCGCGCAGCCCGGCAAACGCCGTTCGCGAATTCGCAAACGTGTTCACTCGGATGCCGAACCACGCGACGCCGTAGCTGCCTGCAATGCCGATCAGGCTGAATAGCAAAATAATCGGAAGCGTAGTGCTGACGGGCTTATTTGGAACCGGGGAAAGCACGCCGAAATATAGGACGATCACGATGGCGATGAAAACCCACAGAAAGAGCAGGAATTTGCCCTGCGTGATGAGGTAGGTTTTGCAGGTTTCGTAAATCAGTTCGGATACTTCACGCATCGAGCGATGCACCGGCAGGTTTTTCAGCCGGCTATAAATGGCCAATCCAAAAATCAAGCCAAATACGCAAAACAGAAGCCCGAAGGTCAGCAATTTGTGGCCGTCCATCCCCAGGAACGTAACCTGGGAGAGGTCGGGAACCTTCAGGTTCGCTTCGCCTCCAGCAGTTTCCTGTGCCATGGCGGCGGTAGCGTTCAACAATGTCAGCGCGGCGCTTATTGCGCCTAATTTCGCGAATCGGCTTCGCAGCGGGCCAAAACCCGCGAGCCAGGTGCGCATCAGTAATCCTCCAATGAAATGACTTCGGTCAGCGTAACCAGCTAATTCCGGCACACCATTTCGCCCTGGGCGATTCCTCTCAAGGCGCTTTCTGCAAATGGCTGACCGGATTTCCTACAGGCTGCCACTTCAAGATGGGGCAGGAGTTACCCGTTACCCCCATCCGTTAAAACTACGACCCCCGGCTGGAGCTTCAGTTGGTCAAGGACACCCATAAGACACACCAAGGGCAGAACAAACCGTATTTTTATAGCATGCAGGGCTCGGAGGGTCAAACAGTTCCATGGCGCGAGAGTTACAGAGGTTTGGAGATAGATCGGAAGAATATCGGCCCGCCACCATGCGGTATGCCCGGACAAAGTGCGTCTTAGTTCCCCAGAAACGCCTTGAGAGCGTCCGCGGTATGCCGCATCCCGTCCTCGTAATCCTTTTGCCGATAGTTGCCCCCGCCCATGCTGAAGTCGTGGTTGGCGTCCGGGTAGATGGTCAGCTCAAAGGATTTACCGGCTGATTTTGCTGCCTGCTGAAGTATCGAGTCCTTTTCAGCCGTGCAGCAATTGTCGCGAAAGTGATCTTTTCCTCCCGCAAGCACCACCAGTGGGATCTGCAAACGGTTGGCAAATCCCGGGACATCCTTGATGAAAGCGTTTGCCGGAAACCAGACCACAACGCCCGCAACGTCTTCGGTCAATTGCGTGCCGTAATAAAGGTCCATTCCTCCGCCCGCCGAGAAGCCGACCAGAGCGACTTTCCCGGGCAGCGCATGCGGCATGGTACGTGCGATGTCGATGTCGCGCTTGACGCCCTTACCCTGGGTGTTTTCCTCTGCATTGCCGTCAAAGAGCACAACGTCATAGCCGAGCTTGGCGATCTCGGCGGAAACTTCCCGGTAGTGCTCGGGGCCGGAAATTCCGGAGGCGAGAACTACCAGGCGTCCCGAGCCTTGCGGCGGGGGAAACTCCTGTTGCGCAAGCGCGGTAGTTGCCGCGGTAAGACTGAAAAGTACGGCTATAATTGTTGCGGTGCGGGACAAAACGTTCATCGCGCGACCCCCGGTTGTTGATCCAAGTCCGCCGGGATTTTAACACAGCTTTTCACCATGAATCGAAGCAGGAACCACCGTGCGAGAAACCTCGCATCTCGCGAACGAATCCGTGGATGCTTGGAGGATTCATCGGTGGTTTGAAGGTTTTTTCTTTTCATTTCTGTCTGCGCGTGTTACAGAACGATGTTTGAAGACCTCCGGGATGACGGGAGAAGTGAAAAATTGATCGCTCATTGCATGAAACGATTCCAACAGGACTGTTCGTGGGATTACGGCCAGAGTTCGCTCGGGAATACGAAACGGTCGAGGAAGAACCCAAAGAATAGCGGTATGCATCGCACCGTCGGTATGGCGATGATCTTGGTCTGCCTGAGCTATGCGATCACCGGATGCGCGTCAGGGGTCCAGGGTACCTACACCGAATCGGGGGGGAACTACAACCTTGTGCTCAAATCGGACGGCAAAGCGAGTCTCACGGTTGCACGCGTGACTACACCGTGCACTTACAATCAGAGCGGGCCCACGATTACACTGACTTGCGAAGACTATGATGACAGTATTGTCCTCACCGTTCACGACGATGGATCGCTGACTTGTCCCCCGGGAAGCCTCCTGCCAACGTTGCGAAAGAAATAATGGCAGCGGAAGGTTCCAATGGGGCAGTGGGAAAACTCTAATCCTTCTCCGTGTCGGCTGTGGCAGACCGGCCATTCCTACGGTTTCTTCTGAGCGGTGGGCGGGAGCAATCCATTGAGTCGGAGATACACTGCGAGCGCCGCGTAATGGTCAATCAAATCGTTGGTGACTTCCATTGCGGCGCCGAGCCGCGTTGTCCGCTGTCCTCCAAAAATCGTGACCGGTTCGGCCAGCTTGGCGTCGGTCAGCTTTGAAAACGCCTCCGCGCAAAAGTCCATCGAAGCCTTGAGCCCCGCGACCAGCTTGGTCTTACCGTCCGCTTCCGTGGCCTTCGTTCCCTTTGGCGCTGGCATATCGGAAAATTTGGCGCAGGCGAAGTTATTTACTTCGGCGACGTGTTCGATCGTCTTTCCGAACGTCATTTGCTCCGGCGTGGGGTGGTACTTGTATTTGGCCTCAGGCATTTCTTCCGCTGTGGCAACCACGTTTTTGGAGTATTGATTGAATGTCTCTCTCGCTGTTGCAGCGAGTGGATTCGCTGCCGGATCCTGCGCCATCGCGACGATTGGCGCCACTAGGCAGACCATTGCTACAATGATGAATTGCTTCATGCTTGTTTTCTCCTTTGGGCCTCATCCATTCCCTGTACTTCACACTCTACCGGAAAAGTTTGCTTACAGCGATAACCCGATTCACACACAATGGTGTCAAGCAAGAATCCGGTAAATCCTCGAGGAGAGGACAGACAAGAGTGGCTGTCCTACCGGCGTTGCGCTGGGTTGCGGCATCGAACTATGATAGTCGGCGATGAAAGGAAATTTGTGAAACAGAACCCAATCTCGCGACGCGGTTTCCTGAAGGCCACCTGTGCTGTTGCAGGCGCAGGGTTGACGACGTTGGGAAACTCACAGGAACTTGCGGCCGCGCTCGCGGCGTCGCCAGCCGGTCTGCCGCAAACAGGTCCTGCAGATTACACATTGCGCATCGGCGCGACCCCTATCGAGATCGCACCCAAACGCTTCGTCTCGACGGTTTGTTATAACGGCCAGTTTCCCGGCCCCTTATTGCGCTTCAAAGAAGGGCAGCCGGTGACCGTCGAAATTCATAACGATACGGACACTCCCGAACAGCTGCATTGGCACGGACAATTTGTTCCAACCGATGTGGATGGCGCGGCGGAGGAGGGAACTCCCTACATCCCCGCGAACGGCATGCGCCGCATCACGTTTACACCGCGACCATCGGGCCTGCGCTTTTACCACACGCACATTCGGGGAGGCGCGAACCTCTACGCGGGGCAATACAGCGGCCAGGTCGGGCCGGTGTACATCGAGCCCAAAAACGAGCCGGGGAAATTCGACCGCGAGGTTTTTCTCACACTCAAGGAATTCGATCCATCCTTCAGCCAGGGTGGCGATATGGACATGGATTTTCTTGCCCCTGTGGCGCGCGACAAGCAGCTCGAAGCAGCGGGCGAATCCGCGATGAAGGCGTCGCTTGCCAAGGGCATGCACCACGGCTTCGAAGTGGGCTACGCATCCTTCACGATCAACGGGCGCATGTTGGGGCACGGCGAACCGGTCCGCGTGAAGCAGGACGAGCGTGTTTTGTTTCACGTCCTGAACGGGAGCGCCACGGAAATTCGCAGTCTCGCGTTGCCTGGACATACTTTCAGGGTAATTGCTCTTGACGGGAATCCCATCCCGGCGCCCGTGGATGTTCCCGTGCTCTGGCTGGGAACGGCGGAACGCGTTTCAGCCATCGTCGAAATGAAAAACCCGGGCGTCTGGATTATGGGCGACCTGGCGGACGATGATCGCGGCCACGGCATGGGCACCGTCGTTGAATACGCGGGTTCCAAGGGGAAGCCGGTCTGGATCACTCCGAAACCGTTTCATTGGAACTATACGCATTTCGCGAAAGCGGGAGTCATCGCTCCCGCCCCGGATGAAACGTTCGAGATGCGATTCGTAAAGGAAAACGCCGCCGAAGAGGGTTTTAACCGGTGGACAATTAATGGTGAGCCTTATCCGATGACCCAGGGAATTGTTCCCGCGTCATTTCACTTGAGGCAAGGCAAGCGTTACCGCCTGCGCATGAGCAATGCCAGCGACGATATTCATCCTGTCCATTTGCACCGGCACAGTTTTGAGCTCACGAAGGTCGCGGGCATTGCGATGTCAGGCGTGATGAAGGACGTCGTGATGGTCGGCGGCTACCAGCAGGTGGAAGTGGATTTTGTCGCGGACAATCACGGCCTCACACTGTTTCACTGCCATCAGCAACTGCACATGGATTTCGGATTTATGACGTTGTTTGATTACGTCTAACCTGGGATCCTCTCGAATCCGCCGAAAGATTGCGATTTCGCGGCTACGGCGTCGTCCAGAGCACCTTTCTATCCTTATTCATAAGCGTGATCGACGCAGCGGAAGTTTTCTTTACCTGGCCGCCTTTAGCAGGTTGGATCCCATTGCCGATGTTCGTCGAGAATCCGTCCTGATCGGAAAGTGTCATGGAAGTCCCATCCGGCGCGACACCGATATGCGCCTGGATGTCCGCGCGCTCACCCGTCATTGTTAGCTGAGAGCCCGCGCCTTCGAGAATGCTGATCGACAACCCGGCCTTGTGATCCGGATCGGACAGCAACAAAAATGGTCCGGCAGGCTTGTCATCGTTCAAAGATAAAGTTACTAACGCCGTGCCGCTTTGATCGCGAAGCTTAAGGCTTGGCCCCGTCCCGGACATGGAAAGCTCCGCGCGCACTTTTCCATTGGGGTCCTTCAGGACGAAGCTTTCGGCTTCAATGCTCTTTGGCAATACCGCTTCGGCGGGCGCGGGCGCCGGTTTTGGAGCAGCCGGGCGCGTGCTTTTCTTGGGGGCTTGCGCCATCAATCCAAAAGAAGTGATGGCGAGCAGGCAAGCCAGCGCGCCTCGTTTCAACATGCGATTCTGCAACTCCAGCCGTTCGATGCGAAGTAGGATCGGGTCCTTCTCAGGCGTCGCTTCGTTCATGTGGCCTCCACAGTGACTGAATTCTATCGGGTCCTGTGGCGTCCGACCGAATAAATATCTCGCATCGGCGCGAATGGTCAACTACCCGGCCATAGACTCACGAATGGCCTTGGAATATCTCTGCTACAATTCACACTTTCCGTCTGCCCTTTATGGACTCACCGACGCCACAAATTCATTTGCCACATTGGCTCCAAGCAACGGTCGCCGCTGCCGGAGGGCTGGGCTTGTTCCTGATCGCGTTTCTGGATTCCTCGGTCCTTACTTTTCCGGTGATCAACGACTTGCTGCTGATTGATTTATCCGTTCGCTATCCCGCGCGCATGCCGTATTACGCCGCCATGGCCACGCTTGGTTCGGTGGGTGGCTGCGTGTTGCTGTATTACATCGCGCGAAAGGGCGGCGAAGCAATGTTCCGCAAGCAGGCCGGGCCGCGCGCGGAAAAGATTCGCCTCTGGATCAAGAACAATGGCTTCATCAGCATCATTGCGACGGCGCTGCTGCCTCCGCCGACGCCGTTCAAAGTTTTTGTGATCGCGGCGGGAGCGCTCGAAATGCCGCTACGCACGTTCGTGGTTGGACTGCTGGTGGCGCGAGGCATTCGTTTTTTCGGTGAAGGTTTTCTTGCCGTAAAATATGGCGACCAGGCGGGCCCGTATTTGCTGACGCACAAATTTGTGGTTGCCGGGATCACGCTGGGAATTGTTTTGTTCCTTTATCTGGCGACACGCATCGCATTTCGGACGCGCACGGCGGCGTAATTTCGGGCTGGTTGCTTTCGTTAACGACAGCGGGAATTCTTCAGGCTTACTTTCGCAAAATGTACTTGTTCGCATCGAGCCGTTGCCCTTTGCGGGATCTCTTGGGGCTGCACTGCCGGCAAACTGATTTTTCCGAGTGAGAAAAGTTCGGATGCGCGAGCCAAAGGTCAGAAATTGAAAATCAGATTCAGTACTTCTAGTACTGAGTTACTACTTGAGAACAGTAAATACAAGTATATAGTCCGTTCCGGATAGAGAAGTGAGGCCCCGCAAGGCGTATTCCCGCCCCCTGTAATTTTTGCCTTCATCACTCAGGGTTTTAGATCGCGAATCACGCCCTCGGGCTTTCGATCTACTGAACCTGGATTGGAAGAAATCGAATCTGAGTTTTAGATGAACAAAGGAGAACAAAAAATGATGATGAACATGAAATGGGGCTCCACGCAAAAACTCTCGAAGTACCTGCCAGTTTGTATCGGCATCGCGCTTTTGATGTTTTCAGCGGCAATAGCCAAAGCACAGGGCCCGCCCAAACCGCCGCCACCGCCGCCGGCCAATCAAACCCTCCAATTTAATTTCGCCAATCCCGTTGTGACCGCCTCCACCGAATTCCCGGGAGCGTGGTATCTGGACCGCTATCCCCCGTGCGAGTTTATGTCTCCGGAAACGGCGCCGGACGGCACCAAGGATACCCTCGAGGAGAACATCTGCGCAACCGATTCGCAGGCGAACCGGCCGTCCGCCTATAGCTCTTCGGTCTACAACACGCAAGGTCGCAAGTACGACCTGCTAGCAAACACCTATTCCACAACGATCAGCCTTTACGTACCCAGCACCTGGGCAACAACGAACGCACCCATGGCAGGATTCTGGGCCACCGCGTTCGATTCCACCGGCACCAACAACGGCAACGGGGATTTCCCGATCATCGAGTTCCAAGGGGACATTACCAGCGGCGATTACCCCAACGCGGGTGTTCCCGGATTCTATGGCTGGAACAACGTGACAGGCGCGTGGGATTTCATCGGCCTTCCCCCGGGTTTTAAGTACAACGCCTGGTTCCAACTGACCATAACCCTTATACCCGGAACGGGTTTCCACTACACTGTTAGCCAAGGCCCTCGTGGTGTGTCCATCCAGTCCCCGTTGGGCGATTCCACTGACGCATCGCTTGGTAACGTGATCTTAGAAGGCTACAACTACGCCAGCAATTACAGCATCTTCTGGAACAACCTGAACTTTTCCTTCACGTCATTAGCTTGCGGCGTAACACCACCACCGCCGCCACCGCCGCCAGTACACCCTTGAGAGAAGCCTCGTGTTGGGATACTCCCCGGATATTGCAATCCGGGGAGTATCCCGGCAGTGTTGCAATGCTGCGCTCAAAGTGACCGCGTGGAGTTTTTGCGTTTTTGTCTTGCCCCGAAATAAACTACGCCCCGGCATCGGCCGCCAGCGCTTCCACAACCGAGATGCATGATGTTGTGTATTCCACGTAATACGTCTGTCCTTTGTACTCGGTTCGTCCGGCGGCGGTACCCGATTCTATGTCCATGCCGCACACAATATCATTCACAGCTTAGAAGGCTACAACTACGCCAGCGATTACAGCATCTTCTGGAACAACCTGAACTTCTCCTTCACGTCATTAGTTTGCAAGTGAAGGACGTTCTAGGCCAGGTTTCTCACAAGCAGCGGGCGCGCATCCTAAATCGGAAGCGTGGCTGTTCGTGAAGCTGACAGATCATCGGTCGGTTGTAGGGGCAACGCTACAGCGCGTGCCCCTACAACTGCGACGTGACCAAATTGCATCGATATTTGATGAATTCGCGAGCGATCATCGGCGGATTCGTTAGAAATGCAGGTTCACACGTGATATTCGTCATTACCAGAGATGATTGGCCTGGGTGGCATGTAAGCATAAAGCAGACTTTGGCCGCGGGGCTCCTTCACGCCGACGAGTGATGCGGCGGAGTCCGCGAACAGCTTCTGGAAGCCCTCGTAAAAATCGAGAGGAATTCTGCTCGGTATCGCATGCATTAAACGCTCAAGGGTTCGGAAAATCGTCAAACTCGAGGCGTTCCCTGACGACGAGGCTTTCCGAGTTCAAATCTATAATAGCGATAACGCCGCGCCGCCCGGGCACTTCGGAATCCCAACGCATGTCGCGCAGCCGGACTTGCCATCCGGGGCCATTGGGTTCCACGTGGGCCAGGGGAAACCGGGCGTAACTCAGGAATTCAATCCCCACATTACTTTTCACGGCATTCGTCAGGGCTAAAGATTGTTCCGGCTTGAAATAAACCTCGCCGAGTTCCGGATCAAAGAGTGCCAAAGGCCCTAGAGGCACATCAAGAGTCACCAGCGCGTTGTCCGTTTCGACGACGCCCGACCACATCAAAGGATTTGTCGGCTTGGGAAACGCTCCTGCATCGAGAGGAACTTGGCCGCGGTATTGCCGCGAATCGAGCAGCGCAGTGGCGCGTCCGTGCAGCAGGGAACGGCCGCCAATAAATAACAAGACGAAAGCGAGTCCGGCGATCGCGCCGCGCTGCCAACCGCCTTTTTTGGGTTTCGCACCAATTTCCGCGAGAATCAGGCGGAACAGTTCCGGAATCAATAATCCGCAAAGCAGAAAGAAAATAATCCACGCGTCGACCTGATCTGCCAGGTCCCACGCATACCATCGCGCGCCGAAGGGCCACAGCAGCTTCACGCCGTAGACGTTCAACAAATCCATGAGCAAATGGACTCCCGCCCCGATGCCGCAAATCAGCAGCGCGGCAAGAACGCCAACTGCGAGCTTTGGATAATTACGCCCCGCAATCCAGAAGGCCGCCGCAACAACAACGACGATCACCGCGGTGCCGACCAACGAATGCGTCGCCGTGTGATAGCCACGCAGATAAGCACTCGGGCCGCCCAGCCGGGCCAGCCAGTCCACATCAGCAATCGTTCCGGAAACGAGGAGCATCGGCGTCGCCATGCGCGTAACTTTATTCAGGCCGGCGCGTCCGAGGGCGATCGAAGTGAGTGCGTGGGTGACTGGGTCCATGAGAAGGGAATTCGCCTCAGCGATTGGGACGAGGAAATCTGCTCCCGCGTTCCGCCGCCGTGCGAATACTACACCGATTTGGGTATTGCGAGGGTAAGCGCGTCAGGAACGATGCGAAATTCGGCAGGCAGACTTCCGGCTGGCTCTCCATCCACCTGAATCAGTACGGAGGAGGAACCGATCGCGGTGCAGTGAAGGGAACTGGCCTTATGGAATTCGATGTGTTTGGCGCGCCGCAGTTGCCCTGTCCAGATCAGGGGCAGATACGCGATATAACGCCAGGCGCTTTGTGTTTTCACAAACACGAGTTCGAATTCGGGCCGGTGAAGATCGGCCTCAGTGGTGATCTTAAAAGGTCCGCCGTAGTGTTTAGTGCGGCCGACGATGACTAACGAGCCATCAACTGATTTCTCCCCGATCATCGTGCGAAACATTGGAAAATCATATCGCGAGAGCTGGCGGAGACCTTCCTGCCAGTAGGCAAGAATTCCGGCCTTCAGTTTGATTTCCGGCCGTACGGCGGCGACCAGCGCTCCGTCCGCTCCCGCGCCCGCGACGCTCAGGAAATAGCGAGGCTCTCCACTTGATTTTTCGGGGATGGCGAGACCTAGAGCGATGCGGCGATATTGCGCGTGAATCAGGCGCTCGGCGGCTCGCGGCAGATTCCAGGGAAGGGATAATTCTTTCGCGAGGACGTTCGCGGTTCCCGCAGGCAGCACCGAGAGAGGAACCTGCGTGCAGGCCAGCCCATTCACTGCCTCGTTAACCGTGCCATCGCCGCCGCAGACGATGACGAGTTGCCTCGATTGCGCCACGGCCTGGCGCGCCAGAACGGTGGCATCGCCCGGGCCGGTTGTGTTTTGCAGTTCCGTTTCGATTCCGGCTTTGCGAAAAATGCGCCGCGCTTCGTCGAGGTGGCGCATCTTGCGTCCGCCACCCGCCTGGGGATTTACGATGAGAACGGCGTCGCGAATATCCAGAGACACATGGTCCGTTCCATTTTCAAGCGAGACCGTATCCGCCACCAAGGTGCTCATCACCATCCAGTTCCTAGGCTGGAACTCAGCATTGTATACTAGCCGCGTCCGTGGATTGTTACAGCGAGGACGCATGGTGAAGATTTCGCCAACAGCAAAACAGATTGAAAAGTTGCGGGAAGAATTGCGCCGCCACGAATACCTGTATTTCGTCAAAGACGATCCCGAAATTTCCGACGTCAAATTTGACCGGATCATGGCGGAACTCAAAGGGCTCGAGGCGGCTCATCCGGAACTGATCACTCCCGATTCTCCGTCGCAGCGCGTGGGAGGAGCCCCGCGCAAAGGCTTCGAGACGCGGCGGCACTCCCCGGCGATGATGAGCCTCGACAACACTTACTCCATGGAAGACCTCGATGAATTCGATCGGCGCGTTCATGAACTCACCGGGCGCGAACGCGTCGAGTACGTCACCGAACACAAATTCGACGGCTTGAGTATTTCGCTCATCTACGAAGGAGGTGTGCTGACTCGCGGAGTCACTCGCGGCGATGGCACCACCGGCGAAGATGTCACCGCGAACGTGCGCACGATCCGGTCCATCGCGCTGCGCGTGGATGCCGCGGAACTCAAGAGGCTGCGACTGCCGCATGATTTTGACGTCCGCGGAGAAATCATCATGCCTCTGCGCGCCTTTCAAGCCCTGAACGAGAAGCATGAGGAGCAGGGGGGAAAGATCTATGCGAATCCTCGCAATGTCGCCGCGGGTTCAGTGCGCGTTCTCGACCCGGAGATCACCCGGTCGCGGCAGCTGGATTTCTACGCGTACTATCTGCTGGCCGGAGGGCGCGAACCGATGCGCATGCATTCGGAAGCGCTCGAAGCCTTGCAGAAGATGCACTTCAAGGTATCGCCCGATTGGCGCGTGTGCCCATCGCTCGACGCCGTGAAAAAGTTTATCGGCGCATGGGAATCGAAACGCGCGAAGTTGCCGTATGAGATTGACGGCATCGTTATCAAAGTGAATGAAATTGCAATGCAGCAGGAATTGGGCTTCACGTCCAAGGCCCCGCGCTGGGCCGTGGCCTACAAGTATCCCGCGCGCCAGGAAACGACGGTCGTGAACGACGTCATTTTTCAGGTAGGGCGCACGGGAGCGCTCACACCGGTCGCCGTCCTGGAACCGGTCGAGGTCGGCGGCGTTACGGTGAGCCGCTCCACGCTGCACAACATGGACGAAATCGAGCGGCTGGGTCTGCGCATCGGCGACAGCGTGATCCTCGAGCGCGCCGGTGAAGTGATCCCGCACATCCTCAAGGTGGTGAAGGAAGGAAAGCACCGCCGTGAGATCGTTGTTCCCGAGTTTTGCCCGGAATGCCACAGCAGAATTCACAAGGATCCCGAAGAGGTCGCCTATCGTTGCGTCAATGCGAGCTGTCCGGCAAAGCGCAGGGAATCGCTGTTGCACTTCGCGGGGCGTCACGCCATGAATATTGACGGACTCGGCGACAAAATTGTGGATCAGCTCGTGGAAAAGGGAATGGTAAAGGACTTCGCCGATTTGTACGAACTGAAAATGGAAGAAGTGGCCGCGCTCGATCGCATGGCGGAAAAATCGGCACAGAACCTGCTCGATGAAATTGCGGCCAGCAAGAATAACAGCCTCGCACGCCTGATCTACGCGCTCGGTATGCGGTTCGTCGGCGAACGCACCGGGCAACTCCTCGCCGATCATTTCGCTTCGCTGCCGAAACTTGCCGAAGCGACCGTGGAGGAACTCGAGGAAGTGCCCGAGGTGGGACCCAAAGTCGCGCAAAGCATCGCCGATTTTTTCTCCGAGCCGGCGAACCAGAAATTGATCAAGCGGCTGAAGGACGAAGGCTTGAAAATGACCGAGAAGCGCGCCGCTCCCGACGACACCCGCCTCGCGGGGAAAACCTTCGTTTTTACTGGGGCGCTCGAGCGCCGTTCCCGTGATCAGGCAGGTGCGGAAGTCGCGCGCCACGGCGGCAAGGTTTCGGGTTCGGTGAGCAAACTGACCGACTTTGTGGTCGTCGGCGCTGATCCCGGTTCAAAGCGCGACAAGGCTCGTTCCCTTGGTGTCACAATCCTAACGGAGGAAGATTTCGAGAAACTTCTGGCAGGGAAGCTTCCATTTTCGGCGCGAGAGCCCGAACCACCCAAGGAAGCCCCGAAGCCAAAGGGTAAGGCTGGCGGGAAGACTGCTTCGAACGGCAAGAAGCCTCTCGGCGGGAAATCAAAGCAGCCAAGGGCTCCCGAGCGCACACTGTTTTGACTTACTTTTTGATCCCAATTGTCAACAATAAACGGTTCCCAAGTGTGTGCGAACATCAACAGCCGTGTAAATATTACCCTACGAGTTTTTCACAAGCCGCATTCCCCACCTTTCGTCCACCATCGCTATCTTATTAGCAGCAAGTGGGTTACTGATTCGTCTCATTTTGGAAAAAAGATGGATAGTGACGTGCGATACGCATCTTTAATCTCCGTGAGTGGAGACTCTTGGGATATCCATAAAAAGACCCAAGATTGACGGCATAAAAAGGGGAGATCGCAAAATGAGTAACGTAAGTACGTCGGCGGCAATCGCTCTAGCAGTTGGCTCGCTGTTCATCGTCGGCTGCGCGACGAAGGGGTATGTCCGGAACAGCATCCAGCCCATCGACCAGAAGATAGACCAGGTGGACAAGAGTTCCCAAACGCGCGACTCTTCACAGGCCGCGGACCTCAACAAAACGAACGGTGTAATTGACGAGGACGAGAAGAAGCTTAGCGCGACCAGCGAAATCGCGAACACAGCGGACAACGAGTCCAAGGGCGCGATGTCCAAAGCGAACCAAAATACAAAAGATTTGGGCGACCTGAGGCAAGTGGTTGCGAACATTGACGACTACAAGCCGGCAGGCGACGCGGTTGTCGTGCATTTCGCAGTAAACAAGAACACGCTGACGAAGGATGAAAAGGCGAAGCTGGACGACGTTGCAACCCAGGTCGGTTCTATGCCGCGTTATTTCATCACGGTTGAGGGCTTCACGGACCAGACTGGATCAGCGAGCTACAACGACCAACTGAGCCGTGAGCGCGCCAATCAGGTGATTTCCTATCTCGTCGGCGCACACGATGTTCCCGTTTACCGGATCCACATGGTCGGCCTCGGCGAGCAGAAACTTATAGACAACGGCAAGGGTAAAAAGGCCCGTGAGGAAAGCCGTCGCGTCGAGATCACCGTCTACAGCGCCAAGCCGTTGTCGGCTTCGGCAACTGCCGGGAACTAGCGGAATCCTTACAGCTGGTAATTTGGCCCATCCAATCGTGGGTGCCGCTCGATGACGGGCGGCACCCACGGGACGGGAGGTCGGGCAGGCGTGTCCCACTGCGAGCGTTTTCGGTGCCTGTTCACTCCGGCCGAACCCCACCACCTGTGCTTCACTTAACGGCTACGAAGCCAATTTTCGATGTACAATTAAATATGGCGGGCAAGCCGGGCGATCGCTGGGCTGGCCTTCGCAAGAAGGCGGGCCGGGAGGAAAGTCCGGACACCGATGTTTTCGGCGGAGACGCTGGAGACTAAAGTCTTGGGCGGAAACGCCTCAGACTGAAGGGCAACGCGCCTGGTAACGCCAGGGGACTGACATCTTTGGAGCGAGCGCAAGCGAGCTGCAAGGATTCGGCCACGGATAGTGCCACAGAAAATAAACCGCCGGTGCAAATCACCTCGGTGACCGGCTGAAGGAAAAACCTTCAGCAGGCCAGATTACGGCTCACGTGAGTGAGCTGTTGCAGGTGAGAACGCAAGGTAAGGGTGAAACGGTGGGGTAAGAGCCCACCGCTCCATTGGCAACAACGGAGGCACGGCAAACCCCGCGTGGTGCAAGGCCAAATAGGAGGGGAGAGCTGCCCAGCTCGTTATGACCCTCGGGTAGGCTGCTGGAGTCCTGGTGCGAACCAGGACCTAGAGGAATGATCGCTACGGCGCGCGGACGGCAACGTTCAACCGCCGACAGAATCCGGCTTACAGGCTTGCCCGCCATTTTCTCAATGTTTTTGACGGTTTTTTAACCTAAGTGAGTTTGTCTAACGTACCTGTCTAACGACCCGGCACAAGGGTTGGCTCGTTTCCATCAGATGGTATTGAGAATCCCTAGCCTAGGCCGGATCATGTCTTCGACTCAACGGCTATCCGTTGCGCGCTTCACTAGCTCGGACCACAACCGCGTTAGTTCGCCAATCCCCAAGACCTTTCGCAACCCCTCAACAACTTTTTCTGCCGCGAGGTCTCTTGTGACTGCATCGCCTCTCCATGTCTCCCAACCCATAACTGCGGCGAACGTGCCGTAGGCTTTCTTGATGGCCTCAGTCCGGTCCTCGTCAGCCCGTAACTCCTCCAATAGTTCAGCATGTGCGCCTATGGTGCGGAGAGCGCCTTCAAACTTGACCAACTCCGTTTCAATTTCCGGTGTAACCCAGAGGGTCCATTTCGTTCGAATGTCTGCCAGTGCATTCGCCCTCTCTAACACGTCTTTGGGCGGACCTCTTCTAAACAAAGACATCAGCGTACTGGATCCCTCCGTCACGTATTCTTCGCAAAACTGGACGTGCTTGTCGAAGGCCACGATTGCCATGTGGGACGTTGCTCCGACCGTGAATCTGTTCTTTGCCTCCTCCAGCCGGACGGACCTGTCGAAAGCTATGCTGTCACGGGAAAGCTGAAACAACGCAGCAAACAGAGCGGCGATAGCGGGAAGTCCGGCCAAGTCGCCAACTATGGTTACAGGAAAGTAATGGAACTTGCTCCTTCATCGCTGACAACCCATTGAAGAACGCAACTGTCGCCAAACCAATTTGGCATTTCCCACATGACGATAAGGCGACTTCACAGATGGGATGAGAAGGCCGGTCTCCGACGGAATGCGATACGCTCCCAACGATTGACGCGCTCAAGGCGCAATGCAAAGGAGACCGGCTTATGAAAAAGAATAACACCGTGGCAACGAAGCGGAAGAAGATTTTCAGTGATCAGAAGCTGACGATCGGAATGGACCTGGGAGATCGATTCACCTACTACTGCGTGCTGGACGAAGCGAGCGAAGTGATGGTCGAGCAAAAACTGGCGACGACCAAACAAGCGATGAAACAAGTATTCAGCAGAATACCGCGCAGTCGAGTGGCACTGGAGACCGGAGCCCATTCCCCCTGGGTCAGCCGGCAGTTGACTGAGTTGGGACATGAAGTCATCGTGGCGCATGCGCGGAACGTACGGCTGATCGGAGAAAGCAGCCGAAAGGATGATCGGCTCGACGCCCGGATGCTGGCACGGTTGGCACGCCTCGATCCTCGCTTGCTGAGTCCGGTGCAGCATCGTAGTGCGGAAGCGCAAATTCAATTGACCGTGATCCGGGCGCGGGCCGCACTGGTGGGAGCACGCACGGCACTGGTGAATTCGGCGCGCGGGCTGGCGAAATCCTAGGGAGAGCGGCTGCGAAAGTGCGGCACGCAGCAAGTGAGCCAGGATTTGGCCGCGGGGCTCAGTACGGAGCTGAAAGCTGCCTTGGAACCGCTGTTGGCGGAAGTCGCATCGCTCAACCAACGCATCGTCGAATACGACCGGCGAATCGAACAAATCGCAACACAAGTGCATCCCGAAGTGACTCTGCTCAAGCAAGTCAAAGGTGTGGGCACACTGATCGCGTTGACCTACGTGCTGACAGTGGCAGATCCGCACCGGTTTCGCCGGAGCCGCGACGTGGGTTGTTATCTGGGACTGCGTCCCGGGCGCAGGAACTCGGGCAGCAGTCAACCCCAGCTGCACATCAGCAAGGAAGGAGATCGTTACCTGCGAACCCTGATGGTGCAGGGCGCGCACTACATTCTGGGACCGTTCGGGCAGGACAGCGATCTGCGGCGCTGGGGATTGAAACTCTGTGAGCGAGGAGGAAGCAACGCCAAGAAACGCGCGGTGGTTGCTGTCGCGCGGAAACTATCGGTGCTGCTGCACAAATTGTGGGTGAGCGGTGAGGTTT
>Ga0182024_10010248_pt1 | contig 19150 bp, 21 predicted proteins | sample P32metaG_FD_120480 | JGI IMG/M metagenome (GOLD analysis project Ga0182024, IMG submission 120480) | Permafrost microbial communities from Stordalen Mire, Sweden - P3-2 metaG (Illumina Assembly) | ecosystem: Environmental > Terrestrial > Soil > Wetlands > Permafrost | place: Sweden: Stordalen... | reverse complement strand
TCGTCGGTCATTCTTGTCAGCATGGTCGGTCCTCCAAATACCGACCACCCATGAGTCACAGATTTACTGATTCGGGAATCCCGTCGCGATATGCTTGGCTGAATCCGTCCACACGGCCTAGCCCTATTTCTTGACTGCGCTCGGCTTCGCCGGTTCCGGCCGATGCTGAACGATCTTCCTAAGCGCCTTATCGAGTATCGCCGGATCGTCGCGGGCCTCGATTTCGCGCGCCAGCTTGCGGATGTTCTTGGCGCGCTCGGCGTCGGTGATTTGATGTTTCTTGGCGGGCATCGTTACCCCCCGTTTGGGATTACGGGGACATGATGCGCATTGCCGCATTTCGTAATCGACGCGAAATCGCATCGCGGCGCGTCTGTCTCAAACTAGCGGACACGGCGCGGAAGATCGAGCGCGTCCAAATAACCTGATGTGCAACCTGCCCCGTCATGCGCGGCCCTGTTCGAGCGGGAAAGCGCACACTGCCACCGCCGTGCTCGCCGTCAAGGCCAAGGCGCCGAAGCGAAGCGGAGGAGTCGCGTAGTCGGCGAATGCTCTTGCATTCGCCTGACTTGACGGCGGCTCGGCGGCGTGGCCCTCCGACACATCAGGATTTGAATCGCAGCGGCGACGCAATCCGGGCGATGGCTGCCTGAGCTGAAGTCTGGATTGCTTCGTCGCTACGCTCCCTCGCAAGGACGAGCGCGCGGCTCTACCCTCTGGCCGGCAGGCTGACCATGCTGAGCCAGAAATCCTTGATGGCCTTCGCGATGCTGACGAATTCGTCCCATTCGTTGGGTTTTTTGAAATAGCAGTTCGCGCCCAGCCGGTAGCTGTCCAGCACATCCGACGGCGCTTCGGAGCTGGACAGGACGATGACCGGGATCACCTTCAGGTCGGCGTCTTGCTTGATTTGCGCCAACAGCTCGAGACCGCTCATCCTGGGGAGATTGAGATCGAGCAGGATGATGTCGGGTCTGGGCGCCTGGGCATGGGGACCTTGGCGCCGCAAATAGGCCAGGGCCGCCCCGCCGTCGGGCGCCTCATACAGATGGATGCGTCCCGCGACGGCGCCGTCGGAGGCGCGAAAGGCTTCCCGCGCCAGCCGGGCGTCGCCGGGATTGTCTTCGACCAGAAGAACCTCTTTGGACAGTTGATCCCCACGCGGGTTGCCTGAAATGGATTGACGTAGGGGGTAGAGGTATCACGTTCGGGGCGATAGGTTCGGAAAATACTCACCCTTGGCAATTCCTCGCGGACGCCGATCGTCGTTCTCTTTCCGAGCCGGCGCGCAGGCGTTACGGACGCTTTTCATTCTTGGCGGCGTGATCGCCGGCGGCCTTGGCGTCCATTTCGCACATATACGAGCCCTGTTTGGCGGCGCCGTAATCATGCGTTCCGGCGAAGTGATAGACACCAGACTTGGCGTTTACCCAAACGATCGCATCGCTCGGGCATTTGGCTTTGAGCTCCGCCTCCGTCGCGGACGGCGCGGCCATCGGCTTGGGTTTCCCGACGGCGGCCGCCGGAGCGGAGGCGGTCGGAATCCTTTCCGTCCCGGCGCGGCAATCGGCGTCGAAAGCCGCCTTGGTCTGGCCGCCCGCCGCGATCGCCGGCTTGTTGGCCGCATATTCGGCGGCGCATTCTTGCTTGGTCTTGCTGAGGATTGGGGTCGCCGAGGCGGCAGCCGCCGCCAGGCACGAGGCGACGAAGTCGGCTTGCTTCGTTCCGGCCGCGTCGAGGGCGGCTTTCTGGCCGGCATATTCGGCGTTGCATTGCTCGTCGGTCTTGGCGAAAGCCGGCGCGCCGCCAAAGGCGATCATCGCGCCGACCGCGCCCGCGCCAAGAATGTGAACCAACCAAAGCCGCATCACCAGATTCCCCCAAAACGCGGGCCGCAACCCGAGGGGAAAGGCTATTTCATGATGCAGGCGCGCGCCAGGGGGCCGAGCCGCGCGGCCGTTTGACGGCGGGGCGGCGAGGACGCGCGCGCCCTCAGAAGTGGAAGTTGACGCCGACGCGGACGAGGTCGCCGTTGTTGTCGAAATGGGCGAAATGCGTGGACCCGGCAGGCGCGGGCCCCGTCGCCATGGCCTGAAGGTTTTTCGAGCCGAGATCGTAGTGAAGATATTCGGCCTTAACAGACCAGGCTTGCGTCAGCATATATTCGACGCCGGCGCCCACGGCCCAGCCTACGCTGGCGCTCGTCGATCCCTGATAGAGTTCCCCGGTGGCGGGAAAGGCAAAGCTATAGCTGTCGCTTTCATGGCCGAAGGCCAAGCCGCCGGTCGCATAAACCAGCAGCGATTGCATGGGCAGAAAGCCGAGACGCACACGCGCCGTGCCGAGCCAATCGAGGTTCTGCGACGCATTGCCGAAGCCCGGAACGAAACCGGGCACGGTCGTATTGATAGACTGGCTGCCTTTGATTGCCGAACCGCTGATGTCGGCCTCGAGGCCGGCGACGAACATATTCGAGAATTGCCAATTGTAGCCCGCCTGCACGCCGCCGAGGACCCCTTGCGAATTGGTCGAATAAGAAGAGGGCGTCGCGCCGGCGGCAAAGGCGGGGCCGAAAAAGCCGACGTTGTTATTGGTTATCCCGACGCTATCGCTTTGCCAGGCATAGCCGACGTTCACGCCGCCGTAGAAACCCGTCCAGGTGAAAACGGGAGGCGCCATATAGGGCGTCGGCGGATTCTTGCTGGGGAGATCCGCGGCCAGCGAAACCGAGGTGAGGGCGGCAAATGCCGCAGAGGAAAGCAGAGCTTTGCGCAGCATAGGAAGAGAGCCTTGTGGAGTGTGTGGCCGTTGAACGAGGTTTGGTTATTTCACGATTTGTTGCGGTTGAAAATTGGCCGATTAAGATTCTCGGAGAATGGGGCCTGGATGCAACACTTTGCGGCGCAACGCAGGGTTAGGCCGCGCGCCGTTGGGCCGCCGACCGAATGGCGCCAACCCCCAAAAAGGCATGGAAGCCGTCGCCGCGCCCATCCCGTAACCCTCCCAAGCGGCCCGTCGTCGCCGCTTTTTTGGAGGTTGTTCCATGCGTCAAGACCTTGCAGCCGCTCCGCGCGCCGTTGAACCGCGCCTGTCCCGCCTCGCGCGCGAGATTGGCCTCGCCGCCGTCGCCGCCGAACTCGATTTGGCGATCGAGACGCTGGCGCCTGAGATGGCCGAAGCGGTCGAAAGGGGCGCCGCGGCGCTTTTCCCGGCGGGTTATGGCCCCTCGTTGACCCGCATCGCCGCAAGCGGCCGGACGGTTGAGAAAGACAGCCGGCGCAAGGCGCGCGCGGGAAGCAGCGCAAGGCGAGCCGCGCCGGTCCGGATCAGAAAAGATGCGCCGGCGATCGCCACGACGCCCTGATGCTCTTTCCTTGCAACGCCTTCGGCGAGGTGTCGGCGGGCCAATTCGATCCTGGCGTGTCGAGGGCCACGCCGCCGAGCCGACGTCAAGTCAAGGCGAATGCAAAGCATTCGTCCGCCGGCTTCGCCGCTTCTTCGCTTCGCTCCGACCCCTGCGGGGTGACTGCGTCTCGTCGGCGCGGCAAATTGCCTGCAAGTCCTTTTGGTGCGCGAGAGCGGCCATTGGGCCGCTTCGCTCACCAAAAGGGCTTGGTGGCCAAAGCCATCGCCGAGCGCAGCGGTCAAGGCGCGCGAAGCCGGCGAATGCTCTTGCATTCGCCTTGGCGAAGCGCCCGCCGGAGGCGGCTTGGCCTTGACGGCCAGCATGGCGATGGCAGCGCCGCCCTCGCCCCGAGAGAGCCCGCCGCCTCCCTCACGCTCATGTGATCCCCCTCGCGCGCGATCTCGCAAGAACCTCCCGCAAAGCCCGCCCCGCCCATCCCGTAACCCATCGCCATGAACTCATCGCGGCGCCGATCCGGCGAGCCGCGCAAGACCTGGAGACAAACCAATGCGCCCATCCCTCAAGACCACCATCGCGGCCTCGCTCGCCGCTCTCGCGCTCTGCCTTTCGCTCAGCGCGAGCCCGGCTTCCGCCAAGCCCTGGCCGCATCCCGGCTTTGGCCATCACGGCTTCTTTGGTCCGGGCCTCGCGCTCGGCCTGGTGGGCCTGGCCGCCGCCGGGGCCATCGCCGCTTCGCAAGACGATTGCGTCGAATATCGCCCGACCTATGATCATTGGGGCCGCTATATCGGCCAGCAGCCGGTCAACGTCTGCCAGTGACCGCTCTGGGGACGGCGTCCGCCGCGTGGGATTGCGCGGGGACGCCGGCCGGATGAAACGGACGCCGCCATGCTCAGCCGCCGCGCGTTCGTCATGCTTGCCGCCTCCATCGTCGCAGCTCCCCTTGTCGGCTGCGGCGCGTCCGAGGACGAGCAGGCGCGGGCCTTCGCCGATTTCCTGCAGCGGCGCATTCTGGACCGGCCTGGCGTTCATGTTCCGATCCTCAACAAGGAGGAGAGCGACGCCATCGGGCATTATGCGGCCGATTTTGCGGTGCTCGCCGGGTTCAACCACGATATGGACGCTTCGCTGAAAACCGTCAGCGCCGCTCTGCGTCCGTTTCCAAGCCAGATTACCCCGCTGGATCTGCCCGATTATCGCTCCTACATGAGCGCGGCGCGCGATTTTGCCGTTCAGATCGGACCGGCGCTGGACAGCGCACTCACGCATGCTGAGGAAGGCCGCGCCAAGCTGGATCAGCCCGATATCGTCAAGACGAAATATCAAGCGGCCTATGATCAATTCATCACGCGGCCGTCAACCGCGCTGCGAGCCGCCAGCGTTCTGATGATCGCGACGGCCGACGCCGAATTCGCGCTCGTCGATTTCATCGCCGCGCATCGGGCCGATCTTACCATGGCCGGCGATCAAATTGAGGCCTCGACGCCCGAACTGCTCGCCCAATTGCAGCCCCTCCTCGTCAACTGGACCGCCAGCGTCGCCAAAGCGAATGAGGCCCGCGGCGCTTATGAAAAACTGATGCGAGGCGATTGAGCGCGCCGGACGGGCCGGCGGTCGCGGTTTGATGGGGAAAGTTTCCCTTTAGCTCCAAGCGCGTCCGCGTGCCGCGCATCCACGCCGAGCCGCCGCCGCCAACCTTGAAAGTTCTTGCAGCGGCGCCGCGTGTTTCCTTTTCCCCGGACAGCGATGCGCCTCACGCGGCCTTGGACAGCATGCCGTGCGGATCGAGCACGAATTTCGCCGCCGCTCCATGATCGAAGGTCTCGTAGCCCTTGGGGGCGTCTTCGAGCGAAATCACCTTGGCGTTGACGATTTCGGCGATGTTGAGCCGACCGTGCAGAATCGCCATCATGAGCTGGCGATTGTAACGGATCACCGGCGTCTGGCCGGTGTGGAAAGACTGCGCTTTGGCCCAGCCGAGCCCGAGCCGCAGACTGAGGCTCCCGCGCTTGGCGGCCGGGTCGACGCCGCCGGGGTCCTCGGTGACATAGAGGCCCGGAATGCCGATCGAGCCGGCCGCGCGGGTGATTTCCATCATCTGGTTGAGCACGATGGCGGGCTGCTCGACGCCCGAATGACCGCGCGCCTCGAAGCCGACCGCGTCGATCGCGGCGTCGACCTCAGGCGCGCCGACCACCTGCGCGATCATCTCGCCCAGGCGATCATGCTTGCCAAGATCGATCGGCGTGAAGCCCATTTTGCCGGCATGCGCGAGGCGCTCCTTGTTGAAGTCGCCGATCATCGTCACGGCCGCCCCCAAAATCCGCGACGAGGCGGCCGCCGCCATGCCGACCGGGCCGGCGCCGGCGACATAGACGATGGAGCCGACGCCCACCCCGGCCTTGACCGCGCCGTGAAAGCCGGTCGGCAGGATGTCCGACAGCATGGTGAGATCGCGGATTTTCGCCATCGCCTGATCGCGATCGGGAAACTTCAAGAGATTGAAGTCGGCGTAGGGGACCATGACGTAACGCGCCTGTCCGCCGATCCAGCCGCCCATGTCGACATAGCCATAGGCGCCGCCCGCCCGCGCCTCATTGACGTGGAGGCAAACGCCGGTATCGCCCGACTTGCAGGTCCGGCAACGACCGCACGCCACGTTGAACGGCACCGAGACGATATCGCCTTTGCTGAGGAGCTCGACATCCGACCCCGTTTCGATCACCTCGCCGGTGATCTCGTGCCCGAGCACCAGGCCCGGCTCCGCGGTCGTGCGGCCGCGCACCATATGCTGGTCCGACCCGCAGATATTGGTCGACACGACTTTGAGAATGACGGCATGTTCGATCTTGCGTCCATGCGGATCTTGGAATTTCGGATCGTCGATATTTTGCACCTCGACCTTGCCAGGTCCAAGATAAACCAAACCGCGATTGTCGCCCAAAGCAACCTCCCTTTTATTTTCTGAAAACGATCGTCAGCTTTGTCTAAGAGCTTATGCCGCGACGCCTGGGGACGCCAACGCATTCGAGATATGGCGTCAGGGACGCCCGTTGCTGCGCGTAGCGAACGCAGGCCGGCCCTATTCCGTCCCCATCACCAGCCCCTCGATGTCGTGCTTCTGCGTCACCGGGATCAATTCCGCGACCACGCGGCAGACGAGATGATCGCGCAGGTTAGCGGGCAGCGCGTCGAAATAATCCTTGGTCACCATCAGATCGTGCAGCGCCGCATGGCCGGCGCCGGGCGCATCGACGCCCAGCACCAGCACGGGGCGGGCGATCGGCGAAGGATGCGCGTTGCCGCGATGCACGGTCAGCGCCGAGCGGCAGGAAATGTCACCCATCTCTGGATATTTGCGCAAGCCGCGCGCGGCGAATTCGGGCCAGATCTCTTTGGGCGGAAACATCTCGTGCTTCCATTCGCGCCCATCCTCCCATTGCGTGCCGATTGCGATCTCGAACGGCCCCATATCGGGCGTGACGTCGACGCCGGTGAGGTTGAAGGCGAGCGAGGTGATGCGGCGATCGTGATAGGTCTCGCTGGGTGAGGGAAAGTCGCGGTGCCAGGGCTGGTTCATCGCGCCCTGAAACGGCGTGTCGAAGCCGATCTCGACGATCTCATATTTTGGGCCGAGCGTCGCCTCGCACATCGAGACGACCCAGGGATGCGTGGTCAATTCCACGAAGCCGCCGAAATCCTGCGGATGGATTTCGACATACCAGCGGCGCGGGCCGCGTCCGACCGCGCCGCCCGGGCGTTGGATCGCCTTCCAGAAGGCGGTCATCATGTCCTCGCGCATCGCCTCGGCCCAGGCCCGCGAGAACGCGCCCTTATGGCCGACAATGCCATCCCGGTAGAGAATGTCGAGGTCGGACAAAGCGCGCGACGAAGTCTGGACCGACAAAGGTTCCTCCCGGGGTTGCGTTTGTCGCGCCAGATAAAGGTTTTCAGCCGCGCGGAGTCAACTCGCGATCAAGGCCGATCGGCGGACGGCGCCAGCTTCGCCTCGCTCAAAGCCGTCACGACCGTCCCGGCAAACAGCCGATAGAGAAAGGCCGCCGCCGCGCCGCCGATCAGTTCGATGCCGCACGTGGTTGGCTGCAATGGGTCGCCCTGCATCGACCCGATCGAGATCAGCGCGAACGAGGCGCAGAAGCCACCGATCGCATAGGCCGGCAGGCTGCTGAAATGGAGCCAGCGCAGCACAATATGCGCGCCCATGCTGTAGATCGCGGCCAGATGGCAGCACTGGTAGACGAGGACCAGCATCAGCGGCAATAAGGCGTCGCGAGCCGACCAGAGCGTCGTGATATCCTGCGGATTGAAATCGTGCGGACGCCCGCCCGCCCCGCCGATCATTCCAGCCCATTCGCTTCCAAGGCCTGGCGGATTTCCGCGCGCGGAAACCAGCCAAAATCGCCGAGCGAAATATAGCCCTCCCTGGCCAGGCTCTTCGGCGCGGCGAAAACGGCGTGATCGTCCGCGCCGTCCCACCTCAGTTCGTCGGGATCGATGATTTCGGTATCGTTTATGACGGCGGCGAAATCACGCGCGGACTGGCCCGACGGCGGGTGGAGGAAGCGCTGGCGCGCTGAAAGATAGAGATCCATCATCGCGCCGAGCTGTTCCTTGCCCAGCGCCTCGCAGTAGCGCGAGCGATGGTCGGCGATATAGCAGGCCGCGACGCTCGCAATCGCCTTGTGGTCGCGCATCGACAGGAATTTTGCGGCGGTGTCCGAGACATCCGATCCGCTCGATTGCAGGCAGGCCAGCAAAGACCCATCCATCTTGTCGCCGTTCGCTATGATATCGAAGGACGATCCGCCATGCGCGCCGGGGCCGCGATAGCTCGCATTGCGCGCCACATCGACCATGGCGCCGATCGGGGCGAGTTGCGCCACCAGAAAGCCATGGGTCTGTCTGGCCCATACGCCGCCGGAATTGGCAAAAGTCGTCAGCGCCCAAAAGCCGCCGCCGATCCAGACGAACAGCATCGCAATCCGGAACATCGCTTCGCACTCCAGCGCCGGCGGAACGCTATATCGGGCGGGTTAAGATTGTATCGGGAGGTCGGGGTGAATTCGTCGGCCTCAAGGCAAAAACAAATTCATCTTTGTCGGATTTTCCGAACCCCGAAGAGGCGAACGCCTTTGGCGGCGCTTGCCGATCCGCCAATCGACGAAACATGCGGACAGCGTCGCGCCTTTACAAAAACGACAATTCGCACATACGTTTCTGTAAAGACAATGGAGCCCGAATGCCCCTCGATATCCGCGATCCGCGCGCGCATGCCCTGGCCAAACGGCTCGCCGCCGAACGCCATAGCACGATGACGGAGGCGATCGTCATGGCCTTGGAAAACGAACTACGCCGCGAGCGCCAGGAGCGGCCTTTGCGCGATAGAATGGCTGCGCTCGCGCTCGGATTGAAGGCGGAGGCTGGTCCCAACGGCCGCGACCTGACCAAAGGCGAAATCGATGATATGTGGCGCAACTGATGTTCATCGATAGGCGCTTCTGTGAGCCCAACCGCCATTCACGCGATCTTCGACCTCGCCGCCTGGTTTTCGGCGGGCGCGATCGCGCTCGTCATCGCCAGATGGCGCCCGCTCGCCTTTCCGGTGCAGGCCTCGATGCGCGCCGATTATATCGTGCTGGCGATTCTGGGCGCGGCGACGGGCGGCTATGTCTTCGGGTCGCTCAACCTGTGGGCGAGCGGCCTGACCGGCCTCGGCCGCTCCATCGAAGGCGCGATTTTCGGCGGCGTCCTGACGATCGAGCTCTTCAAGCGGGTCGCCGGCGTCCGGGGCGTCACCGGCGCGCGGTTCGCAGCGCCGCTGGCGATCGGCGTCGCCATCGGGCGTCTCGGCTGTTTCTTTTCCGGCATGGAGGATTTCACCTATGGCGTGCCGACGAGCCTGCCCTGGGGCGTCAATTGCGGCGACGGCATCCCGCGCCATCCCGTCCAGCTCTATGAAAGCGCTGCGATGGCGGGCTTTCTGGCCGTCTATCTCGTTGCGCTGGCGCGCCGCAACGCTTTCTGGGCGCGCGACGGATTTTATCTGGCCGTCGGCTTCTATGGCGCGCAGCGCTTCTTCTGGGAGTTCTTGAAGCCCTACGCAACGGTGCTCGGCCCGTTCACCATTTTTCACCTGCTGTCGATGGCGCTGGCCGCCTATGGCGGCTTGATGATCTGGAAGAGCCGCCCGGCGGCGACGCATCCGCTCGGCGAAAAACATCTCGCCGCTTAAGTCCTTTACGAGGCGCCCGTGAACGCTCCGCTCCGCAAAAGCCGCCCCTATCTTTTCTACGGCCAGACGACTTCTTTATGCGACCTTTGCCATGCGCTCGTTCCGGCAAAAATTTGCATCGAGGGCGACGACGTCTATTACGAGAAGCGCTGCAAGATTCATGGCCTGCGCAAGGCTCTGATCTCGACCGATTCAAAATTCTACCGTTGGCAACGCGAATTCCTCAAGCCCGGCGACAAGCCGCTGAGCTTCCAGAATCGCACCGAATTCGGCTGCCCCTATGATTGCGGCCTTTGTCCCGATCACGAGCAGCATTCCTGCCTCGCGCTGATCGAGATCAACGAGGTCTGCAACCTCACCTGCCCGATCTGCTTTGCCGATTCCTCGCCCCAGCGCACCAAACATCTGCCGCTCGCTGCGATCGATCGCATGCTCGAGGCGATCGTCGCCAGCGAGGGCGAACCCGATCTCGTGCAGCTTTCGGGGGGCGAACCGACCTTGCATCCGCAATTCCTCGACGTGCTGGCGCTTACGCGCTCCAAGCCGATCCGCCATGTGATGATCAACACCAATGGCCTGCGGATCGCCGAGGACGCCGAATTCGTCGCAAGACTTGCCGAGCAGAAACGCGGCCTCGAAATCTACCTGCAATTCGATTCGCTGGAGCGCGACGCGCTGATGGCCATTCGCGGCGCCGATCTGCGGCGCGTGCGCCAGCAAGCGCTCGAAAATCTGGAGCGGCACAATATTTCGACGACTTTGGTCTGCGTCGTGAAAAAAGGCGTCAACGATCGCGAGATGGGCGCGATCGTCAACCACGCGCTGGATTGGGGCTGCGTGCGCGGCGTCACCTTCCAGCCGGTGCAGGATGCGGGCCGCAACGAGAATTTCGAGCCGAAGCGCGACCGCGCGCTGCTTTCCGACATCCGCCGGCGCATCGTCGAGGATTCCGGCATATTCGGCGAACGCGACATGATCCCGTTGCCCTGCAACCCGAGCGCCATCACCATCGGCTATGGCGTGCGCAACGGGCGCCATGTCGCGCCGGTCACGTCCTTCGTCTCGCACGAGGACCTGCTTTCCGACATGCCCAACACGGTGTCGTTCGAGAAATATCCCGAATTGCAGCGCCGCATCTTCGACCTCTTTTCTCTGTCGACGGGTTCGGAAACCGCGGCCGACCGCGTCGCCGCGCTGCTATGCTGCCTGCCCTCCGTGCCGGTTCCCGAAGGGCTCACCTACGACAATATCTTTCGCGTGACGGTGGTCGAATTTCTCGACGCGCATAATTTCTGCGTCGCGAATGTGAAGCGAAGCTGCGTGCATTTCGTCACGCCGGCCGGGCAGATCATTCCGTTCGATACCTATAATCTGTTCTACCGCAACGGACGCATCGACGAGATCCGGCGCGCGATGAAGGCGCAGCGCGGGGCGGACGGAGAAGCCTGATGCGCGTCCTGGCGGTCTTGTTCGGCATCATCCTGCTGCTTCCCGGACTTTGCTCGCTGGGGTTCATAGCGCTGTTCCTGCCGCAGGTCATGGGCGGGCAAGGCGCCAGCATGGAGAACAGTCCGCTCATCCTCCTCTGGATCGTCTGTTTCGCCATTAGCTATGGCGGCTTCCTGATGATCCGCTACGGGATGCGCGGCAGGACCGCGCCGCCGAGCGATTAAGTCTGGGCGCGCCCATCGGGTCGAGCCGTTCTGGCGCGTGACTTCAAAGGTTCGCGCCGCCCCTCATCCGACCTCGCTAACGCGAGGCCACCTTCTCCCGCTTCGCGAGAGAAGGGAACGCGCGCCCCTTCTCTCGCGAAGCGGGAGAAGGTGGCCAGCAGAGCCGGCCGGATGAGGGGCGGCGCTGACGCCAGAAATTAGGGCGTCTCTTCATGGGTTAGCGAACTTGACTAACTCATGGGCCGGCTCCATGGAATCTCCCCGGAGCCCATCGCATGCAAGTCACCATTCACACCGCAAAGGCCAATCTTTCCAAGCTGATCGAGGCTGCGCTGGCCGGCGAGGAAGTAGTGATCGCCAAGGGCGACAAGCCCCTCGTCAAACTCGTGGCGATCGCTGCGCAGTCATTCACCTTCGGCGTTCTGGCAGGTCAATTGACCGGTCCGGTTCCCGATTTCTTCGCTCCGATTAGCGGGGAGGAGCTCGCGGCCTGGGAAGGCGCTTGAGGGGCGTTTGAGACGACGCCTTGCCGCTCGTCTCCGCTGACCCCATATTCGACGGGTTGGTCGCTCGCCTCTGGTGAGGCTTTCGCGCTTCCCATTGTCACAATTTTCGTGTATTGCACCGCACAAATCGGATGGAGCGGCCGGATTCGCCGGCGCGCCGTCGCGTTCCCGTCATCTTCGCCGTTGAGTGAAGTCCAGCGCGGCTCGCCGCGCCTATTCGCATGCGCCGCCTCGAAAGCTTGAGATTATGAAACTCCGCAATATCGCCATCATCGCCCATGTCGACCACGGCAAGACCACTTTGGTCGACCGTCTGCTGCAGCAATCGGGCGCGTTCCGCGAAAACCAGCGCGTCGCCGAGCGGGTGATGGATTCCAACGATCTGGAGCGCGAGCGCGGCATCACGATTCTCGCCAAGGCGACCTCGGTCGTCTGGAAGGGCGTGCGCGTCAATATCGTCGACACGCCCGGCCACGCCGATTTTGGCGGCGAGGTCGAGCGCATCCTGTCGATGGTCGACGGCGCCATCGTGCTGGTCGACGCTTCCGAAGGCCCGATGCCGCAGACCAAATTCGTGGTCGGCAAGGCGCTCAAAATCGGCCTCAAACCCATCGTCTGCATCAACAAGGTCGACAAGGCCGACGCGCGCGTCACCGAAGTCGTCAACGAAGTGTTCGACCTGTTCGCAGCGCTCGACGCGACCGACGAGCAGCTCGACTTTCCCATCATCTACGGGTCGGCCAAACAGGGCTGGATGGCCGATTCGCCGGACGGCCCCAAGGAAAACATGGGACCTTTATTCGATCTTGTGCTGAGACACGTCGAGCCGCCGAAAGTGATCGAGGGCGGCTTTCGCATGCTGGGCACGCTGCTGGAAGCCAATCCGTATCTTGGCCGCGTCGTGACGGGGCGCATCTTCTCCGGCTCGATCAAGGCCAATTCGCCGGTCAAGGTGCTCGACCGCCTCGGCAACCTTGTCGAACAGGGACGCGTATCGCGCATCCTGGCCTTCCGCGGCATCGAGCGAACGCCGATCGACGAGGCGGAAGCCGGCGACATCGTCGCCATCGCCGGCATCGAGAAATTCAACGTCGCCGACACGCTGGCCGCCATCGACGTCACCGAGCCCCTGCAGGCCCAGCCGATCGACCCGCCGACTTTGTCGATGACCTTCCTCGTCAACGACAGCCCGCTCGCCGGCACCGAGGGCGACAAGGTGACGAGCCGCGTCATCCGCGACCGCCTGTTCAAGGAGGCCGAGGGCAATGTCGCGCTGCATGTCGAAACGGCGGCCAATTCCGACGCCTATGTCGTCTCGGGCCGCGGCGAATTGCAGCTCGCCATCCTCATCGAGACCATGCGGCGCGAGGGTTTCGAGCTTGGCGTCTCGCGCCCGAAAGTCCTTTATTCGCGCGACGAAGCGGGCGAATTGCTGGAGCCTATCGAAGAAGTGGTGATCGACGTCGACGAGGAGCATTCGGGAATCGTCGTGCAGAAAATGTCCGAGCGCAAGGGCGAGATGGTCGAAATGCGCCCCTCGGGCGGCAATCGCCTGCGCCTTGTGTTCCACGCCCCGACGCGCGGCCTCATCGGCTATCTCGGCGAGCTTCTCACCGATACGCGCGGCACCGCGATCATGAACCGCCTGTTCCATAACTGGGGCGCCTGGAAAGGCGAGATCGCCGGGCGACGCAACGGCGTGCTCATCTCCAACGAAAAGGGCGAGGCGGTCGCCTATGCCATGTGGAACCTCGAGGATCGCGGCCCGATGATGATCGAGCCGGGCTGGAAGGTCTATCAGGGCATGATCGTCGGCCAGCATTCGCGCGACAATGATCTCGAAGTGAATGTGCTGAAGGGCAAGAAGCTCACCAACATCCGCACCCATTCCAAGGACGAGGCGGTGCGCCTGACCCCGCCGATCCAGATGACGCTGGAAAAGGCGCTGGCCTATATCCAGGACGATGAGTTGGTCGAGGTGACGCCGAAGTCCGTGCGGCTGCGCAAGACGTTTCTCGACCCGAATGACCGCAAGCGCGCGGAGCGGGCGAAGACGGTGGATGCGTAGCGGGGCGAGGACTTCTCGCGGAATCGGCTAGATCGTCATTGCGAGCGGCAGCGAAGCAATCCAGACGAGGGCTATGGGAGCCTCAGTCTGGATTGCTTCGTCGCTGCGCCCCCTCGCAATGACGGCGCCATTTCGTCATGCGGAGCGCCACGCGGCCATCGCCGGCAAAAGCGACGCATCGAGGCGCTCAGCAGCGCCAAAACAAAGGACATGGCAAGCCAAAGGCCATTGAGGCGCGCAGCGGTCAAGGCTCGCGAAGCGGCCGCCGAAGGCGGCTTGGCCTTGACGCCGAGCACGGCGATGGCAGCGCGACGCCGAACGCCCTGACGTCAGCCCGGCGACAGCGCGCCCGCCCTTTTGACGCCGCAGTCTGATGTTCCATATACTGGCGCCGAGGTTCGGGATTGGCATGGGGGCGCATCGGTGATCAAGCCTGTTGTTCTTCTGACCGCGCTGTTGGCGCTCGGCTCGGCCGCGCAGGCCGATAATGCCCCCTCCCCCGCTTTGCCCTCGCTCGCCTTGGATCCGCAGGCGCCGCCGCCCTCGATCTGGAAGGGCCTCTATGTCGGGACCGACATATTTTTTGAATCCGCCAAGGGCTCCAAAGGCCTCATCGGCGGGGGCGCCTATATCGGCTACGACAGGCATTTCGACAATAATCTGGTGCTGGGAATCCAGGCCTCGACCGGCTTCGCGCCCTCCTGGTTCCAGCACAACGGCTTCAGGGGCTATGATTACGCGGAAGTGAGCGCCAAAGTCGGCTATGAGATGGGACGTTTCACGCCCTATCTGACGACCGGCATCGCGCTGGCCAAGCCGAACGGCTCGCCCGGGGCCGGTTATCTGAGCCCCGCCGATTCAGCCAACAACGTGTTCAACGGCGCCTCCAATCTTGCCGCGAGCGGGGTCATCGGCGCGGGTGTCGACTATGCGTTGACCAGCAACGCGACCATCGGCGTCGCCGCTGTGGTCGGGACGGGCCATGGCGGCTTTGTCGCGCCGCCGTGAGGGGCGGCGCCATTCCCCCTCCCCCACAAGGGGGGAGGGAAGGCGCACAATTCCGTCAACGTGGCTGACGCACGCCGCTAGCTCCTTACCCAACCAACCGACGGGACCCATGCTGGACATCAATCGCCGCGCGTTGCTTGCTGGAATCGCCGCCGCCTCGGGCGTCGGACTGGCGCCCGCCATTGCCCAGCAGAGCGCCGAGCCCGCCAAGACGCCGCCGCCACATTCGTTCGGCTATGACGACGTCGTCAAGCGGGCGCGCGATCTTGCCGGCGCCCCGTTCGACGCGCGAATTCCGCCGCTTCCCGACGGCCTCGCCAATCTCGATTTCGACGCCTGGCGCGACATCCGCTTCAAATCCGACAAGCCCTTGCTCGAACAGGGCGGGCCGTTCCGGCTCGAATTGTTTCATCTCGGCCATCTCTACAAGCGGCCGGTGACGGTCAATGTGTTGCGCGACGGGCTGCCCGCGCCCGTGCCCTATGCGTCCAACCTGTTCGATTACGGGCACAACAAATTCGAGGGCGCTCTGCCGATCAATCTCGGCTTTGCCGGCTTTCGCCTGCACTATCCCCTCAACGCGCCCCATGTGATGGACGAGTTGATCGCCTTTCTCGGCGCCAGCTATTACCGGTTTCTCGGCCGCGGCCAGCGCTACGGGCTTTCCGCGCGCGGCCTGGCGATCGGCGCGGGCGGCAGCGAGGAATTCCCGTTCTTTCGCGAATTCTGGATCGAGACGCCGGGGCCGGGCGCCGAACGGGCGGTCGTACTTGGATTGCTGGACGGCGAATCGGCGACCGGTGCGTTTCAATTCGAGATCTTTCCCGGCATGGAGACCGGTATCGAGGTCACCGCGACTTTGTTCGCGAGGCGCGCCATTACGGCGCTCGGCATGGCGCCTTTGTCGTCGATGTTCCTGGCCGGCAAGAACGATCATCGCTTCGACGACGACTTTCGCAGCGAATTGCATGATTCGGACGGGCTGCTGATCCATACCGGATCGGGCGAATGGATCTGGCGGCCGCTTAGCAATCCGGCCCAGCCGGAAACCTCGGCCTTTCTCGACAAGGACATGCGCGGTTTCGGCCTGCTGCAGCGCGACCGCAGCTTCGAACACTATCAGGACCTGGATCTGGCCTATGAACTGCGGCCGAGCTATTGGGTCGAGCCGCGCGAGGCCTGGGGCGAGGGCCGCACCGGCCTCGTCGAATTGCCGACCGGCGACGAGAGCAACGACAATGTCGTGGCGTCGTGGACGCCCAAGGACCCGGTCGATGCGGGCCGCTCGCTGACCTATGGCTATCGCATCACGGCGCTGATGAACGACGCCCGCCTGACGCCGGGCGCGCGCGCCATCGCCACCTACCGCACCCGTCCGCGCGCGCTTGGCTCGGCCGAAGCCGTGACGCCGGGGGCGACGCGCTTCCTCATCGATTTTTCCGGCGGCGACCTTGCTTATTTCCTCAGCGATCCGACGCTGGTCGAAGTGGCGCCGTCAACATCGGCGGGCGTCATCACGCGCTCGTTCCTGACGCCCAACGCCCACGTGCGCGGCTTTCGCGCCGGCATCGACGTGCAGATCGATCCAGGCCAGTCCTGCGACCTGCGCGTGTTCCTGAAGGGCGCCGGGCGCGCGCTGACGGAGACCTGGACGTTCCCCTGGCGGGCGTGAATCGCCTGGCTGTCATTGAAGCCTATCCCCGCAGCGCCTGATCGAGATCCCGCCATAAATCCTCGACATCTTCGACGCCCGCCGACAGGCGCAGCAGATCGGGCGGACAGGGCGAGCCGGGGCCTTCGATCGAGGCGCGATGCTCGATCAAGGATTCGACGCCGCCGAGCGAAGTCGCGCGCTTCCAAAGCCTCACTTGCGCCGCCGCGGCGATCGCCCCCGCTTCGCCGCCCCGCAGGCGCACCGACAGCATGCCGCCGAAGCCGCCGATCATCTGCCGCCGCGCGATGTCGTGACCTGGATGATGCGGCAGGCCGGGATAGAGGACCGCGCTGACGGAAGCATGGTTGGAGAGCCGCTGCGCCAGCTCGAAGGCGCTCGCCGACGCCGCGCGCACGCGCAAATCCAGCGTGCGCATGCCGCGGATCAGCAGATAGGCCTCGAACGGCCCCAGGATCATGCCATGGGACGCGCGTAGCTGGCGCACGCGCGCGCTGATGGCGTCGTCTTCCGCAAAAGCCAGCGCGCCGGCGATGACGTCGGAATGGCCGTTGAGATATTTGGTCGCCGAATGCATCGCGACATCGGCGCCGAGCGCGAGCGGGCGCGTGAACACCGGCGTCGCGCAGGTCGAATCGACCGCGAGCCTTGCGCCGGCGCCATGGGCGATCGTCGCCGCGCCGGCGATGTCGCTGACGCTCCATAGCGGATTGCTGGGCGTCTCCAGCCAGATCAGCCGGGTTCGGCCCGCCTGCACGGCGGCGGCGAGCGCGCTGATGTCCTCCGCGTCGACGAGATCGACCGTCACGCCATGCGCGGGCGCCTCGTGGATCAGCCAATTGCGCAGCGACCAATACATCACCTTGGGCGCGACCACATGCGCGCCGGGGCCGAGGCTGAGAAACAGCGCGATCGCCGCCGACATGCCCGAGCCGAACAACAGCGCCGACGATGCGCCCTCCAGGGCGGCGACGATCGCCTCGCCCTCGCGCACCGTCTCATTGTCGGCGCGGCCATATATATTGCCGCTGCGATAGAGATTGTCGGGATCGCGAATAAAGGTCGTCGCCATATGCAGCGGCGGCACAAGGGCGCGCGTCGCCTCGTCGATGCGCCCGAGCGCCTGGGCGGCGAGCGTGCGCGCGCTCCATTGGGGCGCGCCGGGTTCGATTTTCTCTTGCGCCATCGAAACTCCGTCAGATCGCCAGGCCGCGCAAGAGGCGCGGCGCATCGCCGCGCGCGCCGGCCGCCTCTTCGATGAAATAGCGCTTGAGCGCCGGCGCGCGCTCGACGAGCCGCAATCCGAAATCGCGCATCGCGCGCAGCGGCGCGACATCGTTCGAGAACAACCGGTTCATCGCATCCATGCCGAGACCGCTCGCCGCGACATCGAAGCGCCGCGCCCGCTCGAAATCGGCCAGAATATCCGGCGCGCCGGGATCGAGGCCGAGACGCATCGGCTCGACGAGGATCTGCGCCAGCGCCGCGACATCGCGCAGCCCGAGATTGAGGCCCTGGCCGGCCAGCGGATGGACGAGATGGGCGGCATCGCCGATCAGCGCGAGGCGAGGCCCGACAAAGCGGCGCGCGAGGCGAAAGCCCAGCGGGAAGGAGCGGGGCTTTGAAGCGATCTCGATCTCGCCGAGCCGATGCAGGAAGCGAAATTCGAGCTGGCGTTTGAAATCGTCGGGGGCGAGCGCCATCAGCATTTTGGCTTCCTGGCTCGGCTCGCTCCACACAATGCTGGAGCGGCGTCCGCGCAAGGGCAGAATGGCGAAGGGTCCGGCGGGAAGAAAATGCTGCTCGGCGCGCCCGTGATGGTCGCGCTCATGGGCGATTGTCGCGACGATCGCCGATTGGCCGTAGTCCCAGCCGATTGTGGCGATTTCGGCGAGGTTGCGCAAACGCGAGCGGGCGCCGTCCGCCGCGATCAGCAGGCGCGCCCGCGCCGAGGGCGCTCCGTCGATCCGCGCCTCGATGCTGTAGCGTCCCATCGCGAAGCCGGCGACAGCGCCTTGGATACATTCGACGCCGAGGCTTTGGCAAAGGTCGAGCAGGCTGGCGACGATGTCGTCGTTCATCGCCATATGCGCCAGAGGTTCGCCGTCGATCTCGTCGAAGCGAATCTGCGCCGGACGCACGGGGTCGCGCACGCCCCCGTCCATGACGGCCATTTGCAGGATGGGCTCGCTGAGCGGCTCGAGCGCCGCCCATGCGCCGATCCGCTCGAGGAGGCGACGCGACCCGCCCGCGATCGCGCTGGCGCGCTCGCGACCCTCGCGATTGCCCATGTTGGGATCGACGACCAGAATGCTGGCGGCGCCCCCGAGCGCCTGCTTGAGGCACGCGGCGAGCGACAGCCCCGCCACGGCCGCCCCGGCGATCACGAAATCGAATCGGCGCTGCGCGGGGGCCGCGGTCTTGTCCTGCATGGCGCCATTGTCGGCCAGCGGAGCGCCGGGCGCAACCCGGCCGCCGCTTCGGTAGTGGGTCAGTTTGAAATCTGCGATGGCGTTTACGTCAGCGACGGTCGCAGTGGACCAAACTGAGAGATCAACCTTATCCCTGGCGGAGCAGCTATTACATCTGGAATGCGGTTCACC
>Ga0182024_10010247_pt1 | contig 19153 bp, 20 predicted proteins | sample P32metaG_FD_120480 | JGI IMG/M metagenome (GOLD analysis project Ga0182024, IMG submission 120480) | Permafrost microbial communities from Stordalen Mire, Sweden - P3-2 metaG (Illumina Assembly) | ecosystem: Environmental > Terrestrial > Soil > Wetlands > Permafrost | place: Sweden: Stordalen... | reverse complement strand
GCCGCCCGTCGCCTATTACGGCTATGCCGCTCCGGCCTATTACGTGGCGCCGTACTATTACGGCCGCGGCTATTGGCGCGGCTACGGCCCGCGCTTCGCCTATGGCTACGGGCGCGGGCATTGGCGGCGGTGAGCTACGTCATCGCGAGCGAGTGTAGGGTGGGCAAGTGAAGCGTGCCCACGGCTGATTTCCAGTTTGCGTTAACGTTGGCGTAGGCACGGCGCTGCGCGCCTTTGCCCACTTTACGCTTGCTAAATTGTAATACGGCTCGACGCTGACGTGGCACGGCGCGAAGCCTGTCATCGGGCCGCGCTTAGCGCGGACCCGGTGGTGCCTTTGCCCACTCTACGTTTGCTCGTTGGGAGACAGTGCGAGCGGGCCGTTCATTCGGGCTTTCCGGGCAGGAGTGATCTCAGGTCGAACGTGAACCGAGTACGGCACCGCTTACGGTAAGAGCGAGCGTGAGGCCTGCCGACGCTAAGCTGCCACGCGTCACTAGATGCAGAAAATCCAATAGCCGCTGTTCCAACGTTTCTGTAGACGGCATTATGCCCGCATAGAAACCGACCAGCAGGGAGACTAGCACGAGGACCTGTCCGATCCGCAGGGTTGCGGCATCGAGCGCCGTCAACAAGAACGCTCCCTCTGGTTCCTCACAAAACCATCGGTCGTGCACGACAAAGAAAAGCAACGCTACATTGACGATAGCCAAACCGACGAAGAGTCCGACGAGAATTTTCCCTGGCATAATCAGCCCTCCAGAGGTATGACAACTTATGCGTGTTGATGCGCCGAAGCAAATCTTGGTCGACTAGCTGAGAGGCGTAATGTCGTCCTTTCTTCGGGGACATAACTTGACATCGGTCTCCATTTACGTTACATTCCAGCGAATCAAGAATCCCGCTCATTCAAGGACGCCTTTCGCGAAGGGATGCGGAGCGGGTGCGGTGGCCGCGGGCGGGAGGATACGGCCCGTTCCCCGGCCGGCTCGGCATCATGCCTGCCGATACTACGGTCGGCGCGTGAGGTGCTCACTGGACTGGGACAGGCGAAGGCGGGTAACGCCCGCACAGACCGAGTCCCAGGAAGCATGGCCTGAGTTGCGCCCGGAGTGACGTAAGTCTCCTTGGCGAGAGCCGCGGTGGGACGCCGACAGGCGAGCGTGCCCCCTCGAAAGCCTCCCCCGCAAATGGGAGAGGCAGCCGATCCAGCGGGTCGCGTAGGGCAGGCGCGACAGAATGAGATTTTCACGGCGCGGCTCGGCGCGCGCCAGGCCGGCGAAGATGGCCGTCAGAACCAAGGCGGCAAGCGGCATCAGCGCCAGTGGCGCGAGGTTCAAAGCCGCGGCACGCCGAAATTCGGACGATTATTGTTTTGGCGGCGCGCCGGCCACCGGCGCCAGCACCCGGACGTCGGGCTTGCGATCGATGAAGCTTACGGCGCGATAGGCATTCACCAGACCGGCGCCGAAAGGAGAGTCCGGAACCGGCGGCCCGATCGGCTTGGCGGTGGCGATCAGGATGCTGCGGATATCGCCCGGCTTGAGCGCCGGATTGCGCTCGAGCAGGAGCGCTGCGATGCCGCTGACATGCGCGGCGGCGATCGACGTTCCGCTGGAGAGCGCATAGGCGTTGCCCGGCACCAGCGCGAGAATGTCGACCCCGGGCGCGGCGACCGCGATATAGCGGCCGCGATTGGCCAGCGCGAACACATGCTCGGCGCTGTCGGTCGCGGTCACGGCGATGACGTCGGGATCGGCCGCGGGATAAAGCGGCTCGGACTGCGGCCCGCCGTTGCCGGCGGCAGCAATCAGCACGATGCCCTTGGCGTAGGCCGCCGCCAGCATCCGCGCCAGCATCGGATCCGCCGGGCCGGCAAAGCTCATATTCACGACGCGCGCATTGTTGTCCGCCGCCCATTGCAGGCCTTTGTCGATGGCGAAAGAGGTGCCCTTGGCTTCGCCCGGGCTGTCGTCGAAGGCATGCACCGCCAAGATCTGGACGCCCGGCGCGATGCCGATGAGCTTGCCGTGCGCGGCAATGGCGCCGGCGATCGAGGTGCCGTGCGGATGCGGTGTGTCGTTGCCGGCAAGCGCGTCAAAGCTTTTCACGATGGCGCCGTCGAGGTCGGGGTGTCTTGCGTCAATTTCGGAATCGATCACCGCGACTGTGACATTTTCGCCGGTCGCGATCTGGTGCGCCTGCGCGATTTGCAGCTCGGCCAGAACATATTGAGCGGCGTCGCCCGCCGCCGGAGCGGACTTGGCGTTGTCTGCCTTGGCGTTGTCTCCCTGCAGGGCGAACAGATAATTCGGCTGCACGGTGGCGACGATGTTTTCGTTGCCGAGCGCCTGCACGACGCTCGGCACACTGCGGCCGCCGCCGATGCGCCAGCGATAAAGGCTGGTGCCGATCAGCGGGAAGCTTTGCGCTTCCAACTGCGCAAGATCTTGCCGCTGGGCGAATTGAGCGATGGCTTGCGGCGTCGTGCCCGGCGCAAAAGACGTAACGATCTCGTCGGGGACGAACGGCGAATTGCCTTGCGCGGCCGCCGCGCCGCCGCCGTTATTGCCGCCGCCGGCAGCTCGCGCGGCAGCGCCGCCGACAATGCCGCCGCCAACGATGCCGCCACCCAATATGCCGCGACCGACGCCCCCGCCGCCGCCGACGATCGGAGGATGCCGTGCCGGCCAGCCGCGACGGCCGGGCGGTGGGCCAACATATCTGCCGCCGCGCGGAGGCGGTGGGTGCCGCCAGATCGGGCCGCCAATCATCGGCCGGCCGAAACCGCCCATCCGCCCGAAACCGAATGCCGATGCCGAGTGCGATCCGCCGATGCAGCACGCCACCAGCACCACGCCGCAGAGGAGGCGCGCCATAATTCGTCGAGCATAGATCGGCTTCGCAACGCTTTTGCGCATGGCAAGCTCCCGATGTTGCGCTGCTCGAGCGAAGCGGCGCGGGAGGGACACTCCTTAGTCGGTTACCTCAGTCGGTCGGTCCGGTTGGTCATTTCAGTAAGCCGCGGCAATAAAGCCTACGACCTTGTCGTTTTGCAGCGTGTTGACGATGCGTGTCAGGTCCGCCTGGGAGAGCTTGGCCGGTGCGACGCGTACCTGGAAAAGCTGGCCGCCGGCCGGGCCACCGACGATGCTCAGCTTGTTCGTCTCCAGAAATGCGCTGATATCGGCGGCCGTGGCCTGCGGCTGGAAGCGGATGAGGACGTAACTGCCTTCGGTGGGAGCTGTTGTCGGCACCGAAGCTGTCTGATAGCCGCCCTGGCTCTTGGTCTGGAACACGAAGCCCGCGAGCAGGCCGGCCTGCAGCATAATGACAAGCGCTGCCGCCGCCGCCGACCAGGCGAGCGTGCGCGGCGTAACGCTCATCAAAAATTCGGCGACGCGGGCGCTGAGACCTGCGGACGGGTTCGTCCGGCGCACCGGCAGCGCGTCGATCTTGGCGAACAGCGTGCGCGCATCGCCGGGCGACGGCTCGCCCGCCGTCTCGCCAATCGCGGTTTCCTGCGCGAATTCCGCGCGCACCCATTCGTAGCGGCTGGCGAGCTCGGGGTCGCGGGAGAGCGCGGCTTCGACTTGCCGCGTTTCGTCCGGATCGAGCGTTCCCGCCGCGTACCACGGCAGCAGCAATTCGATCTCGCTCGGCTCGCGCTCGTCGTGCGTCGTGGTGTTGTTTGCCGAAGTCATGGCCAGCCTCGTTCGATGCCTTGCTCCGCGAGGAGCTCCGACAATTTCTTGCGCGCGTAGAACATGCGCGTCTTCACGGTCGCCTCCGGGATGCCGACAATTCCCGCAACCTCTTCGACGGACCTATGCTGATAATAGACAAGGTTGACGATTTCGCGGTGCTCCGCCGTAAGCTTAAGCAGGCACTGCCGCAGCACCGCGGCCTTGTCTTTCTTGGCCAGCGCGATTTCCGGATCGTCGGCATCATCCGCGATCGTGTCGGCCTTCTCCTCATCCAGTTCCTCCGTCGGGCGGCGCTGCAAGGCATTGAGCGCCTTGAAGCGCGCGATAGCGAAGATCCACGTGGAGACCGCCGACCGCCCCTCGAACGTTCCGGCTTGCCGCCAGACGTCGAGGAACACGTCGCTGTTCAAATCCTCGGCCGTGGTTTCGTTGCGCACCATGCGCTTGACGAAGCGGAAGACCGGGATCCGATAGCGGGCGAACAGCGCCTCCATCGCGAGCCGATCGCCCTTGGCGATCTTTGCGATCAGAACCTCGTCCGAAATGGTTTGCATCGGCCGGCCTCTGTCGGGCTCCCCAGTAAGGCAGCCGGCGGGCGCGCAGGTTCAAGCCAAATCGAAGAAAATTTTGCGCGGCTTTTCGGGCACCGAAGGCTCGCCGCAAGTTTCGCCGTTCAAGCGCCATTGGGCAAGTCACCGGGCGGGGGCCATCGCTTTTGCGGCTTTTTGCCGGTTCCGTCCTGTGCCGCCGCAATTGCCCATGAAATCGCGGTGATTTCGACCGTCGAAAAAACCTTTGAACCTTTCTCCGACGACCTTGTCCCACGGGCATTGGAATTCACTTCGACCCCCAGCAACCCCCAATCTCGGAGAACGACAATGTCACGCAAAATCATCCTCGGTCTCGCCGCGGCGACCCTTGCAGTGGCGACGCTTTCCTCACAGGCCGATGCCCGCGGTTTTGGCGGCGGCGGCGGTTTCGGTGGCGGCCGTGGTTTTGGCGGCGGCGGCCATATGGCGATGGCCCGCTTTACCGGCCACGGCGGCCGCACCTTGACCCCGATCTTCCCGGGTCACGGTCATCCCGTCATGCCCGGACCGTTTCCACACAGCCATCCCAGCCATTGGGTCTTCCATCATCACGATCACGGCCACTGGGTGTTCCGCTTCGGCCGCTGGATTGCCATCGACGATGTGGTCGACGAAACGCCGGCTCCGGCCGTGGTTGCCGCGCCCGGCCCGTGCACCTGCCTGACCAAGACCTATACGCCGAGCGGGCTTGTGGTGTTCGCCGACATCTGCACCAAGGAATCGGCCAGCGCTGCGGTCGACGGCAGCGCCGACGCCACGCAAGTCCCGACTACGCCGGTTGCGGCGAACGCGGTGCCGATGTCGGTGGTGCCGACCGCGCCGAACTACGCCGGCCGCACGTATGAGGACTATCTCGCGGCCAATCCGCAATCCGCGCAGCCGCAGGCCGCCAACCCGCCGCCTCAGGCCACCCAGAAAAACTAAACAGAAAAACCAAATACGAAATATGCCAACACACGTCTTAAAGACTGCGTCGCCTGCGGCCGTACCGCGGGCGACCTTTTTTCGGCAACACCGGCGGGCAATAATCCTGCGGCGAGACCTGGCCTGGAGATGCACATGCGCATTCGCTTTGATTTTGCCTCGCTCACGCTCGATGCCGAGCTCTTCGACACGCCGACCGCAAAAGCGATCGCGGCCGCGCTGCCGATCTCGGCTTCGGCTTTGACCTGGGGCGAGGAGGTCTATTTCGAGATCCCGGTGAGGGTGCCGCGCGAGAAGGATGCGCGCGCCGTGGTCACGCCGGGCGAGATCGCCTATTGGCCTGACGGCAACGCCATCGCGCTCGGTTTTGGTCGCACGCCGATCTCGCAAGGCGACGAAACGCGGCTTGCCAGCCCCTGCAACATCTGGGCGAAGGCGCTCGGCGATGTGAAGACACTGGCGAAGGTGAGGGCAGGGACGAAGATCAAAGTGAGCGCGGCTCCATGAACGAAGCCGGACATTCAGTGTGGCTTCACCCGCCGCGCCAGCGAGATCATCAAATCCCAGGCGTTGCGGATGTTGGTGACGAGAAGCGCCAGCGCCGCCGCGGCGAGAAGATTAAGTCCCGCGGGCTGCTCCTTGAGGATGAGCCAAGAGGATATCAAGCCCGTCGCGTAGCACAGCATCGGCACGGCGCCATAGGCCAGACGGTCGGAAAGATCGGAGATGGAATTGCGATGCACGCGCACCATGACAAGGAGCGAATAGCTGAAGCTGCCGATCGAAGCCACGGCGATGACGATGCCGAACGACCCCCAGGTTTGCGTCGGGATCATCGCGATCAGGCTAAGAAATAAAATATTGGCGTAATGGAAGACGACCGGGCTCATATATGTCGCGGTGTTACGCCGGCTCTCCGGTTCGGGCGTGAGCACATCGGTCGCTATCGACACCGCCACGAAAAGCAGCGCCACCAGTGCCGCCGCGGCGGTACCGAGGAGAGCGTAGAATTCGTGCCATTGCGTCAGCATCGGCAGGAACGATCAGCCTCTGCCAACGAACGGCATCAGGTTCGCCATCACCGTCATGAACAGCACATTGGTGTCGAGCGGCAGGCTTGCCATATAGACCACCGCGCGGCCGACATCGTCGGCGGCCATGCGCGCTTCGATTTTCTTCGATCCGTCAGGCTGCAGCACGCCTTCGCCCTGCACCATGCGGTCGGTGAGCGGGGTGGCCGCATTGCCGATGTCGATCTGGCCGCAGCAGATATCGGTGCCGCGGCAGTCGAGCGCGGTCTGCTTGGTCAGGCCGGTGACCGCGTGCTTGGTCGCGGTATAGGCGGCCGCGCCCGGACGCGGCGTATGCGCCGAGATCGAGCCGTTATTGATGATGCGGCCGCCGTGCGGGTTTTGCGCCTTCATGATTTTGATCGCTTCCTGCGTGCACAGGAAGACGCCGGTGAAATTGGTGGCGACCACGGCCTGCCATTTGTCGAGTGGGATCTCCTCGATCGGCATCGCCGGGGCGCCGATGCCGGCATTGTTGAACAGCAGATCGAGCCGGCCGTAATGCTCCTTGGTCTTGGCGAACAGCGCTTTGATCGAGGCCGGGTCGGCGACATCGGTGGGCACCGTCAAGGCTTCGCCGGGCGTCTGCGCGCCTTCCTTTGCGACCGCTTCGAGCATGTCCTTTCGTCGGCCGGCAAGCACCACCGCGTAGCCCTCGCGCATCAAAGCCAGGGTCACCGCGCGGCCCACGCCGGTGCCGGCGCCTGTCACCAATGCAACTTTTTTTGTGGCCATATTCGCCTCCCCATTGCTCAACGCCTGTCATCGTCCGCAAAGGCGGACGATCCAGTATCCTCGAAGCTTGCGATTGTACACCACGGCCGGCGATTACTGGATGCCCGCTGGAGCTTGTCGTCGGGCCACGCGACTTCTCGCGGGCCCGTTGGCGGGCATGACAGGAGCCTAGCTCGCCAGCGCGACTTCCTGATCGGGGCTGCCGACGCGATATTCGTCGGGCGAAGCGAGCCGGTGATCGATTTCGCCCGCGGTGCCGGGTCTGCCGAAACGGAAGCCTTGCATCGAATGCACGCCGGCGGCGCGCAGGAACAAATGCTGCTCGGCGGTCTCGACGCCTTCCGCGGTGACCTTCATGCCCAGCCCGCGGCCCAAGCTGACCACGGCATGCACGATCGCGGCGGCGTCGGGCGCCTTTTCGATCGAGCGCACGAAACTAGAATCGATCTTGAGCTTGTCGAACGGGAAGCGTCGCAGATAAAGCAGGCTCGAATAACCAGTGCCGAAGTCGTCGAGCGCGAAGCGTACGCCGATGGCTTTGAGCCGCAGCATCGACAGTTCCGCGGTCTCGAGATTGCCGAGGAGCGTGCTCTCGGTGAGCTCGATCTCGAGCCGGTTGGCGTCGAAATCGGTTTCCGTGAGGATGCGCTCGACCACTTCGACGAAGTCGGAGCGGCGGAATTGCAATGGCGAGACGTTGACCGAAACCGCAAGGTTCGCCCAGTTGCGGCCATCGAGGCAGGCGCGCCGCAGCATCCATTCGCCGAGATCGATGATCAGCCCGGAATGCTCCGCGATCGGAATGAAGCGGGAGGGTGGAATCTCGCCGTCGGTCGGATGCGTCCAGCGCGCCAGTGCCTCGACGCCGACCACTGTATCGCCCGCGGCGTTGACGATCGGCTGATAGGCGGCGCGCAAGCCGTCGTTCTTGATCGCCTGCAACAGATCGCCTTCCAGCAATTTCCGGTTCGACAAATCGGCATCCATTGCCGCGTCGTAGATGCAAGCGCGGTTGCGGCCTTCGTTCTTGGCGCGGTACAGCGCCATGTCGGCGTAGCGCAAAATGTCGGCGGCATCGCCAACGCGGCGGTCAATCGCGGCAATGCCGATCGAGGCGCCGATGATGATGTTGTGGCCCGAGATGGAGTAGGGCGCGCAGACTGCGGCAATAATCCGCCCAGCGATCGCCTGCAGCGAATAGGAATCCGACGCGCAAGTGGTGATGATGGCGAATTCGTCGCCGCCGAGCCGTGCCACCAGGTCGTCGCCGCGTATGATGCGGCTCAATCGCTGCGTGACATTGAGAATGAGCTCGTCGCCGATGTGGTGGCCGAGCGTATCGTTGACGTCCTTGAAATGGTCGAGATCGATGTAGAAAACCGCGGCGGACGGCCCGCCGCCGCGCACGGTGTTAATGGTCTGTTCGAGGCGCTCACCGAAAAAGATGCGGTTGGGCAGGCCGCATACCGGATCGTGCAGCGCCAAATGGCGCAATTGCTGCTCGCCGGTGGCGATTTCCTCGGCGGTGCGCCGCATGTAGCGAATGCCGAGCACGACGAACAGCGCGAAGCCGGCCAGCGCCAGTACGATAAACGGCGCGACACTCGCCACGATCGCGCCGCCGGGCCGGGCCGGCTTCCAGCCGAGGCGGATGACACGGGCGCCCTGCGCGTCGGCAAGATCGAGCGAGCGATCGTCGTCGGCGTGCGTCGGCTTGGCAATGGCGTGCAGGTCGGCCAGTTCGAGGCGGCTGCCGATCTTGGCGAGCAAGCGCGCCCCGATATATTTCACTGCGACCACGATCGGCGCGCGGTCATTGCCGCCGGCCAGATCGGCATCCGATCCGACCGCCACGGCCGCCACATAGGCGGGCTGGCCGAGAACGTTTTGCATAAGGACGGTGCTGCGTTCCGGCTTAGCCGGATCCTGGTCTTGAACAAAGGCGACGGCGTGCGACGGCATCGCTGAAAGCCGCCCCCGCAACAATCCGATAATCGGCGCAAGCTCGGTGGACAAATCGCCCGCGCCGAGACTGGCCGCGTCCGGATAGGTGTATTCGACACGATCGTCGGCATCGACGATCGCCGCGACGTCGAAATGAAATTTCGCGAGCCATTGGCCGACCCGTTGTTCGGCCCATTGCGGATCGTAGCTGTCACGAAGCCTGTTGGTGGCGCTTGGCGTCGCGGCAACGCCTTGAACGAGGTGCATCGTGTGCAGACCGTGCTCCTCGATCGCCTGCGCAAGCAGCTGCTGTTCGGTATTGAACGCCACTTCATCCGCGCGCCGGGCGGAAGTCAGCACCGCGACGATGACGCACAGGATCGCCACAACGACAATGATGCCGATCGGCGTGACCAGGCGTGCCTGGTCCCACCGCGACCCTTTCCTTTCCCCGGCGATGGGCAACCGCGCCGAAGGCAACACGCTTCCATCCTTTGCGTAACTGGCTCGGGCGCGACCTTAGGGAGCAAAGCTTTCCAATGGCTTGCAATGAGCGAGCACAAGCGCGCGGAACGAGTGGTGCGTTCGGTTCCGAATGCCGTCGTTAATCGGACGTTAATTGTACCGCAGCGGGCTGTGGTTTTAGCGTTTGTTGAGGTAGGGCGGCCGCGGGATGCCGATATGGGCGGCGCGCAATGCCGCCGACCAGCGTTCGCGCAGGTCGGTAAAATACGGCTCCCCCGGCTCGATGCGATAGATCAGTTCCGGATCGCAGGTGTCGCGCCGCAATACCATAAGATCGATCGGCAAACCGACCGACAGGTTCGACCGCATGGTCGAGTCGATGGAAACCAGCCCGACTTTGAGCGCGTCGTAAATGTCCATTTCGTAATTGATGGCGCGATCGAGCACCGGCTTGCCGTATTTGAGCTCGCCGATCTGCAGATAGGGCGTGTCGATCGTGCACTCGATGAAATTGCCGGCAGAATAGATCATGAATAGCCGCATCCGCTCGCCCATGATCTGGCCGCCGAACAGAAACGAAACGTCGAAACTCACGTCAGACGCTTGCAGCGCCTTGCCTTCGGTGGCGTGGATGGTGCGAATGATGTGGCCGACCCGCTGGGCGGCCTGGAACATGCTGGGCGAGTTCATCAGCGTCTCGTGCTCGCCGGTCTCCGGGTTGTCGTAGCCTTCGGTCAGGATGCTGACGACCGATTGGCTGATCGACAGATTACCCGAAGAGGCGATGGCCATGACCCGTTTCTTCGGATCCTTGAACACGTGCAGCTTGCGGAAGGTCGAGATGTTGTCCACGCCGGCATTGGTTCGCGTGTCTGCGAACATCACGAGCCCCTCGCGCACGAGAATGCCACCGCAATAGGTCATCGACTCAAGCTCCCGCGTGGACTGTATATAACATCCTGTCCGGCAAAGCAGGATCGGAGCCTACTGTCCGACCTTGATCGCGACCTCGAGCGTTTCGGTGCCCGGCCCGTAGCGCGTGCCGCGCACCGGCGCGGCGGCGAGCGAATCAAGCCCGATGGCGACCCGCACATGCGCGTCGGTCGGGCAGACTCCGTGGGTGGGATCGAAGGCCACCCAGCCGAGACCGGGCACCGCTGCCTCGGCCCAGGCATGACCCGCCGCCGGTGCAGGAGCCGCGTCGTCTGCGCAGTAATAGCCGGCGACGTAACGGGCGGGGATGCCGAGGCAGTGCGCCGCGCCGATAAAGATATGGCTCAAATCCCGCGGCGGGCCGCGCTTGCGGGCAAAGGCTTCGGCGGCATTGGCGGCGCCATCCGCCTCATCCGTGACGTGGGCCATTTCCTCGGACAGCCGGTCAAGGAGCGTGTGCAACTCCGCAAGCATGTCGCCGCCCGCGGCTTCGCGGACGCCCTGCGCAAAGCTCCGGATCGCCGCGTCGGCCTGGGTCAAGGCGGTGTCGCGCAAAAACAGGCTCGGCGCGAAACGCTCGACGGTGCCGCGCACGATTCCGTTGGTGTTCTGGGTCTCGACCTCGCCGTCCACTTCGAGCGACAGCTCGCTGAAAGGCCCGTCAGCGGAGAACACGTGGGTGAGATTGCCGAAGGCGTCCTCATGGCCGGCAAGCCGGGCGTCGGCCGAAACGTCGATGCGCCAGCGGACCACGTATTGGCCCTCGTGGTTGCGCGGCGTCAGGCGCAGCACCTGGATGACGCCGGTAGCCGGTGGCTCGTAGCGATAGACGTTGCGATGAGCGATGTGTAGGCGCATGTCGGACGGGGGACGGACGGCGGATTTGGGGCAGAATAAAGAAGTTAAGACCCACTGTCCCGCGTGTTCTGTCGTCGGTCCGGCCCTACAGCAGATACTGTTGGTTGACGGCGGTGCCGAGCCGGTTGTTGTCCTCCACGAATTCATCGATGAATTCGTGCAATCCGCTCTGGAAAATATCCTCGATCTTGGCGTTTTCAAGCCGCGCGCGTACGGTGCGGGCATGACGCTGCGCCGGTCCCTGGCGGCCATAGGCGTTGGCGATACGATCGAGATTTTGCACGAGGTTTTCGTAACAGTTGGCGAGAGAGCGCGGCATCTCGTCTTTGAGGATGAGCAGGTCAGCGACCAGCCACGGCTTGACGTTCTCGCGATAGACCCAGTGATAAGCGGTCAACGCGGAGACGGTGCGCAGGATCGATGTCCACTGGTAATAATCGAGCGGGCCGCCGACTTTTTCGATCGCCGGCAAGAGCAGGTGATATTTCACGTCGAGAATGCGCGCGGTGTTGTCGGCGCGCTCGATATAGACGCCGAGCCGGGAGAACCAATAGGCATCGTTGCGCAGCATGGTCCGGTAGGCCGAGCCGTCGAAGCGCAGCGAGGAGCCCAACACCCAGCGCAGGAAGCGCGCGAATTCCTCGCGCGAACTTGGCCCGTTGCCCCAACGGCGCAATTCGAGCCAGGCGCTGTTGATGGCGTCCCACATTTCGATGGTCAGCGCGGTGCGCACGGCGCGCGCGTTGAGCCGGGCGCTTTCGAAGCAGTTGCGGATCGACGATGGATTGCTGGTCGAAAAAGCGAGGAATTCGGTGACAGTCTCCTCGTTGGCCTCTTTGTAGGTTTCGAAGAAGGCGCCGGCGCAGCCCGCCGTGGCGACCGCCGATTCCCACTCATTGGTGGTGCCGACATAGGCGAGCGGCAGCGCCGTGAGCCGCAGCGTGGTGTCGAGAATGCGCGCAATATATTCCGCACGCTCGACATAGCGGGCGAGCCAATAAAGATTATCGGCGGTGCGTGAGAGCATGTGTTTAAGGCTTCATTCGTCCAAGGCCCGATCCCTCAATTGTCCAAGACCCAGGTATCCTTGGTGCCGCCGCCTTGGCTCGAATTGACCACCAGCGAACCTTTCTTGAGCGCGACCCGCGTCAGCCCGCCGGGCACGATGCGCGTGCGGGTACGGCCGGTAAGCACGAATGGCCGCAGATCGACGTGGCGCGGCGCAATGCCTTCGTCAACACAAGTCGGGCAAGTCGACAGCGCCAGCGTCGGCTGCGCGATGAAATTCTTCGGGTCCGATTTGAGCTTGGCGCGGAACGCGGCGAGGCTCGCTTTGTCCGCCTTGGGCCCGATCAGCATGCCGTAACCGCCCGAGCCGTGGACTTCCTTGACGACGAGCTCTTCGAGGCGGTCGAGTACGTAAGCGAGGTGCTCTTCCTCGCGGCAACGCCAGGTCGGCACGTTCTTGAGAAGCGGCTCCTCGCCAAGAAAAAATCTCACGATCTCCGGCATGTAGCTGTAGACCGCTTTGTCGTCGGCGATGCCGGTGCCGACCGCATTGGCGAGCGTGACGCTGCCGGCCTGATAGGCCGACATCAGGCCCGGCACGCCGAGCGCACTGTCGGGCCGAAACACCAAGGGATCGAGAAAATCGTCATCGATGCGCCTGTAGATGACGTCGACGCGCTTTAATCCTTCGGTCATGCGCATGTAGACGACGTCGCTTTTGACCACGAGATCGCGGCCTTCGACCAGCTCGATGCCAAGCTTATCGGCGAGAAACGAGTGCTCGTAATAGGCGGAATTGTAGACGCCCGGCGTCAACAGCACGACGGTCGGCTCGGCCGATGCCGATGGAGGGGCCACCGATTTGAGCGTTTCCAAAAGCTCGTCAGGATAGTTCTCGACCGGCGCGACGTGGTAACGCGAGAACAGCTCCGGAAACAGCCGCAGCATGATCTCGCGGTTCTCCAGCATGTAGGAGACCCCGGACGGCGTGCGCGCATTGTCCTCGAGCACGTAAAAATTGTCGGCGTCTAGCCGGACGATGTCGATGCCGGCGATATGGACATAGATATCGTGCGGCACTTTCTGGCCGTTCATCTCCGGGCGAAACACCGGGTTTTGGAACACCAGGTCTTCCGGGACGATGCCGGCCTTCAAGATCTCGCGGCGGCCGTAGACGTCCTTGATGTAGGCGTTGATGGCCTTGACGCGCTGCTCGAGGCCGCGCTGCAACGTTTCCCATTCCTTGGCCGCGATGATGCGGGGGATGACGTCGAAGGGAATCAGGCGCTCCTGCGCCTCCGGGTCGCCGTAGACTGCAAAGGTGATGCCGATGCGCCGGAATAACAGCTCTGCCTCGCGCCGGCGGAAATCCAGCACGTCCGGTTTGACCTCGGCGAGCCATTGCGACAGTTCGGCATAGGCCGGTCGCACGGCGTCCCCGCTGTCTCGCATTTCGTCAAACATGTCGTCCCCGGCCCGCTCCCGTCCTAAACGTCTGCGGTACCGCTACTTGTAGCAAGCTTCGCGCCAGTTCGAACGCGCGACGGCATGGCTTGGTTGCCAGCCACTTTTCCTTTATTGCTCACGTTTTGGGCGGTTTGACCATCGGCACGGCTGATCGGGAACCGCAAGAGCTATTCCCGGTTATCCGGGCGGGGGAACGATCATGCTCGAGCCAATCCTGATCGTCGGAATTGTGATGGCGGGTACCGCTTGGTACGTGCAGCACAAATGGCGCCGGCGCGTGCGCGCGATGGCGGAAATGCGGGAGGCGGCTCGCAATACCAGTGGGCTCGAACTCCTGGCCCGGCGCTATGCGCGAGGTGAGATCGACCGCGAGGAATATCTCGAAAAGCGCGACGATATTCTGGCCGCGCCCGACGCGCCGCAAAGCCAGCCCTGAACCCATCCAGACCCGGCATTCCCCGCTGCCTCCTTGAGCCGCCGCCGCTGTCGGGCTAGGAGGAGGGAGCACGGGGATCGAGCCAATGTCCGACAGCTTGGCCAATGGCGCCGGCAAGATCGAAGGCGGCATCGTTACCGCCGCGGTCCTCGTTATCGGCGACGAGATCCTGTCCGGTCGCACCAAAGACAAGAATATCGGCTACATCGCCGAATATCTCACCGGCATCGGCATCGATCTCAAAGAGGTCCGAGTCGTTCCAGACGAGGAGCCGGAAATCGTCGCTGCGGTGAACGCGCTGCGGGCGCGCTACACCTATCTGTTTACCACCGGCGGCATCGGTCCGACGCACGACGACATCACCGCTGAATGCGTGGCCAAGGCGTTCGGGGTGCCCATCGATTACCATCCACGTGCGGTGGAGATCATGCAGGCGCGCGTCGCCACCACCGGCGGCGTGATGAACGAGGCGCGCATGCGCATGACGCGCGTTCCGGTCGGCGGCGAGCTTGTGCTCAACAGAATTTCCGGAGCGCCGGGTTTCTGGATCGGCAATGTGATCGTGATGGCCGGCATTCCGAGCGTGATGCAGGCGATGCTCGAATACGTCACGCCGCGGTTGAAGACCGGCACGCGGATGATTTCGGAAACGGTGCGCGCCGATTCGCGCGAAGGCGACATCGGCACTGCGCTCGGCGCGATCGCCAAGAACCATGCCGACGTGGTGATCGGCTCCTATCCGTTCCAGGATGACAACGGCGCGGCCAATACCAACGTCGTGATCCGCTCGCGCGATCCGCAAAAGCTGGCCGCTGCCAAGGCGGCGGTCGAGGCAATGCTGGTGCGCATCAAGGCCGAGCTTGCCAAAGCCTGACGGTCGCGGCGCAATCGCGGCCGTGAGGCGCCCCTTAACTCTTCACCTGTGGCGCCCGATGATCGCAGCTAAAAACCGGCGCGGGATCTTCGCCTTGTTCGTGTGCGCGCTCGCCGTCATTGGCGCCGCGCTGTCGCCGCACATGTCCAGTGCCGCGGACGAACAGCTGCAGGGCTTCGGCATCGTCTATCTGCACGGCAAAGCGAGTTGGCCGGGCGCGATGAACGGCGGCATTTTGAGCGCGCTGCACGATGAAGGCGCGCTTGTTGCGACGCCGGAAATGCCGTGGTCGTTCCACCGTCGTTACGCCGCGACTTACGCTCAGGCCTTGGCCGAGATTGATGCGGCTGTCGGTGAGCTCAAAGCCAAGGGTGCGCGGCGCATCGTCATCATCGGCCACTCGCTCGGCGCCAATGCGGCCATCGGCTACGCTGCGCGCCGGCCGGGGCTTGCCGAGCTTGCCGGTATCGTCGCGCTGTCGCCAGCGCATCTGCCCGAAGTCGGCGACATGCGCGGTTTCGTCGCCGACGCGGTTGAGCGCGCCAAAAAGCTGGTCGCCGAGGGCAAAGGCGATGTGCTGCAGACTTTTCCCGATATGGCCCAGGGCATCCCACTGATCGCGCATGCGACGCCGATCGTCTATCTTAGCTGGTTCGATCCCGACGGTCCGGCGGTGATCCCGAAAAACGCCGCCGCCATCGGCGCCGCGCCGCACCCGGTGCCGCTGCTCTGGGTCGCCGGCAAGCTCGATCCGATAGACCGCCGCGGTCCCGAATACGCCTTCGATGCCGCGGCGAAGAATCCGAAGAGCAAATACATCGAGGTCTTCGCCGGCCATCTGACGACGCCGCTGGTGGCCCGCAAACAAGTGGTGGCGTGGATCAATTCGCTGTGAGCCGCGCCGCGTCTCGTTCACGCCGTTGCGCCTTGCCGGCGCAATCGCGGGTACTTACTTTCGCAAGGCGCGGCTTGGTGAGAGCGGATTCCTGATCTGTGAGCGATATCGAAGCGCTGTTCAAGGTGCTGCGGCAATCGGCCGACGCCGATAGCGTGGCCGCCATCGAACGCGCGGTCAGCGACGCGCCGGATCGCGAGCTCTGCCGCATCAACGTGCTCGATTTCGCGGCGAAGAACACGCTCGACGAAGAGCGCGCATTGGCGGCGTTTCTGCACGCGTCGCGGCTCGGCCTGTTCGAGTTGTCTTGGAACGTGCTTTGTCCGGGCTGTGGCGGCGTGCTCGATGCAGGCTCGACGCTCAAGACCATCGATCACGAGGACTATGCCTGCGGACTTTGCGCCACGGGCTACAAGGCGACGCTGGACGAAATGGTCGAGGTCACCTTCACGGTGAGCCCGCGGGTGCGGCGCATCGCCGGCCACGATCCGGATTCGCTGCCTGAGGTCGAATATTACCGGCAGATTTTCTGGAGTTCCGGCGTCGATCTGCCGGCAACTCTCGGCAAGAGCCTCGCCGGGTTCACCATCGATTCGATCGAGCTGCCGCCCGGCGAGCGCGCGGTGCTGTCGGTGCAGCTGCCCGACGATTTCGTCATCGCGTTCGATCCGGTGACCCACAGCGCGCAATTCATCGACGTCAAGGGCGAGCCGACCAGCGAGCGCCAGACGCTTTCGTTGGTCTTCAACAATGTCAAGGCGCCGACCGGAACCGTGGAGATGCGGCCCGGGCCGCTGCGGCTGGCGCTCGAAAACCGCACCGACCGCCGCGTGCTCCCGGGACTCTGGGTCGCCGGCGAACAGCTTCATGACCTGCTCGGCAAGCGCAAGCCATTCGTGACCGCAAAGCGGCTCCTCACCAATCAGACCTTTCGCGATATCTACCGCACCGACACGCTCGACATCGATCAGAAGCTCAAGATCACCAGTCTGACGTTTTTGTTCACCGACCTCAAAGGCTCGACCGCGCTCTATGAGCGGGTCGGCGATCTCGTCGCCTACGATCTGGTGCGCCAGCATTTCGGCGTGCTCTACGACATCGTCGCCGCGGAAACCGGCGCGGTGGTCAAGACCATCGGCGACGCGGTGATGGCGACCTTCGCCACCCCCGACCGGGCGCTGGCCGCGGCGCTGCGCATGCGCGAAGCCATGACCCGCATCAATGCCGAGCGCCACAACGAAGATCTGCTGCTCAAGATCGGCATTCACGAGGGGCCGTGCCTTGCGGTGACGCTCAACAACAGCCAGGATTATTTCGGCAAGACGGTGAACATGGCGGCGCGGGTGCAAGGGCTGGCGTCCTCGCGCGCCATCTTCGTGACCAAGCCCGTGGTGGACGATCCGAAGTCGGCCAAAATCCTGGAAAAACTGAGTCTGCGGCCGTCGGAACAGCGCGCCGCGCTGCGCGGCATCGCCGACGAGACCACCGTTTTCGAAATTCCCTGATATAGTCGCGGCCGATGCCGCCGCCCGAACCGGATAAGCCGCAAAGCCCGGAAAAAGTCTTTCCGGTGTCGTGGGACCAGTTTCACCGCGATTCGCGCGCGCTCGCCTGGCGGCTTTCCGATGCCGGGCCGTTCGCGGCGCTTGTCTGCATCACCCGCGGCGGGCTCGTGCCGGCGGCGATCGTGGCCCGCGAGCTCGGCATCCGGCTGATCGACACCGTGTGCATCGCCAGCTACGACCACACCCGACAGGGCGACCTGAAGCTGCTCAAGGACGTCGCGGCGGCGGTGGTTGCCTCGGGCGGCGGGGAGGGCGCCGGCGTGCTGATCGTCGACGACCTCGTCGATACCGGCCAGACCGCGAAGCTGGTGCGGGCGCTGTTGCCGCGGGCGCATTTTGCCGCGGTCTATGCCAAGCCGATGGGACGGCCCCTGGTCGATACCTTCATCACCGAAGTGTCCCAGGACACCTGGATTTATTTCCCCTGGGATACGGGCTTGGCGTTCCAGCCGCCGATCCGGGATGCCGGCTTATAGTGCGCAATCGGCGCAATCGGCTATAATAGGCCAAACCCCAATCCGAGGAGGACGCCATGGACGCCGTCACGCCCAAAGCCAAGCACGACACGCCCGATACGCATTCGCACGTGGTGCGCCCGGCCGAGATGGAATGGAAGAAGACGCGATTTGCCGGCTGCGAGGTCAAAGGCCTGTTGTTCGACAAGGAGACTGGGCTCGTCACCGCGCTGATGCGATTCGCGCCCGGCGCCACGCTGCCCGACCACGAGCACGTCAAGATCGAGCAGACCTATGTTCTCGAGGGCAAGCTCGTCGACAAAGAGGGCCCGGTCAAAGGCTTTACCGTCGGCCCCGGCGAATTCGTCTGGCGCGAGGCCGGCAGCCGACATGTCGCATGGACGCCGGAAGGCGGGCTTATGCTTGCCATGTTCCAGGCGCCCAATAAATTCTTCGAGAAAGACGGCCGCGTCACCGACGTTTCCGGCGCCGACTGGGACGACCTGTGGGGCCATGTCTTTAAGGAATAGGCTTCTTTAAGGAATAAGCCTCTTCAAGGACTAGCTCTTTGAAGGACCAGAGCGGGCGACACACTGACAGACATAGAACGGTGAGTGTGATGACGATCGTACAAAAGACCTTGCTGCGGATCGCCGGCGCGGCGGCGGTGACCGCCGTGCTCGTCGGCTCCGCCGCCGCGCAATTCCCGATGCCAAGCGTCAACCTCGAACAGGAGAAGGTGCGCACCCCGCAAGAGATCGAACACGATCAGGCGATCGATCGGGCCTACCAGTCGGCGACCAAGAAGATCCCCGATAAGCAAAGCGCCAACGACCCGTGGTCCGACGTGCGCCCGTCGCCTGCGGCTGCGCCACAGAAAAAGAAGCAGCAGCTGTCGCAGGAGAAGAAGCACACCGAATAAGCCATCGGTTCGGCCCGAACAGCAATTTCCCTTTTCCGGCTCATGCTCTAAAAGTGCCGTCACGCGGACTTCGCGTCGGGGTCCGTTGGCGGACTTTTGTGAAGTCCGCACTGCGGACGTGGCGAAATGGTAGACGCAAGGGACTTAAAATCCCTCGGGAGTAACTTCCCATGCCGGTTCGAGTCCGGCCGTCCGCACCAGCAATTGGTTCTAGATTGAGACGCGAAACCAAATTGCTGAAGCACGTCCGCCTCGGAAAAGTGGACATTCCGACTTGACGTGGCAACTGATGACCTAGGCTGTGT
>Ga0182024_10010246_pt1 | contig 19154 bp, 25 predicted proteins | sample P32metaG_FD_120480 | JGI IMG/M metagenome (GOLD analysis project Ga0182024, IMG submission 120480) | Permafrost microbial communities from Stordalen Mire, Sweden - P3-2 metaG (Illumina Assembly) | ecosystem: Environmental > Terrestrial > Soil > Wetlands > Permafrost | place: Sweden: Stordalen... | reverse complement strand
TCCGAAATTCCAGCCACGGCGCTTCACGCAATATCTGAACGCAGTTCAGCAACTGGATGACCTGGCACAAAAGAGATACGGAAAACACGTGATGGATCTCGCCGTGCGCTGGGTCCTGGACACGCCAGGAATAACCTCGGCGCTCTGGGGTGCCCGCCATCCTGCGGATCTGGGAGCTGTGACGGGCGCGCTCAACTGGAGGCTTGACGCAGATACGCTCGCGGCGATCGATCAGATCCTGCGGCAGGCAATTGCCGATCCGGTCGGTCCTGAATTCATGGCGCCGCCGGCGACGAAGGCCGTCTCCGCCTAGGATCGATGGAGCTGCTAATCGAAGCGGAGTTTGCAATGAACCCAAACGAAAGCCCGACGACAAGTGGCGAGGAACTCGTTCACTCCGCGGCGAAAGGATATTCAATATGAATCCAATTACACCAGAAACCAACAAGCTCGGATTTATCGGAATCGGCTATATGGGCAGGCCGATCGCACAGCGGATGCTTGAGTCCGGCTTCCGGTTGACGGCTTATGACCGGAACCGCGACAAGGCGGAGGAGCTAATTCGATATGGCGGCACGGTCGCGGAAAGCGTCGCGGCACTTTCCTCCGGCTGCGATGTCGTGTTGTCGTGCCTTCCAAGCGATGAAGCTGTCCTGAAAGTTCATAGCGGACCACAGGGTACGTTTGCCAACGCAAAGCGCGGCTCACTGATCATTGACATGAGCACAGTCGATCCAAAGACGTCGCTGGAACTGGCGAAACTGGGTTCCGAACGCGGAGTTGACGTCCTTGACGTGACCATATCAGGGAGCACTCCGGTTGCCGAACAGGGAGCGTTGGTTTTGTTCGGAGGCGGAGACCGGGGAGCCTTCGACGCCGCCGAGTCGATTTTTCGGGCGGTCGCGCGAAGTTATTTCTACATGGGCCCAAGCGGCTCTGGAGCGATTATGAAGCTGGTGGTGAACAGCCTGCTGGGAATTGGAATGCAGGCGATTGCCGAAGCGACTGCCCTCGGTGAGAAGGCTGGTCTGGATCGTAATCGTTTGCTAGACGTTTTGTCCCACACTGCAGTCGTGGCTCCGGCACATGCGGGAAAACTACAAAGGGCCAGGATGGGCGACTACAGCCCGCAATTTCCGCTGCGCCTAATGAACAAGGACTTCGCGCTGATTCTCAGTCTCGCAGCTGCCGTCGGAGCAGAGACGCCTGCGACACGAGCGGCCTTCGAGATCAATTCGGCACAATCGGCTCACGCACGGGAGCAAGATTTCTCGGCAGTGATCCTGGAGATGGAAAAACGAGCTCATTTGGGTTCCGGCGAAAATGGAGGGCCTCGCGTTGACGCCGCTTCAGCGCGGTAGAGGCTGAATGAGGAGCACCTTACGGTTGGGGCAGGTTCGGGAGCCATGAGCACGAACACAATGAAAGCGTTGCGCTTTGCTGAGTTTGGACCGCCGTCGGTGTTGCGAATCGAAGAAGTCGCGATTCCGGAGCCGGGCGAGGGCGAAGCGCTTGTTCACGTCAAGGCGGCGGCGATCAACCCCAGCGACATCGGGAATGCCGCGGGGCACTTCAAGCACACAACTCTGCCGCGAACACCGGGCCGGGACTTTGCGGGCGTTGTTGTGAAGGGGAAGCAGCGCGAAGGCGAAGATGTCTGGGGTAGTTCTCCTAATCTCGGCATCGTCCGTGACGGATCTCAGGCCGAATATGTCGTTGTCCCGGCGGAGACGCTTTCAATCAAACCGAAGTCGCTGAGTATGGAGCAAGCGGCGGCGATCGGGGTTCCGTTCGTTACCGCTTGGGCGTCCGTGGTGAGTGCGGCTCAAATTCAAACTGGCGAAACCCTTCTCATTGTCGGAGCTGCGGGTTCGGTGGGGCAAGCAGCCACACAGATCGCGAATTGGAAGCTTGCGCGCGTTATTGGCGCGGACACTATCTCCGACCCAATTCCGGGCACTGAATCTGTCGTCAACACCAAGACCGAGGATCTTCGTGAGAGGGTGCTCGAATTGACAGCGGGACGAGGAGTGGATGCTGTGTTCGACACCATGGGCGGCCCGATGTTCGAGCCGGCATTGCGATCGCTCAAGGCCGGGGGCGACAGGTGGCTATCGCAAGCGCGGGAGAGCCACGCGTCAGTTTCAGTCTCATCGACTTCTATCACAATTTCTCCCGGCTGCTTGGAGTAGACGGTTATGGACTGATGCCACGACAGGTAGCCGAAATCGAGCGCGATCTCCTCCCTGGCTTTGAAGCGGGGGTTTTGAAACCACCGCTGGTTGAGGTGGTTCCGTTTGAAAAAGCTGTGGATGCATACAGCCGGGTGGCTGCCAGACAGGCGAAAGTGAAGCAGGTGTTAAGTTTTTGATTCGGGGCAGCGACGGGAGAGATTTCCGACGAAGGTGAGAGAGATTGAAGGGAGTCTTATAGCAGGCTTGTCGAGGCGGGTGTAGAAAGAATTTACGGTGTAGTGGGCGACAGTCTGAATCCTGTGACCGATGCTTTGCGCCTGAACGGCAGGCTCAAATGGATTCATGTACGGAACGAAGAGTCTGGTGCGTTTGCAGCCGGCGCCGAAGCTCAGCTGAGCGGCAAACTCGCGGTGTGTGCGGGCAGCTGCGGTCCGGGAAATCTTCACCTGATCAACGGCCTATTCGACGCTCACCGCAGCAACGCCCCGGTACTTGCGATTGCGTCACACATTCCGACTAGTGAGATTGGAACTGGATATTTTCAGGAAACTCATCCTGAAATCTTGTTCAAAGAATGCAGCCACTATTGCGAGCTGATCTCGAATCCCAGGCAGTTTGAGCGTGTTTTGCACGTCGCGATGCAGAGTGCCATCGGAAAGGGTGGAGTAAGCGTGATCGTGTTGCCCGGGGACGTGGCGGGGATGGAAATACCGGCCGACGGTTCGTCCCGTTCACTGGTCGGTCACAGGCCCAGCGTCCGTCCCGGTGAAAAGGAGCTCGCGCGATTGGCGGACCTGATCAACTCCTCCAAGAAAGTTGCTTTCTTCTGCGGGATCGGATGCGCCGACGCTCACGATGAGGTGATCTCTCTTGCCGAGAAGTTGAAGTCTCCCGTCGGGCATTCATACCGGGGGAAACCGTTCGTCGAGTATAACAATCCATTTGACGTGGGAATGAGCGGATTGCTCGGATTCGGCGCAGCGTACCAGGCAATGCACGAATGCGATCTATTGCTGCTGTTGGGTACGGATTTTCCTTATGAGAAATTCCTGCCGACAAAGCCAAAGATCGCCCAGGTCGACGTCCGGGTCGACAATCTGGGCCGGCGGAGCAAACTCGATCTCGGACTGTGGGGTGGCGTAGGCGAAACCATCCGCGCGCTTCTGCCGATGGTCGAGGCTAAGCTCGATCGCTCGTTCCTGGATGCCATGCTCGGCAAGCACAAAGAGGCTGTCAGGCGATTGAATGTCTACGTAGACCATAGCGGGAAGCGCACGCCCATGCACCCGGAACCCGTTGCGGCTGCGTTGAGTGAAATTGCGGCACCCGACGCAATCTTTACCGCTGACACTGGGATGTGCAACGTCTGGTCTTCGCGGTATATTCGATCAACGAAGGGTCGACGGTTGATCGGCTCCTTCAATCACGGGTCCATGGCGAACCCGCATCCCCAAGCCATTGGTGCCCAATGTGCCTATCCAGGAAGACAGGTAATCGCAATGGCCGGAGACGGCGGCCTTGCGATGCTCATGGGTGACTTGCTTACGCTCACGCAGTACAATCTCCCGATCAAGATCGTGCTATTCAACAATAGCGCTCTCGGAATGGTGAAACTCGAGATGGAAGTGGCGGGACTACCGGACTATCAGACGGACCTGAAGAATCCGAACTTCGCGAAGCTCGCCGACGCAATCGGCATGATGGGGGTAAGGATCGAAAACCCAGCCGATGTGTCGTCGGGGTTGAAGAAAGCACTCGAGCATTCCGGTCCGGCGCTCATTGATGTTGTGACCGATCCAAATGCAGTCTCTTTGCCCTCTCATATCTCACCCGAGATGTCGTCGGGTTCGGACTGACCATGGGCAAACTGGTCGTGGCCGGCCACATCGACGAAGTGGTGGACACGATCGAGACCAATATTCGACATAGCTGACTTCGCCTTCGGGCTAACTGCCGTTAGAGTTCGCAGAGGGCGGACATTACCAGCGGCGCTCGAGAGCATGCCCGAAGCAAATGAGATTGCCTGAGCAAACCCGCAGCTTGGTCGGCAGCGGAGCAAGTGTCGCCGTCTTGCTCGCGGTTTTCTGTCTCGCTGCAAAGCTCTCGTCCGCCGCCGAGGCGAGTCCTTCGCAGAGCCTCAGCATCTTCAAACCGGAGTCAACGCCTGCGGATTCAATCTTTCGTCTGTCGCTTTTGGTTCTTGCGATTACGGGTTGCATTTTTTTGGTGGTCTTCAGCCTGCTTGCGTATTCCGTCGTAAAGTACCGCAGGCGGGCTGGCGACAATGGCCGTGAGCCTCCGCAAGTGTATGGCAGCAATCAAGTCGAACTGGCTTGGACTGTGATCCCCGTCCTGATCGTCTTGGTGCTGTTCCTTGCCACCGCGCGCGTGATCCGTTCCGTCCAGGATTCGCCCGAACCACCTGGGGCAATCCGAGTCATCGCGATAGGTCATCAATTCTGGTGGGAGTTTCGCTACCCGGATCTCGGCGTTGTCACTGCGAACGAACTGCACGTCCCCTTAAGCGACCCTTCGCATCCGACACCAACCTTCATAACTTTGCTTTCCTCCGATACCGACCACAGCTTCTGGGTGCCACGTCTTGCGGGAAAGACGGACCTGATTCCAAATCGAGTGAACCACACATGGATCGATCCCCACGAAACAGGGCTGTATCTGGGTCAATGCGCTCAGTACTGCGGCACGCAACACGCCAAGATGCTCTTGAGCGTCTACGTTGATTCGCGCGAGCGGTTTGACGAGTGGGTCGAGCAGGAGAAAAAGCCCGCCCTGGGGGACCCTGCCGCGGAAGAAGGTCGACAGATCTTCGAGACCACGGCTTGCGTCAATTGCCACACAATTTCGGGAACGGTGGCGGACGGGCGTTTCGGCCCCGATCTTACCCATCTGATGAGCCGGGAAACAATCGCCTCTGGCGCAGCGCCGAACACTCGCGAGTACCTTCAAAGCTGGATCCAGGATCCCGATGCGATCAAACCGGGCTGCTTGATGCCTGCAATGAAGTTAAACGATCACGATCTGGACGCTCTGACCACGTACCTGCTGACGCTTCGATGAAAGCAAGGGAATAGACATGGCCTCGGAGACTATCGCGCTCGGTACAGTTGACGGCGGCGCTCGGCCGATCGGTGAGAGGCTTCACGACTGGGTTGTCACTGTAGATCACAAGCGGCTGGGCATTCTCTATATCGTCTATTCTCTCGTGTTCCTGGTGATTGGCGGGATCGAAGCAACGATCATGCGGATACAGCTCATCGTTCCGCACAACCACTTTGTTTCCCCTCAGGTTTTCAACCGCATGTTCACGATGCACGGAACCACGATGATTTTTTTCGTGGCCATGCCGATCCTGTTTGGCTTCGGCACCTATCTGGTTCCCCTGATGATCGGCGCCCGAGACATGGCATTTCCGCGCCTGAATGCATTCAGTTTTTGGATGACCGCTTTCGGAGGTCTGCTCCTGTATTTCAGTTTCATCGGCGGGGGCGGGCTGTACGGCGCAGGAAGCGCGCCCGATGTGGGTTGGTTCGCCTATGCGCCCCTTACGTCTCGCGCATTTTCAGTCGGCCATAGTACGGATTTCTGGACTCTCGCCCTGCTCGTTTCTGGCGTCGGTAGTATTGGAACGGCTGTTAATTTCATCACCACGATTCTGTGCATGCGCTGCCCCGGGATGACCCTGGGGAAAATGCCGCTGCTCGCGTGGCTAAACCTGATTACGGGTGGGATGGTCATTCTGGCGGTCTCGCCCCTCACCGCGGCACAGATCATGCTTTCGATCGATCGGTATCTTGGCGGGCACTTCTTCGACACCCAAGCCGGGGGTTCGGCGGTTCTCTGGATGCACTTCTTCTGGATTTTTGGTCACCCGGAGGTCTACATTCTGATCGTCCCTTCCTTCGCTTTCGCTTCTGAAATTATCCCCGTGTTCTCCCGCAAACCGATCTTCGGGTATCCGGTGATGGTAGCGGCGACCGTCTGTATCGGGTTCATCAGCTTTAGCGTTTGGGCTCACCACATGTTTACGGTGGGAATGAGCTCCTATGGCAACACGTTCTTCACCATCACCACGATGATCATCGCCGTTCCCACGGGGATCAAAATCTTCAATTGGATCGGGACAATGTGGGGCGGAAAGATTATGTTCAAGGCACCGATGCTGTTCTGCATTGGCTTCCTGTTCCAATTCCTGATCGCGGGGCTGACGGGAATCATGCTGGGCGCATCTCCATTCGACTGGCAGCTCGGTAACTCCTATTTTGTGGTTGCGCATTTTCATTACGTCATCGTCGGTGGGATTCTTTTTACGATCTTTGGAGCCTTCTACTACTGGTTCCCCAAGATGAGCGGCCGAATGTACAGCGAGACGCTGGCGAAATGGCACTTCTGGCTGTTTCTCATCGGCTTCCATCTGACGTTTGATTTCATGCACATTCCGGGGGTGTTGGGCATGCCCCGCCGGATTTACACCTACGAGCCCGGCCGCGGATGGGAGATCTGGAATCTGCTTGTGACGATCGGCGTGTTTTTTCAGGCCGCCGGTGTGCTTGTGTTTGTCTTCAATCTTCTGCGGTCGCTCCGGAAGGGCGATCCCGCCGGGAACGATCCCTGGGATGCGTGGACGCTCGAGTGGTCGACGACTTCGCCTCCGCCCGAGTACAACTTTGCGGTGACACCTGCGGTCAACAGTCGGCGGCCGCTGTGGGACCTCAAGCACCCCGAGGATCCTGACTGGAAATATGAGTAACGAGGAGAGCTCGATTGAGTAGCACGGCACTGACCGGACCATCGATTGAGGCCCAGTGGGTTCTGCCCTCGCGCGGGCGCGTGGGAATGATTTCCCTGATTGCCGCTGAATCTGCGATTTTCACGATTTTCGTGGTCGCCTACATCTTCTACATCGGCAGGAGTGCGTCACGACCGATGCCCAAGGACGTGCTTGAGCTTCCGATCATCGCCACCATTTGCCTGCTCTCAAGCAGTTTGACGATTCATCTCGCCGTGAGGGCTCTGCGAAAAGTCGAGGTCAGCGCGTTTGGATTCTGGTGGCTGCTAACCATGACACTGGGAACCATTTTTCTCGTGGGCACGGGCCGGGAGTGGCGTCGCTTCATATTCGAAGATGGTCTGACCATTACGACGAATCTTTTTGGCACTACCTATTACTCGCTGGTGGGCCTGCATGCTTTTCACGTCACAGTCGGTCTTGTTGCGATCGCTCTGGTGATGATTTTCACTCTCCTAGGCAAGGTGAAGCCCGAGCACAGTGAGCGGCTGGAAGTGTTTTCGATGTATTGGCATTTCGTCGACGCGGTCTGGGTCGTCGTGTTCACCGTGGTTTACGTCATCGGACGCTGAGGAAAGCAGGATCACATGGTTCCCGCAGCTTCACGCGCGAAAGCCCTCGAGGTCACACCCGGCACGATCAACCTGCCAGCGCCGACGGCATGGCCCATCGTACTCGCCTTCGGAGTCACTCTGCTCCTGGGCGGACTGGCTATGAGCCCTTCCATCAGTCTTCTCGGAATGATCGTGGCTGCTGCCGGCTCGGTAGGCTGGTTTCGGGATGTGATCCCACGCGAGAAGGAGGAGACGGTCGAAGTCAAAGCGGAGGCTGTCGCGGTCCCCACTTCCGAGCGCGAGGTCGAAAGGCTGCCGATCGCACCCGAGCTGACTCGCGCTCTGCTTCCGCTGGAAACCTACCCCGTGTCCGCAGGGATTAAGGGGGGGCTCGCAGGCAGCGTGGCCATGGCGGTGCTTGCATGCCTTTACGGTTTTGTCAGCCAACGGAGCATTTGGTATCCGATCAATCTGCTGGCCGCGACCATCTACGGGCAGTCTTTGCAGTTGACAACAGGGAGGCTCGACGCGTTTCACCTTGGAAGCTTCGCCGTGGCTAGTGTCATTCATCTGATCACCTCTCTGTTGGTCGGCCTCCTCTATGGAGCCATGCTGCCGATGCTTTCGCGCCGCCCAATTCTTCTGGGGGGAATCATAGCGCCTGTTCTTTGGACAGGGCTTGTCCACAGCGTCCTGGGGCTTGTAAACCCACTGCTGAATCAGCTGATCGACTGGCGATGGTTCATCGCTTCGCAGGTTGGCTTCGGAATCGTAGCGGGATTGGTGGTGGTGCGTCAGCATCGGGTCCACACCCGGCAGTTTGTACCCTTTTTGATGCGTGCCGGTATCGAGGCCCCGGGAATATCGCAAGCAAAGCCGGGGAAGGACGAATCGCGATGAGGTTCCGCATCCTCCTGTTCGGAGTGGTGGGCACCTCGGCCCTTTGGTTGTGCGGATGTTCGAATGCACCAGGACGGCCGCGTCGTGACGTTATGCCAATCGTTCCTAGCGAGATTTCGGATTTCAAAACCTTGTATCAACAAAACTGTTCCGGTTGCCACGGCTCAGACGGAAAGGGCGGAGCTGCCGTCGCTCTCGGAAATCCTGTGTACTTGGCGATTGCAGACGACACGGTCCTGCATAACGCGGCGGCGAACGGAATCCCGGGAACATCGATGCCAGCTTTTGCCGAGAGCGCCGGCGGCATGCTCAACGATAAACAGATCGACGTGATTGTCGGCGGAATTCGCAAACACTGGTCGAAGCCGGATGTATTGAGCGGTGCGAACCCTCCACCGTACTCCCCCTCGGGACCCGGCGATGCCTTGCGCGGATCGGCGGTCTATGTCGCGTATTGCTCTTCATGCCACGGTGCCGGCGGCCGCGGCGGACAAAAGGCAAGCTCCATCGTGGACGGCTCCTTCCTCGCGTTGGTCAACGACCAGGAACTCCGCACGATCGTGATTGTTGGACGCCCTGAACTGGGAGCTCCGGACTGGCGAGGGGACCTCCCGGGCAAGCAGATGTCCGCGCAGGAAGTCTCCGATGTCGTAGCTTGGCTTTCCTCCCAGCGGCCCGAATTTCCCGGCCAGCCTTTCTCGAAATCTGCGAAATCATTGGGAGAAATCCGATGACGACACCGGATGGAATCACCAGGCGTGATCTTTTCATGAAGGTGGGAATCCTGCTCAATGGCGTCGTCGGCGCAGTTCTGGCGGTACCGATCGTGGGCTATCTGCTCTCTCCCATTGCCCGCGAACGGAAGCAAGGTTATGAGGATTGGGTTCCCCTTGGCAACCTCGAGCAGTTTCCTTCCGGTCAAACTCGCCTCGCCACGTATCGAAATCCGGTTGTGAGCCCAACCGATGGAGACACGGCAGACATCGCCTGCTGGGTTCGCAATGTGGATGGACAAACTTTCCAGATCTTCGCGATCAACTGCGCGCACTTGGGCTGTCCTGTTCGATGGTTTCCGCAGTCGGGACTGTTCATGTGCCCCTGCCATGGCGGTGTGTACTACCAGGACGGCTCCCGCGCCTCCGGCCCCCCAGAACGCGGACTGTTCGAATACGACTACAGGATTGATGGAGGAAAACTGTTGATTAAAGCCGGCGAGATGCCGACGCCAGGCCAAGCGTCAAATATCGTTCGAGAGATCAGTCCATGCGTCTGATCCCATCCATCGGCAAGTGGCTCGATGCACGCCTCCAGCTCGGCGCTTCGATCCGCGAGGCTGCAGAGCACCGGGTACCGCGCGAAACGGCGAGCTGGTTTTATGTCTTTGGCAGCGCTGCCTTCGTCGTGTTCATGCTTCAAATCGTTACTGGCATTCTGCTGGCGCTGGTTTATGTGCCTTCCGCGGGAGAGGCCTGGAACAGCCTTCAAACCTTGAATCTCAATGTTTCGCTCGGCTGGTATATTCGGGCTCTCCACGGATGGGGTTCGGATTTCATGGTGGCGATTGTCCTAATCCACATGGTCCAGGTCTTTCTGTTTGGCGCATACAAATACCCGCGCGAACTGACCTGGATTGTGGGCGTATTTCTCCTGCTCGTCACACTCGGCATGGCCTTCTCGGGCCAGATTCTGAGATTTGATCAGGACGCATACTGGGGCCTGGGAATTGGGACATCGATTGTAAGCCGCGTCCCTTTGATCGGCCCGCGCATCGTCAACCTGATGTTGGGCGGTCCGATTATCGCGGGGGCCACTCTTTCAAGATTCTTTGCTCTCCACGTGTTCGTGATTCCCGCACTTCTCATTGCGTTTGTGGCCGTCCACCTACTGATGGTTCTGAAACTCGGAATAAACGAGTGGCCCATGCCCGGGCGAGTGGTTCGCAAGGCTACATACATCAAGGAGTATCACGATCTAACGAAAAAGGACGGCGTGCCCTTCGTTCCCGGGGCGGTCTGGAAGGACCTGTTCTTCGCAGCCTTCATCCTGCTTTCGATCGCAGCGTGCGCCTATTACTACGGTCCGTTCGGGCCCTCGGGGCCCCCGAATCCGACCATTATTCAAACGGCGCCGCGCCCGGACTTTTTCTTCCTATGGATTTACGCAGTGCTCTCATTCTTGCCTCCGTCTATGGAAACCCCCGCGCTGCTCATCGGGCCCGTAATTGGAATCCTGGCGCTGTTGCTCTTGCCGTTTGTGTTTGGCGAAGGCGAAAAGAGCTGGCGTCGCAGGCCCGTTGCAGTGCTGACGATTTTGCTGGCGGCGGTCGCGTTGGGAACGTTCACGCGACTCGCGCAATATACGCCGTGGAGCCCAGTCATGGACGCGTGGAGCGGCATTCCAATTCCACCCGAGTTTCTCGAGAAACGCTCGGCATTGGAACGGCAGGGCGCGCTGGTGTTCCAAGTAAAGCAATGCCACAACTGCCACTCGCTCGACAATCAAGGCGGAATGCGCGGGCCCGGTCTGGATCTCGTCGCCGTGCGGCTGACGCAGGATCAGCTGATTCGTCAAGTGATCCAAGGCGGTGGCAATATGCCCGCCTATGGCAAGAATCTGAGCCCTGCCGAGACGACAGCGCTCGTCGCGTTCCTTGAGACGCTACACCCCGCAGGACAGTCGCCGGCGCGGGATGCCTCCCGGGCTATCACGCTCGGAGCCGAGGCACAAGGACCAGCTTCGAGTCATCCATAGGAAGCGCACAATCGTTATGACACCGGACGCCCAAGCCATACTCAAATCGTGGTCCGCTCCCATTGTGGTCGACATCTCAGTGTGTCTCGCGGCACTGATCTACACGAGGGGCTGGCTTCGCCTCCGCGCTGTTTTCCCGAGGTTGATTTCGTTTTGGCGGCTCGCAGCCTTTTCAGTGGGAATTGCTTCTGTGTGGATCGCCATCGGTTCGCCCCTGCAGGCATTTGATGATGTATCACTCACCGTTCACATGGTGCAGCATCTCCTGCTTATGGCCGTCGCTCCTGCTTTGATTTTGCTGGGTTCGCCGGCGCTGCCGTTCATTCAGGGACTTCCGCGTTCGGTCGCTCGCGTCGCCGTTGGCCCGATTCTCCGATCGCGTCTGGTGAAAGGGTTTGGGCGCTTTGTCACCCATCCTGCGATTTGCTGGCTGGCTGCAATGCTCGCTTTGATCGGATGGCATATTCCTGCGGTGTTTGATCTGGCATTGCGACGGGACTGGCTGCATGCATTGGAGCACGCATGCTACCTCGGTACGGGACTTTTGTTCTGGTGGCCGGTGATCCAACCCTGGCCGAGTACGCCAAGGTGGCCTCGCTGGTCCATCCCTCTGTACCTTTTCTGCGCCACGCTGCCATGTGACGCGCTTTCCGGGTTCCTTGCGTTCTGTGATCGCGTCGTATACCCGTCGTACCTTTCTACATCTCTACCCTTCAATGTTTCGCCGCTCCAAGACCAGGAATGCGCGGCAGCCCTTATGTGGGGTTCTATAACGGTTATTTTCTCAATTCCGGCAGTCCTCGTTACAATGCAAATTCTCTCACCTCAGAAGGCACATTTGTCCCAGAAACGATCCGTTGACTTTCTCAATCCCGCGCACGAGCTCCTGAATGATTCTAAGCAGCAGGGTGCTTAGCAATGCGATTCGGACCCGGCGACTGGCACGAAGAATTGTGAATCCGTCGTGCCCTGCTAGCGTCAAAGGAATAAGGAAGGGCTTCACTTATGCGAACTCTGATCGTCGGCGCCGGTTCAAGATCGCATTGCCTGCGGCATCCTCTATCAACGCGAAGACATTCCCGACTTCTATGAACGACTCATTCCGCGGTGGGGATTAGATACGACATGCGTGGAGGAGGTGCGGAAGTATGACGTGAGCGAGTCTTGGAAGGAACTGGTATGAGTATGCCTCAGACGCGCTCGCGGGCAGGCGCATAAGGGGTCGTCGCACAGGAAACACAAGGCCACGAATCGCTCTCGCGATGAGGCAACGTCTTGCGAAGACTGCCGGCTGAGGCCGTTAGAAATCTGGAACATTCTCTCCTCTCAAGTCTTTCAACTTAGCGGACGCGAAATGCCGCCCCGGTATTGGCCTAGATGTGAGATTCCGCGTTTCACGAAATTGTTCGATACTCGCCTGATTTCTACAAACTGTTTGCAGTTATGAAAGTGGATTAGCGTCCCATCTTGTGACAGGCGAATTGCTTTATAGATGGGCGATTGAGTAGAGGCGGAGAAATAGGAGCATGGCTCATAATCGCATCGACGTACGGGCTTCGGCTTCTAAGCAAAGGGTCGAGATCTCGAGTTTCGGCGTGACGCCAGTTACGCTCTGAATAGAGGCCATTCGCTCACGGAATCCATGATAATGGGAATTGAGACAGCGGGTGTTTTGATTGAAACTAACGCGACGCGGAAGGGGGGCTCCCTGGCACGCGGACTTCCGTCGTCACCGCGAAGCCACGATTGCGCCAAGCCTGCAAACCGCCAGCCAGTGGCCGCACGTGCTGCCATCCCCTGCGACGAAGCGCCAGCGCAATATGCGCGCTGGTGTACTCACTCGGACAAGTACAGTAGATGACGACCTCGCGATTGGTCGGTTTCTCCACTTCGCCCATTGCCCCTTTGTCACGCTCAATATGACGTGGATCGATTCGTACTGCACCGGGAATGCTCATGAGTTCCTGAAAAGGCTTCTCCTTCCGCTGTACATCCAGAATTAGGACATCTTCGCCAGCGCTTAGTTTGTCTCGAAGCTGGTCAGGCGTGATTCGCGCCAGTCTGAATTCATGCACGAATCGGAGCCAGCGGATGAACTTCCGACCAACGTAGAAGCTCAGTCCTGCAACCAAAAGGATCGCCACCAGCTCCCCAGTCTTAGCGGCGTAGCTTGCAACTAGATCCAATTGTTCGCAGAAAACGTAGCCCAATGTGGCGTAGACACCTGACCAGAGAATGGCTCCCATACCATCGAAAACAAGGAACCGCAGCCGGGTTGTGCCCGACGCCCCCGCCAAGGGAGCCGCGACAGCATCCAGCCCCAGCACAAACTTCGAAATCAGGAGCGATTTCACGCCATATCGGATGAAGGATTGGTTTGCGCTCTGCACACACGAGCTTGGATCTTCGGATAACCCACAAGCGAAATGCAGAATCCTGGTGCCCCACCTCCGACCAGTCTCGAACCAAACCAGATCGGCTGACAGAAAGGCGAGAACCGATAGAACCACGATGGCTCCGAAGTTTAGTTTCCCGGAGCCTGCCAGCGCACCGGCGGCTAGGAGAGCCAGATTCGCCGGTACCGGCAAACAGGCTTGACGCGCCAGCACGGAAACAAACAGCAACCAGTAGCCGTGTTTCGCGAGAAAATGGACGGTCTCAATCATGAATGGACGCGCTACAGGATCGAGTTTTTCCAGTCGTGGTAACCGTTAACGGGGACGGCAGGCATATTCCGCCAACCTCATTTAAAGGAGCGCCAAAGGAGACGAACGACTCCAACTTTATCTCAAACTCTCCGAGCTTTGTGCCGGAAATCGCTTCGCGAATGGTACGTCGGATAACCGGACAACTCCCTTCAAGGCTCCTGAACGGGCTACAGGTTCAATCCAGCAGGGGACTCAATCTGTGGGAAGGGTGCCGTGAATGCGCAAATGTTGGTTCTCAGAGAGGGACGATACACCATTATCAGATATAGTTAGACGCTGCAACCGCATAAATACTCCTTGCTAATCCTCATCATAGGAACGCGTCCGTCGATAAGAGAACGAGCGGCCAAGCCCGTGATTATCACATGGTTGAGTACATTCTGTGTGTAAACGGGGTCGCCTCCGTGGTAAAAGCGGACCCCTTTCACTTTGGCTTGAAGTTACCTGAAAGGGGTAGTTGCCGGTCGCACGAGAATCGTGTACACTGGATTCGTATGAAAAACATTACCCTAAGTGCAGATGAGCAGCTGATTGAACAAGCACGCCTGCTGGCCAAATCCCAGCATAAGACGCTCAATGCTATGTTCCGCGAATGGCTGGAACAATTTACAGCGCGAAGCGGCGGCACGCAGGAGTTCGACGCCGTGATGAAGCGCCTGAAGCATGTGCAGGCGGGACGGCGTTTTAGCCGGGACGAGATGAATGAGCGGTAGATTCTTTCTCGATACAAACATCTTTGTATATTCCTTCGACGTGGGTTCGCCGAAGAAGGCTGCACAAGCTAGGAAGCTAATCCGAAGCGCAATCGAAACGCGCGGCGGCATTGTCAGCTATCAAGTGGTGCAAGAGTTCTTCAATGTTGCCCTGCGCCGTTTCTCAAAACCGATGAGCGTCGTCGACGCAGAACAATATTTGTCAACCACATTTCGTCCACTTCTGTCGGTGAACTCCTCGCAAGCTTTGTATGGAGAGGCGCTGCGGATTGGAGCTAGATTCCAGTTGCCTTGGTATGATTCGTTAATTGTCGCTTCCGCAATCGAAGGCCACTGTGAAGTTCTTTACAGTGAAGACTTTCAGGACGCACAGCAGCTAGGAAGCATCACCATCTCGAACCCCTTTGCCTGAAAGAGTGACCACATCATGAGCGCAAGCCTCAGCATCTAGGCCGGGCGCTCTCTCTCCAAAGCAATCTGCCTCATGCGTACAACCGTCTGGGCACAATTCTGGCGCATGTGGGCCTTCTCGATCACGCCCGTGAAATGTACGAGAAAGGGCGCCCGTGCCATCCCAGAAAAGCGGTCAGTCACAGCATCGTTCAGGTCTATATCTGGAATCGAGAGTACGACCTGGCGCGGGAAGAGATCCGAGCGTGGCGCGCCGAGAGCCCCAGCAACAAGTATCCCGTCTATTTTGCCCCTCTGCCCCCGATGATGGCAGGGGATTGGAAAGAGTCGAAACCCGTGCTCGATGAAGCAATGCAATTCTTGCCCGAAGAAGCGCTTATCGTCAGTCTGCTCGGTGTCTTCTACGCCTTGACGGGTAACTCCGGGCGGGCGCTCGAGTGCCTCACGAGGGCCTGCGCCAGTCCAAAATCCTTTGGGCATGCCCACCATACTTATTATCAGGTCGCCTGTATTCTCGCCGTTTTGGGGCGGCCAACCGAAGCTTTTGAATGGCTTGAGCGGAGCGTCAGCACCGGGTTCGCGTGCTGGCCGTTTTTTATGAAGGACCCGTGTCTCCAGAATCTGCGCAGTCTCTCGGAATTTGAAGTCTTGGTGAGCTCTTTGCAGGCCAAGTATCCGGACCATCTGGGATTACTTTAGCTTGGAGGCGAGTCGAGGCATTCCAACATGGATCTCACCAAAACGCAGTTGATATACTCAGTGTTCGCTGGAGGCGGCGAGATGGGCGCAAGGATGCACGCGTGTACCGTCAACGACGTCAACCTCTCCATGGTGACTCTTATGTGCACGTCCGCGAGTTAGCCGCGAGCTGATCAGAAACAAGTCTTATGTCCAGAATCAGTTTGGAGCTAACGGGATGTTTGCCTCGGGTCGGTCAATGTTTACCTCCCGCTCGCGCAATCCGACCAAAATTCCTCGGCTTTCATGGTCAACGCCCCATTGCGCTAGAACTGTATTTACGGCGGGGAGCGCAGCAGTAAGGCCAGTATGCCCCTGCGTGTCTACGGACGGCCCTATATCCACGAGCGATGGCCACTTGATGCGGCATATCTGAATAATGCTTCCTTCTTTTCCGGCGGGGTTTCCCAGCCCATCAACCGGTGTCAGGCGGTAGTACACCCAGTTAAATGAAGGATTCTCATCGCCACCTTTGTCGAGGTAGATTTGGTCAAGATAGATGGGGTCCATCTAATTCCTTTCAGCGGCCGGAATCCTGTGATGCCGCCGTCCAATCGCGCCTCCATAACGAACTAAAATTCGTGACGCCGGTCCTTTGAGCCGCACTCCGATTAAGGTGTGGAGCTCAGGCACGGCATTCTGAATCTCGGTGTCTTCTTCCCGATCGATGGGAGCGGCGGAGGTAAGCCTCTGGTCGATAATACTCAATACTTCATCGATACAAATATAGAGCCGCGTTAAGTCCGTCTCGATAATCGCGGACTTGTAAGCGGCGTACCATGAGTAAGTCGCCGGACCGGTCATTGGCGCCTCCAGACGGAGGGCGCCCATTCTACAAAAAGGGTTTCAATCGAACGTGCCGTGGCCATGGCTATGCCTCGTAACAATCGCCGCCAGCGCGGGCGAAACTCACGGAATTTATTGTGATCTGGGGGCTGCGACAAGGCCTCGCTACTTTCACGTTCCTTGAGCAATCCCCACTTGATCACATTCAAATCGCCGGCAATAACGACAAGGCAGCCGACTCCACAAATGATCACAACCGGCAGAAGTCCAAACTGAATCCAGGGCACGGGCTAATCTCCTCCGCGGTCAATACAGCCGGCAGTTATCGCTTACCCGTCAGGTAGAAGCTGAGATCAAATTTGTCGTGATCCCAATCCGCCTTATGGTCTCGACACCATTGGCGGGATTTGTTCATTTTGGCGACGTCGTGATTAACCTGGTGACTACTGTCGCCGTAACGCAAGACATCGCTATCGATTCGGGCTCGGTCAGACTCGAGTCGGCGCTCGCATTCCGCCCGATGGTCTCCGTCAGCGCGAGCCGGGGTGCCGAAGGCAAAAGTTAACCCGCCGATGATCGCTGTGTTAAGCGCCAGTTGCAGCCAGACATTCCCGCTCGTCATGAGAACCTCCGCCATCGTGCCACTTCTCTTAGATTTAGATTCAGATCAATGGCTATAAGGCACTCCTAGGAAGTGACCAGGGGTCGTACCCGGGTCCGCGCGGTGAGGAGTTTCTGTGCTGCTCGGGCCCGGTGCTCCGAAACTGGCACGTCGTTTTATAGTCCGGCGGTTGATCGGGCAGATTGCGCGCGACGGCCCCCTAGCTTATTTCTTCGCAACGACCCCTAGTATTTCTCTGATGCGACGCCCGCGGTTAACAGCGCGAACGCGGTCCAGGCGGTCGGTTCATGCGAGCATCGAGAATCATCAGAGCGGAAGCCATTCGAACGGGAACATCCTGCCTGCAGCGGCGGGGCTGTATACAACACCCTACGTCCGCACGCGACAGCAGCTAATGACGGCGAATGCGCTCAAGCTGTTTACGACTGGCGCGGCACATCGTAAATGAGGACAATTGCAAAATCAACAGCGATCGCTTACCCAGGCCTAAAGGCTGGGGCCTAAAGGCTGGGGCTTGCGCTCACAATCTGGTCAGATATACGCTCGAAGGTCTGCTTGTGGGAGATACCCGATGAAGGCAGTCGTGCTGCATGAGTATGGCGGTCCCGAGAAGCTGAGATTTGAAGACAACGTCTCCGAACCGCAGAGGAGCGGAGGTACGGTACTAATCGCGACAGCCGCTGCGAGCGTTAATCCGGTTGATTGGAAAATACGTTCAGGGATGCGGCAGAAGGATTTTCCGTTGTCGTTTCCCGCAATTCTGGGCCGCGACGTGAGCGGCGTGGTACGCGCGGTTGGCACTAATGTGAAGCACTTCAAAGCCGGCGACCGCGTTCTTGCACTTTCCTACGCGACCTATGCCGAGCTGGTGGCAGTGGACGATTCGAACGTGACCCATCTGCCAGACGGTGTGGATCTAGCGGACGCGGCCGCGATACCGCTGATTGCCCTTACGGGAGACCAGCTCGTGCGCCTTGCGGCAAACGTGAAAAAGGGACAGGTTGTTCTGATATCGGGAGCGCTGGGCAGTGTTGGGCGCGCGGCAGTGCATACGGCGAAAAAGATAGGCGCGCAGGTGATTGCAGGTGTTCGCCGGAAAGAGCTGGACGACGCCCGCTCCCTTGGTGTCTCTGATGTGCTCGCGGTTGATGACGATCAAGCGATTGAAAGATTCCGACTAGTGGATGCAATTGCGGATACCGTCGGCGGTGAGGTTGCAGCGAAGCTGATCGCTAAGGTGAAGCAAGGCGGCTCCTTTGGCTACACGTCTGTATTGCCACAAGGCGCGGCGGAGCAAAATCCGACAGTGAAGATAACGCGGGTGTCTACGCAACCTGATCCATCCAAGGTGCGCGAGTTTGCCGATGACGTGCGCGATGGCAAGTTCGTTCTGCCTATTGGTCGCCGGATGCCGTTGCGTGATGCAGCAGAAGCACATGTGCTAGGGGAGAAAGGCGGCATTGGGAAGATCCTCCTACTGGCGCCGGATTCACAACACTGATTTCCTCACGGCGACCCCAGTCGACGCATTACGGGCAGACCGGGAACTATCTGCCAAACGACGGTTTCACCAATATCTTCGAACGCCATAGCTCTCAAACGATGCTTCATTGCTGACGATTTGTATATTCTCAGCCTGGGCTTGGGCGATAAGCATACGGTCAAATGGGTCCTGGTGAGGACCAGACAGAAGTCCAGCCCGAATACCGTGCTCTGCAGAAATAGCCAGTAACTCAAAACCTTCGCGTTCAATTAGGCCAGAGAAATCCGCCGCAAGGTCCGTAACAGTTGGCAGTTTTCCCAGTCTGACTTTGATAGCGATTTCCCAAGCCGAAGCTGCACTTACTGACCTGACCGGCTTGATTTAGTCCAGCGGGAGTGAGAGAAAATCACTCTAAAGGAGAGCTGGATATGCCGATGAAGAAACACAAGCCGGAGCAAATCGTGGCCCTGCTGCGGCAAATTGAAG
>Ga0182024_10010245_pt1 | contig 19154 bp, 13 predicted proteins | sample P32metaG_FD_120480 | JGI IMG/M metagenome (GOLD analysis project Ga0182024, IMG submission 120480) | Permafrost microbial communities from Stordalen Mire, Sweden - P3-2 metaG (Illumina Assembly) | ecosystem: Environmental > Terrestrial > Soil > Wetlands > Permafrost | place: Sweden: Stordalen... | reverse complement strand
GAACGGGAACCAACCGCTCTTCTATTCGGAGACCGGCTACGGAGGGCTGTCCGACATCGGTCGGTGGTACGTGGGTGGCGTGCTCGCTCACGCAAGAGCAATCCTTGCGTTCGCCGCGCCCACCACCAATTCCTACCGGCGGTTGGTTCCCGGCTACGAGGCGCCGGTCAACCTGGTCTATTCACAGCGAAATCGATCGGCGGCATGCCGGATTCCCCTCTACTCGAAGAGCCCGAAGGCAAAGCGGATCGAGTTCAGGTGCCCGGATCCCTCCTGCAATCCCTACCTCGCGTTCTCCGCCATGCTCATGGCCGGGCTCGACGGTGTGACCAAGCACACCGAACCTCCGGCACCGGTCGAGGAAGACCTCTTCGAATTGCCGCCCGAGGAATTGGCAAAGATTGGGCAGGTCCCGTCCTCGCTCGATGAGGCGCTGACCGCGCTCGAAGAAGACCAGGCGTTCCTCACCGCGGGCGGCGTGTTCACCGATGATCTGATCGAGACCTGGATCGATTTCAAGCGGTCGAACGAGATCGACGCGGTGCGCCTTCGTCCCCACCCCTGGGAGTTCATGCTCTACTACGACATCTGACCCTCACGGATTGCGCGCCTGACCCCTCCCCGACTCACATCAAAGCCACCAGGTCCGTCGGCTAGTGTCACCATCCTGAACAGTCGATTTTCGGAGAGGAACCAGAAATGAGCGATCTGCTCTTGGCCGAGGAACGGGAGGCCGTAGCCGGCGCCAGCCGCCACCTGGCCCAAAAGGGACTGGTCATCGGCACCGCGGGCAATATCTCTGCACGTCACGAGGATCTCATCGCGGTCACCCCCACCGGTGCAGACCTGGGCACGGTCACCGCAGAGATGGTCACGGTCATCGACCTGGAGGGTGAGGTGGTGGACGGCCAGCTCGCCCCCACCTCCGAGGTACCCCTCCACACCGGCATCTACGCCGCCACCAACGCCCTGGCCATCACCCACGCCCATGCCATGGCATCCACCGCTCTCTCCTGTTGCCACGACGAGCTGCCGCCACTGCACTACAGCTGCCTGGGCCTGGGAGGAGCTCCCCGAACTGCGCCCTATGCGACCTTTGGCTCCGAAAAGCTGGCACAGAATGTGATCGAGGCGCTCAAGGGCCGGAACGCGGCGTTGATGCAGAACCACGGCTCCATTGCCTACGGCGGCACGATGAACGAAGCCGTTGAACGGCTCGAGCTCCTCGAATGGCTGTCTGAGCTGTACTGGCGCGCCTCTTCTCTCGGCACTCCACGAGTCCTGACCGACAAGGACTTCGAGGACATCATCGTCGCGGCGATGTCCGGCGGCTACGGCGCGTTGCGGAAGATCGACAAGAAGGCCCGCAAATAGACCATGCGGCGGGCCGGTTCACCGCCGGCTCTCCGAGACCCACGATCGAGACTGGGTGATGGCCGTATTCGGGTTGGGTCTGGCAGCGTTGGGGCGCCCGGGCTACCTGACCGTCGGACACGGAGTTGCCGTCGGCGAAGACCGGTCCGTCGAGGCGCTCCGACGGCGATGCCATCAGGTATGTGATGCCGCGTGGGGGGGCGGGATCCGATGGTTCGATGCCGCCAGCTCCTACGGCCGGGCCGAGGAGTTTCTGGCCGGATGGCTGACCTACCGCCACATCGACCCGGAACAGGTGGTGGTGTCATCGAAGTGGGGATACACGTACACAGCCGCCTGGACGGTGGACGCCGAGGTTCCCGAGGTAAAGGACCACTCGGCGGCCGCCCTCGCTCGCCAATGGCCGGAGACCAATGAGCTGTTGGGACGTTGGCTGCGGCTCTACCAGGTCCACTCGGCTACTCTGGAGTCCGGAATCCTCGACGACACCGAAGCCCAGCGGTCGCTGGCCGAGCTCGGCGTGCCGGTTGGGCTCACCCTCAGCGGTCCGTACCAATCGGAGACGCTCCGCCGGGCGTTGACCATCGAGATCGACGGAACCCCGCTGTTCTCCGCGGTCCAGGCCACCTGGAATCTCCTCGAGCCCTCGGCGGGTCGGGCACTGGCCGAGGCAAAGGCCGCCGGCTGGACCGTGATCGTCAAGGAGGCACTGGCCAACGGACGCCTGGCCGTGCCCGGACCGGCGACGACGATGTTGGGCGAACACCCTGATGTCACGGCCCTGTCGGCGGCCCTCGCCCAGAATTGGGCCGATGTCGTGCTCTTGGGGGCGGCAACCGTGCCCCAGTTGCGCTCGAACCTCGCGGCACTGGCCGAGGCCGCCCAGCCGCCTGACCGGTTCTCAACCCTTGCCGTTGACCCGGAGATCTATTGGCGTGAACGTGCCGCCATGCCGTGGACATGAGTCGGATCGTGGCCCTGGCGGATCGCTTGCTCTCTCAAGTCATTTTCGCTTCACGCCGATGTACAATTCATGCATATTGCCGACCTCGAGAATTCTATTCCGACGTCGGAAATGCCGGATGAAGACGTGCTGGCCAGACTGCTGGGTGATCTCCCCGACGCGGTAATCGTCGTCGACGCCCAGGGTTGCCTGAGGTGGGCCAATCGCACCGCTCTGTCCTTGTTCGGCCGGTCGCTGGCGGACTCGATCGGTACCTCGGTGATCGATTTCGTCCATCCCGACGATCTGGAACTCGCGCTCCGGTCGCTCTCGAGCGTTCAGGGGAAGGAGGTCGGGGCTCCCATCGACATTCGATGCAACGCCACAACCGGATGGCGACTGATGGAGTTGCTCGGCGCACCGGTTCGATGGTTCCAAGACGGTGCCATCCTGTTATCGCTTCGCGATCTAACCCAGCGACGGCGCTTCGAGCTCGTGCATGACCACGATGCTCGCTTGCGATCGCTCATCCACAACTCGGCCGCGGTCACCATGCTGGTCTCACCTGACGGATGCATCCAGTCGGTTTCCGGTGCGGTGACCCGTCTCCTCGGACACGACCCCGAGATATTGGAGGGGCTTCCCCTGGCCGATCTGGTGCCGGAAGAGGATCGCCCGATCCTTGCCGGCGCATTCGAACACGCGTCACGAGGTGCTTCGGTGGCGGGTCCGGTGGCGGTCACCCTGTCATTGATTCGCCACGGAAACACGGGCACCCTCCCATTCGAGCTGGCCTTCGTGAATCTGATAAGCGATCCCACCGTCGGCGGGTACGTGGTGACCGGTCACGACGTCACCGACCGGCAGCGGGCCGATTTCGAAGTGCGCAAGGCTCTCTCGCTGTTGACAGCGACGCTCGATGCCACCGCCGACGGAATCCTGGTGGTCGATACCGAGGGTCAAATCGTCAGCTACAACCAGCGGCTGATTGAGATGTGGCAGGTCCCGGAGTCGATTCTCACGAACAACGATCGCCGGGCAGTGACCGCCCACGTCCGCGATCAATTGGCGTCGCCCGATGAATACGTGGCCAAGGTAGAGAAGGTCTATGCCGACCTCGAAGGGGAGAGTAACGACGTCCTGGTCTTCAAGGACGGCCGGGTGTTCGAACGGATATCCAAGCCGCAGAGTGTCGACGACAAGATCGTCGGACGAGTGTGGAGCTTCCGGGATGTCACCGACCGGAGACAGCTCGAAGAGCGGCTCTCCTATCAGGCGTTCCACGACTCGCTCACCGGCCTCGGCAACCGAGCCCTCTTTCAGGATCGCCTGCAGCACGCGGTGGCAAAACTTGAACGAACCCATGGCCATCTGGCTGTTCTTTTTCTGGACCTGGACAACCTCAAGATGATCAACGACACCCTCGGGCACTTTGCCGGGGACACCCTCCTCAAGACGATGGCTGGGAACATCCTGGGGTGTCTACGCAGTGCAGACACGGCAGCTCGGCTCGGGGGCGACGAGTTCGGAATCCTCATCGAAGACCTGGCGAACACCGACGAGGTGTTCAAGCTGGCCGAACGGATACTGGAGGCAAGCCGCCGACCCCTGATCGCAGGCGCGACGGAGATGCAGGCAACCGTGAGCATCGGCATCACCTTTCACCGCCCAGGGAGCACCTACGAACAGCTTCTGTGCGATGCCGATCTGGCGATGTATCTGGCGAAGGACCGCGGGGGCGACCGCTACGCCGAGCTGGACGAAAGCGGGCGGGATGCCCAACCTGTGATGCACTCGATCACTGTCGGCCAACCGCCAGAGTAGTGAGCCCTGCCGTGCGGGCGGCCGGCGAGCCGGTGGTGACGTCGACGACGACCTGGTTGGTTATCGGGCACAGTAGCGGTCCTGTCGTAGCTCTCGGAGCCCTGCGCAACACCGAATGGTTGACCGACTCGGGTCTTGCCCCCGACCTTCCGCAGTCCGTCGGAATACCCGGGTCCCGATCCATCGGAAATACCCGCTGTCTGCGTGGCTCGGGAGTATATTCTCGTAGCGCTCGCAACTACTAGGGGGTTCAATGCCGGCGGCAACAAATTGAGTCGCCTCTTCAAGAGGTTGGGCACCATCGTGATCGACCACCCATGGTGGGTCATTGGCACATGGATCGTCGCCGGAGTTCTGGTTGTCCTCCTCTCCCCACAACTGGTTACGTTCACCTCCAACAACAACTCGTCCTTTTTGCCCAGTAGTTACGAATCGGTTCAGGCCCAGAACGTCGCCACTCAGTACTTTCCGTCGGTGTCGGGTGCCACGGGAACCATCGTGGTCAGTGCCACCAACGGTGGGGTGCTTGATTCAGCGGACCAGCAGAAGGTCGCCGGACTGGCCACATCGCTGACCGCCGACAAGATTTCGTCGGTCGAGTCGGTGACCACCTCACCGCTCTACCTCTCCTCCAACCAGAAGGTGCAACTGGTCCAGGTCGTATTTTCGGGGCAGGCAGGAGGTGCCGGACCGAACGCAGCCGTGCCCATCGTTCGGGACAAGACCACTACCTACCTGGCAGGATCCGGCCTCACCGGGGGGCTGACCGGCAACGCCGCCATCAGCGTCGACTCGACCAACGCCTTCGACAGCGCCGAGCTGATCATCACCATTGCCACGGTGCTCCTCATTCTGCTCCTGCTGGGCATCGTCTTCCGCAGCGTCCTGATCGCGGTACTGCCCATCGTGATCATCGGATTCGTCCATCAGATGGCTCAGTCGATCACCGCCGACCTGGCCGACTGGTTCCACTTCGTAGTCGGACCGGAGCTGGCCCCACTGCTGGTCGTGGTCATGTTCGGCGTGGGTACCGACTACATCGTGTTCCTCCTGTTCCGCTATCGGGAGCACGTATCGGAAGGGGACGAACCCAAGGGGGCGCTCCTGTATTCGCTGACCAAGGTGGGTGAGGTCATCACCTCGGCCGGTGCCACGGTCATGGCCGCCTTCGCCGCCCTGCTGGTGGCGAGCCTCGAGTCGTTGCGAACCCTGGCTCCCGGTCTGATCGTGGGAATCGCCCTCATGCTCCTGGCCGCCCTCACCCTGGTGCCGGCCATCTTGAGCCTGCTCGGCATCAACCTGTTCTGGCCCACCAAACCCGCAATGCGCACATCGAGTCGGCGCACTCGATCGGAGCGGATCGGCGACATGGTGGCCAAGCACCCGGGCATCGTGCTGACAACCTGGGCCGTCGTGCTCGTCGCTCTGGCCTTCGGGGCGCTCGGGTTCAAGACCACCTACAACCAGCTGGCGGAGCTGCCGGCTTCCACCCCGTCGCACGTGGCCTACAACACCATGGCGTCGGCCTTCCCCGCCGGGTACTTGGGGCCCACACAGGTGTTCGTCACCTCTGACACGTCGGCGCCACTCGATCAGGCCGACGTGTCAGCGTTGGCATCGAAGCTGTCCACGACCCAGGGGGTCTCGAAGGTCATACCTCCCCAGTACACGACCACCGGCGGACAGGCGCTCATCAATGTCCTCTTGACCGATGATCCGTACTCGATCAGCGCCATCAACAACGTGGCCGGCCCAGTTCGCTCGACCGCCGATGCGTCGGCGGTTCCCGGAGCGACCACCCTGGTCGGCGGGACGACCTCCCAGCTGGTGGACGTCCGTACCGCATTGCGTCATGACATAAAGCACGTCTTCCCCCTGGCTATCGGCATCGTGGCCATCATCCTGGCCCTCCTACTCCGTGCGCTCGTCGCCCCCATCTACCTGCTCATCGGCGTGGTCCTCACCTATGTAGCCACGCTCGGGGTGATCACCCTGGTCTTCATCAACGGCTTCGGATTCGTGGGGCTGGACTTCACCATCCCCATCGTCGTGTATCTCTTCGTGATGGCGATCGGCACCGACTACAACATCCTTATTGCGTCGCGCCTTCGTGAAGGCCTCGAGGAGGGTCTGCCTCCTCGAGAGACGTCCCGGGTCGCCATCGTGCACGGCTCTCCGGCCGTGGCTTCTGCCTCGCTGATCCTGGCCGGCACCTTCGCTTCGCTCCTTCTCACCGGAATCCAGCTTCTCGAGGAGATCGGATTAGCCGTGGCCCTCGGCGTGCTTCTTGCGGCAAACGTCCTGGCCACCCGTATTGTCACCACCTTGGCCGCTCTTCGGGTCTTTCACTTCTGGTGGCCCCATCGGGTCCACAAGAAGACCGCCATCAGCACCGCCGAGCTGGTTGCCGTGCCTTCCGAAGGCGATTAGCCGACGTCTACCCCGCTCGGCGCGGTGACCCATTGCGCCAATTCGACAACGATCCCGGGACCATCGAGAAACACAAGCCGCCGATCGTGGAACTCCATGATCTCATTCCTCGGGGTGAAACCAGTCCCGGCCAGCCTGGCAAGCACGTCGTCGAGGTCCCCCACCCGGAAACAGACGTGGTTGAAGCCAGTCCGGTCGAGCGATCCGGCAGCGGAGTCGACGATCACCTGCGGGCGGTGGAAATACAGGAGCTGGACCTCCTGGTGTACGACGCCATCTTCGAGGACCAAGGTCACGTGGTCGGCCTCCCACTGATCGATGCCCATATAGCGGGACATCTCCTCGCCGGAGACCACCACCGATGTCCGTTCCTCAAATCCGAGCGCGCCGAAGAAGCCCTTCGCCTCGCCGAGGTCGGTGACGACAACGGTCAGGTGGTCGAAGCCTTCATTCCCTGTGTCCATGGCGCCACGATATCGGGCAGCGCCACCCGCCGGCGATTGATCCAGCGCCGCCGCAGGCAGTGTGCGAATTCCTGCCGGGCTCTCGGCTGCCTCTCAGGAAATCCATAGATCGGCTCACCACACTGGAATCATGAAACAGAGCCCGTTGTCCCGTCGAACGTTCCTTTCTCTCGCCGGAGGCACAGGAGCCAGCCTGCTCACTGTCGGCTTGGTCGGATCCACTGCCGGCGCCACCACGAAGCGCGGGGTACTGCACCTCCCCACGACAGGTTTCTCCACCGCGCACATCAAAGGATCCTCCAACCAGAGGATCACCGTTGCACTGAGCAACGGAGAGCGGGTGATCCATTCCAAGAGCATGCCTGCCCATCCGATCGACCCCGACTTCTCCTACCCCGGGGGCACACCCACCGCTCAGAACTTGACGTTTCGGGTATCGACCCGGCCCCGGTTGGCCAGCATGATCACCGAACTGGTGACCGGCTATACCCTCGGTGTCCACCTGGACAGCGTGACCTTGGAGACTGCCAGTGCCGCCTACTACGACAATGCCTTCCGCGGGGCGTGGAACTACGTGCCCGATCAGCTCGACCGCTATGGTGCCCACACCCACCCGATGGGCACCAGCGCCAACGACGGGGACTACCACTACCACCAGGTGAACTCCCGCTGGTCGTCGAATCCGAAGGAGCACTCCCCCATCGTCGGTTGGGCTGCTGACGGCTTCCCCGTCTACCTACGCTACGGCTACGCCAACCCCAAATCGCCGGGCGCGGTCAAGAACCTGGCCTCCAGTTTCCGGATCAAATCCGGCTCCCGGCCCACCGGTTCGGGAAACCCGGGAGGAACCTACGACGGCACCTACGTGGCCGACTACGAGTACGTCTCCACCCACGGCGACCTCGACCAGTGCAACGGTCGGCTGTGCGTGACCCCCGAATTCCCCCAGGGGATCTACGCCTACTTCCTCACCGACCAATGGCCCTACATCCCCCACTGGCTGCGGGGGATCCCCGATGCCACCTTCACTCCGCAGAACAACGGGAGCCAGGGACGGCCCAGCGGTCCGCCGCCGGGCGCCGGCGGCAACGGGGGCCCTCCCGGGCCATGACGCAGTAAGCGCCCTCCGTTCGGGTTGGGCGGCTGTCGGCCCGAGGAGGGCGGGATCAACCGGTCGGCCCTGGCCGTTTTAGTTTCGCGGAATTGCCCAAATTATCGGCTCCAGACGATATCTCCTCCAACTATTATTCGCCCTAGGCGATAATTTGGCCAAATTTCAAAAACCAATCGGCCCAGGCGGGAGTCGGCCTCCCACGCCACCAGCCGGCAGTGAGGATTCAGTCCCAGATGAGCGGGAGGTGCTCCGGCTGACGGATACCCGGCGAGAAACTGATCTCCGCGCCATCGGGGATCCGGTAGTCGGGGATGCGGCGGTGAAACTCCTCGAGGGCGACTCGGAGCTCCAGCCGGGCCAGGTGAGCCCCGAGGCACTTGTGATTGCCCCCGCCGAAGGCCACGTGCCGGTTGGACTCTCGCGAGTAGTTCACCGCATCAGGGTCCTCGAAGACGGTCTCGTCACCATTGGCGGCGCCGATCACCAGCAGTACCGGATCGCCCTGTTGGAGCTCGACCCCACCGAGGGTGATCCCCTCCTTGACCACTCGGGGAACCACCATCACCGGTGTCTCGTGCCGAAGAAGTTCCTCGATGGCGGCCGGAAGAAGTGCAGGATTCTGGGTGAGTTGGTGTCGACGCTCAGGATGTCTGGAGAGGTACACCACCATGCAATCGAGGGTGGCGGTAACCGTGTCGAGCCCGCCGAGCAACATGAGGTGGCAGATGCCGAGGAGCTCATCGATGTTGAGCGGACGACCCTCGAACTCGGCATTGACCAGCTCGCTGATCAGTCCGTCGGCGTGTTTGCCTCGGGCTGCGTCGATGACCTCCTGGAAGTAGGCGCTGATGGCTTTGCTGGCGGCTGCCCGAATGGCAGCAGCCCCCTCGAAGTCGCCCGGCTCTACTGCAGGTCGGACGGTGTCGTCGCGCCACCGAAGGAACATGGGCAGGTCATCGGGTGGCATACCCATCAGACGCAGGAAGATGGTCGACGGGAGCGGGGTGGCGAACTGCAGATGGAAATCACAAGCGCCCGCATCGGCGAACTCGTCGAGCAACCCGTTGACCAACGAGCGCACCACCGGCTCGAGCTCGCCGATCGCCTTGGGGGTGAAGGCGGGGCTGAGTAGGCGGCGGTACTTGGTGTGCAAGGGAGGGTCGATCTGCACCGGGATCAACGGTTGGTCCTGGCCCAAGGACAACGCCTCGGCCGCGGAGGAGAAGACCTCAGGATGGTGCAAGGCCCAAGAGACCGACTCATAGTCGAACAGATAGACGCTTGGAAGCTCGTCCGATGTCGACCGGGCAACCGGGCACTGCTGACGAAGGGCACGGTACATTTCGTTCGGGCGGTCGGCAACACCGGCTTCGAACAACAGGCTAGGGTCCGAATTCTCTCCAATGGTCTGGGCAACCTCGGTCACAATCTCTCTCCTTCTTGGTTGTCTACATGGTCCACACCCGGTGTCCCGCCTAACCCCGACCAACAGAACTGCCACAACCACGTGGCGAGCTCCTTGGGTTCAGCGCGGCCGGCGGTGACGTCGTTGATTCCGTTGAGCAGCACGACAAAGACGGTCTCGGCAGCCCGGGGCGCGTCGTCAACTCGGGCCAGCCCTGCATCCACCGCAGCTGCCAGCTGGTCAACGAACAGGCCGACAATGGGCTCCAGGGCCACCCGAAGTTCGTCGGGATTCGACTCGGACAGGCGGCGGTATTCCCGGACCAGGACCCCCGCGTAGCCCACCGCCCCGGGATGGGTCAGAAGGCCGAACAGACCCTCGACGTAGGACCGAAGGCGCTCGACAGGGCCAGTGATCCCAACCAGTTGTTCGACCAGGAGGTCGGCCCCCAATCGGCTGTCCTCTTCGATCAAGGCCAGGAGCAACTCATCCTTGCTGGCGAAGTACCGGTAGAAGACTTTGAGCGAGAAGCCGGCTCGTTGGGCCACCTGCACCACCGTGAACGCGGCCCCTCCGGTCTCGTTGGCCAGATCACGGGCCGCGGCCACCATCAGGGTCATGCGATCGAGGGACCGCCCTCGTACGTGGTCCAGCGAACGCCGCAGGGCACGATCCTGCCAGGTCGAGGAAGCCTCGGTTGCCACTGAGGGGAATGCCATTCCCCTCAGTATGCGCCTCTCCGGCCGTCCCTGCAAGCTCAGGGATCTGGCGCGTTTGCGCGCCATGGTCAGGGTGGGTGGGCGTCAGTGTGGAACCCCGAGGGTTTCCCCTGGCCTACCCGCCCAACGCCGACTGACAAAACGGCGGAAGTCGGCGACACCGGCCTCCGCCTCGGGTAACCGATCTCAGAATCGACTCGATTGGGAGGGGGTTGACCGATCAGCTCGTGCCTCCTCCGCCAATCAACAGCGAACGGTCCGATCGGGGTGCACAGCGCTCGCCTTTTCCACCGTGGTGGTCGTAGAATTGATGCACTGTTGTTGGACGGCAAAGGTGATCTGCCGTTCGTTGGGGTGAAGAACAGGAAGGCGGGACCATGGATCCCATGGAACAGGGCGGGGATGACCCCGGCGAGGGCGAAGAGGAGCTGGCGGGTGCGGTCCAGCTGCTTGTGGTCGACGACGAGGTGGACATGGAGTCGCTGTTCCGCCTGCGCTTCCGACGGGACATTCGGGATGGCCGACTGTCGTTCCGCTTCTTCAACGACCCGGCGAAGGCTCTCGATGCGGTCGCCGAGGATCCTTCCCTCGAGGTGATCATCACCGACCTCAACATGCCCGGCATCCATGGTCTCGACCTCATCGAGCGGGTGGAGACCCTCGACCGACCGGTCAAGGTGATCGTGCTCACCGCCTACGGCGACATCCAGAACATTCGGGCGGCGATGATGAGGGGGGCGTTCGACTTTCTGATGAAACCCCTCGACGTGGAAGACCTACGGGTCACCCTGGCCAAGGCGGTCGCCATCACTCGCCGGCTCCGGGCAGGACTCGATGCCGCCGAACGGGCTCGGATGTTGGGTGAACGGAATCGGTTCGTCGAAGAGGTCTTCGGCCGCCATGTGAGCAAGGACGTCATGGCCCATCTGCTTACCTCCCCCTCCGGACACGGGATCAGCGAGCGCCGGGAGCTGACCTTTCTGATGGCCGACATCCGTGGGTTCTCCCACATGGTGGAGAGCATGGAGCCCGAAGACGCGATCGCCGCACTCAACAGTTACTTGCAAGCCGCCACCGAGGTCATCTTGTCCCACAATGGGACAGTCATCGAAATTCTCGGCGACGGGCTCCTCGTGTTCTTCGGGGCTCCCGTCGAGGACCCGAAATCCCCCGAGCACGCGGCCTGCGCGGCCCTCGAGCTCCAACTGGCTATGGAGCAGCTCAATGCCCGACACCGCGAGAAGGGCTATCCAGAAATGGCAGTGGGGATCGGGGTGCATACCGGCGCGGCGGTGGTCGGTACGATCGGGTCCAGCCTGCGCCAGAAGTATGCAGCCCTGGGCCGCAGCGTTAATCTGGTCGCGCGCATCGAGGAACAGACGCTCGGTGGACAGGTCCTTGTTTCGGGGGCGACACTCGACGCCCTCGGCCCGCTGGCGGTGACCAGTGACACCCCCTATGAGGTGCGTCTCAAGGGTATGGCAGCACCGGTACCGGTCCATGACCTGATCGGTTTGGGAGCACCCTACGACCTCCAATTGGCTGACCGGTTCAGTGATCTGGTGGAGGTGGACCCTCCCCGCGAGGCCGAAATCGCCCTGGTCCTGAACAATCGGATCTCCCGAATGCACCCGGCAAAGATCCACGCTGCCTCCCACAAGGCACTGCGGTTGGTGAGCGATCTTTCCGCCGACCGCCTTGATGAGGTGGTGGTGGTCGACGAGGGTCGCGAGCTGTTCGGGAAGGTCAGCGCCTTCGAGCCGGAGAACTCCGAAATGCTGGTGGCCATCACCTCGGTCGCCGGTCAACGAAACGGCGCCACGTGATCCCCGGTCTTGAAGTGACCACGCTGGGCGTCCGGGGATCGATCCCGGTACCCGATCGGGCCTTCTACAGCGTCGGAGGGCACACTTCGTGTGTGGCCATCGGGACACCGGGCGAGCCACCCCGACTCCTCCTCGACGCGGGCACCGGAATCCAAAATGCCAGAGCCCGCTGGGGAGACCAGCCGTTCAACGGAGCGATCCTGCTCACCCATATGCACTGGGATCACGTGATCGGCATTCCATTCTTTCGCAACGCCGACCGGGATGGTGCACGCACCCTGGTCGGCATTCCCCACCAAGCGGGTTTGAGTGCCGGGGAGACCATGAATCGCTTGATGTCGCCCCCCCATTTCCCCATCGACCGACACGGTCTACAAGGAGAATGGCAATTCGAGGACCTCCACGAGGAAGTCCGGGAGATTGCGGGTTACTCGGTCCGCTGTCGCGAGATTCCGCACAAAGGGGGGAGGACGTTCGGGTTTCGCGTCGAGGGCGAGGGCGCTTCGATCGCCTACCTTCCCGATCACGCCCCGTACAGCATCGGTCCTGGCGTTGACGGCCTCGGAGAGCTCCATGACGGCGCACTCGAACTGGCCGAGGGGGTCGACGTGCTCATCCATGGCGGTCATTTCACCGCCGCCGAACTCGAGCTGGCCAATCTCTATGGCCACGCCACCATCGAGTACGCCCTCGGCTTGGCGGAGGCTGCCAAGGTAGGACGCCTGGTGCTGACTCACCACAGCCCGGCGCGCACCGACGAGGCCTTGCGCTCGCTCGAGGTTGAGTACGCCGATGACAAGGTCTCCTTCGCCAGAGAGGGCGAATCTGAGGTAGTGGAGGCGGGCACCAACTCCAAGCAACTCGGAAGCCGTGTCGATTCGCAACGGATGAGCCAACCGGCTCCGAGATCAGTGACGCGGAGCCGTTCCTAGGACCGTAGAAACCCGTCTAGCGCAAATCGACAATCGTCAAGAAGTCCTCGCCTGCATGGCGTAGAGATAGGCGTACAACCCGTCCTCTTTGATCAACGCACCGTGATCCCCCTTCTCCACGATCCGACCATCGTCGAGCACCACGATGATGTCTGCATCCCTGACCGTGCTCATTCGGTGGGCGACGATAAGAGCGGTGCGACCCTCGAGGACGTGGTCGAGGCTGAGCTTGACTTTGCGCTCGGATTCTGAGTCGAGCGCGCTGGTCGCCTCGTCCAACAGAATCACGTCCGGTTCCCAATACAGGGCACGGGCGATCGATACCCGCTGGACCTGCCCTCCGGAAAGACGGAGGCCACCGTCGCCCACTGGTGTCGCGTACCCCAAAGGAAGCCGAGCAATGAATGCGTGCGCGTCGGCTACCTCCGCCACCCGGCGAACCTGGGCGTAGTCGAGATCGGGGTCCCCCAGACCGATGTTCTCGGCGATGGTCGCCGTAAACAAATAGGGCGACTGCTCCACGAATCCGATCCGACGGCGCATCTCTCCGTAGTCCAGCCCGATCATGTCGATGCCGTCGTAGAGGACCCGGCCCGAGGTGGGCTCGATCAGTCCGGCCAACAGCTTCAGGAGCGTCGACTTGCCCGACCCCGACCGACCCACCAAACCCAACGTTGTGCCTGGGGTTATCTCCAGGTTCAGGTCACGCAGCACATAGCTCTGCTCGTTACGTACCTGCCCGGTGTGGTCGACGTCGAACGCGAAGCTCGTCCGCTGGAGCTCCACATGGCCGCCGAGGGTGCGCACCGGGCTGAGGTCGACCCGACCGGCCTGCTCGGGCTCTTGTTCGAATACGTCCTGGAGGCGGTTGAGGAGCACCGACGACTTCTGTACGTCGTCCCACAGGGAAGCCAGCAGCTGCGCCGGCACCAGGGCAAGACCCACCAGTAAGTCGAAGGCCACGAATTGCCCGAAAGTGAACTGTCCGTCTACAACCCACAACGCACCGAGGAAGACGAAGAGTGCGGTCACCGCCAAGCCCACCCCGGTGATGGAAGCGCTGAGACGCCCGGCGGCGACCGCGGCGATCCGGCGTCGAGTGGCCAAGTCGTCGAGGGCAGCGGTGACCGAGGCGCGGATGCCCGGGCGCCGCCCCACGATCTTGACCGACTGGAGGCCCTTCAACAGATCGACCTGCTTGGCGGCGAATGATCCGAATGCGTGCTCCAGCGCCGCGTAGATGGGCCGTATTCGGATGAAGGCGTAGCGGATAAGAAGCATGTAGGTGACCAAGCAGGCGGAAAAGGCTCCGCCGAGCACGGGGGAATAGACGAACATCACCACCAGGATGAGGATCAGCTGCACCAGGGCGGTCACCGCGGAGACCCCTTGGGTGGTCAGGGCGTTGTTCACCTGCTGGATCGAGGTCAGTCGCCGCTCGATGTCTCCGGGCTTCCTGGTCTCGAGGTAGGACATGGGGACGCCGATGAGCGTTTCGGTCAGCGTGTCGAGGGACGCCACGTCCAGGCTGACCGTGGTTCGGGTCAGTGCGAGGCGTTGTCGGTAGAGAGTGAGCGCACTCATGGCGGCGAGGCCCAGCAGCACGCCACCGAGTACCACGATCACCGTGCGGTCGTGTTTGAGGATCCCGTCGTCGGTAATCGACGCGCTGACGATGGGTATGGCGACCTCAGCCGCGGCGGCGACCAAGGCCAAGATGAGGGCGAACACGATCGTCTTGCGGTGGGGCCGGAGGAACGGGAGGACCCAGCTGAGCCCGGAGCTCGCCAACGGTGCCTCTTCGAGCGCGGCGGTCGGGGTCATCACGGCCACATAACCGGTCCATGCCTCGTCGAATTCGGCCCGTGACAATCGCCGGGTGCTCTGGGCGGGATCGCCGATCAGGGCGTGGGCGTCATCCACCTTCCAAAGAACCACCCAGTGGTTGCCTTCCCAGTGGACGATGGCGGGAAGCACCAACGTGTTCAGGTTGCCGGGCGAGACCCGGTACGCGCGGGTCTCGATCCCGATTGCCCCACCGCCCCGCTGAAGACCTCGCAGGGTTGTGCCGTTCACACTCACTTTCGACTCCTGTCGGATGAAGTTGAGCGAGACGTCACGGCCGTACGAGCGAGCGACCATACCGAGGCATGCGGCACCACAGTCCATCTCGTCCAGCTGATGGACGAATGGGAATCGATTTCGGCGCCGGTGCCGGCGCTCGTGCACCGTCGGAGGCGGTGCCGTGGGCAGATCCGGGGCATCGCTCAGTCCGGGGTCCATGGTGTCTTCACTGATGCGCTCTGACGTTTTGGCGTCGACCGAAAGGAGCTCCTCGGCGAAATCGAGGGGCACCGTGGCCAACCTCCTACGGGAGCGGACCAGCTCGTCGATTCGCTCGGCGAGCGCGGGAAACTGACCGGCGATTGCTCGCAGATCGTCTCCGGAAATGCTCAGCAGTGTGGTCGGCTCCATGGCCACCACCGACGCGGTCCGGCGCATTCCCGGTTCGAGCGCAGACTCGCCGAACATGTCGCCCGCGCGAAGGTAGCGCAGGGTCACTGATCGGCCATCCTCGACCGACAAGACCTCGAGCCGGCCCTCCTGGACCACGTAGAGGGCGTCGGCGGGAGCACCTTCGGCAATGACGTTCTCGCCGGCGTCGACAGCTCGCTGATCCATGGCCGCAACCAACCGCGCGGTTCCGGAATGGCTGAGGGTGGCGAACACCGATCGGGTGCGGATGAAACGGTTGAGCACGTTGAAGCGTCGCTGGGCCTCGAGTGCCGTCCGGAAGGCCGGATACTCGCGCATGAGGGCGTCGAGCACCTTGGCATCGAGTACCAATACCTTCACGGCCGAACTGGCGCGTACGGTGGCGCTACGGGGCGTTCCGTCGAGGAGACCGGTCTCGCCGAATGTGGTGCCCGGGCCCTGAAGCCCGAGGCTGACTTCTGTTCCCGTGTCGTCCTCCTTCACCACCCGGACGGTGCCTTCGGCAAGAAGGAACAGGCAGTCCGAAGGCTCGCCTTCTGCAGCGATGACGTCGCCGAAGGCATAGGAGCGGGTCTCGAGCAGCCCGACCACCAGGGTGCGAACCTGATCGGGTAGGAAGTGGAGGAACTGAAGGTCGACGGTCTCCTCCTGGGCGGACCCATTTTCGGATGGCGATGGGGACCCGACCGGTTGGCTGGGTTCCGCACCCCGATACCGGTTTTCGACCGGGGGGACCGAATCGCTCGGACTCACTCCGGGCGAGGTCACCATGCTCCTAGATCTTCGAACCGGCCGGCTCCGGCAACCTCGAGCCGATCTTTGGCTTCTTCGTCGCGGGCCATCGTCCGCGTCTTCGGATCATCGCTTTGGGGTGCCACCCGGGCAACCAGGATGTAGACGGTGTAGGTGCCCTCGTCGGCCATTGGTGTGCTGGCTTGGCCGGCGTGCAGCGCGTTGAGAACGCCGGCGACCCGATGAGGGACATGCCGACGTAGTTGGTCGTGGCGTGTCAAGGGACACCCGCACCGGGTTGCCACCTGCTCAGCGTTTTCGCCGTCCTCGTTCACACACATGGCCACCTCATGGGCGGCCGGTGCGGAACTCAACACGCATCGGTCGAAGATCAGCCGGGTCCACTCGAGGCGGTGCTGGATGATCCGTTGTTCGATGACCGGGTCACCCAACAGCTCGTCGAGCCACGCATCGTGCGCCGCCCGAAGTGCGGTCAGCTCCGAGATCCGCTCTTCTCCGACTGCCTCTGTCAGACCTGGTGGGCCGTTGTTCTCAGCCATCTTCAAGGCACACGAGGAATCCGGTGTAGGCACCATCGGTGCCACGCCGGCCGCCACCAGCCAGGCACGGAGGGCATCCATCCATCGAACGGCGTCTCCGGACAAGACGGCTTCGACCCACCAGCGTCCCTCGGGCACCAGCCCGCCGCCAGGTTCGAGGCGCGACCCGCCCGATCCCTGCCAACGACCGAAGCGGGTGAAATCATCCCGGTCGAGGTGCCGTTGGGCCAGCCAGGTGTCCAGGTCGGCCACCGCCTCGAGCTGGTGCGCCCGGCGGAACTCCTCCGCCCACGCCGAGGCCCTCTCCTCGTCGAACGCCTCAGGGCTCGAGGCATGCAGCCGGCAACGAGCGACGAAGCCCGGCCATTGACCCAGGATCATGGCGGAGAGCACTGCATCGGCATAGGTCATCGTGCGTCCGTCGAACGAGAAAGCGGCACCGGTGAGGGGCAGCGTCGGCGGAGCTCCGGTGCTCCCCGGTTGCACTACGGCTCCTGCCACGCCTGCTCCCCGTGCCACGCCTCGTCGGCAATCCCCCGGGGAAGGTCGATGGTGAACATGGTGGACCGTCCGGGGACGGATTCAACCAGTAATTCGCCGCCGTGCAGGCCAACCACGATGTCGTTGCACAACGAGAGGCCGAGCCCGGTACCCTCACCGGGCGCCTTGGTGGTCCAGAAGGGCTCGAAGATGTGGTCGAGGACCTCGGTGGGGATGCCGACTCCGTTGTCGGTGACCGATATCTGCACGCGTCCCTTGGCTCGTCGAACCTCGACCTTCAGATCCGGATTCCGATCGATGCCCTGGCGGGCAAGCTCGTCCATGGCATTACAGGCATTGGACACCAGGTTGACGACCACTCGGCCGATCTCTTGGGGGCGGATGATCGCCACGATGTCCTCGGGTGCGTCAACGGTCAGGTGGGCGGTGAACTCCTGGTGCCCGGACCCGCGGTACCCCTGGTAACCCAGATCGACGAACGTCGCCACCAACTCCCCGATGTTGGTACGCCGCGGGGGACCGGCCTGCTCCCGCGAGTACCCGAGCATGTTGGCCACGATCGTGTCGATGCGCTGGGCGTGTTTGCCGATCATGACCAGCACCTCTTCGAGCTCCGCGGCCATGGCCAGAGCCGTCCTCGGGTCCGATTCGCCGTTCGCCAGCACGGCGGCGAGCTCTGCCGCGCTCTCCACCCCCCCATCAGCGAAGTTCTTGACGAAGCTGAGCGGATTACGGATCTCGTGGGCGACGCCGGCAGTCAGAGTGCCCAGGGAGGCAAGCTTCTCCTGGGCGACCAGCTGCTTGGTGGCCCGCTCGAGCTCCGCGGTCTGCTGGGTCCAGCGCAGGATGAGCTGGGCCAGGTAGCGTGCCACCCCCATGCCGGCGCTGTGCACGGTCGGTCCAAAGGCGTTGTCCACCGCTGTCCAGATGGTGATCGTGGCGGGAGGCAATTCGACCGACCAGACCACCGGTTCGATCCAGTACGAACCGATTCCCAAACTCTGGGCCAGCAAACGGCGGGGAGGGTCGAGCTGGTCGGCGCCACCCTCAACCGTGCCCAGTGTCCTGCGACAGCGCTCCCACGGACTGCCGACATCCTCACCTCCCCCCAGCTCTTCCGGCACGCCGGTCGAAATGTGAACAGACTGGTGACCGTCCCAGAAGTTGATGGCGACGTGGGATCCGACCCCGTGCCATTGCACGGCGTTGAGGACCAGACCCAGGGCGTCGGTCCGCGACCCGCTGGAGAGCATGAGGGTGAGGACGTCCTCCAGAAAGATCTGGTTCTGCCCATCGCGGCCGTAGATCCCGACGAAGTCCTCGGTGCCGTCGCCGATCCGCGAGCCGAAGAGCTCAACGACCTTCCATGATCCATCGGCGTGTTGCACCCTGAACCGGGCGATCCCCGGCGCCATTCCGGTCGTGGCGGTCGCAGTCATATGGACGATGGCCCGCTCGACTTCATCGGGGTGGACGAACTCGAGCACGCTGGTACCAAGCAGTTCGCTCGGAATGCGACCGAGCAGGCGTTCGACCGCCGACGAGGCATAGGCGATGGTGCCGTCCTGGCGAACTGCAATGAAGAACAGGGGTGCGTCGTTGGCGAACGACCGGAGCAATTGGTCGGTGTCGTTTACCGCGCTATTGACCGGCCGCTGAAGGGACATCTCCTCAGATCCCAACGGCGAGATCAGGACCGTCAGCGATGTCGGGGTCATTCATGCCTACAGGATTCGGCAGGCTGGAAACGGGGAGGACGACGGCAAAGGTCGTGCCCACCCCGACCTCCGAGTCAACCTGGAGGTCTCCCCGATGCAATCCCATGACGATGTCG
>Ga0182024_10010244_pt1 | contig 19156 bp, 20 predicted proteins | sample P32metaG_FD_120480 | JGI IMG/M metagenome (GOLD analysis project Ga0182024, IMG submission 120480) | Permafrost microbial communities from Stordalen Mire, Sweden - P3-2 metaG (Illumina Assembly) | ecosystem: Environmental > Terrestrial > Soil > Wetlands > Permafrost | place: Sweden: Stordalen... | reverse complement strand
GTCGTCGCCGCGCGGTCCCTGGATCGTCCTTCGGCGTGCGGCGGCGGCCGGGTGAGGAAAAAGCGCCGGCCGGCCGTGCGATCTCGCGGCGCCGGCGACGACCTTCCGAAGGGCGACGGTTATACCGTCGGGACGCGGGGACGCAAGGGGGATCGTACGGGTGGGGCGGCGACGCAAGGGCCGGTCGCGGGATTCCGGCGGTTTCGCCCCGAGGGCGGGACGGCCGTCCCTCCTTACGCCCTTTACGGAATTGTCCGACCACTTTCTTGAATCCTCCGCAAGCTCCGGTTAAAATACAGCGCCTTATCGACGCACCCGCCGCCCCATCCCGACGGGGCGCCCGTTGCGCGGCGGTGCGTACAGGCGCCAGGGGTAACGTGATGGCCACGCTTCAAATCGTCAAGGGGGCCGACGAGGGCCGACAGATCCCTCTGGACGGCGACAAGTTCATCATGGGGCGCAACCCCGATTGCGGCATCGTCATCCCCGTGACCTCCGTCAGCCGCGAGCACGCCCAGATCCTCCGCGTCCAGGGGCGCTACTTCATCGAAGACAAGCAGAGCCGCAACGGCACCTTCGTCAACAGCCAGGCCATTACCAACCGCACGCCGCTCAAGCACAACGACCGCATCCGCATCTGCGATGCCCAGTTCGTTTTCCTCGACGGCGACCAGGGCTTCAACGGCGACGACGAGGAGACCGACAACACCACCATCGAGGCCGTGCTCAGCCAGAGCAGCCACATGATCCTCCAGGACCAGCCGGCCGAGCGGCTGCGCGGCCTTCTGGAGATCAGCGGCAGCCTCAGTAAGACGCTGCAACTGGACCTGCTGTTCCCCAAGATCGGCGACAGCCTTTTCACGCTGTTCCGCCAGGCCGACCGCTGTTTCCTCATCCTCGCGGAGGACGACGGCAAGAAGCTGATCCCGCGGCTGGTCAAGACGCGCCTGCCCGGCGAAGAGACGACCGCCCGCTTGAGCAAGAGCATCGTCCGCAAGTGTCTGGAGAGCGCCCAGGCCTTCCTCAGCGGCGACGCCTCCCGCGACGAGCGCGTCCAGCTCAGCCAGAGCGTCGTCGATTTCCGCATCCGCTCCGTCATGTGCGTGCCGCTCTGCGCCCCCGACGGCAAGGCCTTCGGCGTCATCCAGCTCGACACGCAGAATCGCGGCAAGAAGTTCACCCAGGACGACCTCCGCCTCCTCTGGGGCGTCGCCAACCAGGCGTCCGTCGCCCTGGAAAACGCCCGGATGCACGAAGAGACGGTCCATCAAGAGAAGATGCGGCGCGACCTGGAGCTGGCCCATCAGGTGCAAATGAGCTTCCTGCCGCGCGCCCTGCCGCAGGTTCCCGGCTACGAATTCTTCGCCCACTACGAGCCGGCCCTGGAAGTGGGCGGCGACTACTACGGCTTCATCCCGCTCGCCGACGGCCGACTCGGCGTGGCCCTCGGCGACGTGGCCGGCAAGGGCGTGCCGGGCGCCCTGCTGATGGCCAAGCTGTCGTCCGACGCCCGTTTCAGCTTCCTCACCGAACCGGACCTCGGCCGCGCCGTCACCCGGCTCAACGACCTGCTCTACGAGTTCACCAGCCAGGCCGATCGCTTCGTCACGCTGGTCGCCGCCGTCATCGACCCGGTGCGCCACGTCGTCACCCTCGCCAGCGCCGGCCACTTCTCGCCGCTGCTCTACCGGCAGAGCGCCGGCAGCCTGACCGACGCCATGCCCAAAACAGTGACCGGCGTCCCGCTCGGCATCATCGAAGGGTACACTTTCGACACGTGCGAGGTCGTCCTGGAGCCGGGCGACAGCCTGGTGCTGTACAGCGACGGCCTGCCGGACATGCTCAGCCCGGCCAACGAGCCGTTCGGCTACCCCGGCATTCACGCGGCCGTCCTGGAGGCGTCCGGCCCGGCCACGCCGCGCAACCTGGGCGAACGGCTGCTCCAGGCCGTCACGCACCACGCCAACGGCCACGAGGCGCCGGACGACCTGACGCTGGTCTGCTTCGGCCGGGTCGCATAAGAGACTGTAACGGAATGGCGAGCGGCGCGGCGTAAGCCCGCCGGTGAGGCCCAACCGGCGGGCTTACGCCGCGCCGCTCGCCATTGTGGATAGGATGACCGCCATGAGTACACCGCTCACCCTGCCCGCCGTCCCCAAGCCGAAGCTGAAAGAGCGCACCAAACGGCAGCCGCCCTACAACGTCATATTGCTCAACGACGACGATCACACCTACGAATACGTCATCACGATGTTGCAGGTGCTGTTCGGCTACCCGCGCGAGAAGGGCTTTGCGATGGCCAAGGAAGTGGACACGACGGGCCGGGTCATCGTCCTGACGACCACCAAAGAGCACGCCGAGTTGAAGCAGGAGCAGATCCACGCCTTCGGACCCGACCCGCTCAGCGCGAGGGACTGCAAGGGTTCGATGACGGCCGTCATCGAGCCGGCCGTATGACGCAACTACGGCACGGGACACGGCGAGGCGTCGCTGGGGCCGAGGACGCTGTCGAATTGATGTACGCCAGCGTACACCCGGTTCTTCAAATTGAGATAAATATCATCGCGGTCAACGCCGACGTTCGGCCCGGCGCACCAGCGCGCCTGGCCGCCGATATAGAGGACGTTTTGGCCGGCGCCGTCGTGGTTGGGTCCGTTGCCGCCGCCGGCCGCCGGCCGGTCGGCGAGGATCGGCAGCAGGTCGCCGGAGTCGCGGCGCAGGCCGGCCACGTCGTCGCCGTCGCGGTAGCCGAGGGTGTAGGCGTAGTCGCCGCCGGCCTCGCGCGTCAGCACCTGGAAGTCGTCGGGACGGCGGCGCGCCATGTCTTCCAGGTCGGCGAGGGGACAGGGCGCCGGGGCTTGCCGCCCGCGTGCGGGGCAGGACACGGTGACGTCGGCCCCGAGGGCGCCGGCGTCGGCGAGGACGGGCACGAACACGCCGGCGAAGTTTCGCGGCGGCGCGGCCTCCACGCGCGGGAACGCGGCGTCGGGCCGGCCGTCGGCGTACACCTGCAACGCCGCCCAGAACTGGCGCAAATTGTTCTGGCAGGCGAGCACCCGGTAATCGTGCCACTGCCGTGCCAGCCACGACATGCACAGCCCCGCGGTGAGCGCCAGCGCCAGCACGGCCACGAGCAGATCGATGCGCCGCGGGCCGCGTCGCGGTGCCTCCCCGACCTGCCGCCGCGACGGCGGCGGGGCGCCCGGCAGACGGAGGTACGGCCGGCGATCGGCGATATGCGCGAGGGTGCGATCCGCCAGGCCGGGCGGCGGTTCGGGATCGTCGCCGTCGTCGGCCAGCGGATCGAGCATCCGCCGCAGCACCGACAAACGGGCGCGCGACTCGGGGTGGAGGCGTAGGTGCGCCTCGACCGCGCGGCGGCCGTCGCGGTCGAGGGCGTCCAGAAGGTAGCCGATCAGGGTTTCGTCCATCGTGTCAGGCTTCATAAACGGCGGTCGTCGCGGCCATCGACTCCTGGAGCTTGACCAGGGCGGCGTGCAACCGCGACTTCACCGTGCCGACGGGGATGTCGAGGGTCTCGGCGACCTCGCGGTACTTCAGCCCCTGGTAATAGGCCAGGATCAGCACCTGGCGGAGGAAGTCGGGCAGTCGTCCGACGGCGGCTCGAACGCGCTCGGCCTGTTCCCGGCCGGAAACCGCGTCGAAAGGCTCCGGGTTGCGCCCCTCCAGCGACGCCGACAGGCCGTCGGCTTCGCCGTCGTCGGCGGTTTCGCGGGCGGCCTCCAAACTGACTGCCTGATGTCGGCCGTTGCGCCGCAGCGCGTCCACGGCCTGGTGGGTGGCGATGGTGTACAGCCACGGCCGTACGCGCCGCCCGGTTTCGTAGTGGCCGCTCTTGAGGTAGAGCTGGAGGAAGGTGTTCTGGAACACGTCCTCGGCCAGGGCGCCGTCGCCGACGTAGCGGCGCAGGTAGCCGTACAGTTCGCGCTCGTAGCGCCGCACCAGGGCGTCGAACGCCTGCGTCTCCCCGGCCTGGAACCGGGCCATCAGTTCCTCGTCGGATCGATGGGGGAGTGAGTCAAGTGAATACACGTTCCCTCTGCACTGTGGTACGCCCCGGCGGGCAGACGGGTTCATGAAAGGAAGAAATAAAGTACCCTCCCATGAGACCGCATGACGGCGGCGTTGTCAAGGAAGAGGAGTGGGATTTGTGGGCAAACGGGGCGAGCGGGGGGGCGTCCCTCGTCCCTCGTTCCCAAACTCCTGTTTGGGAACGCAGTCCGCGAAACTCCCGTTTCGCGTCTCACGGGGGTCGGACGCGAAACGGAGTTTCGCAATCGCGCGTGCCCAAACAGGAGTTTGGGAACGAGGAGAACGAGGGACGAGGGACGCCCCCCGTAGGGGCGGGGTCTCCCCGCCCCCGGAACTTGCCCCGTTCAGACGGCGATGCGCGGGAACAGCGGCTTGACCTTGCCCTCATGCAGCGCGGCCAGGACGCGCAAATCTTCCCCTTGGCGCGGGTGCGCCCAGACGTCTTCAAAGCTCACGTCCACCCACGGCTGGGGGAAGTTGAAGCTGGTATAGATCGTCTCCGCCGCCTTCGGAAGGAACGGCTTGAGCAGGATGGTGGCCACGCGCAGCTGTTCCGCCACGTCGTACAGCACCCTTTTGGCCGCCGTCTTGTCGATCTTCACCAGCTTCCACGGCGCCGTCTCTCCCAGGTACTTGCTGGTCGGGTTGAGCACCTGGAGCCAGATGCGTTGCAGCGCCTGATTGTACTGGCACGCCTCGATGTGGGCCTGCACCTGCTTCGCCGTCGCCTCGGTGTCCACCTCGGTGTAGATGACGCCCGGTTCCAGGCCGGCGGTGCCCTCCAGGCGGCCGTCGTAGTTCTGGCTGACCAGCTTGACGACGCGGCTGTAGGTGTTGCCGAGGTTGTTCGCCAGGTCGGCGTTGAACAGGTCCTCGAAGCGCCTCCAGCTAAACTCGCCGTCGCCGGGGAAAGGGCACTCGCGCAGGAAGTAATAGCGCGTGCCGTCGGCGCCGTACTTCTCCACCAGCTTCATCGGGTCCACGGCGATCCCGGACTTGCTCCCCTTGACGTATTCGCCCGTTTCATCGTCCCGAATGTAGACGAAGCCGTGGCCGAAGACGCGGCGCGGCGGCTCGATCCCCGCCGCCATGCACATGGCCGGCCACAGGGCGCAGTGGAAGCGCGTGATGTCCTTGCCGATGACGTGCAGGTCGGCCGGCCACCATTTCCTGAAGCGTTCCTCGTCGGTCGCGTAGCCGACGCCGGTGACGTAGTTGAGCAGGGCGTCGAACCAGACGTAGATGGTGAAGTCCTCGTCGAACGGCGTGCGGATGCCCCAGGCCTCGCCGCGCCGCGTGATGTTGGTGTCCTTCAGGCCGGACTGGACGAAATGAAGGACTTCGTTTTTCCGACTTTCCGGCTGGATGAAGTCCGGATTTTCGTTGTAGAACTGGAGCAGTTTCTCCTGGAACTTCGACAGCGCGAAAAAGTAACACGGCTCGCTGCGGCGGATCGGCCGCTGCGCCGGGTGGAGGGGGCAGACGCCGCCGGCCTCCTGGATTTCCGTCTCGGTCTTGAACGCCTCGCAGCCCTCGCAGTACCAGCCTTCGTATTGGCCCTTGTAGATGTGGCCGTTGTCGTACACCTTTTGGATGAATTGGCGGCAGGCCGCGTGGTGTCGGGCGTCGCTGGTCTGGATGAAGTCGTCGAAGCTTATGTCGAGGGCGCGCCAGACCTCCTTGAACTGACGGGCCATGTCGTCGCAGTACGGCTTGGGGTCGAGGCCTAGTTCGGCGGCGCGCTTGGACACCTTGACGGTGTTCTCGTCGTTGCCCATGAGGAAGAAGACTTCGTGGCCCTCCATGCGGCGGTAGCGGGCCTGGACGTCGGCGCCGAGTTTCTCGAAGGCGGTGCCGATGTGCGGCCGGCTGTTGGGGTAGTCGATGGCGGTGGTCAGGAAGTAGCGCGGCGAGTCGGCCATGGCGCAAGCTCCTCACGGCTGGGGGCGACGTTCATGCTCTCTTCATAGCAGGAGGAGGCGGCCGGGTCACGGGTTCGCCGGGATAGACGCCGCCGAACCGTCGATGGTACACTGGGCGCAGTAGTGTTGCGTGATGAAGGAGACTGCCATGAAGGTTGTCATGCCCACCATCCTCCCCGAATTCGTGGACTGGCGCAAGCGCACCGGGGCGGATCGCTGGGACGAGATGTGGGAAGGAGTCCTCCACATGCCGCCGATGCCGAATCGGGAGCATCAAGACCTGGAATGGTCTCTGGAAACGTATATGCGCCTCCGTTGGGCGCCGGGACGCGGGGCGAAGGTTTATCATCAAATCAACGTGGCGCCGATCGGCGGTTGGCCCAAAAATTTCCGAGTGCCCGACCTCGTGCTCTTACTGCCTCAGCGCTTCGCCATCGACCGCAACGAATACTTCGAGGGGGCGCCGGATGTCGTCGTCGAGATCCGTAGTCCCGGCGACGAGGCCTACGAGAAGCTGCCGTTCTACGCCGGGTTGGGCGTGCCGGAGGTCTGGATCATCGACCGCGACACGAAGGAGCCGGAAATCCACGTCCTGAAACGCGGCCGCTACAAGCAACAGGCCGTCCGCGCCGATGGCTGGCTCCGTAGTCCGGGGACGGGGGTCGAGTTGCGTGTCGGCCGGCCGGGCAAGCTGGCCGTGCGTCTGGCGGGCGACGAGGCGAGCCGGCAGGAGTTGCCGGCGGATTAGGCGACCCGTCAGCCCCGTAACTTCGCCTCCACCGCCGTCCAGGCGTCGTCGAACACCTTTTGCGCGGCCCCCCGGATCAGCCCCTGCGGGACCATTTTGAGCAGGCCGCCCAGTTCCTTCACTTCCGCGATCCAGTGCATCCGCGTTCCGGCGTCGTGCGGCGTCAGGTTGAGCGTCGCCTCGACGGTGCTGCTGCTGCCGATGCCCTTGCTGACCAGCGACATCCGGGCCGAGGTCGGCGGCGCCTTTTCGGCCACCTGCAACGTAACTTCCAGCGTCCCGCGCGCGAACGCCAGGCCAGGGCGCACGCTGAACACCGCCCGATCCGGTTCCTGATAGGCGACGCTTTCCACGTCGGGGATGCACGTCACAAGGAAACAGGCGTCAGTCAATTTGGCGAACAACTCCGCCGGCGGTTGCGGGAAATCGCGGTCGCCCTCGAAGCGTAACATGGCGGTCGTCCTTCCCCTACCGGATCGTCGGTACGGCGTGGAACGCCTGCTCCGCGTAGTCCAGAATCATGGGGACCACGATGAGCGTCATCGCCACCCAGAAGACCAACGCCAGGCCGAAAGCGTGCGCCCACTGGTAGCGCAACAGCAGCCACAGGCCGGCGAACCAGAGCAGAAAAAAGAACAGGTTGAAAAACAGATTCAGAAAGAGCCAGTCCCAGTGGAACTGCGACACCTCGCCCAGGTCGCCCTCCAGCATGACGCGGCCGGACTTGTCGAGGTAGCGCAGGTTCTGGCCCTGCTGCGTATGGAAATTGCCCTTGGAGTCGCGCTCCGGCTCGAAGACGACGGCCGCGCCGCCGTCCTGAACGATGATCTTTTCCGGCCGGCTCGGCAGCGTCCGCCCGTCGCCCCGGCCGTCCTCCCGATAGGTGAGACGCTCGTCCGCGTTGGGCACGCGCTTGAACGTCTCCTCCGGGCCGTTCTTGGTCAGGACCGCCTTAAACTCGTTGTAGCGCTTCGTTTCGTAAACGCTGGTTTGGTGCAGAGGACGTATACGGCCGGCGCACCACTTCTGGCAATCGACCACCACCCACAGGGCGAGGAATAACGTCAGGCCGACGCCGACCGCCGGGGCGCTCCAGTACAACTCCCCGGCCGGTTCGCTGTAGATCGCCGACTGAAACCAGAGCGAGCCGGCCCAGAGGAGGACCGTTAGCGCCAGCGCCACCACGAACAGGATCAGGACGGTGAATAGCATGTGCGACTCCGAACGGGCGCCCGTCCGTCCGAGCCGGAAGCGTAAGCGACGGACGAAAACCGTCGCTTACGCTTCCGGCTCGGACGGACAATTCACGCCTTGATGATGTCGCGCACCGTCCGGCCGCTGGGGATCATCGGCAACACGTGCTCCTGGTACGGCACCATCACGTTGAGCACATACGGCCCCTTGCTGTCGAGCATCTCGCGCAGGGCGCCGTCCAGGTCTTCCTTGTGGCTGATGCGGTTGGCGCCGCAGCGGAAGCCCTTGGCCAGCGCCACGAAATCCGGGTACGGCGCCTCGTCGTGCCCGGCGCCGAGGTAGGTGTGGGCGCGGTTGCCGGCGTGGAAACGGTCCTCCCACTGCATCACCATGCCGAGGTGCTGGTTGTTCAACAGCAGCACCTTGACCGGCAGTTTCTCCGTGAAGCAGCAGGCCAACTCCTGAATGTTCATGAGGAAGCTGCCGTCGCCGTCGATGTCCACGACCGTCTTGCCGGGGTGCGCGGCCTGGGCGCCCATCGCCGACGGCAGGCCGAAGCCCATCGTGCCAAGGCCGCCGCTGGTGACCCAGCGGCGCGGCCGGTTGAAATGGAAGTACTGGGCGGCCCACATCTGATGCTGGCCCACGCCCGTCGTGACGATCGTCTCTTCGAGTCGGTCGTCCTCCTTGAGGATTTGCCAGAGCCGATGAATGGCGTGTTGTGCCAGGATCACGTCGTCGCGGTCGGCGTAGCGCAACGGCTCGGCCTCGCGCCAGGCCTCGACCTTCTGGATCCACTCCTTGAACTGGCCGGTGCGCGGCCCGGCGGACGGATCCTCGTCCAACATCTTATTGAGGTCTTGCAAGGAGTGATTCACGTCGCCGAAGATCGGCAGGTCGGCGGTCTTGTTCTTGTTGATCTCCGACGGGTCGATGTCGATGTGGACGATCTTGCCGTGCTTGGCGAACTCCTCGACCTTCCCGGTCACACGGTCGTCGAAGCGGACGCCCAGCGCCAGCAGCAGGTCGGCGTCGTTGATGGCATAGTTGGAGTAGACCGTCCCGTGCATCCCGAGCATTTGCAGACAGAGGAAGTGCTCGCTGGGGAAGCCGCCCAGGCCGAGCAGCGTCAGCGCCACCGGGATGCCGGTGCGTTCGGCGAAGGCCTTGAGGTGCGGGGCCGCCTCGCTGGCGACGATGCCGCCGCCGGCGTAGATGATCGGCTTTTTGCTGTTGCGCACCAGCTCCAGCACCTTTTGCAGTTCCGGCTTGGTAGCCCGGCGGTAGGGGCGGTAGCCAGGCAGGTTCATCGGCGGGTCCCAGTCGGCCACGACGATTTTGTTTGTCTGCACGTCCTTGGGCACGTCAATGATGATCGGGCCGGGCCGGCCGCTGGAGGCGAGGTGGAACGCCTCCTTGAAAACGCGCACGATGTCCTCGGTGCGCTGAATGAGGTAGTGGTGCTTGGTGACGGCCCGGCAGACCTCGACGATGGGCGTCTCCTGGAAGGCGTCGGTGCCGATGACGTGCGTGCCGACCTGGCCGGTGATGGCGATGATGGGCACGGAGTCGAGCTTGGCGTCGGCGAGGCAGGTGACGAAGTTGGTGGCGCCGGGGCCGCTGGTGGCGATGCAGACGCCGACCTTGCCGGTGGTGCGGGCGTAGCCCTGGGCGGCGAAACCGCCGCCCTGTTCGTGGCGCGGCAGGATAGTGCGGAGGCGGTCGGCGACGTGCGTCAGCGACTGGTGGATCGGCATACTGGCACCGCCGGGGTAGGCGAAAACGACCTCGACGCCGTAGTTGAGCAGGCACTGGACCAGGATGTCGGCCCCGGACATCGGCGTAGTCGGCGTTTCGCTCATGGCTGCTACTCTCATGCGTCAGGGAGTGCGGACGGGCGAAAGTCTTATTTTATAAGGAGGGAAGCGATTCCTTCCAACCCATTTGGTGGGAAAGCGTCTGTCTGGCGAGCCGGGAGCGCGAGCGACCGGAGTGTTCTGGGCTTCCTCCGGTCGCTCGCGCTCCCGGCTCGCCAGGTTCAGAATTTTTTCGCCCAATTCAAAGTAAATGATTGACGGCCGCCTTCCCCGTCCATTATAGTGCAGTGGTAAGCCCCGCCGCGCCTGCCGACTCTCTCTCCTCATTCCTACCTTGCGAGGTCCCACCATGCTCGTGATTCCCGGACGTGCGGGAAAAGACACCTGTGACGGCGTCACCCGCCGCGAACTCCTCCGCGTCGGCGGCTCCGCCGTCTTCGGCTTCAGCCTTGCGAACCTGTTCGGCCTCCAGAAGCTGACCGCCAAGGACGCCACCTACGGCGGACCCGGTTTCGGCAAGGCCAAGAGCGTCATCCTCCTCTACCTCCAGGGCGGTCCCAGCCACATCGACCTCTGGGACCCCAAGGACAACGTCCCCGACAACGTCAAGAGCGTCTTCAAGCCGATCAGCACCAAGATCCCCGGCGTCCAATTCACCGAGTTGCTGCCCAAGTTCGCCCAGGTCAACGACAAAGTGACGATGATCCGGTCGATGAGCTACACGCCCGTCGGCCTGTTCAACCACACCGCCGCCATCTACCAGATGCTCACCGGCTGGACGGCCGACAAGGTCAGCCCGTCGGGCCAGCTGGAACCGCCCAGCCCCAAAGACTTCCCCACCGTCGGCTCGCAGATCATCCGGCTCAAGCCGCCGGAAGTGCCGATGCTGCCGTTCGTCATGATGCCGCGGCCGCTCCAGGAGAGCAACGTCGTCGGCAAGGGCGGCACGGCCGGCTTCCTCGGACGGGCCTACGACCCGTACACGCTCTACCCGCCCGGCGACGACATGGACATGAACAAGATGGACCGGATCACGACGGACGACCTCCGTCTCCGGGAGGAAGTGTCGTCGGTTCGGCTGGAGCGCCGCGGCAAACTCCGCGACACGATCAACGAGGGGATGCCGGACATCGAGGAGGCGACCAAGAAGTACAGCCTCGACGCCTACTACGGCAAGGCGCTGGGTCTCATCATCTCCGGCCGGGCGCGCAACGCCTTCGACCTACACCAGGAGCCGAAAGAGCTGCGCGAGCAATACGGCATGAACACCTTCGGCCAGAGCTGTCTGCTGGCCCGCCGGCTGATCGAGGCCGGCACGCGCTTCGTCGAAGTCAACTGGCCGAAAGTCGCCAACTCCGACAACCACTCCTGGGACGTGCATACCGGCCTGACGCATCGCATGAGGGACCAGGCGGCGCCGATGCTCGACGCCGGTCTGGCCACCCTCATCGCGGACCTCGACCAGCGCGGTCTGCTGGCCGAGACGCTGGTGGTGGCCGTCGGCGAGTTCGGCCGCAGCCCGCAGCGCGGCGTCAGCACCTCCGGCAACGACAACAACGACGACGGCCGCGACCATTGGCCGTACTGCTACACCGGCGTCCTGGCCGGTGCCGGCGTCAAGCGCGGCGTCGTCTACGGCAAGTCGGACAAGACCGCCTCGGCCCCGGTCGAGAACCCGGTCCACCCGCGCGAGTTGCTGGCCACCATCTACCACAGCGTCGGCGTCAACCCCGGCACCATCGTCTACAACCACCTCAACCAGCCGCGCGAGCTGGTGCAGGCGGATGCGGTGACGAGCCTTCTGTCGTAATGGTTGGCGAGCGGCGCGGCGTAAGCCCGCCGGTGTAGGGTAGCGTCCCGAGGCGCTACCCTACACCGGCGGGCTTACGCCGCGCCGCTCGCCTATGAGTGCTGCCGCCGATGAACCGCCGCGATCAACTCCGCAGCCTCTACGGCTTTGACTTTCCCGACGACCTGTTCCGCTTCTGGGAGTTCGTCAACCGGCTGCAACCGCTCGACCCGCTGCGCGCCTTCTTCGACCCGTTGGATATCGTCCTGGTCGGCCCTTTCGAGGTGCTGGCCGGCCGTTTCGACGGCCGGTCGCCGCGCCTCAGCCCATTCCTGCACTGGCGGTACTATCTCGATCCGCCGGAGTTCTTTACGGTCCTGGCCGGGCGCGGCGACGGTCTCCACTGGGGATACTTTCTCGACGACCCGGTGACGGCCGAGGGCTGCGTCGCGTACTACTACGCAGCCGATGTTTTCGAAGTCGCCGTCTCGGGCGACAGTCTGTTCGAGGCCGTGCGCCTGGAGTTGGAAGAAACCTACCGCACCTGCCTGGAGGACCGGAGCTACTTCCCCCAAAACGCCCAGGATTACGATGAAACCATGCGGGCCGTCGATGTGCTGCGCGCGGACCTTTTCCGCTTTGCGACGGGGGGCCGACCCGAGACGGGGGACGCTTACGTCGAGAAACACGGCGGGCTTTCAGCGCGCAACACGCGGATCGTGGTGGAGACGATGGAGGGGCTCGGCGTCGTCACACCGCCAGGGACATACCGGCCGCTGTCTCTCCCCGACAAGAAACTGCGGCCGCTCCTCCGCAAACAGGACGACCCGGTCGAAGTGGTCGAGGAGGCGCGGCAGGCGTTGCGTGACGGCTTCCCCGCTACAGCCCTGAAACTCGGCAAGGAATTGTGGCCGCTGGGCGGCGAACGGAAAACGGAATACGCCTACGAGTTGCTCGACGCGGCTTACGCGGCACTTGGGCGGGAAGTGCTGCGCCAGGTGTTACGGACGCATCGGGAGCACCGCGACTTGCCGTCCGTCGATATTTTCGACGCGGAAAGGGAAACGGGAAACGGCGAGGCGTGAGAACCTGTTCATGCGGGCTTGGCTTCCATGCGGCGGATTTCACAGCGGTTGCGGCCCGAATCCTTGGCCTGTTGCAGGGCGGCCGCCGCCGCCTCGACCATCTCCTGAAAGTCCGCCGGCGCGCCCACCTCGGCCGCCACGAAGCCGACGCTTACCGTAATAGCGATGGAGTGGTTTTGGTAGTCGATGCGCGCCTGTTCCACCGTGGAGCGGATGCGTTCCGCCAGGATCAAGGCACCCTCCTCGTTCGTCTCGCGGGCGATCACCAGGAACTCCTCGCCGCCGATCCGCCCCACCGAATCGACCTCGCGCAGCGTGCCCAAAAGGATGCGGGCCAGCGCCCGCAGCACCTCGTCGCCGCCGGTCAGGTGGTAGTCGGTGTTGACCTTCTTGAAATAGTCCACGTCGATGTAGCCCAGTGTCAGCGGGCTGGGATAACGGGCATGGCGCTTCAACTCGAAGCGGGCCAGCTCCTCCATCGCGCGTCGGTTGAATAGTCCGGTCAGCGGGTCCGTCAGCGCCAGCCGTTCCAACTCCCGGCTGCGCTGCTCCAGCAGGTGGTTCGATTCCTGCAACTCGCGGGTCCGTTCGGCCACGCGCTGTTCCAGGCCGCGGTTCAGCTCCTGCATCTGCCGCAAAAGCGCGTCGTGTTCCCGCTCCAGCGTAAACTTTTCCGCGGCGTGGCGCAGCACCTGGCGCAGTTCCTCCGTCCGCCAGGGCTTGAGAAGGTAGTGGTAGACGTGCCCGCGGTTGATGGCGGCGATGGCGTCTTCCAACTCGACGTAGCCGGTCATCAGCACGCGGACGGTTTTGGGATAGTTTTCGCGCACCCATTCGAGCAGTTGCACGCCGGGGGTGCGGGGCATCTTCTGGTCGCTGAGGATGAGGTCGATCGGCTGACGGCCGAACAACTCCTTGGCGGCGTCGGCGGAATCGGCGGTCAGGACGTCGAAGTCGTCCGACAGCAGATGGGCCAGCGTGGTCAGAATGTAGTGCTCGTCATCGACGACGAGGAGCGTGCATCGGGGTACGCTCACGACCGAACTCCCTATGCACGCTCCGTCGGAGCGGGTCGGGGGTGCGCCGTCCGCCTGTCGGTCAGGGATCGATCGGCCCGAGTGCGAAACGGGCCGGAACAGCCGTCGGACGCCGCTTGGCCGCGTCCCGACGACGGAAAGGAGTGCCGGGCGCGATAAGGACCGTGCTATTTTAGCCCACGGCGGCGGAAACGCCAACTCGCCGCGCCGCGCCGGAAGAGAAAACGCGATCGGTCAGGTCGCACGCCCCGAAAAGGCCCGAAAAAAAGTCAATCGAAACTTTTCGATAATAACTCTTGATATGCTCTTTCCGGGTCTTTACAATGGGCCGGCGTGCAAGGAAAAGAAGGGACTACCCTCCCGGGGAGGGCGGTCAAGCCGGGCGAACAGAAAACACCCGGCCGGTAGACGCAGGGAGTCGGCCCCGAACGCCGAACGGGACCTTATCGCATCCGTCGGGAACCGGCCCGTAGGCAACGGGCTTTTTCCGTCCGCGATTCGGTTGGCTTCGGCGTTTTTATTTTGGGCCGAGCCGGCAGCGAGGCCGATTGCGTTTCACGCGTGTGGAGCAGCCGAGGGATTCGCCTCTTCCCCTCCCGCACCGTGTCGCCAGGACGGCGTGCCGACGACGACGGTGGGTTTCCCGGCCGAGGCCGGGGGCGAAAAAAACTCTAGCAGTAGGGAAAGACGGCCATGAAAACGAAGCGTCGCACACGACCCGAGGAGTCCGAAGACGGGGCGGTCCTGGTGCCGACCACGATTTTCTCCTCCGACCTGTTGACGCCGGAAGAGGAGCGGGGACTGCTCGCGGACTTTTGGGAAATCAAAAGCGAGTTGGTGCGGGTCCTGATCCGCAACTTTCCCCGGCTTCGGCAGCTGCGTCCGCCGCTGGAACCGTGGCCGATGGCCCAGTTCATCCGCGACCAGGACAACGCGGAGGCCCGCACCGTGCCGGCCCTCCGCCGACTCCACGACCGCTACATTCACCTCAAGCATCGGCTGGCCTCGGCCAACATCCGTCTCGCCGCCCACGTGGCCAAGCGCTTTCGCCACCACGCCCTGAGCTACGCCGACCTGCTCCAGGAAGCCGTCTGCGGTCTGATGCAGGCCATCGACCGCTTCGACGTCAGCCACGGCACCCGGCTGGCCACCTACGCGACCTGGTGGATCCGGCAGACGCTTCAAATCGCCGTGGCCCGCCAGAGCCATCTGGTCAGCCTGTCGCCGCACCACCTCCAGGAACTCGGCCTGCTCCAGCAGGAGTCCGAGGCCCTGGCCCACGGCGGCAAGCACCTGCCCAGCCCGCAGGAGTTGGCTTCGCGCACCGGCAGCAGCCTCGAACACCTGACCCATCTCCAGACCGCCACGCGCACGCCCGTCTCCCTCAACGCCGTCCTCGACGACGACAGCGACTTCAAGCTCACCGAGGCCATGCCGGACAACGAGAGTTCCACGCTCCGGCAGAACGCGGAACGGCAGGAGGCGCTGCACTTTTTGATGGAGAACCTGCGGCCGCGCGAGCGCAAGGTGCTCGACCTGCGTTTCGGCCTGACCGGCCACGGCACCCACAGCCTCCGCCAGATCGGCCACCTGTTGCGGATCAGCAAGGAGCGCGTCCGGCAGATCCAGAATCGCGCCCTCGAAAAGCTGCGGGCGTCGGCCGAGCGCGTCGGCTGGGAGCCGAGCCTGCTGCTCGGATGATGCCGGTTCGCCCGTCGGAGCCGCGACCGTGATGGAGCGGGAAAGGTCCTTGACCTCGCCCCACTCCCTGACGGTCGCGGCTCTGCTCATTTTCTTGAATGAGAGAAGACGATGAGTGAGCGTTTGAACGGCTATTTGATGGACGAGTGGAACAACCAGAGCGCCCCCCGGAGCAAGGCGCGCGAGGCCGCCAGGGCGATGACCGACGATGAGTTGAAAGCCATCGAAGGGCGCCATGCCGCCGGAGAGGCGACGCCGGCCGACGTGGACCTGCTTCTCGCCGAGGTCCGCCGCCTGCGCGGCGAGGGCGCACCGGAATGAAGGCGCCACTTCCCAAGTTGGCCGGGACCGGCATGGAACCTGCACCTCTCTTCGCCGGATGGGGGATCGCCCCGACGCCCCGGAACAAAAGAGAGGTTGCCATGCACAACAGATTTTGGCGCAACGGCGTCCTGGCCGTTCTGGTGCTGACGGCGTTCGGGGCATGGTCCTGGGCGCAAACATTCGGGACCTATCCGCACAGTCCGGCGTCGGCGGTTGTGGGGGTGTGGTACGAAGAGGGCAACCCGGCGCTGCCGTGTTACGTGAACGTGACTCCCGGCAGCGGCCGCACGGCCATCTTCACCGACGCCACGGGGCAAAAGGCCCGCGGCCGCATCGTGGGGCGGGGCCGGGTGCTGGTGAACGTGGGTGGGGGACTGACGGGCGAGGTGGACGGCAACGTACTCTACTGGTCCGACGGCAGTTACTGGACCCGTTAGGCGATGGTGAAGCGCCGCCTAATCCGCCTTTTCCAGCCATTCAAGGGAGACGGCGGCGTCCGGGTAGTGCGACCGGACCAGGGCCACGGCCTTTTCCGCGAGACGGGTGCGGACCTCTTCGGGCTTCATGCCGTTGCATTCGTCGGGAGAGAGGCGGACGGAGGAGGGAATTGCGGGCGGCCGCGGCCTGAATCCGAAAGGGCGGGGCGCGTTCTGGCGGAGGGTCTCTTGGTCAACGACTTCCGCGCCGTCGGGGCCGACGAACCGGAGCCGGACGGTGATGGCCATGACACTCGCCCTTGGGTCTTCAGGGAGCGAAGAACTCCCGATTCGTGGCAAGTCACTGGGCCCAGCAGGACTCGAACCTGCAACCAAGGGATTATGAGTCCCGCGCTCTGCCGTTGAGCTATGGGCCCGCTGCGTCTCTCCGCGTCCAGGATCATGTTACCCCATTTGGATTCGCCGGCCAACGGCCGGCGCTCGTTAAACAGGGCGTCGGCGCCGGGAATGGCCGGGATTGGAGACGGCGCCGATGAAGCAACTCACGATCGTGGTAAAACCGTTCCGGGCGGAGGCGGTGCTGCGGGCCATCGCGGAATTGGACGTGACCTCCTGCGTGGTGCGCGAGGCCAAGGGCTACAGCCGTCAGAAGGGCTACCTCGACCGCTACGCCGGCAGCGAATATAGCATGGCCTTCCTGCCCAAGGTGGAAATCATCGTCACGGTGGCCGCCGACCGCGCGGAGGAAGTGGCCGACCGCATCGTCCGCGCGGCGCGCACCGGCCGTATCGGCGACGGCAAAATCTTCGTGCTGTCCACGGGCCGGCCGGAGCCGTTGGAGTTCTGACGCCGGGGCGAGCGGGGGCTGACGCCCACGGCTCGCCGTCATTACTATGCCAAACCTATCATTCCCCTCCCTGATCGAGCTGAACCCCCGCGTTCTTCGACACGAGGTCGGCCCGCGGGCCACGCTGGACGACGTGCCGGATTCGCTGCCGGATCGGCTGGCGTCGCAGGGCTTCGACTGGGTTTGGCTGCTCGGCGTCTGGCAGACCGGGCCGGAAGGCCGGCGTGCGTCGCGCGAAAACGAGGAATGGCGACGCGCCTACGCCGAGGCGCTGCCGGGCTTCACCGAGGACGACGTTTGCGGCTCGCCGTTCGCCATAGGCGCCTACAGAGTCCACGAGGATTTCGGCGGCGACGCGGCCCTGGCCCGGTTGCGCGAGCGCTTTCGGGGTCGCGGTCTGCGACTGCTCCTCGACCTGGCGCCGAATCACACCGCCCTCGACCATCCGTGGGTCCAGTCTCATCCGGAATACTACATCCACGGTTCGGACGAAGACCTGGCGCGCGAGCCGGGCAATTACAAGCGGCTACAGACCGGCCGCGGCCCGGCGGTGCTGGCCCACGGCCGCGACCCCTACTTTCCCGGCTGGCCCGACACGCTGCAACTGAATTACCGCCATTCCGGATTGCGTCAGGCGATGATCGCCGAGTTGCTTGGGATCGCGGATCGCTGCGACGGCGTCCGCTGCGACATGGCCATGCTGTTGCTGCCGGAGGTCATCGCCCGGACCTGGGGCGAGCGGTCGCGGCCGGCCGACGGCGCCGACCCAGTAGACGCCCCGTTCTGGCCGGAGGCGATCGCGGCCGTGCAGGCGCGGCGGCCGGACTTTCTGTTTCTCGCCGAGGTGTATTGGGACCTCGAATGGGAGTTACAGCAACAGGGGTTCGATTACGCCTACGACAAACGGCTCTACGACCGCCTCCGCGCCGGCGACGCGCCCGGCGTACGCGCCCACCTGACGGCCGGCCTCGACTTCCAGCGCCGCTGCGCCCGCTTCCTGGAGAACCACGACGAGCCGCGCGCCGCCGCGGTGTTTCCGGAAGGGAGGCATGAGGCGGCCGCCGTCATCACCTATCTCACACCGGCCATGCGTTTCTTCCACGACGGACAGCTCGAAGGCCGCCGCGTGCAACCGTCGGTTCACCTGGCGCGGTGGGCCGCGGAGACGCCCGACGCGGCGCTGTCGGCGTTCTATTCGCGCTTGCTCGATTGCCTCAAGCGGCCGGAGGTGCGCGGCGGCCGTTGGCGGCTGCTGACCTGCCGGCCCGCCTGGGACGGCAACACGACCTGGGACCGCTTCCTCGTCTTCACCTGGGACGACGGCCTCGGCCGGCGTCTGTTGGTCTGCGTCAATTATGGTCCGGTACAGGGACAATGCTACGTCGGACTGCCGAAGGGCGAATGGCGCGGCGGGAAGTGGCAATTGCGCGACCTGTTCGGCGACGCCCGCTATGAGCGCGACGGCGAGGAGTTGGCGCGGCGCGGGTTGTACCTGGACATGCCGGCGTGGGGAGCGCAGGCGTTCGAGGCGACGGTGGTTTGACGAAGGCTCGCGGCAACGCCCCGAGGTCACGGTTGCCCGTTGCCGGTTGGCGAACTCGGGACCGGCAGGTCCTCCAGGGCCGTGATGTGCATGAGGGCGATACGGGTTAGTTGATCGTAATGCGCGGGGTTCTCCGTGCTGGACCGGCCGATCACGAGATCGCGCCGCCCGACCAGAATCAAATCGGGGTGGTACGCCTCGAACATCTGGCCGGAACTAGTCACGATGCGAATCGGCACGAAGGGACGCGCCCGGATGCGCGACTGAACCTCTTCGGGGGTGAACATAACTGCTCCTTCTTGCTGGGGCCGCGTTTAGGGAAATCCTACCGCGCCGGGCGCCCGTTTTCAACCACTCACGCGATGATCTGCTTCCGCCGCGCGATGTAGTCCCAGACGACGTAACGGTCCAGTTCGCGGCCGGCCGTGAAGAACACGCGGCCCTTCGTGGACTCCGCCACCCGGTAGGCGAAACGCACGTCCTCCTCCGTCTGGTTCCAGCTCGCCAGCAAGAAGATGTTGATCGTGATCCCCTCACGGGCGCAGAGTTGGGCCTCGCGCATCGTGGCGTTCTCCGTCCGCGGGTCCGGCGGATAGAGTAAATAAAGATGTTCGCCCTCGAAGTGGGCCGTCGGCAGGCCGTCGGTGATGAGCATGACC
>Ga0182024_10010243_pt1 | contig 19156 bp, 9 predicted proteins | sample P32metaG_FD_120480 | JGI IMG/M metagenome (GOLD analysis project Ga0182024, IMG submission 120480) | Permafrost microbial communities from Stordalen Mire, Sweden - P3-2 metaG (Illumina Assembly) | ecosystem: Environmental > Terrestrial > Soil > Wetlands > Permafrost | place: Sweden: Stordalen... | reverse complement strand
ATGGCGATGCGGCGCGCACCGGTTTCAATCAGAATGAGACCGTCCTGACGCCGTCGAATGTTGCCTCGGGTTTTGGCCAGATCTGGGGATCCCCGGTGCTGGACGGGGCGGTTTATGCCACGCCGCTGTACGAAGACAGTTTGCTGATTCAGGGCAATGGCAATGCCGCCAATCATGCTGGCGACGGGGTGCAAAGCAGCACATTCCAGGGCCAGACGCTCGGCGTCGTGTTTGCCGCCACGGGGGGTGGGACGTTGTACTGCATCGCCGCGGAAAACACCGATGGCACCACAAGCATCGCTCCCGGAACGATTCTGTGGAAGACCCACCTGGGCAACAGCTACAGCGGGGTGGACGGCAACAGCATCGGCGTGCTGGGCACGCCGGTCATTGATCCTGCCAGCGGCCGGATCTATGTGGCCGCGTCCGTTACCGACTATCTTTCGTCTACAAGCAATCCGAACCACGGCGGAAATAACTTCGAAGTTTTTGCCCTGAACCTTCACGACGGCAGCCTGATTAGTGGGTTCCCGCTGATCTATACCCAATCGCTGCTCGATTCTATCAATCAGAATACGCTCCAGGGCACAGGCATCGCCGTGCCGTTTTCCTCCAGCGGCGCCGACCAGCGCGGCGCGCTCAATCTGAACGCCAACGGCAGCACTCTCTACGTGGATTACGCCTGTTACGGCTCAAGCAACCCTGGTTGGATGACCACCGTCGCCACGGGGGTAAGCAACGGGGTTTCCAACGGTCAGACGCCGGCAATCGTCAGTGCCTACTCCTCGGTTGACAGCACGACGACCAACGCCAACGGAGGCATGTGGGGCGCGGGCGGCCCGGCGATTGACTCCAGCGGCAACGTCTTTGTCACGACCGGCGACTCAGCGCCGAACACCGGCAATCCCGCGGGGGATTGGGGAAATTCCGTTTTGGAATTCGGCCCGAGCCAGATACTGACCCTGACCGGCGACTACGTTCCATGGAACTATCCGAACCAGGACACGATCGACAGCGACATGGGCGGCGGCTCGCCGATCCTGCTCAACCTGCCGGCGGGCAGTTCCACGACGACCGAACTGCTTGCCACCGGCGGCAAGCAGGGCAATGGCTATCTCGTGGACGCAGGGAATCATCTCAACAATCCCACCGCCAATCCAAACAACAGTCCGGCGTCGTATCCGGCCAGCCTCACGCAGCGCCCGCCGGGCACGGAATCTCCGGATCAGGATGCTTCTCTCTATAATACGACCTCGACGGGCACTGAGAGCTATTGGACGACCAACAATCAGGGCCAGGCGCTCAGCCCGCAGGATGGCCCGCTGGCGCTCTTCGGCCCATACAACGAATCCAGTGCCTCGGGGAATACGGCCAAGGCACGCGACACGCCGGCTACGTTCACGGGCCCCGACGGCACGCAATACGTCATGTGGGCCGGCGCTTCCAAAGCCAGTGCCGGCTCCAGCACGCCGGTTGCGCCCTCGCTCATCCTCACCAAGGTCGTCACCAGCCCTGGGCAGCCGGCTTACCTCCAGGTCGTTGCTTCAAACACCGCGGTAATGAGCAATCCCGGCTCGAACTTGATCACCGGCAATGGGACGGCGAACGAGATTGACTGGGTCGTGGACGCGGGCGTGCAGCGCACCGATTCGCTGGCCGACGGCTTCACCAACGGCGCGCCCGTCCTCTACGCCTACAACGCGCTGACGATGCAGCCGCTCTGGAGCAGCAGTTACGGGCAGCTTGACATGGGCGGGAAGTACAACAGCATCGCCGTCGCCCGCGGCAACCTATATGTCGGCACCGACCGCATCCAGGCCTTCGGCCTCACCACCGATACCATCGTCGATGATGCGACGACCGGAACCGGACCGAACCAGTTCAGCTACCACGGGTCCGGGTGGACTCACATCACCGGCAGCTCGACCATGGGGACGTTCGACGGCACGGTGAGCACCGACAATGTGGACGGGGACTTTGCCACGCTGGCATTCACGGGCTCGGCGATCACCGTCTATGCCAACCAAACCGGGACCTACGGCACGGCCACGATTTCGGTGGACGGGGGCAATGTTCAAAACGTCACGCTGAAGCCCACCAACAGCTCGCCCAACGGCGACGGCAGCGGAGACGTGGCGGTCTATACGATCACGGGATTGAGCGCCGGCACGCATACGCTCAAAATCCTCAACAACGCGGCGTCGAACATCATTTCCATCGACCGAGTGGAGATCACGCCGCCGGCCGCGAGCCCGGCACAAATCGGTGTGTCGCTGACGGACGGGAATGTCATTCCCCAGGCCGCCGGCGTCGTTCCCTATACCATCAACTACAATAACCTCGGCGGCATCCAAACCGGCACGACAACCGGTAGCACCATTGTGGCGGCCACCACTGGCACCAGCGCATCGAGCGTGGTGGTGACCGAAACAATTCCCGTCAACACCACCGCCGATCTGGCCAACAGCACCCCCGGCTGGACGCTGGTCACCGCGGGATCGGGCGGCGCTGGAAGCGCCGGGTCCACCTATTCGTTCGTTGTCGGCACGCTGGGAGCCGGCATCACCGGATCAGTCGTCTTCTCGGTCGATCTTAATGCGTCCATCCCGGTTGGGATCACTAGTATTACCGATTCGGTTCGGATTACCGACGCGGCGGGCGACTCCGGTTCCGGCACGCGCAACACGCCGATCCCACCCCCGGCCGAGACCAAGTTGATCTTCCAAAGCGAGCCGCCATCTACTGGCAGCGCGGGGATCATTCTCAGCCCGTCGTTCACGGTCGCGGCCGAGGATCAGTTCGGCAACGTCTATACCGCCGACAACTCCTCCACCGTGACGCTGACGCTGAACACTGGCACGATTTCCAGCGGCGCCACCGCGCAGGTCGTGAACGGAATTGCCACTTTTAGCAACGTCGACATCAACACCGCCGGCACTTACACGCTCACGGCCTCTGACGGGGCGCTGACCACCGCGACTTCCAGTTCATTCATCATAGAAAACAGCTCAAAGCTTGCGATCCAGCAGCAGCCGGGACAGACGGTGGCGGGGGTTGCCGTTAATCCCGCGATTACGGTCGCCGTGGAGAATCAGGGCGGCTCGGTCATCACGACCGACAGCTCGACGGTCACGCTGACGATCAACCAGGGGCGATTCGCCAACGGCAGCACGACCGTCACCGCGAACGCAGTCAATGGCATCGCCACTTTTAGCAACGTGGTGATCGACACCACCGGCAGCTACACGCTCGTCGCGACGGATGGGTCGCTCCAACAGGCGCAGACGAACTCGTTCAACGTCGTTGCCGTCGGTTCGCAGCTTGCTTTCATGCAGCAGCCGAGCACCGCGGTGGTCAATGAGGCGATTAATCCTTCGGTGGCCGTGGCGGTCGAGGATTCCTTCGGCAACATCGCCACCGGCGACAGCTCCGCCGTCACGCTTACCCTCACCAGCGGCCCGGGGACGTTCTTTGGCGGAGCCACCACCGCAACGGCGGCGTGCGTCAATGGCGTGGCGAGCTTCAATAACCTGGTCGTCACCGCGGCCGGCACCTACACACTGACCGCGACCGATTCCGGGGAGAACCTGACTTCCGCGACCTCCCATTCCTTCACCGTCGGGGCGCACGTTCTGACCTCGATCGACGACAATAACGCCAACAACACCGGCTCCATTCCCCAAGTCGTCTACTCCTCCCCGACGTCGCGCTGGGTGCAGAGTTCGACCACCGCTGCCAACAACTTCGACGGGACGGTCACGACCGACAGCACCGGTGGTGATACCGCTACCGTCACGTTCAACGGGACGCTCATCACGCTCTACGCGCTGGTGTCCCCGACTGCGGGCTCGGCACAAATCTTCATCGACGGCAACAATCCTGCCCAGGTGAACCTGAGCGCCCCAACGACCTCGATTCAGCCGGTCTTCACCAGCAGTCTGCTTACCGCCGGCAGTCACACGATTGTGGTGAAGGTGGTGAGCGGGAACGTCGCCATCGATCGCTTCGTCGTCGGACCGGCAACGCCGACCCTCGCCTGGGCCACCCCGGCGACGCTGACCTATGGGACCGCATTGGATGGCACCGAGCTGGATGCGTACGTGAGCAACTACGCGAATTTCCCCGGCGCCTTCACCTACACCCCGGCCGCCGGAACCATTCTCCCTGTGGGGAACAATCAGCTTCTGTCGGTCAGCTTCACGCCGGCCGACAACACCGACTACATCAGCGCTTCTGCTCAGGTTGCGATCAACGTGATCAAGGCCAGCCCCACAATCACCTGGCTCGGGCCCAATGCCGATATGACCTACGGCCAGGCGCTGGGCGCGAATCAGCTCGACGCGACGGCGACTTTGAACGGGAAGACGGTCCCCGGCACTTTCGTCTACTCGCCGGGCGCCGGCACCGTGCCGCCGACCGGCGACAACTTTCCGCTGAGCCTCACCTTCACCCCGACCGACACAACCGATTTTAACAGCACCACGGCCATTCAGAACGTGGATGTCGACCCGGCCACCCCGGTCGTCACCTGGCCCAACCCGGCCGACATCATCGACGGCGCGAGCCTGACGACGACGCAGCTCGACGCCACCGCCAGTGTCCAGGGCACGTTCGTTTACACCCCGGCCGCGGGCACGGTTCTGCTGCCCGGGCAGCACCAGGCGCTGGGCGTGGTGTTCACGCCGACCGACAGTACGGATTACTCGCTGGTCTCCACCAGCGCCTATATCAATGTGGACTACGGGCCGGCCGCACAACTCGCGTTCGTGCAGCAGCCCACCAACGCCAGGAGCGGCTCGTCGATCAGCCCGGCAATCACCGTGGCTGTTGAAGACTCCGCCGGATCCGTTCTTCCGACCAACAATTCCACCGTCACCCTCACGCTCAGCAGCGGCGCCACCTTTGCCGGAGGCAGCACCACCGTCACCGCGCCCGCGGTCAATGGCGTCGCGAGCTTCGGCGACGTTGCCATCGTCACCAACGGCACCTACACGCTGAGCGCATCGGACGGGAATACCATCGCCGGCGCCACCTCGAGCGCGTTCACGATCTCAGCGCCGCTCAACTTGAATCTGAACTTCAACGCCGCCGCCACCACCTTTACCTCGAATTTCACGGTGTATAACAACGGCGGCGGCAACGCCACGAGCCTGGCGTGGGGCTCGACGTACGGGATCGACGATCAAACCGGCGGCACGCCGGGCGGCGGGATTCGCAGCACCAACCCTGCCAGCGCTTCGATCGATTCCACCGCGGTCTACACGCCGCCCGCCGGCTCGACCTCGACGGTCGATCTCTCCGACGGGCAGGTTCACACCCTGTCGGAATACGTGATCGCTCCATCGGGACTGGGTTCCGGCGACAAGTATTTGCAGCTTGGCTTCCTTGCCCCTGGTTCCACCGGGCTGAATGCGGGCTTTTCCTTCATCTCCGCGCGCATCCTCGGAAACAACACCGTCGAGTTTCAATCCTGCAATGGCGCCGGCCAAACCGCCGTCTCGATCGACAACACCACGCCGACCGGCAAGATCACCGTCGGTGACTGGCTGCAACTTGTCTTCAACACCCAGGAGACCGCATCAGGCAGCTTCTCCGGGACCTTCTCCCTGGTCGATTACGGCCCCACCGGGACCGGCACGGGCACGGTGGTCCTGTCCCCGGTTTCTTACTCGGTTACGGGCTTAACCAGCATGGGAACCGCCTCGGCCGTCTCCCCATCGTTCCGTATCAACGCCGCCAGTGGGTTCACCGGCCACGTAGAGTTCGACAATTTCGTGGTCGATCCTCCGGGCCCGCCCTCCAAGCTCGCGTATTTGCAACAACCCCTGACTCAGACCTCTGGCGTGCCGCTCGCGAGTTTCGTGGTTGCCGTCGAAGACATCAACGGCCGGACGGTCAACACCGATTCCTCCACCGTGACCCTCACCCTGAGCCACGGGACGTTTTCCAACGGCGCGACGACGGTCTCCGCCCAGGCGATGAACGGAATCGCGACATTCGGCAATCTGCAGATCAACGTCCCCGGTGGTTACAGTCTTCGCGCTACCGACACCAACCCGAACCTCGACCCCGGCTATGCGCCGGTGAACATTACGGGCGGATCGCAGCTTGCCTTCTCCCAGCAGCCTCAAAACGCCAATGCCGGCGCGACGCTCGCGCCCGTGACGGTTGCGGTGCAGGATAACGGAGGGACGACCGTTCCGACGGATGCCTCCACTGTCACGCTCACCCTCACCGGCGGAACCTTCGCCGGCGGCGGTAACACCGTTAGCATCGCCGCCGTGAATGGCATCGCGACCTTCAGCAACCTCGCGATCGCCGTCAACGGCAGCTACACGCTCACCGCCAGCGACGGCCAACTCACCTCCGCCACATCGTCGCCGTTCACGATCGCCCCGGCGCCGCTTCCGTCTTACATCACGGCCTCCTCCGGCGCGGCATACAGCTACAATCCCTCCACCGGTGCCTTAGGCCTGACCAGTGGTACATTGACATTCACCGCCGACAACACCGTTGCTCCGCTGATCAACCTCGCCGCCTCCGGCAGCGGCTCCAAAGTCATCTTCAACACCAACGAGCACCTGGCGGGCATCACCCTCACCGGCGGGGCAGTAGCCACCGTCCAATCCCTGGGCTCCGCTCGCACCCACAGCAATCACAACGTGCTGGTCATTGGGACGCTTGGCTCGTCCAGCGATCCAACCTTTTCAGTCGATTCTTCCAGCAAGCTCGATCTCAATGACAACGACCTGATCGTGCATACCGGCAGCTCCGATACGAATGGGGCGAGCGCCTATGCCACCGTGGAAGGGCTTGCGACCATGGGCCGCAACCCCGCCAGCGGAGCGCCGGGCAACCCGGACGGGCAGTGGAACGGCAACGGCTTGAGCTCATCAGCCGCCAACGCAGCGGATGCCGCTGCCGGTTATGAGAAGATTGGCTTGGCCGTGGCGGTCAACAGCACGCTGGCCGAGCCGCGGTCCTCATGGCAGGTGGGCTCGTTCAACGAGACGCTCGGAGCCAACGACATCATCGTCAAGTACACCTACCTGGGCGACTACAATCTGGAAGGCGCCGTCAACGCTGACGACGCCGGCATCCTGCAAATTGAGTACGACAACGGCAAGAGCAAGACTCACACCTGGGCCACCGGCTCGAGCATGGGCAACGGACTTGCCGACGCCAATGAAGCCGGTTTGTTCCAGATCCAGTACGGCCTCGGCACCGGCGGAAACCTCGGGCCGCAGTTGTAGCTGTGCCAGGCTTGAAACGATCTCCGAGCCGCGTGAGCGGAAAAAAGATGAGCCCGGCACTTCCAATTTTTCCAGAATTGCCATTTTTTGGAAGAAAGCCGGCGGACATCCGAACTATGATTGACCGAGTGCGTGAGATCGGGCTCCTTGAAGGGCCGTTATCACGATTCGTATTCCAATTGGTTCCCCTCCTTCCCTGCCGGACGCCTCTGCCACAGGCGTCCGGCCTTTTTATGCGCTCGTCTCTTATACAACGGATGGGCTTGCGGAATTTCCCGCGGGAGTGGAATAAAGAGGGCTGGGGCACGGAACCATGCGTTAGATGAAGGACGGGTGAACTGTCGAGGGCCTAGGAGAGTGGCGAGTTGGAGCCGGGCGATCTGGAGTTGGTCCACCGGGCCGCGCGGGGCGAAAGCCCCGCCTTTCACGCGCTGGTGGACCGGCATGCGTCGGAATTGATGCGTCTGGCGGTATCGCTGTCGGCCACCCGCGCCGATGCCGAGGACGTGTTGCAGGAGACGTTCATCGGGGCCTATCAGGGCATGCGGCGGTTCGACGGCCGGGCGTCGGTCAAGACCTGGATGAAGCGGATCCTGGTCCGGCAGGCGGCGCGGCACTGGAACCGCTCGAAGCGGAGCCGCAGCACGCTGCCGATCGATGCCGCCGAGGCGTCGCCCGCACCGCGGGAAATCAGCAATGGCCCGATCGGGGTTGATCGGCGGATGGACGTGGCGGCAGTGGTTCGCACCCTGGCGCCGGAGCACCGCGAGGTGATCGTCATGCGGGAGTTCGATCAGATGAGTTACGCGGAGATCGCCGAGGTGTTGCAGGTGCCGATCGGGACGGTCGAGTCGCGCCTCCACCGCGCTCGGGCCGATCTGCGGACGAAGCTACAGGGATACAACGTCGATTAGATTTCCGCTAGATGTCGGCTGAATGTTTTCGTGAGAAGCGGCCATGTCGCAATGCTCTTATCAATCCTCGCTCGATGCATATCACGACGGCCAAACGCCGCCCGAACTGGCCCGGGAGATCGAACAGCACCTGCCGGCGTGTGACGCGTGCTCGGCCGAACTCGGTCGTTTGGTCGAGCTGTCCCAACTGCTTCGCACGGCCCAGCCCGAGGCGATCCACGCCGACGAACTGGCGCGCGTGCATCAAGCGGTGGAAGGCGTCGAGGACCGCGGCGTCATCCGCCTGGTGACGGGATTGTCCGCCGTCGCCGCGTCGATTCTGATCATCAGCGGCTCATGGCTCTACGACGGACCGCGGCCCAATACCATGCAGATTGCGCGTCCGACCGTGCCCGAGCAGACGTGGGAGCGGATGGCCAGCGCGGGACAGATCGATGTTCCGGTCGATGTGCCGCAGGTCGGCACGGCACTCGATGATAGAACGCAGCGGGATACCGCGGATTGGATGGTTATCGGCATGGGAGGGCCTGTTGAACATGGCAACCACTAAGACCAAAACGATTATCGCAATCGGCTTTGTCGCGGCATTGTTGGGAGGGACAGCGGCAGGGGTGCTCCTCAGCCGGTACGTTCAGCCAGCGCCCCCTGAAGTGGCGCCGGCCAATGCGCCGCTTTCGGCGGAGCTGCAACTGTCGGCCGACCAGCAGGCCCATATCCGCCAGATCTGGGAGAACGTGCAGACCCTCAACCAAGGCTCCTACGAAGCCGGCCAGATGCTCAACCATTGGCGCGACGATGAGGTGATGAAGCTGCTGAGCGACGATCAGAAAAAAGAGTTCGAGAAGATCAACGGCCAATACCAGGAGCGCTACACCGCCATGACCGCGAAGCGCGAGTTGGCTTTCAAGGATGCGGTGGCCAGGACCAAGCACCTTCTCAATGAGGACCAGCGGCGTCGCTACGAGCAGATTCTTGCAAAGAAGATGGGCGGCGAAGGCGGAAACAGCGCAGTGCAGCCGGGCTCAACCCATCCGTCTGAAACTATTTCTGCTTCGGCGGTGTCGCGAGGGGTTGTATCGCCTGGGTGAATCAGGGTAGCTATACTCATGCTCCACCGGAGTGGCAGGGTGTGTCCATGAGCCTCGGCGCAGATGAAAGGCAAGTCAATCGATCAAAGCCCGCGTTGAGGGCCGGCGCTGGCCGCGCGCAGAAGTTGATCGAAGTGCTGGAGCCGCGCCAGTTCCTTTCGGCCCAATGCCTGGAAGCGGCAGGGCACGCGTCTGCGACTCAGGTGAGTCACGCCTCCATAATCTTCCAGGTCGCGGTGCAGGGGCAACCCGCACGGCCGGTCTTAATCGAAGCCTCATCTGCCGGCGCCGGCGACACTCCCGCGATCCCGGCAGTCACAGTTCGTAGTTCCAGCGAGCCTTTGATCGTCCCGGCCGTGCAGGATCTGGAAGCGGCGGACGCATCGGACCCCGTCCAGCGCCTGGGCTCGGGATCCCACTTTTCCGGTTACAATTACATTCCTCCGGACGGTTCGGCGCCGCCTCCCGTGGTGGTTGTGGTGGATGTGAATGGCGTGATATTGACCCAAGTGAGTTCCGGTGGGTCGGCCGTTGCTACATTCCCGCCGAAGAAAATCAAACCTTCTGATCGCGGCCTGCCTCAATCTGATGATTCCGGGCCGGCGCTGACTCCGCTGGCGCAAACGCCGCCGGCGCGTGCTGCTTCGACGCTGATATCCGTCCGTAGGGAAGGACTGCCGGTTCCCGCTCCGATCATCGTTGCAGCACCGATCGGAAGTGCCGCCAGTCCGGTCGTGGCGGCAATGTCTCATTCCGGAATTTATCTGGGCACCGTCGCGATGGCCGAGCCGGCCGAAGTGGTGCTGACCGCAAGTCCGGCGGTGGCAGGGGTTGCGGTGAACGGCTTGGCCTCCGCCTCCAACAAGGCGGCTGATGCCCTGGCCCTCATCGCCTCGCCAGAGGATCTGGCCGTGGCAGCAACCTACAACTTCGTCCACTTTAATCCTTCGGTCCTTCTAAACGACGCGATCGCGGCATTCAGCCAGGAATCGGCCTCGCTGTCGTTCGTCCCCTTGCCAACGCATTCCACCGCCCGGGCTTGGTCGATCACCGTCGCGGTGGTGGGCCTTGATCTGCTGCTGCTCGGATATTGCTACCAGAAGAGCCGCAGGCAAAGGTTGGTTGCCGCGACGTTGGCGGAGAATCCGCTCGCCTGCGCTTAAGGTCCGGCCAGTGGACTTTGCTCGGAAGGGCGATCGCTCAAGTTCGTGAAGCTACAACGACGAAAGTGAGGAGACGGAATGTTCCCGACGGATCGGGCGCACTGCTGTCAGTCCGCACTCGCCGGACGCGAGTTCGGCCCCGTCCTGGAGCCCAAACGTATTGGACCTGTGGGCGTCCCGGTTCGATCGCGGAAGTATTCGGAGGAGATTGTGCCGTCCAAAATGAAGCCCGCTCGGTTGTCTCGCGCCGTTCTTTCCGCAATTGAATTCCTGGAGGCCCGCTGCCTGTTTTCCGCCCTGACGCCCGGGTCCACCGTTCTGGTTTTCAACGCCAGCACGAGTGGCGGTCAGCCGAGCCACACCGATACGCTCACGCTCACCAACACCGGTTCGAGCACGCTCTCGCTCAGCGGGCTGTCGGTCGTTGCCGACCCGAGCGTCGGAACCGATCAGTCGGCGGATTTTCATGTGACCAGCGGATCGCTTCCGTCCAGCCTAGGAGCGGGGGCATCCACGCAGGTGACGGTCAATTTCACCGCCACCGTGGCAAACAGCGTCGAGTCGGCGCTGCTGAACATCAGCGGCGGCGGATCAACCCTTGCGACGATCCAGCTTCACGGGCTGGGCACCAACGGCTTCTACGGGTACGACGAGCCCTCGCTGGCCAACATTCTGACTGCATTTGATATCCCGACGAACATCGGCGTTAGTGATCCATCGAACAGCCAGTATCCCGAGACGCCCGGCGCATCGAGCCAGGAAGTGCCGCTTCAGCGTCTGGTGAAGGCCGGCACCGGGCCGGTGACGATCCAAATGCTGGCGAGTTTTAATTCCTCGGCAGCCCCGTCGGTGCGCTTCGGCTACTACACGCCGGGCGATATCACCAGTACGAGCGAACTGTTCACCATTAATCAAGCCGACGCACAGACCGTCAACCCCGTCGCGCAAGGTGCAACCAGCTTCGATCCGGGATCGAACGAGTTCGGGCTTTACGCGACCTTTCCCGGCACCTCGACGCCGAACAATTCGGTGGACGTCCACTACAGCGAGGATTCGCTCAATACCCTCGATCCGACCCATCCGCGCAAGCTGCGTTTTTTCCCGCTGGAAAATTCGGATGGATCGGTGGTGCCCAACGCGTATGTGGTCGCGGGCGAAGATTACAACGACCCGACCTACAACAGCTTCGTCAATTTCGTCGGCATCATTCGCAACGTGATGGCGGCGCCGGGCGCTCCCGACGGCGCAGTGCTGGGGCTGACGAACCTCGACGCAGTGCCCGGCAGCGACACGCTGGCATTCAACCGCATTCAGAACCCCAATCCCAACGATCCCAATAACTTTGTAGACACCGTCCACGACACCAACACGCTGCAGGTGATCAACAGCGGCGATCAGCCGCTGTCGATCACGGCGCTGACTCTTTCGGACACGACCAACTGGCAGCTTGTCAATCCGCCTTCGCTACCGGCGACGGTTGCGCCGGGCGGGACGCTGGACATTAGCATCAAGTTCATCGCCACCACCGATCCGCCGCATAGCGCCAACGAGACTAATGATTATTCGCCCACCAACGGCGTGACCGCCGTGCAAGCCGGCGGGGTCTGGACCGGGACGCTGACCATCGCCAGTAACGACTTGGCCAATCCGACCAAATCGCTTCCGCTTGCCGGTTACTGGCAGTATGAGAGCGAGAACGAGAACGAGCCGAGCCTGCAAACGATCGTCAACTCGCTCTACGGGTATGGGACGGAGATTTCCAACATCCAGGAGCCGCAGTATCCCGACTTCGGGACCACGCCGGTCTACTTCGGCGAAGAGCAGGCGTCGGCGTATTGGGCGGAGGCCGACCCCACGCAGCAGATCATGGTCCGCCAGCTTGCCGCGTACCACAACCAGTTCGATCCGAGCACGCCCGGCTTTCAGCCGGCGACCTCGCTCTTTTACTTCCCCAAGGGCAGTCCCGGCTCGATCAGTTTGCTATTTAAGGACCAGACCGGCGAGGCCCAGTCTCTGCTCCCAACCATTAGCGGGTCGAGCACCAATCCCGCCGAGGCGACTTTCAATCCAACCGGGAACTTTGGCTGGAACATCGACGGCGAAGCCAGCGATGATTCGCTGAACACCACCGACATCAACACCTATGGACGTTCGGGCCATGCCGTCCGCTTCTACCCTGCTCACGATTCGCAAGGCAACTTGATTGCCAACACCTGGTTCATGGTGATGGACTATGAGAACAGCCAATACGACAACAGCGATTTCCAGGACAACGTCTACATCGTGACCAACATGCGGCCCGCTCTGCAGCCAGCCGCCCCGGCCGACCTGGAGGCCATCGCCGCCGCCAACGGCGTCACGCTGCAATGGGCACCGGTCTCCGACAATACGCTCGTCGGATACAACCTTTACCGCTCGATATCTCCGACCGGCCCCTGGACCGCGCTGAACACTTCGCACGTGACCGGGGACAGCTTTCTGGATACGTCCGCGCCACAGGGGACGACGCTCTACTACGGCGTCGCGTCGATCAACACCAGCGGGCAGGCCCGCGGCTCGAGTGTCAGCATTCAGACGGCCGCGTCGGCATCGCAGACGCTGACCAGTGCCGACGTCAACGCCACGCCCGCCGGCAGCACCACCATTGTCACCGCCGGCTCGGATTACCAGGTGACCGGCGGCGGCGTTGACATCGGCGGCTCAAACGCCGACGGGTTCCGTTACGTCTACGAGCAGTTCACCGGCAATTTCGACGTCAGCGCCCAAGTCCCATCAATCACCCAGTCCGGCGCTCCGAATGCCAAGGCCGGACTGATGGCCCGCGAGTCGCTCGACCCTGGCAGCCCGATGGTCTTCTCCGGCGTCACCCCGGCGCAAGGGTATCGCTTCAACTACCGCACCAGCGAAGACGCTACCGCCGTCTATAATTCCGTCGGTTCGATCACCTTTCCCAATGCGTACGTTCGACTCACCCGCCAGGGAGATGTATTCACCGCATACAGCAGTCCGGACGGAGTGAACTGGACCGAGACAGGGACCGTCACGCTTTCCCTTCCGACGCTGCTCGATGTGGGGATGGCGGTCAGCGCCGAGTCCACCACCCAGACGATCACCGCTGAATTTGTCGGCTTCCCGCCTGCCGTGAACTCGCCCCCGCCGCCCCCGCCGCCTAGTGCCGGCTCGATCCCCCCGCCCATTGGGCTGACGGCTAGCGCCTTGTCCGGCTCCGTCTCGCTCCAGTGGACCGCGGAAACCGCCGCCGCGGGATACAACGTGCTGCGAAGCACGTCCTCTTCGGGCGGATTTACACAGCTCAACAGCTCATTGTTCACCTCGCCGTCTTACGTGGATTCTGCGGTCGCCGCCGGGACCACTTACTACTACCAGGTGGTCGCGGTGGACGGCTCGGGAAACGTATCGAGCCCGGCCTTCGCTAGCGCAACGGTTCCAAATGCAACCAAAACGCTCGCGTTTGGTGGCCGCACAACCGCCCCCTACACCGACGACTCTGGCCACAAGGTCGTGTTGAAAATCAGCGGTCCGGGCACGGGCCAGGCGACATTCCTCAACGGCGACGCCACGCCGGATTCCATTACCTTTACCGGCACCACCGCCGCCTCGACTTTCACCATCACCGTGACCGGCGGCGTGACGCACGTCGGCACCATCGCCGTGACCGGATCGCTGGGCCATCTCTCGGCATCCAAGACCCTGCTCGAGGGCGACCTGGCGGTCAGCGGCACGCTGGGAACCGTGCAGCTCGCCGGAGCCAATGGCGGCCACACGCTCACCGTGGGCGCAGGCGCGCGGATTACTTCGCTGAATCTTGGCAACGTCGCCGATCTGTCCATCGTCAGCACTCCTGTCATCGCGCAGCTCATGGCCAGCTCCTGGTCGGTGACCAGCGGGGCGGACTCGGTTACCGCGCCAGCAATCGCGGATCTGACTGTCGCCGGCGCTTTTGCTCCTTCATTGAATTTGACCGGCACGGGGAACGACCTCGGAACTGCAACGATCCGCGCCTTGGTGAGTGGCGGCCCCTGGTCGCTGGCCGGTTCGGCCGGGGCGCTCGGCGCCGGCAGCGTCGATTCGTCCTGGTCCGGCGCCGTCGCCGGGTCGATCGCTTCGCTTAACGTCAGGGGGAAATTTGCCGGCAATCTCGCGGCCGCGGCCATCGGGAACCTGCACGTGGGCGGCGATCTCACCGGCACCGTCCGGCTTACCGCCGGCACCCCGCACGACCTGCGCACGCTCTCGGTCGGCGGGCAGATCAACGGCGGGCAAGTCCTGGCCGCCGGCAGCATCGGGTCGGTCTCGGCCGCGGCATTGAGCGGAGCCAACATCTTCGCGGGGGTCAGCAGTTCCCTGAACACGCTTCCCGCGTCTTCGAGCGACTTCGTCGCGGATTCGACAATCAGCTCCGTCGTCGTCACCGGGCGAGGCCATCCGTTTGCGGTCCAGGGATCGAGCATCGCCGCCGAATCGCTAGGCCATGTGACCTTCGGCCCCGTCAACACCGACAACGCCGGCCTTCCCTTCGGTCTGGCCGCCCATTCGCTCCAGAGCTATACCCGGCGCATCAACGGCAAGGTCCTGACCTGGACGAGCCGAATGAACCCCGCGCTTCTTACCCCTGTCGGCGATGCGGTGGTCAGGCTGGTGTAGAGCGCTGTTGAATCATTCGGGAGGGCGAGGCTCCTGCCGAGCCGACGCCCGCGCGACAAATGCAGCTTCCAAGGAACTCGTCCTTCGAATAACCATTCCCTCCGACCGCCGCTTGACTTCGACGAGCTCAGTCGAGTCGCGGCTTCGCGAACGAAGGGATGTGCCGTGACTGGAAACAAGTACCCGGCTGACTCACTCGAACGAACTTTCCGTCTGATTGCGGAGAAGGGTTAGATAGAGGCTCACGCACTGCTCGATCCCCGCCGCGGGCCAGCGGCAACCGGGGCAGGTGGCGCCATCCAGGGTGATGGCCAGATGCCCATCATGCTCCATCACCATCGCCAGCCGCTTCCCGGCAGGGGTCCCGGCTGCGAGCACCGCAACAGAATCCTTCTCGCCGGGAGCTAATTGCATACTACACCTGCCACGTTTGACGAACCTTAACCGTTGCCTCACGTTTTGCGGAACGGTTGAAACTTTTTGGCGGCCGGGAGTGGGGAAATTGACCGGGCGGGGCATGTCCGCCTTTTGGGCTAGCCACCGGGTATAGTGGTGGGGTAGGCATTCCTGCCTGCCGCGAAGCGGCGAGTGGGGGCATTCCTGCCCCCCGAGCCGATTCGAGTCCGCTCGGCGGAGGCGAGTACGCCCCCGCACTCGCAGACTCGAGGCAGACAAGAATGTCTGCCCCACCGGCAGACAGGAGTGTCTGCCCACCGGCAGACAAGAATGTCCTTCATCTCTCCCATCTGGCTGACCGCGCTGCTCCCGTGGGGCGCGTTAACGCTTTGGCTATTGCAGGCCCGGCGTCCGCGCGTTGCGGTGCCTTATCTGGCGCTATGGGAATCGCATGCTGCGCGGACTCCGCCGCGGCGGAGGATGCAGGCGCTGCCTTTGGCGGTGATTTTGGTGCTGCTGAGTGCGCTGCTGGCGATCCTAGCCAGCGCGCGGCCGACGCTTCGGGCTCGCGGAGCCACGGCGGGCGCCCCGATCATGCTCATTGTCGATCGCGGTCTGAGCATGTCCGCTAGGGGAGGAGCCGAGACGCGGTATTTGGAAACGGCTCGCGCGATGGTTGAAGCCATGCGCCCGGCCGAACGATCGCGCGCGGTCGAGCTCGTCACCGTTCCCGGTGAGTCTCCGATTTCCACGACGTTTTTCGATTGCATCAAAGCTTTGAGTGCGGTCGCTCCGACGGCTTGGGACTCGCGAAATGCTTTGACCGAAACGATTGCCGGGCGCCTGTGGGCGGCATCGGGGCCGGTTCTGGTTATCACCGACGCGCCCATTCCGCCGCGGGATCGGCTGATTCGGATTTCTCCCGAAAGCACCGTGCGCGATGCGGGAATCGCCCTGCTCGCGGCGCGCGAATCTCCCGCGCCGCAGGTCATGGTGCGGGTGCGCAATCAATCGGGTTTACAGGCCGCCGCGCTGGTTGTCTCGTGTGACGGTCGATCGGAGCGACAGACCGTTTCGCTGCCACCGAACGGCCAGGTTCGCGACTATTTTTTCAACCTGCCGCGACTTGGCATGATCGTTTCGGCGGAGTTGGTCGTGCAGGACGGAATTCCCGCCGACGACCGGGCCTGGCTCGTGCGTGAAGGAAGTTCACCGGCGATCGAGGCGCAGACGCCGATTTCCCCGGAGCTACGGCGTCTGATCGATGCGTACCAGCGCTCGCGGCCGGCAACGGATGCCTCATCGAAGCTGATCGTCGTGGGCGATTCCGCCCAGTTGCCCGCCGCCGCGCCGGCTATTTTGATTCAATCAGCGCAGGCAAGCCCGGCATCCGGCATTATGCAGGTGGCGCAGCACCCTGTGACGGCCCACGTCGCCTGGGACCAGATGCCCATGCCGCTCCGCGCCGCGGGCGATCCGCCGGCCGGTTGGACGCCGCTGGTTTCAATCGGCGGCCGAGCGATCATCGCCGTCCGACCGGACGGCCCCCGGCAAGTCTGGGTGGGCTTCGACTCCCCGAATTGGTCCACGACACCGGACTTCGTCGTCTTCTGGACCAATGTGTTCGATTGGGCCGGCGGAGGCGGCGCCAGCTATGCCGGTCACTCGCTGGCCGACTGGACGTCGCAATGGAAGCCCGCCGAGCCGGACATTTCCGAGCCAGGCATGTGGCCTGGCCTGTACCGGCGATCCGATGGCGCGCTGCGGGCATTCAACCCGCCGGACGTGATCTTGCCGCCCCTGCAATCCAGCGATTGGCGCCGGCAGTTGGCATCGCTCGATAGGACGTTCAATCGAGTTGAACTATCGGGTGCGCTGTTGGTCGGCGCTGCCGCGTGCGTCGTCCTCGCAGCGATGGTTTGGAAGCGGCAGACGGAGGGAAGGACGAAACAGACGATGAAATTCCCGCGGACGTCGAAAACGATTCGCGATGGGACCGAAATCTCCCGCGTCAGCGACTTCGCCTCTGATTTCATTTGCACCCGTCCCTTGCGACCTTCGTCCCACGCGACATAATCGCCTCCTCTTATGCCCAGTTGGTTTCAGTCGTTGTTCAGGCTCACACCCGAGCGGGATGCTCTGGGGCAGCGCGGAGAAAACGTCGCCGCCCGATACCTGCGAAATTCCGGCTACACGATCATCGTCCGCAATTTCCGATGCAACCTCGGCGAGATCGACATCGTGGCCAAGGACGGCAAGACGCTGGTCTTCGTCGAAGTGAAGACCCGGACCGTAGACGACCCAACCCCCGAAGATCAGGTGAACACCGTCAAACGGCACCAGCTTACTAAAGCCGCCAAGTTCTATCTGACCCGATACGGCGTCCCGCAGCCCCCCGCGCGGTTCGACGTGGTGGCAATCATCTGGCCCGAAGGCCGCGAACCCCAGATCCGCCACACCCCACATGCCTTCGAGGCGACGTTTTGAAATGCGGTTGAACCACGGAGGACACGGAGAGCACAGAGACAAGAGGAGAAGAAAGAGAAGAGATAGATCCGCAGATTGCGCAGATTTTCGCAGATTTTCATGCATTCAATCTGCGAGCATCTGCGCAATTTGCGGATATATCTCTCCTCCGTGACTTTCTCTGTGCTCTCTGTGGTTAAATCTTCTTCTTCTTCCCCATGATCGACACCCACTGCCATCTGACTGATCCGCGGCTGGCCGAGCAGCTTGACCTGGTGTTGGAGCGGGCGGCGCGCGCTGGCGTGAGCCGGATGGTGACGATCGGGACCGACATCGACGACGCGATGCGGTGCATCGAGCTGTGCCGGGCGATTCCGAATGTTCGCTGCGCGATCGGCGTGCATCCAAACCATTGCGGGCAGGTCGCCATCGAAGACCTGCCGCGGCTGCGACAGCTCCAGTCAGATCCATCGGTGGTGGCGCTGGGCGAGATGGGCCTGGACTATCATCACCACTTCGCCCCGATCGAGCGCCAGCGGAATGTCTTCGAGTTCCAACTCGAACTGGCCTCCGAGCTCAATCGCCCCATCGTCATCCACTCCCGCGAGGCCACCGAGGACACACTGGCGATCCTCCGGGGATTTGCCAGCGTGCGGGCCGTCTTCCACTGCTTCACCGGGACCGTGGAGGAGGCGCGCAAGATTCTCGATGCGGGTTATCTGCTGGGATTCACCGGCGCCGCCACGTTCAAGAACAATCACCCGATCCGCCAGGCCGTCGCGCTGACGCCAATGGACCGCATTCTGGTCGAGACGGATTCCCCATATCTCACTCCCGAGCCGATGCGGAAGCAGAAGACCAACGAGCCGGCGTTGGTCATGCATGTCGCGAAAGTCGTCGCGGAGGTAAGAGGCGTCAGCGTCGAGGAGATCGACCGCATCACGACCGCCAACGCGTCCTCGTTCTACGAGTGGCCGGCCTGAGTAGCTTCCCGAATCGCCGCTCGCGGCTTCGCACTGCTCGTCTGACGAACCGTGCGAAGCCGCGACTCGACTGAGCTCGTCGAAGTCAAGCGGCGGACGTGAAGGTTTGGCCCTCCTACAGCCGATAACGAATTCGGTGCCCCGTCTTTTCAACCGGTTTCGCTCCGCGCTCCTGCCTGCTGCGGCGGCGCGCGCAAGCGGTCGAGCGATGGAACTGGCCGATCTGCT
>Ga0182024_10010242_pt1 | contig 19159 bp, 12 predicted proteins | sample P32metaG_FD_120480 | JGI IMG/M metagenome (GOLD analysis project Ga0182024, IMG submission 120480) | Permafrost microbial communities from Stordalen Mire, Sweden - P3-2 metaG (Illumina Assembly) | ecosystem: Environmental > Terrestrial > Soil > Wetlands > Permafrost | place: Sweden: Stordalen... | reverse complement strand
TAAACGGCTCCTGCCCAAAGAGGCCACCGCGGCCTTGGGCCTGGTCGAAGGACGCGCTCACTCCCTGGTCGAATCCTCTTCCTTCCCCTTCCTCAATGGCCTGGCTCATTTCCTGCCCAATACCTTCAAACGCGAGGCGGTCCAGAACTGGCTCCACAGCGGCAAGTCTGCTGAGGTGGTGGGGGAGGAGTTGGGCGTCACTGCCAGCCTGCTTTATTCCTGGAGAAAGCTCATCCCCGCCGTCGCTGGGGGGAGGGCGACGGCGGCCAAACCGGGCTCGGTGGCCGATCTCCAAGGGCAATTGGAGGCCGCCCAACGCGAAAACCGCCACTTGCGCGAGCAGTGTCAAATTCTAAAAAAAACCTTGGGCATCCTCTCCGAACCGCCCACCAGCGCTATCAACGGGTCCAAGCTATGAAAAAGGATTACCCTGTCCGCCGTCTTTGTCTTTATCTCAATGTTTCCCCTTCCGGCTTCTACGACTGGGAACAACGCCGGGTTCACCCCTGTGCCCGTGCGCTGGAAAATCAATCTCTGGCCCAGGAGATCGCCCAGATTCATACCCGCAGCCGCAAAACCTATGGCGCTCCACGCGTCGAGAAAGAGTTGCGCAAAAAAGGACGCTGCCATGGACGCAACCGCGTGGCGCGGCTGATGAAGCAAAAGGGCCTGTGCGGTCGTCAGAAAGGCCGCTATCGGGTCCAAACGACCGACAGCAACCACGACCAACCCATCGCGCCCAATCGCTTGAAGGAGGCGCCCAAAGCCACCGGGACCAATCAGTTTTGGGTGGCTGACATCACCTACATTGAAACCCAGGAAGGCTGGCTTTACCTGGCCGCCATCCTGGACCTCTATAGCCGCAAGATCGTCGGCTGGGCCATGAGCGAACGCATCGACACGCCTCTGGTGCTAAAGGCCCTGGCCATGGCGCTGCTCCATCGCTGCCCTCCGGCCAAGTTGCTCCTCCATACTGATCGTGGCGTTCAATACGCCAGCGGCGATTATCGCCAAGCCCTCGGTCAAGCCGGCCTGATCGCCTCCATGAGCCGCCGAGGCAACTGTTATGACAACGCCAACATGGAAAGCTTCTGGGCCACTCTCAAACTGGAGCTGGTCTATCGGCGCAGCTTTGAGACTCGCGCCCAGGCTCGCACGCAAATCTTCGATTACATCGAATCCTTTTACAATCGCCAGCGCGCCCATAGCGCCTTGGGTTACCATTCCCCAGTTGACTTCGAACTCCAAAACAATTAACAAAATGACCCGCTTTTACTGTCCGCCTTATCGAAGCAAGCCCAAACAGATCAACGGGTTGCGCCATTGGGTCAAAGGACGTGCGCGATGCGCCACATCCCAACAGGGGGCTGGAGGAAGTCTCAGAAGAATTGCCGCCTAATATGGTGGGAAGAGTCTGCCTCGCGGCGGTCTCTTTTTTTAGCTATCACGTCCTCGTGCCTTCCTCAGGCGATTTCAATCCATACACCGACTAGAAACGACAGCCCCTAATTTTTGTGGCACCTAATCACTTTATGCCGCTTTTTCTTTCGACAGATTGCAGACTATAAGTGACATTTCCGCAATGGCCATGTGCCGAAGGAACACACCATTATGAACCGTGCATTGGAATGAGATTCTTTTAAATTTTGGCGGGAGCCGGGATTGATGTTCTCGGACACTGGGCTTTAGTCCAGCTGTGTCCACGTCCAAGCCGCAATCAAATGAACTTTTCCACGATGAACCATCTAAATCCAGAACCGGATAAATGGGAGTCTAGGCAATTGTCCATTCCGCAGCCACATGGCGGAATTGCCAAAAGCGGGCTGTTTTCAGGTCTAATTGCTCGATTTTTGGCTAGAATCAACTCGTTTTCGTGACAGAATCGGGAAAATAATGAACCGTTTATCGATGTCACTCAAAGTCTACAATGGTCATTCAACAGAGATTCCAATCTCCCGACCTCATCCGTATCTGCTACCTATAAAACTCGTCAAAGAAAACTCACTTCTCTTTCGTTAGATGCTCATTTACGGAATCGATTTCTCCCATAATTGCCTGATCGCCTGGTCGCAGCATCAGCAACTGCTTTAGGTGGAATGCTTCGGCAAACCACTGCTTGTGTATATGGCATTCTTGGGCTTGAAACTCATGCCATTTAGCAATCTCTTCACCTGAACTTGCAAACATTGATGGGTATTTAATTCGAAGCCGTTTCCAAGTGACTTCCAACAAATCTGATCCATTGGCGGCTGACGCGCCGAATCGGGTTTCGCTCTGGCTGGAAAGCAGATGGGATAAAATGACGAGATCATTGACGGGCCAGTCATTGAATGCCAATGGCCAGATTCGGCACTCCTCTTTTTCGTCATGCGTAACGAGGCGGCGGCCATCAGCCAAAAAGGCGGCGCCTTTCAATTTGGCAAGGTGCCGTAGCGGCGGAGTCAACGGATCGCCGGTTTCCGCATTCCATATCCGCGCTGTGGCATCCGTACTGGCCGTCACAAACCATTTTCCGTCGGGACTAAAAGATGCCGTTCGCACCTGTTTCCCGTGTTCCACCGGAGTAATAAGGCGTTGTCCAGTCATCGCATCCCAAACCGTTGCTGTAAAATCCTCGCTTGCTGTGACAACCCGTTTGCCATCCGGGCTAAAGGCAGCGCCCAGAACCCCATCCCCGTGCATTAATCGCGGACCAATGGGCTGGCCATTGTTGGCGTTCCAGACTTGGGCATAGCATTTGGTAAATTGTTGATCCCAGCAACAGCCGACGATTTTGGACCCGTCGGGGCTGAATTCGGCAGCGTGAACCGGCTGCAAGAAAGCAAGGGGCGCAAAACAAGGCCGGCCGGTGCTCGTGTCCCGGATCGCCACTTCTTGTCCGCTAATGGTGGCAAAATGGCTAGCGTTTGGACTAAAGAATGCAGACTCCACAGAATTAGTATGCTCCAAAGGACCAAAAAGAGCAGTTCCTGTACGAACATCCCATGATTGTGCAATGTGCCTTCCGAAGGTCAGCAAACGTATTCCATCGACACTTAAAACAACGCCGGATGCCTGGTGTGAAACCGTGAACGGCGGTCCCACTTTGGCGCCAGAAACAACATCCATTACTTGAAGGGAGTTCTCGCCGGTCTGCGACAATCGCGTTATTATCGCAACAAAAAGGCCGTCGCGGCTCAGAGTCACTTTCACGGGCTGCGCTGAAACGTGAATCAATGGTCCCATAGGTTTGTCAGACTCGAAATCCCTGATTTCGATGGTGTCGTTTGTCACCGAATAAAAATGGTTCCCATCCTCGCTGATGCCGCGCGGCACCGGATGCGGTAGCGTGGCGGTTCCGGCAAAATCCCAAACTCGAATCGTGCCGTCCGCTCCACTGGTGATCACTTGGCGCCCATCGTGACTGAAGCCAGAATGGATTAACCGTTCGCCGTGACTAATAATCGGATTGGAAGCCACGGGTTGCAGAGACTCGGCATCCCAAAGCCGAGCGGTGCCGTCGAGACTGGCCGTCACGATGAGCCGGCCATCTGGACTAAATTCAGCGCTCATCACTCCATCGCCGTGGATCAGATCGGGCATGAACTGTTGACCGGAGCGGATATCCCAAACCCGCGCCCTGTGATCCGAACAAGCGGTCACAACCCTTCTGTTGTCAGGAGAAAACGCCGCGTAATAGACCCATCCCGGATGTGGCAGCTCTCGACGCAGGTTTCCGCTTTTTGCATCCCAAATGCAGACCAAATTGTTCTCACTCGCGGTCGCAATCAGCATACCGTCAGGACTGAAATCAGCAAAAGTAACAGCTTTGACGTCTCCATCCCGTTGAAGGTTCACGTCTATTGTCTGGGAATCTGGATTCCAGACCCGAGTGATGCCGTCTCTACAACCCGTAACGATGCGGTGACCATCCGGACTAAAACGCGCACTGGTGACGGCGCGAGGATGGGGTAAACGATGAACTTCCTGGAGATTAGATGAATCCAACACATAAGCCGAGCCATCCCCATTTGCAGTCGCAACAAACCGGCCGTCCGGGCTCAATTGGGCGCTCCACAACCAATCATTGGTTCCGAAAGCCCGAGACCGTGCTTCGTCACTAGCTAGATCATAAACTTTGACTCTGCCTCTAAATTCGGCAATCAGAACTTGTTTGTCGTCATGGCTAAATTCCACTTCGTTTATCTGAAGTCCATCGGACCAGAGATGGGTCAATTTGGGGCATTGGGCAAGAACCGAACCTATACGCAGACGGTGTGTAATTGCCTGAGATGGGTTTCCAAGGTCGATGCGCAAGGCGCCGGCAAAATATGGGAGCGAACTCAGAAGATTCCCTGATTCCAGAGCATGATTTCCATTTGCGATATCGGCACCCACCTGGCGTTCACGAGATGCGATTGCCACCTGCCACTCGCGATACACCTGATAGCCGATGGCTGCCAAGACCAGTAACACTAACGCTGAAACGCCGCCAATCCGTTTAAGGTTGGCCAGCCTGCGCTCCAAGACCTTTAAGCGTTTGACGGACTTGCCGGCCGCAATTACGACCAAATCGGTGTGCATGTTCCAGGCCGACTGATACCGGGCTTTCAGATCATTCTGGCAGGCGTGCATGAGCACTTCGTTGAGTTCCAGAAATCCTCTCAGGTCTGGATGATCCCCAAAGGAACTCGGCAACTCCGGAAAATCGTGACGATCTTTGCCAGTGCTCACTTCGTAGAGCGTCTTGCCCAAGCTATAAACGTCGGCCCGGGCACCGCCTGGACCTTCAGGTGGAATGAAGCCCTCCGTGCCCACATATGAACGCGCTTCATTGGCGTCTGCAACCAAACCGATGTCGGCCAGCTTAGGAATTCCGTTTACAAAAATGATGTTCGACGGTTTGACATCACGATGAACTAACCCATGTTTGTGCAGTTCGTTTAGCGCAAGGCTTAGGGCTAGCCCGAGTTGAATACATTCCTGCAATGGGAGCGCACCATGGAGAGAGATATATTTGCCAAGAGTTTTCGGAGAATAGTCGTCCGGATCGATATTTGGCCCCGACGTCAAATCATCCCCTGCTTCCATCACGTAATAGAAATATCCCGCCTCTTCATTGATTCCGACGTGCAGAATGTCGATAAACCCGTCGTGAGAGCGCGAAATTGGCTCAAATTTGCGGATACCGGATATTTCCCGGTCAAAGGGCCGCCGTTCTTGAAAGGATGCGCGATAAACGATTTTGACTGCGCGATATTCTTCCATCATGTTCTGCGCCAGCCAGACTTCGCCATAACTGCCCCGGCCAATGCACTTCAATAATTGATGATCCGGAATCGCTGGAATGGGACGCGGTTCGTTGGCCGAGTGGCCTTTCTCAGTCGAAGAAGGCGGCGAACCAGGAATCGAATCATCTTCTCTCATGAGTGGTAGGAACGACCCTATTAAAATACGAACGAGTCCGGATGTCAATCAAATTATTCGCGTAGAACAAGGCTGGCCGTCCGAATTTGGCCAGTCGCCACGGAACATTGTGCCTAAGCTTTCCAGAGTGGATCAAAATCTGGCGCCTGATGGAAGCCTCCGCCCCAAGTACTTCGAGCGCCCACATGCTGAACCAGGGATGGAGCATGGTAAAATATCGGATTGCCTAAACGCCCTGCCAGACGGGAAATCTTAATATCCTGATAACCTGGCACCGTGTCCCACCGTCGAACGATGTACGCAACCATTTCCTTTGAAAGGAGAAGCGCCTGACTCCCAAAAGCCACGTTTGCATCCACAATGCGGGCGTTGTGCCGAACATCACATGCCTTTTCCCGAACTCGTGGATTGTATAAGCTCGCCAAACTTGCCATCCTGCCATTCACCGGACCCCAAGCAAACAGGTTGTGGCGAACGTGACGATTGAAATCCAGATCATCTTCCAAAAAGAGAATGTAGTCCGCCCCGCAATCAAGACTCTTCTGGAGAGCCTGATAAGATGATCGCACTTGCCTTTGCGCAGGTGTTTCCCCGTTCGGAGTGTCGAGATGAATATGGAGCGGCAGGTCGGCCCAGTCAGTCTTGGAAAGATTTTCCAATGTCCGTCGCCTAACCTTGTCCCGCTCCTGACAGGAGATCATCACGCCCTCAATTTTAATTGTCCTCCTGGTCCGTTTGGATTTGATTAGGCTTTTGTATCTGAGGTGAGTCGTCATTCTTCCATCCCATACCCGCCTCAAATTGACTATGTAACCAAGACACTCCTTCTCAAGCCAGAATCCTTTGATTCGTTTATTGAAAAACAAATCCCATTTCTCCATGTTTCGATGCTGAAAAATGCGCCGTCCGGCAAAATCGTGCTGGCACATGGTTCCTTCCAAGGGATGGATTGGCTTGGGGACGAGGGCATAGGGCTCCTTCAATTTACGAAAAGCCAGATGGAAAGTTTCTTTGTCCCCGTGCAAATACTGATAGAAAAAATCTGAATTCTCGTTCATCCAAAGCGCCAGACAAAGCGCCCTCCAACATCTTGATTTGTCGACCAGGATCTGCCCGGTCTCAAATTCAAGCTCATTGGGCATGTGCAATCCAAAGCTGCGCCAAATGGCCATGTTCTTTTTATCTCTGCCTCGCAAAAAATCGGGCCAGAACAGCGCGCCGGTGGCGCGGTATTCGGAAGAGGTGAACAAAAACTCGGGATTGACCACTGGTACATTGTCCGCGTCCAAGAGCAACACCTCGCGATATGGCGAGTGCAAAATCGCGTATGATTTCAATTCCCATCCCATAAGGATCCGCACTGGATGCTTTTTTCGGACCCGCAGAGCATCCACACACTGGACGCCAAAACGCGACATAAGGGCTTTCATCGGGCTATCGATTTCATTTCGCCCAAAGTGCCACAGTTGGATGGGCAGAGTACATCCTTGATGCCTTAGCATATTGATGCAAACCCAGGCATTAGTGAATAACTTGACACCGCCGGCGCAGATGACGATGCCTCGTCCATCATAGCGGTCAGAGTAATCCGGAATGGTGTTTATAAAGCGCTCACAGGCCATGCCGGCGCTTGATAGATTGATCGCCTGCTCGTCGAATTCGTTTTCTTTAGTCGCGGCGATTCCACTCGCAGCCGCCTTATTCTGCCGAGGCAGTAAGTAATTGATTACACCGCCTTCGAAGTAGCGTTCGATGCGGTTAATCACTTCCTGGGGCTTGATCAGGTCCATGCAGCGCGGAAGTTCGTCAATCACATCCTCGCACAAGTTTTCTGGCCGGTCCCGCCTGTCCCCATCCCGTAGGCGCACAATCCGATCTTTCCAACAACCTCCGTTGGCACAACAAGGCAACGCGCCGACAGTGTGTATGAATTGATGGTGCGGATAGGCTTCCCAATGGGGTGGCTCCCGGCCTCCTGCAATCACGACGCACGGTCGGTTAGGCGGCTGGCCGCGTTTTGTTGGCACCGCCGCAGCCAAGTGCATCAATGCGGTGACCGAACAGAGAACGCCTTGGGAGTGATTCACAAGGCGGATCAGTTCCCTTAAAGTTGTCTGCCCGCGCAAATCAATAACTCCATCCAATCTAGGGTGGTAGTGCCCTACCTGCCCTACCTGAACAAATTGAATTTTCCCTCGAAAATAATTGACGACTTCTTGATAGCGACTGGACTGCCACCATTTGATCGTCAGATCATATTTCCCGCCCGCCGCAATGATCCAGAATGGAATGTTTTCGCCGCTGACCTCATGCACCTGCGAATGCCAGGCTTTTTCCTGTGCCGAGAGATGGATGTCGCCCTTAAACGCGGTCGGCTTGATCTTGAGACCCAGGCGATGGTTAAGGAACTTAACAAAGCCGTGCAGGCAATGGTAGGGAGCCTGGTTGCTTTGATCGATAAGGGGATAGGTGCATTCCATTGCCTTTGCTTCCGGATCATCGTCTTCCAAAGCCGCAATGTGCGGATTGTTCTGCCAAAGGTCCGGACACAGCGTTCGAACATCAGTGAGAAATTTTCCGGGATACCAATAGTGCAAATCTCGGACTGCGGCCGTTAGCAGCACAATATCCCCGACAGTAAAGCGGCATTTGAGAATCAATTTCTCCATGAATGCAGCAGACGAGAATTGCTTCGCTGTTGAATCAACAGTTTACGCTGCGTTGACCCCGCGTTGCGCTTTCCTCTTCAACTCTTGCGGCGCTTGGATGGCTGTTTCCGATTCTTTTTGGGACGTTTGCGCCGAATATCCGGCGTAATCGGCCAAGGTGTGTCGGTTGGCGCGGGAGGATCTCCGTAAGCGGATGTTTGCTCGCGACGTTTGGGTTTGGGGCTGAATCCGCTTTGCGGCCTAGTGGGGCTGCTTTTTTTTCTTTTGGTAGCCATAGTTGTATTATTTCTGTTTATTAACCGTGTGAGTCGGCGGCAAAGAAGCCGCAAGTCCCCCGCCTCACATTTCCTAAAATCGAAAGAGCAATTCAATCTTCATCTCAAGAGGATGAAATAAGCTTTTTGTTTAAACGGATGGACAATTTTTGCAGAATGTCCCGACGAACCTCAGACACCGGCCGGCGGCTCGCCAGTTCGGTCAGCCGCCAGTCCCGGTTTCGAAATAGAGACAAACGGACGCGCAGGAGTTTAGCAATCATTTTGGTATTCATAAAGATTGTCAAGAATGTTAAGCCATCTTGGTTCGCAAATAGGCAAGCTCTCTTTTTATAAGAGGGCCAATCCGGTGCTTGCTTAGATAAACCCGGCCGGGATTAACGCGCAATGTTGCCGCGACTCTTGAGACCGTCCACCCTTTGAACACGTAGAGATCGAATATCTGGTATTGTCTTGGATCCACCTTTTTTTTGACTCGTTCAATGGCCGCCCCAATTAGATTCCGCTCCCATTCCTCGTCCCACATTGCCTCCAACTCCACTCCTGCGGGATCGGCCACCCGCTCCACTGTGGCTGTTTCGTCTGTCGCAGAAGATTCGCCTCTTCGATGTTCGATCTCTCGTTGCCGTTTCCGTTTCTGATCAGATATCCGCCACTTAGTTTGATTGAGCAACCACACTTTGAAGGAACCCTTTTTCGGGTCATATTCAAAACTCGGCAAGCTCTTCATCACAGAGATGAGAGTTTCCTGAACGGCGTCCTGCGCCTCAGCATCAGTCAGACCTGACTTAATGGCGGCGTTGTAAATCAGCCGCCAGTACGCGTCGAAGAAGGATTTCCAACTTTCGTGGTCATCCCAATCCTTGAGCCGGCTCAACAACGATTGCCGGGTCGGCAACAGCTCATTTTCGGCGCTTGTTTTAGTAAAATCCTTGGTCGTCATCCTGTCTTATATAATACGTGAAATTATAGCCAATTCTTTCAGGTTTTTTCAAGAATCGGGCTGTACCGCCGCAATGTTCCGATTCTTGAATCTTTTTGAAAGATTCTCCCGTCTTCGTCCGTATCTATAAATGAGTAAGTTGCTGCTCCCTGGGAGAGCCCGCAGAACGCTCTGATTTTGACCGAGCCCGGGATGGCGGCAACGGTGACCCTCAGCCGGCGGTTCGCGGCCAAGGCGCCTCCGCCTCAACCAATGTTGGGGGAAGGGCAAGAAGTTCTAGTTTGGGTGGGAAGCTGCTGCCGTGGGAAACCTGGCAGCAGCTTCTCGGGGTTTGCCATTCAGGAAAACGTAATAATGCACTTTTTGAAAGGACTTTGTCCATGTTGAGACTTGATTCTGAATTACAGCTCGAAGAAGCCGCAAAGCTCGAAGCTGACAGGCGCCTGCCGGACTTTGAGTCGTCGACACAACTATAACAAGACGCAACCGCTTTCCCTGAGTTCACGACAACCCTAAAGACAATTCAACCTATTTAAAAAATGAAACAGAATATACTCAGGCTCGGAAAGAAACCAGCCGTTTTCGACTCTCGAACCCTGCAATTTGGTTCCTATTTGGGCGCTCAACTTCCGCCTCCGCCTCCATCTGTCAACTACGGCAAAGCCGTGCCAAGCTGGCCGATGTATCTTAACGATCAGTATGGTGACTGCACTTGCGCCGCGGCGGCACATATGATTCAAAACTGGACCGCCAACGCGGGCAAGGAAATCTCTCCGTCCAATCAAGACGTGTTAAAATTCTACGAACACTTCACTACTCCCGGGCCGGAAAATGGTTGCGACATGCTCGGTGTGCTCAAATACTGGCAGAGCACGGGGCTGGCCAAGGACAAAATCACCGTCTTTGCGCAAGTGGAGAACAAGAGCATCATCCAGGCCCAAGACGCAGTGAACCTCTTTGGTTCCCTCTATATTGGGATCGAGCTTCCAGATTTTGCAGTCAATTCCAGTAACATGCTGAAGTTGCCGTGGGTTGTCCCATGTTCGAGCGCATAATAATGGCCCGTCTGGTGATACCAATCTCGACTGTCTCGTTGATAGCAGCGTTGCATGTGCGGTTTTAATTCCAAGCATGAATCACCATGATCAAGTTCAGGACGAAAACCGGATTGGCGGATCGTTCCCGGCAATAACCGGCCACGTAAATCCGCCCCTCCGGTTTATGCTGGAAAACCAAGGACACATTGACCTTTCGGGGAGACCCCGGCTTCGATCCGCCCACGTAAATGAACTCAACTGGTTCATTGGTCATCATCGCTTCAATGAAAATGTTGGCCAGAGGATTATCGGACGCCAATACAGGAGTGCGAGGTTGGATCAGCCAATAAAACAGTTTTTCAAGTGGAAAGAACTTGGGATCCAGGCCGATCTTGAACAGGTCCCGTTGCGATGCGGATCGTATATTTTTCGTGCCCCAACTGCACACCCAAAATTCGGTTGACAGTCCCTGCCAGCCCCACCGTATCGTTGGGGGCGATGCCAAAAATCCTCTTTGATGCTCAACCCGGCCGAGCCGGACTTTTGCACGTCCGCATAGCCTCCCTGTGAAGATTCCATCCCCGGCGCATCAAGCCCGGTCCCAAAGGGCCGGCCCCCATCGTTGAACTGAACTTAATCCGCGTTTCGGCTGATCCCAGATTGCACAACAGTTGGCTAAAAGCTTCGGTATTGAGATCGGCATGGACGTCTTTGAGAGAGTTCTGGCAGCCCATGACTGGCCTGATCGCCTAGGTGGTCTAACATGGCTCACGTTGCTGGGCCGGTCATGCACAGAGGCGTTGGCCCGGTTATCTCGGCAAGTCCAATTTTCTGCGCTTGCGTTCAAGCCGAGCCTGTGGTTGCCTTTTGGCAAGACTATGCGGCGAAACGGTAGCCATTTGGGTTTTGGCCAGACTGCAAAAGCAGTCACGACGACGTTCGCTGTTATGTTGGTGCTCGTTTTAGGCGTTTTTGCAGTCAGCCCATCCATGCACCAACGCCTTCATTCGGATAGCGCTCACCCAGATCACTTTTGCATCATATCGGCCTTCGCCACAGGGCAATTGAGCTGGACGGAAATCAATTTCGATGTTGCCATTGCCTGCGTCCTCTTGGTCTGCGGCGTCTCCTTATGCGAGACTCCTTTGGCTTCGTACTTAGATTTATACTTCTCTCCCAACCGCGCGCCACCGCGGATTTAGGTTCCTCCGCCGTTTATGTTCTTAGGGTGACTGCCTTGTCTTCGAGGCATGGGTCATGGGATCAACAAGCCATTTGTGGAAAAAACATGAAAAATTCTGAGTCGATCTGCGCCTTGAGCGTCGTAGCGTCAGCGAAGCAGACCAATAGTTTAACAATCCGCGACCCGGATTTCCGGCGTGACAGCGCCGCACAATCCGACGCGTTCCGACCGAATGAAGTCAATAATTAAATTGCACGTCGCGGCTGTGCCTGTCCTCCTAGGTTTCCTTCTAGTGGCTGGCTGCGCGGTGGGGCCAAATTTCAAACGGCCCGCAGCTCCACAAGTGGAGGATTATACTGCCCTGCCGATCCAGGGCGCCCCAGGTGTCTCAAATGTAGCTGGTGGGGAAACCCAACGGTTCGTGGCAGGACTGGAAATTCCGGGAAAGTGGTGGGCCTTGTTTCACTCGGAGCCGCTCAACGCATTGATCAACCGTTCCCTGACGAACAATCCCGATCTCCAGGCGGCGCGGGCGGCGTTGGTGGTAGCGATGGAAAACCTGCGCGCTCAACGAGGCGCTTATTATCCCCATATTGAAGGATCCTTCTCCGCCAGCCGCCAGAAGCAATCCGATTTGCTTGCGCCCACGCCCAACGGGAATGTGTTTCAGTATAGTTTATTTACTCCCCAGGTGAGCGTGTCGTACGTGCCCGATGTTTTTGGCCTGAATCGGCGGACGGTCGAGTCCTCCCGGGCGCAGGAGCAAGGGGTGCGTTTTCAGATGATCGCCACCTATCTCACCTTGAGCGCCAATGTGGTTGTCGCGGCGATTCAGGAGGCGTCCTTGCGGGCGCAGATTGAAAGGACGCGCCAGATCCTCGGCCTTAACTCAAACATGCTTGAAATCGTGCAATACCAGTACTCCAAGGGGCATGCCAGCGGGCTGGATATTGCGGCCCAAGAATCGCAGCTCGACCAGGTCGCCGCCACGCTCCCGCCGCTGCTCAAACAATTGGCCCAGCAACGCGATCTTCTGGCGGTTTTGGCCGGCGACTTTCCAAGTGATCAGAACGGCGAAGGTTTCGATTTCTCGAAGTTGAAATTGCCGGACGAAATTCCGGTGAGCCTCCCTTCCAAGCTGGTGGAACAGCGTCCAGATATTCTCCAGGCCGAGCAGAACCTGCACGCGGCGAGCGCGCAGATTGGAATTGCCCTCGCAAATCGATTTCCCAACATCACCCTTACGGCCAATGCCGGCAGCACGGCTCTTAGTCTTGACAAGGTGTTCACATCCGGCTCCGGCTTTTGGGGAATAGGCGGCACCCTTTCGCAGCCCATTTTTGAGGGAGGCACTCTACTCCACCAGGAACGGGCTGCGAAGGCCGCGTACCTCCAGGCGGCACAACAATATCGCAGCACAGTCCTTTCGGCCTTTCAAAATGTCGCCGACACATTGAACGCGCTCGATCAGGACGCCGCCGCTCTCAAAGCGGCCGCCAAGGCCGCCGCGGCTGCCAAAGTGACGCTGGATCTCTCCAGCGAGCAATGGCGGGTCGGCTACGGCGGTTATTTGGCTTTGTTGAACGCGGAGCAAACCTACCAGCAATCCCAGCTCAACCTTGTTCAGGCTCAGGCCAATCGTTTTGCGGACACGGCTGCGTTGTTTCAATCTCTGGGCGGCGGATGGTGGCATCAAGCGGAACTGAAAGAAAAGTGATCATGAACAGCACACTCTTGGATCAAATGTCGCCTCTACCTTGCGTCGGCGTCGCGCGCACTCTCACGATTGTTTTAGTCGCTGGCTTCATGGCGCTTCCGTTCGCGGGCTGTTCACCCCGCACGGAAAGCCACACTGAAACATCGTCCATCACCGCGAGCAATGTTAGCCTGACTGCAGCTCAACAGCAGAACATACATCTCTCCACTGTTGAGCTTTCCAAGTTTCATAAGACCGTCGATACGACCGGCACCGTGGACTTCGACAACGACCAGGCCACAACCATCCTGGCGCCGATGTCCGGCCCTGTGTCGCGGCTGTTGGTTTCGCTCGGAGATCAGGTCAAGGCGGGGCAGCCGTTGGCGGAGGTGGACTCGCCGGACTTTGCCGTCGCCATCAGCACTTATCGGAAGGCGCTGGCCGCGGAAAAAATCACTCGCGAGCTTGCCGACCAAGACCAGGAACTGGTCGAGCACCATGGCGTCAGCCTGCGCGAAGCCGAGCAAGCCAAAATTGATGCCACCAACGCTCAATCCGATGCCGAATCCGCCCTTCAACAGCTCGTTTCACTCAAAGTGGATCCTGAGACCATCAAAGCCATTCAAGCGGGGAAGACGAGTCCACGTGTCCAGGGCCTGATTCGTTCACCGATCAGCGGCACCGTAGTGGACCGGTCTGTCACCCCCGGAGAACTTTTGCAAGCGGGCACCACTCCATGTTTCACCGTCGCCAATCTTTCTCGGGTCTGGGTTATGGCGCACCTGTTCGGACCAGATCTCGATTCGGTCATCCTCGGAGATCCAGCCGAAGTGCTGACGGGCACGGGTTCGGAGAATTTCGCCGGAACCGTGAACAATATTTCGGCTATGGTCGACCCGGATACACGCTCCGTCGCGGTCCGCGTCGTTGCTGATAATCCGCGAGGCGCTCTGAAGCAGCAGATGTATGTGCGCGTGCTGATTCACTCCAAGCAGGAAACTCCCGGCCTGTTGGCGCCGGTTTCGGCGATCTTGCGGAACGAGGAGAATCTGCCGTTCGTCTATGTCGTGCAGCCCAAGGGCAGCTTCGCACGGCAACGTGTAACGCTGGGCTACCGCGATGGCGATCACTACGACATCACCTCTGGTCTCAAAGCAGGGGACCGTGTGGTGGTGGAGGGCGGGCTCTTTGTCCAATTCATGCAAAACCAATGAGCGACCCTCTGCCACTACCCGAATCCCCGCCGCGCACGGCCTCGATCATCAACCGGATCGTGGCCTCGTCGTTGCGGCAGCGCTTTCTAGTGGTGCTCCTGACCGGGCTGCTGGTGGGGGTCGGGGTCAGATCGCTTAATCGGCTGCCCGTGGATGCTTACCCCGATCTGTCGCCGCCTATGGTCGAGATCATCACGCAATGGCCCGGACAGGCCTCTGAGGAGGTGGAACGGCTCATCACCGTGCCCATCGAGGTGGAGATGACCGGCATCCCGCACATCAGTGTAGTCCGCTCCATTTCTCTTTACGGATTGTCGGACGTCATTCTGACCTACCAAGATGGCACGGATATTTATTTTGCGCGCCAGCGGGTTTATGAGCGGATCGCCGATCTGAGCCTGCCCACCGGGGTGACGCCGTCGGTCGCCCCCATGTTTGCGCCCTCCGGTTTAATCTACCGCTACGTCCTGCAAAGCCCCGACCGCTCGCCGATGGAGCTTAAAACCATGGATGACTGGGTGGTGGAACGGCAGTTCAAATCGGTCCCCGGCGTCGCCGATGATTCCGGCCTGGGCGGCGAGACCATGCAGTATCAAGTGGTGCTAGACCCGGTGAAGATCGCGGGAACGGGGCTTTCCGTCGGGGCCATTGCCGCGTCCCTGGCGGCCAATAATGGCAACGCCGGCGGCGGATTTTATTCGCAAGGCGGCCAGTTTTATTATGTGCGCGGCATGGGGCGGATGGTCACGCCAGAGGATATTGGAAACGTAGTGTTGACCGAGCAGAAGGGGACCCCGGTGCTGGTGAAGGACATTGGAAAGGTGGTAATCGGCAGCGCGCCCCGTTTGGGCCAATTCGGCTACATGGATCAGGATGACGCGGTGGAGGGGGTGATCCTGATGCGCACCGGCGAGAAAACGCAGACCGTTTTGCGAGCGGTCGAGGCCAAAACAAAGCAACTCAATGACAAAATTCTGCCCAAGGATGTCAAGATCCTCCCTTTCTATGACCGGAGCGATTTGATTGCCCTGACGACCCAAACGGTCGAAGACAATCTGCTGCGCGGCATGGCCTTGGTCGTCATCATCCTGATATTTTTCCTTTATGATATTCGTGCCGGATTGATCGTGGCCACCGCCATCCCGCTGGCCATGTTCTTTGCCTTTATTTGCCTCGATCTGAAAAATGTCTCCGCCAACCTGCTTTCTATCGGGGCGGTGGACTTTGGCATTCTGGTGGATGGCGCGGTGGTCATGGTGGAGAATATTTTCCGCCGGGTGGCGGCGCGCGCGGGCCAGCCTCTCCAGATCCGGGAAGTGATCGTGGAGGCGGCCGCAGAGGTGGATCGCCCGATTTTTTACGCCGTAGCTGTGATCGTGGCGGGGTTTCTCCCGATTTATGTTTTGTCGGGGCCGTCGGGCAAATTGTTCACCCCTATGGCAGATACAATGATCTTCGCCTTGATTGGTTCGTTGGCGGTGACGCTGATCTTCCTGCCGGTGATTTGTTCCTGGGCCTTGCGCAAAGGAGTGCGGGAACGGCGCAATCCGGTGTTTGAGGCCCTCAAAGCGGCCTACATCAGCGGCCTGGATTTTTGCCTGGCCCACCCGTGGTTGACCACGATTACCTGCGCCATGGTGCTGGCGGGTTCCCTTCTGCTCATCCCGTCGGTCGGCGCGGAGTTCATGCCGCAATTGGACGAAGGGGCGCTCTGGGTGCGCGCCACCATGCCTTACACCATTTCGTTTGAGGAATCGGCGAAGATTTCCCCGAAAATTCGAAAAATCCTTCGATCCTTCCCCGAAGTTACCATCGTCGCTGATGAACATGGCAGGCCGGACGACGGCACAGACCCTACTGGCTTTTTCAACTGCGAGTATTATGTGGGCCTTAAGCCCTATGCCAAATGGAAGGGCGCCTTTCGGAACAAGGCCCAGTTGATAGAGGCCATCAACCAAAAGCTCCAGGCCTTTCCGGGAATCATTTTTAACTACACCCAGCCCGCTGAGGATGCGGTGGATGAGGCGGAAACCGGCTTGAAAAGTTCGCTGGCCGTCAAGGTGTTTGGGCCGGATTTGAACACTCTGGAAAGCAAGGGCAAAGCCATCAAGAAAGTCGTCGAACAAGTACGCGGCATCAAAGACGTCACGCTGGTGCAGGAGTTGGGTCAGCCGAGTCTGGCGATCAACATCAACCGCGCCAAAATTGCGCGCTATGGCCTGAACATCGCCGACATCAACGGATTAATCCAAGCCGCCATTGGCGGCATGGCAGCCACCCAGGTGGTGCAAGGCGAAAAGCAGTTCGATCTGGTCGTCCGGCTGGCCGAACCCTACCGGGGCACGCCCGAACAAATCGGCGGCATTCTCGTCGCCACTCCCGAAGGCCAGCAAATCCCCCTTCGGGAATTCGCCGATATCCAGGTAGAAAACAGCGCCGCCTTTATTTATCGCGAAGGCAATTCCCGTTACATCGGCGTGCAATTTTCCGTGAAAGGGCGCGATCTCGCCGGAGCGGTCAATGACGCCAGGGCGCAGGTCAAGGCCGCGGTGCCCTTGCCGGAGGGCTACTACCTGGATTGGGGCGGCGAATACACCGAATACACTTCGTCGCGCGGCCAGCTCCGCATCATTCTGCCTTTAACGCTGTTTTTGATTTTTCTGCTCCTGTTCGCCCTCTACAGCAATTTGAAATTCCCCTTCATTACGGTTCTGGGAGTATTATTGACAGCGCCGGTGGGCGGAATCGTGGCCCTTTGGCTGACGCACACCCCGTTTTCCGTTTCGTCGGGCATCGGCTTTCTGGCCTTGTTTGGCGTCTCCGTGCAGACGGCGGTGGTCTATATTTCTTACGTTAATGAACTGCGTCGGGACGGCGCCGGTATTGCCCAATCCACCCGGGAGGGGGCCATCCTGCGGCTACGTCCCATCATGATGACCGCGTTGGTGGCAGCGCTGGGGCTATTGCCGGCAGCGATGGCCACGGGAGTCGGAACGGATTCTCAACGGCCCTTCGCACTGGTAATTGTGAGTGGACTTTTCACCCGTCTTTTAATAAGCGTCTTCCTCATGCCGGCCCTCTATCTCCTGGTTGCCCGCACAGGCGATCGCTTGGAAGTGTAGAATCAGTTCAGTGTCGAATCCACGGATGCGTTAACCGACCGAGCGGTTGTGCGACCTGAAGCGTGCGAGCCTCCAAGGAGCCGGAGGTAGGACCCTTCGTCAAAGAGGTCATGGCCAGAACATGGTCATGAGGGCCTTGAGCATGGCGCAAATGATAACCAGGCGTCCATTCATTGAATGCAATCTCGGCCACGATCACGGGCGTGACTCACTTCAGCATCTTTTCTTTGTCCATCCGGCGATTAAAGATCGTCTTTCGAGTCCCACGCTGAATCCTTGCGAATCACCCAAAATTGAATTACTAATCCAATAGAAGAAACTAAATATGAGCACCATCAAGAATACAATTACCGCCAAGAACCTAACTAAACAAGCTCCCACCAGCCCGCGTCAACGCACAGGTGGCTACGCTATCCTCTCGCGGATTCCCGCGCGCGTCAGTCGAGGCTTTGCAGAGCCCATTTCCTTTACCGAATTATTGATGAAATGTTGCGCAAGCAGGGAAATGTCTTCGCTCCTCTCGCGCAGTGCCGACCCTCGAAAGCGCAATTCAGACCACGACGCATCACATTGAAGTTTTGTTGGGGCAGCAGCCTGGAACATTGCAAACGGAGTTGGCAGGAGCCGCGCCGATACCGGTGCAACCGCCGCAGGTGCCGGTTGGCTTGCCTTCCGAACTGCTCTTGCGCCGACCGGATGTCAGCCGCGCCGAACGCCAGCTCGCCGCAGCAACCGCAAACATCGGCGTTGCGAAGTCAGACCTCTTTCCGAAATTTTACCTCACCGGGATCGCCGGCTTGGAAAGCGCCAGCGCGAGCGATTGGTTCACGGCTGGCAGCCGGTTCTGGTCAGTTGGCCCAACGGTGCAGTGGCGTATTTTTGACGCCGGACGCATTCGTGCAAATATCAAAGTTCAAAATGCCCGCCAGGAGCAAGCGCTGTCCGCCTATGAGCAGACCGTGTTGACGGCCTTTGAGGAGGTGGAAGACAATTTAGTGCTCTACGCCAAGGAGCAAACGCGGCGAAGTTCGCTGGAAGACGCCGTGCTGGCGAGCCAGAAGTCGCTGGAAACAGCGAACCGTCTCTACACGAGCGGACTGACGGATTTTCTCCAAGTGCTGGATGCCGAGCGCTCTCTCTACTACGCGCAAGACGCGCTGGCACAAAGTGACCGCACCATATCCGCTAATTTGGTTGCGCTTTACAAATCGCTTGGCGGCGGGTGGGAAACTGTGGCGCAACCTGTTGCGCTTGCGTCGGCGAAAACGACGAAATAATTGGCAGTAAGACCGCAGACAAAACCGACCAAATCCAATTGACTCATGATTAACACAACACAATTCCTGACGGACTTCGGCGGCCTGGCGGTGTTCTCAGTGGTCTTCGCCGATCAGGCGGGCTTGCCAGTGCCCGCACCGCCAGTGCTCTTGGCGGCAGGCGCGCTGGTTGCAGACGGCAAACTGGACCCGGCATTAGCGGTGGGCATGATTACGCTGGCGGCAGTTTTGGCCGATTCGATTTGGTTCTGTCTGGGGCGTCAAGGCAGCGAATGGGTGTTGCGCCTGCTTAGTCGCTGGATGCTTTCTCACAACACTTCCAAGGCTCACGCAGATG
>Ga0182024_10010241_pt1 | contig 19159 bp, 16 predicted proteins | sample P32metaG_FD_120480 | JGI IMG/M metagenome (GOLD analysis project Ga0182024, IMG submission 120480) | Permafrost microbial communities from Stordalen Mire, Sweden - P3-2 metaG (Illumina Assembly) | ecosystem: Environmental > Terrestrial > Soil > Wetlands > Permafrost | place: Sweden: Stordalen... | reverse complement strand
TGAGTTTATCGCGTTGCGCGCGAAGCTCGACCGCGCCGAGCTTTTTCTTGGCGCCGAAACCCAAATCATTGTCGCCTGGGCAGGGCCGGGCGAGGATCCCGAGATTGAAGGCGATCACGAGCTTGCGGGGGACCGGCCAAATGCCCGCCGCGTGCTTGCCTTCGGTTCATGGCTGCCGCCCGGGATGGCGCAAACCGTCGAAAATTCGGTCGCCCGGCTGCGGGCTCGGGGCGAATCTTTCCGTTTCACAGTCATGAGCTTGGACGGGCACCATCTCGAAATCGAGGGACGCCCGTTCGCCGGCATTGCCGTCCTGCGGATTAGGGATGTCTCCGGCGATCGCCGCGAGGCCGTCCGTCTCCAAGAATTGCAGGCGGGTACGATCAAGCAAGTCGAAGCGCTGCGGGCCCTTCTCAACGCGACCCCCTACCCCGCTTGGCTCCGCGATGGCGGCGGCAAATTGAGCTGGGTCAATGCCGCCTATGCCCACGCGGTCGAAGCAAGGGATCAAGAAGCCGCCGTCTCGCGCGGCATCGAGCTTATCGAAAGTCAGGCGCGCGAGGCCGGCGCGGCATCACGCAGTGCCGGCGCGGTTTGGCATGGGCGCGCACCGGCGGTCGTTGCCGGCGCGCGCCGGATGCTCGAAATCGTCGATGCGCCGGCGGGCTGCGGTTCGGCCGGAATGGCTGCGGATGTGTCGGAAATCGAATCCATGCGGGCCGCTCTCGACCAGCAAACGAAGGCCCATGCGCGCACGCTCGACCAGCTTTCGACGGCGGTTGCCATTTTCGATGGGGGAAAGCAGCTTGTTTTCCACAATGCGGCCTATCGCCAGCTTTGGGCGCTCGATCAAGCTTGGCTTGATCAGAGGCCAACCGATTCCGAGATTCTCGACCGCCTGCGGGCGGCGCGGCTATTGCCTGAGCAAGCCGATTTCCGGGCCTGGAAGGCAGGCCTGCTCGCCGCCTATCAATCGCTTGATACCGACGAACAGGTCTGGTTTTTGCCTGACGGGCGGACGTTGCGGGCCGTCATTAGCCCCAATCCCCAAGGCGGCGTCACTTACCTTTTCGACGATGTCACTGAACGCTACCATCTCGTTTCCCAGTATAATGCCTCGATCCGCGTGCAGAGCGAAACGCTTGATGCCTTGAAGGAGGGCGTCGCCGTGTTCGGCAGCGATGGCCGCCTTAAATTGTTCAACCCGGCCTTTGCCAATATGTGGGCGCTTGAACCAAGCGAGCTCGACAACCGGCCGCATATTGATCGCGTCGCTCTGCTTTGCGCGCCGCTCTTTTCCGACGAAGAAGGATGGGGGGCGCTGCGTGCTGCCGTCGCAGGATTGCCAGATCAACGCGTGGGGCTCGAACGCCGTCTCGCGCGCCGCGATGGGTCCGTGCTCGATTGCGCCGCAGCACCACTCCCGGATGGCGCGACCCTACTCACCTTCATCGACACGACCGCAAGCGTGAGTGTCGAACGTGCATTGACAGAGCGCAATCAGGCGCTGAGCGACCGCAATCAGGCGCTGCGCGATGCCGAAAGGCTGCGTAATGACTTCGTCCACCATGTCTCTTACGAGCTGCGTTCGCCACTGACCAATATCATCGGCTTCATTCAGCTGCTCGACGATCCCGCGATCGGCCCGCTCAATACCAAACAGCGTGAGTACGCGGGCTATGTCATGAAATCCTCGTCTGCTCTGCTCGCCATCATCAACGATATTCTCGATCTCGCCTCAATCGACGCGGATGCGATGGAATTGTCACTCGAGGACGTCGACATCGCGCAAACCATGCGGGCAGCGGCGGAAGGCGTTCAGGACCGGCTCGGGGAATCCTCGCTGACCCTTCGCGTCGCGGCGATGGAGGGGCTCGGGTCCTTTATCGCTGACGGCAAACGTATCCGGCAGATCCTCTTCAACCTTCTCTCGAACGCGATCGGCTTTTCCTCGGCCGGTCATACCATCGATCTCTCGGCGGCGCGGCGGGACGGCGAGATCCAGTTCACCGTTTCCGACGAGGGAAGCGGAATTCCGCCCGAAATCCTCGAACATGTTTTCGACCGCTTCAAGACCTATACAACAGGGTCGCGCCATCGCGGCGTTGGCCTTGGCCTTTCCATTGTACGTTCCTTTGTTGAGTTGCACGGCGGCCGCGTCGAAATCGATTCGACCCCAGGAAAAGGGACGCGCGCGACTTGCATCTTTCCCGCCCAAGGTATGAAGCTGGTGGCAAGCGAAACGCCACAAGGAATGTGAACGCTATGGTCGCCGGGACGATCCGGACAACAGCTTCCGAAACGATCTGGCCGCGCGCTCTCGAAGATGAGGGCGCGATCGCTTCGCTCGCCGCCGATGTCGCCGCGCTGGTTGGTCCGGGCGATCTCGTGACCTTGTCGGGCGGCCTTGGTGCGGGAAAGACGGCGTTCGCCCGCGCCCTCATTCGTATCCTGACCGGCGACCAAGACATCGAAGTGCCGAGCCCGGCCTTCACCTTGATGCAAATTTACGAAGGCTTGAACTTTCCCATTGTGCACGCCGATTTCTACCGGATCGAGAAGCCGCGGGACCTCATCGAACTGGGGTTCGACGAGGCTTGCGACGGCGCCGTCGTCCTTGTCGAATGGCCGGAGCGCGCGGGTGACTTACTCGACGCGGGCCGGCTCGACATCGAACTGAAGCTCGATCGGGACAAAGACCCCGGCTACCGCGCCGTGACCCTTACCGGCAGCGGAGCCTTCGCAACGCGGCTTGCGCGCGCCAAGGCGATCCACGAACTTCTCGATCGCAGCGGCTGGAGCGGCGCTGAGCGCAGTTTCGTACAGGGCGATGCGTCGGCCAGAAGCTATGAGCGATTGCTGAAACCCGATGGGCAGAGCGCGATCTTGATGATCTCACCGCCCCGCCCGGACGGACCTTCGCTTCGCTATGGCAAATCCTATAGCGCCATCGCCAAGCTCGCTGAGGATATAAGGCCTTTCATCGCGGTCGGCCAAGGGTTGCGCGAGCAAGGTCTCTCCGCGCCCGAAATCTTTGCCTTCGATCTCGCCGCCGGGCTTGCCGTCATCGAGGATCTCGGCTGTGAACCGATAACCAGCGAAAGCGGCATCATCGAGGACCGTTACGCCGTTGCGCTCGCGGCGCTCGCGCATTTGCATGGTGCCAATCTTTCCGACACTTTGCCTGTTGACGGCAAAGAGACCTACAGGATCCCGGTCTATGACGTCGACGCGCTTTCCATCGAGGTCGAACTGCTGCTCGATTGGTATCTACCATATATCGCTTGCGCGCAGGTCGCCTCCGGTGCCAAGGCGACTTTTGTCAATCTTTGGCGTCACGCTGTTCAGACTATCCTCGCCGCGCGGCCGACATGGACCTTGCGCGACTATCACTCACCAAATCTCCTCTGGCTTGCCGAGCGCCAAGGCATCGCCGGGGTCGGTATTATCGATTTTCAGGACTGTGTCCTCGGCCACGCCGCCTATGATGTCGTCTCTCTTTTACAAGATGCCCGCGTCGATGTTCCGCAAGAATTTGAATTGAAACTGCTTGCCCAATACGCAAGGCTGCGGCGCGAGGAGGACGCGGGCTTCGACATGGCGGGTTTTGCCCGCGCCTATGCTATTTTGGGCGCGCAGCGAGCAACAAAGATCTTAGGGATTTTCGCGCGTCTCGATGAACGCGACAAAAAGCCCCAGTATCTCGTTCATTTGCCGCGTATCGAACGATATCTCGCGAAAAATCTCGGTCACCCGGCTTTAACCGAGCTTAAACTCTGGTATGAGGAGCATCTGCCGCGTCTCTTTGTTGCCGCGCCTTAACTCCGTCGGACCCGCCGGTTCCATTGGCAAGCTCTTCTGTTGGGCAGTCCTGCTGACAGTTGCGAAAATCGTGAAAATTCGAAAAATGGATCAAGGGTTTTACCCTGCGATCACTTGGTCAACAGTTGGCAACCGGCGCCCCAATGTCCTCTTTCCTGCCCGCCAAAGCCATGGTCTTCGCCGCGGGATTGGGCACAAGGATGCGACCCTTGACCGATCGCATGCCAAAGCCATTGGTTGCGGTCGCGGGCAAACCGCTGATCGACCATACGCTCGACCGCTTCGCCACGGCCGGTGTCGATACGGCAATTGTCAATGTACATTATCTGGCCGGCCAGATCGAAGTACATCTCGCGGCCCGTAAAATCCCGAAAATCCTGATTTCGGACGAGCGCGAAACGCTTCTCGATCAAGGCGGCGGGATCGCCAAGGTCTTGCCTTGGCTCGGGCAGGAGCCTTTTTTTCTCGCCAACACGGATGCTTTCTGGGTCGAAGGCCCGACGAACAATCTTCGCTGTCTCGCGGCCTCTTGGGATCCGGAGAAGATGGATATTCTGCTGCTCGTCGCAGCCGTGGCAGCGAGCGTGGGTGTCGATTCACCAGGTGATTTCAACATGGCGCCCGATGGCCGACTAATCCGGCGTTCGGAACGCGAAATCGCGCCGTTCGTTTATACGGGTGTCGGTATCATCAAACCCGGGCTTTTCGCGGCGGAGACACGCGACATTTTTCCTCTCGCTCCGTTTTTTTTCGAGGCGGCCGAGAAAAGACGCCTGTTCGGCCAAAGGCTTGACGGGTTATGGTTTCATGTCGGCACGCCGCAAGCGATTGAGGAAGCGGAACGAAAACTTGCGCGCGGCATGACATGAGGCAAATTTTCGCGCGTCGCCGCAGCGAGGCCATGCGAGACGGTTGCGTTTCAGAATTTGTTGGATCCGTTGGGGCGCGCTATACTTTTGCGTATCCTGGTTTTGACGTCTTGATCAATAATAATTATGAATAAGGGCTATTAGTAATAACCACAACCCTTGCTGTATAGGGTTATTTCATTTTGTTTTCCTCTCATGCACGCTTGAGTTCCGCAAAGCAGTCGCGGCATAAAGGTGGACTGGGATTGAGATCGAGCGAATTCCGGCCATCCGGGCCTTTTCATGAAGCGGAGGCCATGTCCGTCGCCTTACAATCAAGTGACCCGCCAGCCGAGGCCGCGGCGAAAGTCCTTATTCGTCTTGGCCTGGCTGCTTTATTCGTCGCCTTGCCATGCACGGGGATCTTTTGGCGCGGCGCGATCTACGTTCTTCTGCCCGTCGGCGCGACTTTGATCTTAATCGGCGCCATGCTGGACTCGCCCCGGCATAGCGGCCGGAGACTGCACGGCGCGCTTGTCTCGCCGGTTGGCTGCGCTGCGCTGTTTCTGACTTTCTGGGCCTGTTTGTCCTTGCTTTGGACTCCCTTCCCGGAGGAAGCAGCCGACCGGTTTTTTAAATCCGCCAGCACCACCGTACTCGCGGTGCTGGTTGCGGTCTATCTACCCCAAAAAACTAAGACTCTCGATCTTTACCTGCTGCCCATAGGCCTCGCCGCCGCAAGCGTGGCGACACTCGCCCTTGCCCTTTTTGGCTCGTCCTGGTTCTTGGGCGGCTTCGAATTCGACGAAACGCTGTTTGAACGCTCGATGATTACCTCGATCGTTCTGGTCTGGCCAGCACTTGGCATGTTGTCTTTTCGCGAGCATTGGATCAGCGCTGCGATTCTCGCCATTCTCGTCGCCGCTGTAGCGCTGGCAGGATTTGCCCAGATCGCGCTTTTGGCGACGGGCGCCGGCGCATTCACCTTCGCCGTGGCCATGTCCGGTCCCGCCAGGACGGCGCGGGTTCTCGCGTGGATATTCGGACTCTTGATCATGTTCGCGCCGGCACTCCCTTTGCTTTACCGTCTGGTTCTGAGGCTGAGTGGGTTTGAGCCCGGCGCCGGCTCCGCCCCTATGCTGATTTGGAGCGATCTCATTGTCTCACAATGGCCGCGTTTGATAACGGGGCACGGCTTCGACTTCGTGCATCAAGGATTGAGCTTCGGCTATTTGCCAGAACGGTCGCCGAGAAGCCTTTTGTTCGTTATCTGGTATGACCTTGGCCTCGCCGGTGCTGCCGGTTTCATGATCCTTGTCGTGCAAACCTTTCGGAGCGCCGGGGCAATCCCGGCGAAGGCTGCCCCGGCCTTGCTCGCGGGCCTCGTCGCGATCTTGACGATCGCCATTCTGGGAATTGCGACGGCGCAGATCTGGTGGGTGACCCTCCTTGACTGCGATGCCATCGCATTCGCGATTCTCCTTAAGGGAATAGACAGGGCACAACGGCCGGATGCTCAGGCGATTCGTGCAATCGAGCCGGAAGCTCCACAAGAGCCAGGGCAAGAAAGCGCTGCGGTTTCCCGAGGCTCCGCCGCCATATCCTAGAGCATGATCCCAAAAAGTTGCAGACTTTCTGGATAAGATCATGCGACAAAACAAAGAGATAGAGACCATGAGCGATTCCTATTGAAGCGATCACGGTCTCGGGCATGTCCCGAAAAAGTTGCTCGGCTTTTTTGATGAGGACATGCTCCAACTCTTTGATTTTATGTGAGTCCTTATCAATCAAATGAATCCAATTGATCGGGACACGCTCTAACAGAAATCGCGAATTTGTGATGGTAAAAAGCAGGAATCGGCGGCGAATCCGCCTTGGTGGGATCAACGGATTGTGACCTGCGCGCAATGGTTGCCGGGCAATTGCTAATAATCGCGAAAGAGGTCTTGCGGCGGGAGGCCAAGCGGACTTAACATTAGCAAATGATCGAGGCAGTCATCACCATCCGGAATGCGCGCGAAGGCGATGCCGAAGGGATCGCTGAGGTGCATGACGCCGCGTGGCGCGATGCCTATCGCGGCCTGATACCCGGCCGCGAGCTCGAACAGATGATCGCCCGTCGCGGACCGCGCTGGTGGCACTCGGCCATTGTAGGGGGGTCGCGTCTTCTGGTCCTTGATTTTGATGAGACCATCGGCGGCTATGCAAGCTATGGGCGCAATCGCAAGCCTTCCTTGCCTTATGGAGGAGAGATTTTCGAACTCTATATTGCCCCTGAGTTCCAAGGGCTTGGGTTCGGTACGCGTCTTTTCGAGGTGGCCCGCAAGGATCTTGCCGAGCACGGCTACTCGTCTTTTCTTGTCTGGGCATTGGCCGACAATGAGCGGGCGGTTGAATTCTACTTAAAGCTCGGCGGCAGGAAGCTATGCCAGGGGACCGAGCGTTTCGGTTCGGAAATCCGCGGCAGGACTGCATTTGCGTTCGACTAGACCTGCCCGCTAGCTCGTCGCGTCGCGTATCCAAAAAGTCCTTGACGTTTCGGGATCATGCTGAATTCTGACAGAGGGTGCGCCAGGCATCAGAGCATGCCCCGAGAAAGTTGCTCGACTTTTTCGATAAGGACATGCTCCAATTCTTTGAGTTTGGGCGAGTCCTTATTGATCAAATGATTCCATTTGTTCGGGACACGCCCAAACATTGACCTGCGAAAATAATAAAGCCAGCTCTACATCTGTCTTCGGAGCGGACCGGAAGATGATCGAATCTTTCGATTCTGGCATCTTCCTTTCGCGTAACCGCAGCAATAAAAGTGTAAGTTGTAGGCACGCATGGTGAGCTTGCGCCCCGGTCCAGACAAGACCGGTCGCCTAAGCTCCCAGAGCATGTCCTGAAAAAGTCGATCGACTTTCTCGATAAGGACATGCTCCAAGTCTTTGACTCTGAGCGATTCCTTTTCGGGCACATCATCCTATGTGACCGAAAAGCGCTCTAGCACCGCCTCGCTGTATTTTGTCCGGTGCCAAGCGCTCTCTGGAAATTTTGATGCTAGACGTGGAGTAAGATATGATTTTGGAAGCGATTTCCATTGGTAGAAATCCGCCGCGCGAGGTGAATGTCCTGATTGAAGTACCAATCGGCGGCGAGCCGATCAAATATGAATTGGATAAAAAAGCAGGCGTCCTGTTTGTTGATCGGTTCCTCTATACGTCAATGCGGTATCCTGGCAATTATGGTTTCATTCCCCATACTTTGTCGGATGATGGCGATCCTTGCGACGTGATCATCGCCAATACCCGCGCGATCGTCCCCGGCGCGATTATGAGCTGCAAGGTGGTCGGCGTTCTGTTGATGCGCGACGAACAGGGCCAGGATGAAAAAATTGTCGCGGTTCCCGCGGCGCATCTTACCAAGCGCTACGAAAACATCGAAAACTATGCCGATTTGCCGGAGATCACATTGCGTCAGTTCGAGCATTTCTTTGCCCATTACAAGGATCTCGAACCAGGCAAATGGGTCAAGATTGACCGCTGGGGCGATGCCGAAGAGGCCCGCAGGATCGTGCAAAATGCGATCCAAAAAGCGGCCGAGAACAAAGATCCGTGACGTTTCTCACTGCTTCCGGGTGAGACGAAAGACGCCTTGTTCCCCGAACAAGTTCCAAATCCAGGGCTCGCTATAATTCAGTGGCACGCCGGAATGATCGAGCGCCACGCCACGCTCGATCCTCGCATCGATCTCACGCACGAGCGTGATAAAATCTTGGATCGTGCAAAAATGGATGTTTGGCGTGTCATACCAGGAGAAAGACAGATTGCGCGTCTGCGGCATGCGTCCGCCGAATGCCACTTGGAGCCGGATGCGCCAATGGCCGAAATTCGGAAACGACACAATCGCGTGGCGGCCGATCCGCAACATCTGTTCAAGCACTTTGCGCGGCTGGCGTGTCGCCTGCAATGTCTGGGATAGAATTACATAATCGAAGGCTTTGTCGGGATAGCCGGCAAGATCCGTGTCGGCATCCCCTTGAATGACCGAAAGCCCCTTGGCGACGCAGTCGTTGACACCGCGCTGGGAAAGCTCAATGCCGCGTGCGTCTACCTCTTTTTCTTCGGCGAGCAACCGCAACAGCGTGCCATCGCCACATCCGACATCGAGAACGCGGCTCCTTGGCTCCACCATATCCGCGATGAGCAGCAGATCGACGCGCGCCGGAATCGTGTGGGCTCGCTTGGCATCGTTAGCGCGCGTCTTTGCCGTCACGATTCAACTCACCCCGCTTTTGGCTGGCGCGATACCCCGCGCCCGCGCCGCTGCATCGAGAAACCCGCGCGAGGTCGCGATGAACTCGGGGGTATCCAACAAAAACGCGTCATGGCCACGATCGGTCTCGATATCGACAAAGGAAACCGAGGCGCCGCCAGCGTTCAAAGCATGCACGATCGCGCGCGAGGCTTGCGTCGGATAGAGCCAGTCAGAATTGAAGGACACGACGCAGAACCGGCTTTTGGAACCTTTGAAGGCATGCGCAAGGGAGCCGCCATAATCGGCGGCGAGATCGAAATAATCGCAGGCCCTCGTCACATAGAGATAGGAATTCGCATCGAAGCGGTCGACAAAGCTTGTGCCTTGATAACGCAAATAGTTCTCGATTTGGAAATCGGCATCGAAAGAGAAGGTCGGGGCGCTGCGGTCCTGCAGCTTGCGGCCAAATTTGCTCTGCAAGGCCTCGTCCGACAAATAGGTGATATGAGCCGCCATTCTGGCGACGGCTAGTCCCTTGGTCGGGATGACACCTTCTTCAAGATACCGGCCTTGACGCCAATCAGGATCGGCCATGACCGCTTGGCGTCCAACCTCATGAAAAGCGATATTCTGCGAGGAGTGTCTCGCGGCGGTCGCGATCGGCATCGCGGCGAAAACGCGATCCGGAAAACTCGCCGCCCATTGCAAGACCTGCATGCCGCCCATGGAACCGCCGGCGACACAAAGCAGCATGTCTATGCCGAGATGATCAATGAGCATGGCTTGCGCATGAACCATGTCCTTGATCGTGACCACCGGAAGATCGAGGCCATAGGGCCGGCCGGTCGCAGGATTGAGCGAGGCGGGCCCCGTGGTGCCCATGCAGCCGCCGATGACATTTGATGCAATGACGAAATAGCGATTGGTGTCGATCGGCCGGCCCGGACCGACCATTGTGTGCCACCAGCCCGCTTTCCCAGTGATGGGATGTTCGTTGGCGACATGCTGATCGCCGGTCAGGGCATGGCAAACCAAAATCGCGTTCGACTTATTGGCGTTGAGGTCTCCGTAGGTTTGATAGGCAATCGTCAGTGGGCTGAGCGAAACCCCGGCATCCATTTTGAGCGGACGATCGGCGCCGAAATGCACAACGAGGCTGTTCGGTGCATCAACCTCGCGAAGACCCGCCGCTTTACTTGCAGGAACGAATTGCACGAAACTGCCAATCATTCGATATGACGAACATAATGTTCGTTATATGGGAGCGATCGAAAAAAAGAGTCAAGATTGAGCTGCTATCGGAGAATTAACTTTTTCGGTTTTGACCCGAACTGGCGCGAAGAGGGACCTTGAGCCGTGCTCCCCCTTCATCCAGGATCGCGAACTGATAGCGCCCCGCGCAGTCCAAGCTGACAGAATAGCGCAAAGTCTCACAAATATTATTGTCCTCGTCGAGGGTCACAATAGCGGGATTGAGCCCCGCGATGCTTTCGCCCGGCAGATAGATTGAACTGCAGATAATGAGCTCGTCGCCCGGCTGACAGGTCCGTGCGGCAGCCCCATTCACGATGCAGCAGCGCGAACCTCGCTCCCCTAAAATAACATAGGTTGAAATCCGCGCGCCGGAATTCTTATTCCAGATTTCGACGAATTCGAGCGGCAGGATGCCTGCGGCTTCGCAATGATCCGGATCCAGCGTGATCGACCCATGATACTCGAGATTTGCTTCCGTGACGCGGATGCCATGGAGCTTGCCACCAACGACTTTTCGCATGTTTTCTCAAATTCCGACTGCGGGACCCTGTACGGTTTTGGTTCGGCCGGACCACCGCCGGGCCAATGCGCATCTGCTTAGAACATATTTCTAAAAATCGCGAATAGGGTGTGAGCGTCAGCTCTCATGTGAGCATTCGGGAGCGAGATTTCATGAACCAGCGTCAGGCGGCGGTCCAGTTTCGAAGGTGACTAGTTCGGCGCCTTCGACAACCTGACTGCCAAGCTTGAACTTGAACTCTTTCACGGTGCCACTCCGGGGCGCGGTCAAGAGATGCTCCATTTTCATCGCTTCGAGGACGAGAACCGGCTGGTTTGCCTCGACCCGGGCGCCAGGCTCGACCAGCAGTGCCGCAATACGGCCCGGCATCGGCGCAGTGAGGCGTGCCGGCGGCTCGCTTCCCCTCGCCGCCCCAGCAGCGGGGCCAGCCAGCACAAAGCGGCGTTCGGACCCGGCTCCTGGAAACACAAGCATCTCTTGCCCGGAGCGGACAAAGACCCCCTTGAGGTAATGGCCGTCGAGATCGGCGGTAAGTGCTCCATCCGGCGCGAGCGTGCCACCGGTATGAAAAAAGCCACCTCCGGCCAAGTCGAGGCACCAGCCATCCCGCAGAAAAGTGATTTCGATGGGGTGATCGCCGCTCCCTTCGGGCATGATCTCGCGCAGACGCACCGTTTCCCGCGCACACTCGTTGAGACGCCAGCCGTTCTGGCTGTTCCAAGGGCTCCAGGGATCGGCCGCCCGTTCGGCTAACCTTTGCATGGATACTGCCCGCTCGCAGAGGAGTCCGATAACCGCCATCGCCAAAGTCTCAGATCCGGCGGGTTTTGCCGGTGCCAGGAGATCGCCGCCGTGGCGTTCGAGAAATCCGGTATCGAGCGCCGCCTCGTTGAAAGCTTGCTGGCCGGCGATGGCGCGTAGAAACGCCACATTGGTAGCACACCCGGCGACGCGGGTTTCGGCCAGCGCTCTGAGCAGGCGGCTGACAGCGGCTGTCCTGTCTTCATCCCAAACGATCAGCTTGGCGAGCATCGGATCATAATCGATCGGGATGGTGTCGCCCGCGCGCACGCCGGTATCGACGCGCACATGCGGTCCCGCTTCGGGAAAATCGAGACGCGCGATGCGGCCCGATTGCGGCAGAAATTCACGCGCCGGATCTTCCGCATAAAGGCGTGCCTCGATCGCGGCCCCTTGCGCAAAAATCTCCTCTTGACGCAAAGGGAGCATGCCACCCGCAGCGACATGAATTTGCCATGCGACGAGATCGATGCCGGTGATCATTTCGGTCACCGGATGCTCGACCTGGAGCCGCGTGTTCATTTCGAGGAAATAAAACCCGCCATCATCGGGCGACAGCAAGAACTCCACTGTGCCGGCTCCCACATAGCCGATGGCACGCGTGGCGGAGAGGGCCGCCTGCCGCATGGCTTGGCTCAGCTCATTGGAGAGGCCTGGCGCGGGCGCTTCCTCGATAATTTTTTGATAGCGGCGCTGAATCGAGCAATCGCGATCGAAGAGATGCACGCAATTGCCCTCGCCATCGGCAAAAATCTGGACCTCGACATGGCGTGTGCGTGAAAAATATTTTTCGATGAGCACGCGGCCGTCGCCAAAAGCAGACAGCGCCTCGCGTTTGGCACTGGCGAGTGCGTCCGCGAACGCCGCCACGTTAGAAGCGATTTTCATACCCTTGCCGCCGCCGCCCGCAACAGGTTTGATCAGGACGGGATAGCCGAGGCCCAAAGCTTTTTCCGCGAGGACGGCCAGGTCTTGATCGGCGCCGTGATAGCCGGGCACGAGAGGCACCCCTGCCTTCTCCATGAGGGATTTTGCTTGCGCCTTATCCCCCATGGCACGAATTGCCGCCGCTGGTGGGCCGATGAATATCGCGCCCGCATTGGCGCAACTTTCCGCGAAATCAGCATTTTCGGACAAAAACCCGTAGCCGGGATGGATCGCCTGCGCTCCGCAGAGGCGTGCCGCCGCTAGGATCTTGTCCCCATCGAGATAGCTCTCGCGGGCAGGTGCCGGTCCGATGAAAATGGCTTCATCGGCAAGCGCGACATGCATCGCTCCCCGGTCCGCCTCGGAGTAGACCGCGGCTGTCGCGATACCTAGACGCCGCGCGGTCTGGATAATCCGACAAGCGATCTCGCCACGATTGGCGATCAGGATTTTCGAAAACATCACGGGCATCCGGTTTCGCGGCCTCACATCCGGAACACGCCGAAGCGCGTTGCCTCGACCGGCGCATTGAGGGATGCGGAGATGCAAAGACCCAGCACCATGCGGGTCTCGGCCGGATCAATGATGCCGTCATCCCAAATCCTCGCGCTCGCATAATAGGGATGCGCTTGGCGCTCGAATCTCTCGCGGATCGGCGCCTTGAAGAGCTCTTCTTCCTCTGCCGGCCAGAGTTTTCCTTCTGCTTCCAGATTGTCCCGGCGTACTTGCGCCAAGACATTGGCGGCCTGTTCGCCGCCCATCACCGAAATGCGGGCGTTCGGCCACATGAAGAGGAAGCGCGGCCCGAAGGCACGCCCGCACATGCCGTAATTGCCCGCCCCGAAACTGCCGCCGATGATGATGGTGAATTTCGGAACGGCCGCGCACGCGACCGCCGCGACGAGCTTGGCGCCATCCTTGGCTATGCCTTGCGCCTCATATTTCTGGCCGACCATGAAACCGGTGACATTTTGCAAAAACACCAGCGGGATTTTGCGTTGCGCGCAAAGCTCGACGAAATGCGTGCCCTTCAGCGCCGATTCCGAAAACAGGATTCCATTGTTGGCGAGAATGCCGACGGGATAGCCGAAAATATGCGCAAATCCGCAGACGAGCGTCGTGCCATAGAGCGCCTTGAACTCGTCGAATGTGCTGCCATCGGTAATGCGGGCAATAATTTCGTGCACGTCATAGGCTTCGCGCGGATCGGCGGGAACGATGCCGTAAATTTCGCGGGGGTCATAAAGCGGTTCGATTGGCTCGCGCAGGACGACGCCGGGGACCTTGCCGCGATTGAGTGTGGCGACGATTTCACGTGCACGCAAAAGCGCGTGTGCGTCGCTCAAAGCATAATGGTCGGTCACGCCAGAGTGACGAGAATGAACGTCGGCGCCCCCCAGATCCTCCGCTGAGACGATTTCACCGGTCGCCGCCTTGACAAGCGGCGGACCCGCCAAAAAGATTGTCCCCTGCCCCGCTACGATGATCGCTTCATCGCTCATCGCCGGGACATAGGCGCCGCCCGCCGTGCAGCTTCCCATCACCACCGCGATTTGCGGTATGCCCAAAGCTGACATTCGCGCCTGATTGTAGAAGATGCGGCCGAAATGATCGCGATCGGGGAACACCTCATCCTGGCTTGGCAGATGGGCGCCGCCGCTATCGACCAGATAGATGCAGGGCAGATTGTTTTCTTGCGCGATGTCCTGGGCGCGAAGATGCTTCTTGACGGTGAGAGGATAATAGGTGCCGCCCTTGACAGTTGCGTCATTGGCGATGACGACACAGTCCTGGCCGCAAATGCGTCCAATGCCAGATATCAATCCCGCTGCCGGAACGGAGTCCGCATAAACCTCATAGGCGGCGAGTTGCGAGAATTCCAGAAATGGCGTGCCCGGATCGATCAGTGCCGCGACCCGATCGCGCGGCAAAAGCTTTCCACGCGCAATGTGTCTCTCACGCGCCTTGGCGCCGCCGCCTTGCGTGATCAGCGCGATCTTGCCGCGCAAATCCTCGACCAGACCCTGCATCGCGGCAGTGTTTAAGGCGAAGTTTTGACTTTGCGGCGCGACGGCGGATTTGAGAAGTGTCATCGGTTTAGATCATAGCCGCTTCAAGGAGAATCGCTCACGCTCTCTATCACTTTGGTTTGTCGCATGATCCAATCCAAAAAGTCTGCAACTTTTTGGAATCATACTCTAATTTCCGTCAAACAACTCGCGCCCGATCAACATCCGCCTGATCTCGCTCGTGCCGGCGCCGATCTCATAGAGCTTGGCGTCTCGCAGCTGGCGGCCCACCGGGTAATCGTTGATATAGCCATTGCCGCCGAGAAGCTGGATCGCATCAAGTGCCGTCCTTGTCGCGTGCTCAGCCGCAAACAGCAGGGCACCCGCCGCATCCTTGCGCGAGGTGCGGCCATTATCGCAGGCGCGCGCCACCGCATGAACATAGGCCCGGCACGCATTCAAGCTAGTGTACATATCAGCGAGCTTGCCTTGTACAAGCTCGAACTCTCCGATCGCATGGCCGAATTGCTTGCGCTCGCGTGTATAGGGCAGACAAATATCGAGACAGGCCTGCATGATGCCGAGCGGTCCGGCCGCGAGTACGAGCCGCTCATAATCAAGACCCGACATCAGCACCTGGACGCCATGGCCGGGCTCGCCAAGCACATTCTCTTCCGGCACTTCACAGTCCTCGAATATGAGTTCAGACGTTGGAGAGCCGCGCATGCCGAGCTTGTCGAGCTTTTGACCCGGGCGAAACCCTTTGAAACCGCTTTCGATGAGAAACGCCGTGATGCCATGCGCGCCGGCATTGGGATCGGTCTTGGCATAGACAACAAGCGTCGAAGCACAGGCACCGTTGGTGATCCACATTTTGGTGCCGTTCAAAATATAGCGGTCACCCTTTTTGTCGGCGCGCAGCCGCATCGACACGACATCGGAGCCTGAACCGACCTCCGACATGGCGAGCGCGCCGACATGTTCGCCGGAAAGTAGTTTCGGCAGGTAACGGCGCTTCTGATCCTCAGTGCCGTTGCGGCGGATTTGATTGACGCAAAGATTGGAATGCGCGCCATAGGAAAGACCGACGGACGCTGAAGCCCGGCTGATCTCCTCCATGGCGATGCAATGAGCGAGATAACCGAGGCCGGCGCCGCCATAAATTTCCTCGACCGTAATGCCGTGCAGGCCGAGCGCGCCCATCGGCGGCCAGAGATCGATCGGAAAACTATCGGTGCGATCGATTTCAGCCGCGCGCGGTGCGATTTTGGCGGAGGCGAAGGCGCGCACCGTGTCGCGCAGCATGCCGAGATCGGGGCCGAGCGCGAAATCGAGACCGGGATTATGCATTAAATTTATCCTTACGCCACCCCTCGGGATTTGGCTGGTCCCTCGGCCAGTAGTATACGGCACGATCGTACGGCATGGAAAACCCCAAATGACCTTGCAAGAGACAGCTCTCGACCTTTGCCGCGCACTTGTCCGGTGCCGCTCTGTGACACCAGAAGACGGCGGTGCCCTCGGCGTCCTCGCGGCGGCGCTGGACCGGGCGGGGTTTGCGACGCAGCGGGTCACTTTCTCGGAAGCTGGTACGCCAAACATCGACAATCTCTATGCCCGCCTCGGCACGGGCACGCCTTTCCTCGTCTTCGCGGGCCATACCGATGTAGTGCCGGTGGGCGACGCGGCGAAATGGCGTTTCGACCCTTTCGCGGCGGAGCTCGCGGATGGCGCGGTCTGGGGACGCGGCGTCGCCGACATGAAGGGAGGCGTTGCCGCCTTTGCCGCCGCCGCCATCGCTCATGCCGCGCGGCATGGACCACTCAAGGGCTCTATCGGCCTTCTCATCACCGGCGACGAGGAAGGCCCGGCCATCAATGGCACGGAAAAGCTCTTGCGCTGGGCTTATGAGAAAGGCGAGCGCTTCGATCATTGCATCGTCGGCGAGCCGACGAGCCGCGATGCGCTTGGCGATATGATCAAGATCGGCCGGCGTGGCTCGCTCAACTGCACGATTATTGCCGACGGCCGCCAAGGCCATGCCGCCTATCCCGAGAAGGCGGACAATCCCATTCCAAAGCTCATGCGGCTGCTTACCGCCCTGACCGCCGCGCCGCTCGACACAGGCACTCCGCATTTCCAGCCCTCGAATCTCGAAATCGTGTCGGTGGATGTTGGTAACCCGGCGTTCAACGTTATTCCCGCCGAGGCGCGCGCGCGTTTCAACATACGCTTCAACGATCTTTGGACGCCGGAGACGCTCGCGGCGGAGCTGCGGCGCAGGCTAGACACTGTAGGAGTGAAATTCACCCTCACGTTCGAGTCCTGCAACGCAGTTGCGTTTCTGACGAAGCCGGGCACCTTCATGGACCTTGTCGCTAAGGCCGTCGAACAGAAAACAGGACGCCGCCCCGTGCTTTCAACGAGCGGCGGCACATCGGACGCGCGCTTCATTCAGGCCTATTGCCCAGTCCTCGAATTCGGCGGCATTGGCGCGACCGCGCATATGGTGGATGAACACGTCGCGATTTCGGAAATTGAGGCTTTGACAGAAATCTATGCGGCGATTTTGGAAGGCTATTTTGGTAAGGAATAATCCCCTTTTGTAAGGAATGAGCCCCCAAACCTTACAAGCCCACATATTTCTTTCGCCTTTAAAGATTGCGCGGAAAATCTGTCGTTTTGGCGATCGGCGGCCAATGATCGCTGCCCTCCGCGCCGCCGCAAAAGCCGCCGTTCTTGGCGTCACGGCTGCAGGCGCTTGAGGCACTCACTATAATAGCCACCACCATTCTGGCTCCATTTCAGGCCACCATTGGCGTTGATTTCTCGATTGGCTTTGAATTGATCGTAACAGGTGTTGAGGTACGCTTCTTGAGGTTCTTCGCCCGCATGGAACGGCGATATCGAGGAGGGATAGATGGCGGCGTCTGGATCCGGGGGGACACTCCTAACCTCAGCTTCCATGAGTTCTCGCTTAACTCTAGGCTCCTGTGAGGTGCTGGTATCGCTAGGCGTTAACGCGTACAGGGCAAGAAGAACCGCACCGGACGCAACCATGGCAGGCAAGAGAAATGTCTTAATGGGAGGGAAAGACAATAAAAATATCTCTGCCGCCCGCCGTTTCGGCATGGCGAGTGCAACGGAAGGGTCGCGGTTCGAGGGCTGAGGCAGGATGCGCGGCCTTTTCCCCGAGAGCCTTCGGAGCATAGTGTACCAATGCGGCTTAGGGCCGCGAGGCGCGGGATGTTTATCGATATGGAGCATCTCCGCGAAAACCGTTACGAAATCCGCTTCCTAACATTGTTTTTAAAGGCTTTTGTGCCACCATGTTGCAGATATGTCGCGACCTACCCCAAGAGCGACTTTTCCGCCGCCGCCAGCTCAGATCCGTCATCACCCCGCGGAAAGAGATGCCCGTAGACATCCAAGGTCATGCCGATTGTTGAATGACCCAACCGTTCCTGAACCAGCTTTGGCGTCAGCCCTAAGCCGCCATCCTCGCGCCGATTGATGCACCAGGAGGCGTAAAAATGCCGGAGCGAGTGCATCCCGGTATATTTTGCCCTGCCCTCCGGCGTTGTAACGCCGGCCGCGATCTGCGCCGGGATGAGCGCATATTTCACGAGATCCGCATGACCGTATATCCTGCCGTGGACCGACGGAAAGGCAATGTCCAAATCGGTTATCGGGCAGGCTAGTTTCCACTCCCGCAAGGCATTCGCCACGATCGGCGGCAAAGGGATGGTACGCTCTCCCGCTTCGGACTTCGGCCGCCCAATGACTTTGTAGCGATCCGCCCGCTGGCGCACATGCAGCTCGTCTTTCTTGAGGTCTATATCAGCCCACCGCAGTCCGCGAAGCTCCGAACCGCGAAGGCCGGTGAATATCGCGGTCAACATCAGTGGCCGCCAACGGCCTTGCAGTGCCGCCACAATGGCCCTGATCTCATCGCGCCCCGGTATATCGACGCCGACCTTCACCCTGCCTTTCTGGCGCCTGTCAGCGCGGCGGTCGACGCCTTTCATGCGGCGTGAGCCCAGCTCACGAACAACATTACGGGAAATAAATCCCCGCTCCTGAGCATCGGAAAACAAAGCCCCAAGGCCCGTTAATATCTTTCGCACCATTGCAGGCGATCGGCCATCTCGGCGAAGTTTGTCCTCGAAGTCCCGAACGCCAGGCGCCGAAATCTGTGAAAGTTTCATCCGGCCGAGGAACGGCCCGATATGTAGGTTAGTGATCTGTGCATAACCGTCGATCGTGCTGCGCTCCAATCCCCGCGCCCGGCATGTCTCCAACCAGTTCGAAGCTGCCTCGGCAACCGTGATGCTGGTCGAGTCCGGTGTATGCGTGCCCGCCTTGACTTCGACATGCGCATATGCCCGGAAGGCGTCGGCTTCCTTTTTCCGCGCAAAGGTTTTCAGCCTACGCTTACCCGCCTGGTCGACATAATCGACCACCCACGCTTCCTTGGCCTCGCCATTGGCGGTCTTCCAGCTGCGCTTGCGTATGGACATTGGAACCTCGATGCTATTGATGCGATGCTAACCCCTGAGCAGGTTCGTAAAAATTGATGAAGTCACACTTAGGAGATTACGATGGCTGAGACAGCTCCAGTTGTTCATATCGGCGAAAATTCACCCGAGCAAATTGCTTATAAGCTTCTCGAGACAATAGCTTCGAATGAAAAGAAAACCCTTCATTGGTCAGTCGGCTCCACCGCGACCGCAGAC
>Ga0182024_10010240_pt1 | contig 19160 bp, 17 predicted proteins | sample P32metaG_FD_120480 | JGI IMG/M metagenome (GOLD analysis project Ga0182024, IMG submission 120480) | Permafrost microbial communities from Stordalen Mire, Sweden - P3-2 metaG (Illumina Assembly) | ecosystem: Environmental > Terrestrial > Soil > Wetlands > Permafrost | place: Sweden: Stordalen... | reverse complement strand
TATCGCGCGACAGGCCGATCAGGATCACGCGCATCCAATATTGGAAAATGCCCTTGATCACCGAGAGCAACACGACGAGGGCGGCGAACTCAAAGACCAGCGAGAGGCGAAAGCCATTCATCAAGGAGTCGACGCCGCTGCGAATGGCGAGGGGCAGAGCGGCCTTCATGAGGTCGTTCACCAGCAGCGCGCCCAGTCCGAGAGCCATGCCGCGCCGGTACTTCCACAAGTACGGCCACGCGGATTTCAACATCGCTTTGGTCTTCATGTGGAAGCTACATCCCGAACCAGTTTGTCACGGTCTTCATCCATTCCAGCAAAAAAGTCTTACGCCCTTCTCTATTTTTCCACCAACCGTCCGATGTGAAATTTAGGTCGGGAGCGGCCACCATGTGGATTTCGAGATCGGGAGCCTTGGCGCGATAGATGCCGCCGGCGCGGCGGGTGTGATAGTCGCTGGTTACGATGTCGATGCGGCGCGCGTGCAGTTTATTCAGCGCGGCGAGAACGTCCGAGGCTTCAGCCCGGGTGGATCGTGAATCGTTGGGCAGCGGGATAAAGTAAGACTCGGGATAACCGTGCTGAACGGCGAATGGAATGGCGAGATCGGTCTCATGCAATCCATACGCGCCCGACGGACCACTGACTAATGCTTTGGGAGCAAATCCACGCCGGACCAAATCGCCGGCTGTGAGAATGCGATGGCCTGAGTAATCGCCGGCCAGCACGACGATCAGGTCGGCGGGCGCGGGCGCTTCAGCGCGCACCAGATATCGGCCGAGGGCGGCTAACCAAAATTGGGAGGTAACTACAACCAGGAGAGCGAGGAGAACGGTGTAGACCAACCATCGGAAAGGGTGGCGGGCGCGGGGTGCGCTACTTGTCCTCAGAAGAGGTCTTCTGATCCAGATGGCCCACCGATTTCAGCCTCTGGAACATGCGCTCCACTTCGGCCTCATCGTCGGGGAGCAGGAGCGGATAACGCGGCGGCGGCAATTGTTTTTTCGCAACCGCGGCCACGGTGGCTTCGCCCCAGAACTGACGGTATGGCACGCCATCGATCAAAGCTTCCCGGGCATGCCGGCGCAAGCTGCGGAGCAAGCCGCTGGAAGAGTTCGGATCGCCCGGGTAAATCACCAGGATGCGGCTCTTGTCGGCTAGGGTGAGGCGCACCATGAGAGGAAGGTTCGCGCTGCGATCGAGCCGCCGGATATGGCGCCAAGGAATGGCATGGTGCCCGATCTTCACGTGGCTTTCGTAAATCTCGACTGAGGGACGCGATGCGAGGTAAAGCACGACGGCAGAGCTCAAGAGGAACAGGCCGGTGGCGATCCAGTACAACGGCCACAGCAATGCGAACCAGAAGGAAAAGCCAGCGAGCGCCAGGGCCGTCAAACCAGCCCAAAAATAGTGGCCGGGCACTCGATAACGCGTGATTGGCGCTGGCACTCTTTCAGACTACTCCGCGGCGGAGCGCACGTCAATGAGCGGTTTGCCTCAACAATACTATGCCTCGCCACACGTAATGCACGCCGCTGACAAATGTTCCAAGTACCATTAAACAAAGGGCCAGAGTGACCGGCGCTGGGATTCCGGCGCGCGCACCCATGACTACGAGCGCGGCCGCAATCTGAAAGAACGTGCTGATCTTACCCCACACCGACGGCGGAAATTTTCTGAGGCTGGTGAACAACAAGCCGTACCCGGCCATGGCGAGAATCAACACATCGCGGCCGAACACGACGGCCACCATCCACCAGGGAATCGCGCCCGCGATGCCGAGTGAAACGTAAATCACGCTCAGTAAAATTTTGTCGGCGATGGGATCGAAGTACGCGCCGGCCGGCGTGGATGCTTGCAATCGCCGCGCGAGAAATCCATCGAACGCGTCGGTGATACCCGCGAGAAAGAAGAGGACAATCGCACGCCCGTAACGTTGGTGCAGAATGTCGGCGGCGACAAAAGGAGCGAGAACCAGGCGCGCCAGGGTGAACAGGTTCGGGAGATTGAGGATCAAGATTGGGACCGCTCGCTTTGGTCGCGGCTCGGTAACGGTAACTAGGATACTAGGGCGTGGGCGACGCGGGTGGCCAGTTGGTCGAAGCTCAGAATCTCATAGAGCGATGGATCGGACATGATGCGCGCCACTAGCGCCGTGTGCATGGCGTGTCCGGCGCGCTCGGCGATCACGTGACCGAGCAGCGGCTTGCCGATGAGAGCCAGGTCGCCGATCAGGTCCAGCGCCTTGTGCCGGCAGCACTCGTCGGGGAAGCGCAAGCCTTCGGGATTCTGCATGCCTTGGCGATCGAAACACATGGCGTTTTCGAGAGAGGCGCCGCGAATCAGTCCCATGTCGCGCATCTGGTCCAACTCGTAGGAAAAACCAAATGTTCGCGCCGGCGCGATCTCCTGCGCGTAACGCTCGGGCGTCACTTCCATGTCGAGAGATTGCTTGCCGATGAGAGGATGATCGTAGAAAACATCGCAGGTGAGAAGGAACCGGTCCGAGGGCAGAATCGTGATGCGCTTCGATCCGGCCTCCACGGTCACTGGGCGGCGAATCCGGAGGAAACGCTTGCGCCGGCGGTAGGATTTCAATCCCGCGGCCTTCAACAACTCCACGTAAGGCGACCCGCTGCCGTCCAGGATGGGCACTTCCAGGTTGTCGATTTCGACGTACGCATTGTCCACGCCCATGCTGTAAAACACGCTGAGCAGATGCTCGGTGGTGGAAATCAGCACGCCCTGACGCATCAAGCTGGTGGCATAGCTCACGCGGGCTACATAGCGCCAACTGGCGGGAACGTGGAAATTGTCCAGATCGGTACGGAGAAAGACGATTCCGGTGGAAGGAGGCGCGGGAAGGATTCGAATGGAGACGGGGACTCCGCTGTGAAGACCGACCCCCTTCGCTTCTACCGGCCGTTGGACCGTGGTTTCAAAACGCAATGCGGATTCCTGTGGGTACTTCGGTTCGCTCGATTGGCACGCTGCTAATCCAACTGGATGTTTCATTTTACAAGGGACTAACACTCCCGGCTAGCTGTTTGATTCAAAAAGCTTTGTAAAGTTTGGTGTGTTGCGAAAAAGACACACTTTGTAACCCGATTTGTGTCGGAATCAGGTCAAGATGAGGGGGATTTGAGCGTGCCGTTACCCGGCGGTCTCCGCGATGTATACTGTGCAGCAGGTCAAACCATTGTAGGAGGGCTTCTATGAAGTTACGGACCATGGCCTCCATGGTTTTTATGTCTGCTATTCTCCGCGCGGGCGGCTCCGGACAAACCGATCCCAGACTGCTCGACCTCAATGTCGTGGCCGTTGACAACCACGGGCAAGCCGTTACCGATTTGACCGCGGACGATTTTCAAATTGTCGATGCCGGCAAGCCGCAAAAAATCTCTTACTTCCGCCGAAACGTTGAAAGCAGCGGGCAGAGCCAGGCGCCGGCCCCGGGGCCCAACCAGTTCTCGAACCGCGCCAATGGCATGACTCCCAACGCCATAGTGATCCTATTCGACATACTGAACATGGGATATGCGGCTCGCAACATGGCCGCAAATGAGATTGTGCGCGATCTCGGGGGACTTGGGTCGGCCGACTCCTTGTACCTGTACCTGTTGTCGGTGGATGCCAAGTTCTTCCCGGTCCGCCCCATTTCGCCCGGTGAGGGGCCCGCTCCCCAGCCGCCCGGAGCTCCGTGGACCCAGCGGATCAAGCCGCTCATGGACGGAGCCATGCGAGCTGTTATGGGGTTTCGTTCCCCGGACATCGATGTGTTTGTCCGGACGCAATTGACTTTCTCCGCTCTGGTTGCTTTGGGGGGAGAATTGTCGGCGGTTCCAGGCCGGAAAATTATCGTCTGGGTCACCGATGGCGTCCCGGTCGCCTTGGGCGAAATGCGTTCCGACAGCGGGTTTCCGATTGATTTCACCCCGCAGATCCGGCAGTTGAGTGAAGTGTTTGAGCGATCCAATATCGCGCTTTATCCGGTGCGCCAAATCATGTTGGGCAGGGGAGACGACATCGGAGATAACTCGGGAGGCGCGGGCGCCACCGGCGGAGCCGACACCGGATTACAGTCCATTGCCACGCTGAACCTGTTCGCCGACCTGACGGGAGGGCGCCGCGGCAACGATAAGGACATCTCGGGCGCGGTAAAGCAAGCTCTGAGCGATCTGCATTTCTCCTATCAGATCGGCTATTATCCGCCTGCCGGCAACTGGAACGACAAATTTCACAAACTGCGCGTCACTTCCAAGCGCAAGGGATTGCGGATCCAATCGAAAACCGGCTATTACGCCTGGAAGACGGAGGCCGGCAGCCGCACCCAGCAGGCCTTCACCGCGACCGCTTCCGCCCCCTTCGACGCGGAGGAAATCGGCCTGCGCACCACGGTTTTGGCCGATGCCGAGAGTACCGGCTCAAGACTCGTCAAGGTGCGGATCGACGCCCGAGACATCGCTTTGTCCCAGGAAGGAGACCGCTACACGGGACAACTGCAGATCATGTCTGTCGGCTACCAGCCCAACGGCCTGATCGCATCCAGCCCCGTGGCGCCCCTCGATATTGAGTTCAGCGCCGCGGAGCGGGACCAAGCGCTCCAGGACGGGATCGATATCACCGAGAAGCTGAACGCCAGCCAGGGCGAGAGCAGGTTCCGCGTGATGGTGTTCGATCGCGGCTCGAATGCGGTTGGTTCCGTTACGATCCCGGCCACGGCTTTGGGTCAGGATCGGCGCTGAGGCGACTTCGGAAATTGGCGTTATCCTATCTCTGGATGCCTACCGCAGCCGACGCCAAGGATGCCAAGAAAGGCGCTAAGCACCGTCCGCGGCTCTTCCTGATCGACAGCTACGGGTTCATCTTCCGGGCTTACCATGCGCGGGCGCGGAGCGGCGCTCCGCCTATGCGCACCACCACCGGGCTCTCAACGGAAGCAGTTTTTATCTTCCACAACATGGTGCGGAAACTGCGGGCGACGTATCAGCCCGAGTACATCGCCGCCATCTTCGAATCCGGGAAGACGTTTCGCGAAGAGGCTTACGCGGGCTACAAAGCCAATCGCACCGAAATGCCGCCCGACCTCGGCGAGCAGATCCCCTATATTCGGCGGACGCTGGAAGCGATGCGAATCCCGGTGCTGGAATATGCGGGGTTCGAAGCTGACGACGTAATCGGCGCTATGGCGCGGCGCGCTAGCCAAGAGTTCGATGTTGTGATCGTGTCGAGCGACAAGGACATGCTGCAGCTCGTCGATGAACGGGTGCACATGTACAACCCGGTGAAGGAAGACGTCTGGTATGACGCTGCCGCCACCGAAGAGTTCATGGGCGTCAAGCCCAATCAGGTGGCCGACCTGCTGGCGCTCAAGGGCGATTCGATCGACAATATTCCCGGCGCGCCCGGCATCGGCGACAAAGGCGCGCGCGATTTGATCCAGCGCTTCGGGTCGGTGGAGGGCGCGCTGGAGCACGCCGCCGAAGTGGAACGCAAGATGTATCGGGAAAGCTTGCAGAACAATCGCGAACAGATTCTGCTGAGCAAACATCTGGCGACCATCGACACCAGCGTGCCGGTGGAATTTGAGATGGCGAACCTGGCGGCGCAGGAACCCGACATCGCAGAGCTGAAGAAGGTTTATAAGGAGCTGGAGTTCTACAGCCTGCTGAAAGACGCAGGGCCAACGGAAGACACGCACACGCGCGATTACGCCAGCATACTGACGCGTGAGGAAGCGATCGAGTATGGCTCGAGCCTGGCGAAGCTGGAGGCAGCGAAGCCGATTGCGTTCGCAGTCGAATCCACGATGGATGGCGGTCTTCCGTTGACGATGCTCGGAGTGTCCTATCAACCCGGAGTGGCGCGCGCGCTGTCGATCGATTTTATCGACGCGGTGAAACCAATTCTGGAAGACACGGGGCGCACCAAGATCGCGCACGACGTGAAGGCAGTGACGCTCGAACTCGCGAAACGGGGCGTGGAGGCGAGGGGCTTTCGGCACGACGTGATGCTATATGCGTTCCTGCTGTGCGCCGACCCGTCCGCTTGCTCGCCCCCGGTGCTGGCGGAACGCTATCTGGATCGCAAGCTGGGCGCGGCGGCGGAGCAGCATGCGGATCTGGCGATGACGCTGGCCGAACGCCTGGCGCCGGAGATCGATGAGCAGGGATTCCGTGAAATTTATGAAACGATCGATCTGCCGCTTACCGGTGTGCTGGCGCGCATGGAGCAGCTCGGCATCCGTATCGATCCGGCGCAGCTCCGAGTTTTGTCGGGGCAACTCGACACCGACATCCAACGCTTGTCGGCCGAGATCTACGAGCTGGCGGGGAAGCCGTTCAACATCAATTCGCCGGTGCAGCTCGGCAAGATTTTGTTTGAAGAACTGAACCTGCCCGCGCCGGTGAAGTACGGTAAAGGCAAAACGATTTCCACCGCCGCCGACGTGTTGGAGGGGCTGGCGGCCGAGCATGAGATCGCGCGCAAGGTGCTCGAATATCGCCAGCTCTCGAAACTTAAGGGCACCTACATTGACGCGCTGCCCGAGTTGATCGATCCGCGGACCGGCCGCCTTCACACCACCTTCAATCAGACTGGCGCGGCGACGGGCCGGCTGTCGTCATCAAATCCGAATCTGCAAAACATCCCGATCCGGACGGCGCTCGGCCGCGAGATTCGCGCCGCATTCGTGCCGCGCGAGGGCTGGAAGCTGGTGGTGGCGGATTATTCGCAGATCGAGCTGCGGCTGCTGGCGCACATGTCGCACGATCCGGTTTTGGTGGACGCGTTCCGGCGGGGCGAGGATATTCACACGCGCACAGCCGCCGAAGTTTTCCGCGTTCCGCCGCTGATGGTGACCTCCGACATGCGCCGCAACGCCAAGGCGGTGAATTTCGGAATCGTCTATGGGCAGACGCCGTTCGGGTTGGCCACTTCGCTCGGCATCGATCGCAAGGAAGCGGAGGAGTACATCCGGACGTATTTCGAACTGCACGCGGGGGTAAAGAAATTCATTCAGAAGACCATCGCGGAAGTGCGCGAGAGTGGATTTGCACCGACCTTGTTCGGCCGCAAGCGCCCCATCCCGGACATGCACAGCCGCAATCCGAACGCACGGTCTTTTGCGGAGCGCACGGCGGTGAATACGCCGTTGCAAGGGACGGCGGCGGACCTGATTAAGCTGGCGATGATCCGGATCGACGAGATTCTGCGGCGCGAGAAGCTGGAAACCAAGATGTTGCTGCAGGTGCATGACGAGCTGCTGTTCGAATCGCCTCCGGGGGAAGCCGAGAACGTTTCGAAGATGGTGAAGCGCGAGATGGAAAACGTTCACAAACTGGATGTGCCGTTGATTGTGGATGTAGGGATCGGCGAAAATTGGCGAGACGCGAAATGAAATTGCGCTTATTCCCCGTATTCCTTGTCTTCCTGGGATTCCTGCCCGCGTGCTCCCACGCGCCCCAAGCTCCGCCAACTTTCCGCGTGCAGTTCGACACCTCCAAAGGGCCGTTCGTGGTCGAAGTGCACCGGGACTGGTCGCCCAAGGGCGCGGATCGTTTCTACGATCTGATCCAACGGCGCTTCTACGACGAGAACCGTTTCTTTCGCGTGGTCCCAAACTTCGTGATCCAGTGGGGGATTCACGGCGATCCCCAGTTTCAACTGAAGTGGCAGGACAAGAACCTCGCCGACGATCCGGTGAAAGAAACGAACCGCCGCGGGACAATTGCCTATGCCACGAGCGGACCGAACACGCGCACGACGCAGCTTTTTATCAATCTCAAAGACAACCCTCAGCTCGAGAAGCGCGGCTTCTCACCTTTCGGCGAAGTGGTCGGCGGGATGAACGTGGTGAACGACATCTATCCCGGGTACGGCCAGACGCCGGATCAAGATCAGATTCAACTCCACGGCAACGAATATTTGCAGAAGCGATTTCAGCAGCTTGATTACGTTAAGGCCGCGCGAGTCGAACAGTAGCGTTGGAAAATGCCTTCGGGACCGGCTCCCTCACGGTCGCGGCTCACTCTGGCGCGCGGGGAGGAACTCGTCGCCTGCGTTCCAGGTTGGAAGCTGAGGCGCATTGGCCACCGTTATTCCGATCAGGAAGCCGAAGCGCGCGGCCTCCTCCATCCCCGAGAAATCCCAATCGTCGTGATATTCGTCGGACGGTTGATGATAATGCTTGTCGTTGTACTCTTCGAAAATCTTGTCGCCGTAGCCGGCGGGCTTGCCGTAATACTCGGTGCCCAAATCGATTGAAAACGCCGGCACACCGGCGTGCGCGAGCGAGAAATGATCGGAGCGGTAGAAGTGTCCCTGCTCCGGTTGAGCGTCGGGTTTGATCGCAAGTTCCATCCGGTGCGCCGCCTCTTCCACCACCGGCCACACCGTGGTTCGCTCCGCTCCGGTGACGGAAACATCCTTGGTCCGTCCAAAAGGATAGAAGGCGTCGAAGTTCAGATCGAGTGCCGTCTTCGCGAGCGGGATCACCGGATGCGCGGCGTAATATTCGGTCCCGCGCAATCCTGCTTCTTCGGCTGTGACGGCCATGAAGATCGCCGAGCGTTTGGGTTTGTGCTCTAGCGCGGCCCAGGCGCGCGCCATTTCGATGATCATTGCGCAGCCCGTGGCATTGTCTACCGCGCCGTTGTAAATGGAATCGCCATTCACCGCCGGGCCAATCCCTAAATGATCCCAATGCGCGGTGAAGATAACCGCTTCAGATTTGAACTGCGGATCGCTGCCCTCCACCTTCGCGATCACGTTGTTGGATTGAATCTGCCGGATCTCGGTGGGAATGTTCCCGCGAATGTGGATGCCGAGCGGGATGGGCTTGAAATCGCGCGAGTTGGCGGCAGTGAGCAACTGGTCGACGGTTTTTCCAGAGAGCGCGAGCATTTTCGTCGCTGCGTCTTGCGTCAGCCATCCTGCAAACGCCAATGCGGGTTGGCCAGCGGGCAGCTTCAATTGCGGATCTTCCTTACCCCAGGAACTTTTCACCACCTCGTAGCCGTAGCCCGCGGTGGGCGTGGTGTGGATGATCAGCACCGCCTTCGCACCCATGCGCGCGGCTTCCTCGTATTTATAAGTCCAGCGGCCGTAGTAGGTGAGCGCGCGGCCGCCGAAGAACTTCGGATCGGTGGAGGGCGGCTCATTCGTGAATAGCACCAGGACTTTGCCCTTCACGTCGACGCCCTTGAAATCGTCCCAATGAAACTCGGGGGCGACGATGCCGTGGCCGACGAAAACCGCTTCGGCGTCGAACTGGTCTTCGGGCTGCTGCAACTCGCTGACGCCGACGAAATCGTCCAGCCATTTGAACGAGACGGTCTGGCTTGGACCTGCGGCGCTAAGAGTCGCGCTCGACGACGTGGTTGCGCCCACCATCGGCACGCGCTGGAAATAGGAACCGTTTTCGCCGGCCGGCTGGGCGCCAACCAGAGCGAATTGCGCCGCGATGTACTCAGTTGCCAGCTCGCCGCCGCGCGTTCCCACGCCCCGTCCTTCCAGCAAATCGCTCGCCAGGAACTTCACGTGGGCGCGCATGCGTTCGCCCGAAATGTCGGTCTGAGCACACGCGATGGCGGTGGCCAGCAGTACTAATCCGAATCTCTTCATGACCCAGTGTTGATTTTTTCCTCCAATGGTGTCAAAACCAATGTGTATGCCCATCGCGACTATCAACCCCGCCAACGGCGAAACCGTCCGCACTTTCGAGCCGCTTTCGAGCGCCGAGGTGGACGCCAAGATCCAAACTGCGTACGACGCGTTCCGTTCGCATCGCCGCACCTCGTTCGCCGATCGCGCCGCCAAGATGCGCCGCGCGGCGGACATTATCGAATCGGAGAAAGACCGCTGGGCTCGCATCATGACCACGGAGATGGGCAAAACATTGAAATCGGCGGGCGATGAGGCGTTGAAGTGCGCCCTGGCGTGCCGCTATTACGCCGACAACGCGGAGAAGTTCCTGGCCAATGAAGAAGTGGCTACGAACGCGGGGAAAAGCTTCATCGCGTATCAGCCGCTGGGCGTGGTGCTGGCGGTGATGCCGTGGAATTTTCCGTTCTGGCAGGTGTTTCGATTTGCCGCGCCCGCGCTGATGGCGGGAAATACGGGATTGCTGAAACACGCGTCGAACGTGCCGCAGTCGGCGCTCGCGATCGAAGAGATCCTGTGCCGCGCCGGTTTTTCAAACGGCGAATTTCTGACGCTGCTGATCGGATCGTCGCAAGTAGCGCGGGTGCTGGATGACAAGCGCGTGGTGGCGGCCACGCTTACCGGAAGCGAGCCGGCCGGCCGTGAAGTGGCCAGCCAGTGCGGGAAGCAGATCAAAAAGACGGTGCTGGAACTGGGCGGGAGCGATCCGTTTATCGTGATGCCCAGCGCCAATCTCGACGAAGCCGTTCAGACGGCCGTGCGGGCGCGCTGCATTAACAACGGGCAGAGCTGCATCGCGGCGAAGCGGTTCATCGTGCATGAATCGATTTACGCGGAATTCGAGCGGCGGTTTACGGAAGGGATGAAATCGTTGAAGGTCGGAGATCCGATGGATTTGGGTAACGAAGTTGGACCTCTGGCGACGGCTCAAATCGTGGGCGAACTGGAGGATCAGACGCAACGCGCCGTGGCCGGGGGTGCGCGGTTGTTGGCAGGGGGCAAGCGGGTGAAGGGTCCGGGGAACTTTTATGAACCCACCGTGCTGGCGGATGTTCCGAAGAGCTGTCCGGTTTACTACGAGGAAATTTTTGGCCCGGTGGCGATGCTGTTCCGTGCGAGCGGTATTGACGAAGCAATCGAGATTGCCAACGATTCGGATTTCGGCCTGGCGTCGAGTGTGTGGACCAACGACGAGGCGGAGCGGGCGCGTTTCATTAGGGACATCGAAGCGGGCGCGGTGTTTATCAATGGTATGGTGGCGTCGGATCCTCGGCTGCCGTTCGGCGGCGTCAAGAATTCGGGGTACGGGCGCGAGTTGAGCGCATTTGGAATTCGGGAATTTTGCAACATCAAGACGGTTTGGATTAAGTAGCCTTGCGTCGGCACGAGTGCCGACGCGGCACGCATGAGTGCGTGCGCCACTTGGTTTGCATCCAAAGTGGGGCGGACCTCAGGTCTGCAGCCGACGCCCTCGTCGGCTTGCTTGGTTCGCATGAAGTTGAATCCATTGGCGACCGGCGGGTCCAGGGGGACCCGCGCAGACCAGGGGGTCCGCCCCACAAGTTCTGCCCGATTCTCAGCTTTGGGAAGACTAAGTGGCATTGCGCATGAGTGCGTGGGCTGCAAGCTACTTCGGGGCCATGCGGATAGCGCCGTCCAGCCGGATTACTTCGCCGTTCAGCATCGGATTGCCGATGATATCGCGCGCCAGTTGCGCGTATTCGGATGGGCGCCCCAACCGCTTGGGGAAGGGAACCATGGCGCCGAGCGACGCGCGCACGTCGTCGGGCATTCCGGCGAGCATGGGGGTATCGAAGATCCCCGGAGCGATGGCCATCACGCGAATTCCGACGCCCGAAAGATCACGCGCGAGCGGCAGCGTCATGGCCGCGATGCCACCCTTGGATGCTGAATAAGCGGCTTGCCCGATTTGCCCATCGAAGGCCGCGACGGACGCCGTATTGACGATCACGCCGCGCTCGCCTTCATCATTCGGTGCATTGGTCGCCATCAGCCAAGCCGCGAGCCGCGCGACATTAAATGTGCCGATCAAGTTTACATGGATGGTTTTCGAGAACCGCGCGAGATCCGCTGGACCGGTTTTGCCGATCACTCGCTGCGCGTCGGCGATGCCCGCGCATTGCACGGAGATGTGAAGCGCGCCGAAGGTTTCGACAGCGGCCTCGACCGCGGCCTGGGCTTCGGCCGGATCGCTCACGTCGGCGCGAACGAAGCGCGCGTGATGGCCCAGATCCTTGGCGAGCGCCTGGCCGGCCTGTTCGTTCAAATCGACGATGACGACGTGGCCGCCTTCCTCGACGATCATCTTCGCCGTGGCGGCGCCCAAGCCCGACGCTCCCCCCGTCACGACGGCGACTTTCCCGGAAATTTCCATCCGCTACCTCCGCTGCTCGAAGAAGTTCTTCACCAGCTCCACGCACTCGGCCGCGAGCACGCCTTCCACAATTTCCAGGCGATGATTCAAGAGCTCGGAATCGGCCAAATGGAATTTGCTGCGCACGCCGCCGAAGCGCAAATCGCGCGCGCCAAACACCAGCCGCCGAACTCGCGCCGCCACCAGCGCTCCGGCGCACATCACGCAAGGCTCCAGCGTAGCGTATAGCGTGGCGCCTTCCAAACGATAGTTGCGCAGAGTGGCGCCGGCCTCGCGCAGGGCGAGGATTTCCGCGTGGGCGGTGGGATCGGAGATTCGGATCGGTGAATTGAAGCCGCGCCCGACGATCTCGCCGTTCAGAACCACGACAGCTCCCACGGGGACTTCGCCGTTTGCCTCGGCCTCGCGGGCCAGGGTCAGAGCTTTGAGCATAAAACCTTCGTCCGTAGTCATGCGCCGGCATGGACGGCCAACAAGCGCTCGAATATGACGGGCTTCGCCGCAAACGCGCGGAGCACAACCGGCCGCAGGCGGGGATACCGATCGAGCGTCAGCATTAGTTGGGCCATAAATCCGGGACGCCGCGCCAGGCGGCGATGGGCCGCTTGATAGGGCTCCAGATTGTCCGCGACCAGGGCATCGGCCAGCAGGATGGCTTGCCGAAATGCCAAGCTCATGCCTTCACCGGTAATGGCGTCCACGGAACCGGAAGCGTCGCCAATGAGTACGGTGCGTCCGCGATAGATACGTTTCAACCGGCGCGTGAAAGTGACGGCGCCGCGCTCTTCGCCGATGGCGGCAGCTCCTTCGAGCCTGCGCGCCAGATCGGGAAAGTGAGGTATGGAGGCATCGATGCGCATGTGCGGATCGCGCGTGATCAGAGCGATGCAAGCCTCGCCGCCGCCCACCGGAGTTACGTACATCTGGCAGCCAGGGCCCCAATAGATCTCCATGAAGTCGGTCCAGGGGCGTACGCGATAATGCCGCCGGAAGCCATAACGGAACGATTCGCTGCGAGTGGCGTCGAGCGCCGCCCATCGCCTGACACGCGAGTTTTCGCCGTCCGCGCCGATGATCCAGCGGGCGCGGATGTCGTCAACCCCTGTCACGTGAGTACGCCACAGCAGCTTCACGCCCAGTTCTTGAGCGCGGTCGATCAAAAGCTGGTGCAGCCGAATGCGCCGTACGGCGATGCCGCGCTCTCCTGGAAAGTCCGCGGCAACGGCGCCGCCGGCGCCGATGAAGCGGATCCCACGAAAAGCGAACGATTGCTCAGGGTCGAAACCGATACCTAAGCTGCGCAACGCGTCGAGTGAATCCGGCATCAGGCCTTCGCCGCACGCTTTGTCGATAGGAGGTTGCGCGGCGTCGGCGACCACCACGTCGAAACCCTTCAAGCGTGCCGCGATGGCGGCGGCCAATCCGGCGGGTCCACCGCCGATCACGAAGATGTCCGTTCGATCTACCACGGCGTGCGCCTGATTTACCACCTAAGTAACACCAACTCGGAGCAGAAGCCCGGGCCCATCGCGGCCAGGATACTGTACGTGCCCGGAGCCGGCCTCCGCTTCATCATGACTTCCTCGAGCACGAACAGCACCGACGCCGACGAAAGGTTGCCGGTTCGGCGCAGGCAATCCCAGGACGCTGAGAGAGCGCCTTCGGGCAACTCCAGCGCCGCCGCGGTGGCCTCCAATACGCGCGGGCCGCCGGTGTGCAGCACCCAGGTTCCGATGTCCGGCCGCGACAAGCCCTGCTCTTCGAGGAACGCGTCGACGTCGGAGGCCAGATGCTGCTGCACCACTTCCGGCACCTCGCGCGACAGAACAATGCGGAAGCCCTTCTCGGAAATATCCCAGCCCATGACGTGCTCGGAATTCGGATAGAAGATCGATTTCGTCGCCAGGATCTCGGGGCCATCGGCTTTGCGGTCCGCGCCCGACACCAGCACGGCGGCCGCGCCGTCGCCGAAGAGGCCCGAGGAAATAATGTTCGCGATGGAGATGTCTTCCTGCTGCAGCGTGAGCGAGCAAAGCTCCACCGACAGCACCGCGGCCACTTGTTTGGGATAGGCGAGCACGTAATCGGCGGCGCGCGAAATGCCCGCGGCGCCGGCAACGCATCCCAGGCCGAAGATGGGCACGCGCTTGATGTTCACCGGCAGGTTCATGCGGTTCACCAGCCGCGCATCGATGGATGGGCTGCTGATGCCGGTGATCGAAACAAAGAACAGCGCGCCTAGATCCTCAGTCGAAAATCCCGATCGCGACAACGCGCAGCACAGCGCTTTCTGGCCGAGATCCTGAGCGACTTCAATCCAGTGATTGTTCGCCGCGCCCCAGCGCGTTAGCCCGTAGTATTCTTCGATCGGAAGCGCCAGGTGCCGCGTTTCCACGCCGACGCGAGCCTGCAGACGTTCCAGGAACACCGGGTTATCCACCTTCGGGCCCCAATGTTTTTGCAGCGCCTGCAGCAGAACGCGCTGATCGTATTTGTGTTGAGGAAGCGCGCTGGCAACTCCGGCGATGATCATAAGTGGGTGTCGGGCTCCTTGGGGTATTTTACAAGAAGAAAGAATTCAGAATTCAGAATTCAGGAGACGGGAGACAGGAGACGGGAGGCAGAATTCGTTTAATGGAGTTGAGCCAGCTCCTGGGCGTATAGCCGGTTGCGAGGGAATTCCAGCGCCAGTGCCGCAAGCAGATCGCGCGCGCGGGGAAGGTCGTTGCTGCGCAGCGCTGCCACGGCGAGCAGCAGCCGGGCGTACGGAGAAAGGTAAAGCCCTCTTTCGGCCGTCAAACGCAAATCCTCGACGCCTTTGTCGCGATCGGTTTGGGCGCCACCCGCCTGCAATATCCAGCGCACCGGCGCGGGCTTCAAGCTGAATAGATAGTTTTCGACGCCCAGGGCGAGATAGGCGTCGTAGTAATTCGGTTCGATCATGAGCAGTTTTTCCGCCGTCGCGCGGCTATCTTTAATCACCTTCAAGGCGTCGAAGTAGCGCCGTTCGATCAACCCCTCATAGTCGGCGCGCAACCCTAGCGTCAGGATTTTTGCGAAGAGCGCTGCGGGGTCGTCGGGCGCGCCGGCCAGGATCTCATCTGAGAGCTTTCCAGATTTTTCCAGCTCCCGATCGAAGGCCTGGCGAACTTCGGGGTCGGGCGTGACTTTTGGCGAGCGGTGGAAAATACTGGTGTCGACAAAAAACTCGGAGTGGAGGATATTCAGGCGATCGAATTCAGCAAAGAGATACGCCGCAGCGTTGGAAACCGGGCCGAGCGGGTCGGCGGGGTATTCGCGTTCCCACTGCACGAAAGTTTTATGCGCTTCGTCGAAGTCGAGATTGTACATCTGCCGGTAGCCGCGATTGATGACCGGATTGACGGCCGGATTGGCGATGCTGGGAGCCGCCAGGGTTGCGGAAACGCCGAGCATTGCGAGAATCGCAACGCGATGGGTCATCTCACCATCACGCGTTTGGCGAGGCCCAATGCCTCACTCCAAAAAGTAGCCGAGGAGTGCATCGTCTCGACCACGTCCCCGACCGCGCGCACGAACTCGTCGGCTTCCCTTTCCTTCACTACCAGCGGAGGCGATATCTTCAGAACCATAAAATTGTTACCGCACATTTGCGTCAGGAAGCCGTGCCGAAAGAGCCGCATCACTACTACCTGGCCGAACATGCCCGTATGGATTTTTCCGAAAGCCTCGAATGAAACCCGCAACCCAAGTTTTCGCGGGGATTGGAATTCTATCCCATTTAACAGCCCCATGCCCCGGACTTCCTTTACCATTTCATACCCCGAGAGCGCCTCGCGCAAGCGGGTACGCAGATAGTCGCCAGCGGCCAGGGTACGGTCTGCCAGGTGTTCTCGCTCCAGAGCTTCCAATGTCGCCAGGCCGGCGCGCATGGCCAGTGCATTTTCACTATAAGTGGAGGTGTGGACAATGGCGCGCCCGATGGACCCATATACGGATTCGTAAATCTGGTCCGACATCAGCAGCGCGGCACTGGGAATCAGGCCGCCGCTGAGCGCCTTCGCCAGCACAATCATGTCGGGCTCCAGGTTGTAATGATGCGACGCCAGGAACCGGCCGGTGCGGTACAGGCCGGTCTGCACTTCATCGACGACAAACAGAGTCCCGTGACGGCGGCACAGAGCCTGGGTGCTTTCGAGATACGTGGGCGGTGGAATCCGCACGCCACCCTCGCCCTGCAGCGGTTCAACGACGAAAGCCGCGAATTGCTTGGTAGCCAGCTTGCGTTCCAGCTCGGCGAGATTCCCGAATGGGACGGCCTCGGCGCCGGGCAGCATGGGACCGAAATGCTCGCGCCAAAAGGGATCGCCCATGAGCGACAGAGCGCCGCAAGTCAAGCCGTGGAACGCGCCTTCGGCATACAGCAGACCGGTGCGGCGGGTGTGTGCGCGAGCGAACTTGATGGCGGCTTCCACCCCTTCGCTGCCGGAGCTGCAGAAAAATGCCTTTTTCACGCGTCCGCCGGCGCGCCAGCAGAGTTTGTCGGCCAATTCGCCCGCGAGTTGGGGAACGTGGCTCTGCAGCATCGCGGGACCATGCCGGTCCAACTCGTCTTTGATCGCGTCCATCACGGCGGGGTGGTTGTGCCCGAGGTTGTGGACGCAATAGCCGGAAAGAAAATCGAGAATTCGACGGCCGTCGTCGGTAAATAGCTCGGTTCCTTCGCAACGTGTATAACGCGCGTTCATTTGCAGAACGTCGAGCAGGCGGACCCATTGCGGGTTGACGCGCTCCTGGTACAACGTGTCTCTGGTGGCGGAACTGGCGATTTTGCCGGTGGCGGCTAACACTACAGTTTAGGGACGGCCCTTAAGGAGGGGTGGTTTCGGAAAGCTCGTCATCCGGCTTCACCCCTTGGCCCACGTCAACCAGCGGTCGGAACCTCCTGCCCGAGTTCGCTACCCACCTGAACGTCCGGAATTTCAATGCCGGTGCGCGTGCCTTCGCCGGGCTTGCTGTCGATCCACATGCGATAATCCGGCCCATAGAGCACTTTCATTCGCTCGTTCACGTTACTCACTCCGATGCCCTGCTCGAAAAGCGTCGCCAACCTGGTTTCGGGGATCCCGACCCCGTCGTCCTCCACCACCAAGTGCAGACGGCCATCGGCCAGGTAGCTGCGCACGCGGATCATCCCGCCATCCACCTTGGTGGCCAGGCCATGCCGGATGCTGTTCTCGATCAGCGGCTGCAGGAGCATGCTGGGGACCAGGCGATCCAGCGTCTCGGGATCGATTTCCTTGATGAACCGCAGCTTCTCGCCGAAGCGCACCATCTCGATGGTCATGTAATTATCGATAAACGCCAGTTCCTCGCGCAGAGGCGTGAGATTATCGGTTTTACGCAGAAGGCGGCGCAGGATGCTCGAGAGCCGGTAAACGACGCTGCGTGCCTGCTCGGGATTGGTGCGGATGAGCGAGGAAACCGAGTTGAGCGTGTTGAACAGGAAGTGCGGATTGATCTGGCTGGTGAGCGCGGCCAGGCGCGCTTCGTTCAAGCGCAGTTGCTGGGCTTCCAGCTTCTTTTCGTTGCGCGCGTTGTTCCAGATTTTAAGCGGAATCATCACGGCGAACACCGAACTGGCGTACGCCGCCAGCACCGTCACCCAGTGCGTTTCCCTCCAGATGGGCGCCACAAACACGCCGTCTTTCAGCGGGAGCAGCGCGATCTCGACGCGCGAAAGACCGCTGAAGATGATGCTGAACAGGCAGCCCAGTTGAAACAAAAGCCGAAGCTGATAGGGCCGCTGCAGTAAGCGGCGCGGATTCAGACTCAGGATGGGCGAGAACCTCCAGACATCTTCTTTCTCAGGCGCAAGATCGCGCAGCAACCCGCCCAGCACGCCGATGCCGGCGAACAACAGCATGGTCATCAGCTGGCCGTGGGCGACGGCAGGAATCGAAATTAAGATGCCCGAAAGCAGGCCCGTGACATAGCCGCCGACCATTCCGGCGAGCAGGCTTCCTTCCAGGCCCAGGTCCACGGCGTCGTACTTGGCCGGATTCAGCACGCGGAAAAGGACGCTGCCTCCGTAGCAGGCCCAGAACATCAGGGCCAGTTTTACGCGTTGCACCAAAGTGCGGTCTTCGCGCATCAACATCCTTTGGAACGCGCCGAAGCGCGAGAGGATGCTCGCCAGGGATGCCGCCACCGCTACCCGTAGCAGCAGGGTCAACCACAGTTGTTGGGGTTCCATGGGGCGCCTGGGGATCATTATAATGAATGCAAGTCATACATAATGGATGCGATTCGCATCCTGGACTCCCAAAACCATGCTCAGTAAAGTAGCCGAAGCCAATTTTCCCAGCCGATTCGGCCATTTCCGAATCTATGGCTTCGAAGGTTCGTATGGCCAGGACATCGAAGAATGTGTGGTGTTACGGCTGGGAGAGGTTGCTTCCGGCGACCCGCCCCTGGTGCGCATTCACTCGCAATGCCTGACGGGCGACGTGTTTCACAGCCTGCGGTGCGATTGCCGTTCGCAGCTTGAGCTGTCTTTGAACCTGATCGCCGAAGAGGGCCGCGGGCTGCTGATTTACGAGCACCAGGAAGGGCGCGGCATCGGGTTGTTGAACAAGCTGCGCGCTTACGAATTGCAGGATGGGGGCGCCGACACCGTGGAAGCCAACGAACGGCTGGGCTTTGAGGCCGACCTTCGCGACTATCGCATGCCCGCGGAAATTCTGCTCTATTTCAAGATTAAGAGCGTGCGGTTGTTGTCGAACAATCCGGACAAAATCGCGGCGCTGGAGAACGCGGGAATCCGGGTTGCCGAGCGCATTCCGTGCATCGTCGCGCCGCATGAATCCACCGAAGGTTATTTAAGAACGAAGAAGCAGAAGATGGGGCATCTGCTGGATTAGCGGCGCGGAATTGGCAGCCGCGGATGAACGCTAATGAACGCAGATTCGAGAACATAGCTTGGCGTCGCCAAGGAAGATAGCATTTTCTCATTGAAGAATGAGCCTGAAGGCGGGAGCGAAGCGATCCGCCGCAAGGGTCTCCTTTCTTGGTTGATTTAGACGTACAAAAACAACAAGTGGGAAAGTGGGAAACCTGCTTT
>Ga0182024_10010239_pt1 | contig 19165 bp, 15 predicted proteins | sample P32metaG_FD_120480 | JGI IMG/M metagenome (GOLD analysis project Ga0182024, IMG submission 120480) | Permafrost microbial communities from Stordalen Mire, Sweden - P3-2 metaG (Illumina Assembly) | ecosystem: Environmental > Terrestrial > Soil > Wetlands > Permafrost | place: Sweden: Stordalen... | reverse complement strand
TCGAATCATGATTGGCACACGCTCTCTATTTGAGAAGGTTCTTTCGTCCTCACTTAACGTGAGCGCGGCAAGCAACACGATTGTGGCAGAACCCTCCCCAAAGACGATGCCTTTTGAAATCACAGTTGGGCCGCATCAAAGCCTCGAAGAGATCGCCGTGCAATACCTTGGAGGTTTCGATCAAATGCGCCTGCGTCAGATTGAGTCGCTCAATCCAAAGATGAAGGACCCAAGTCATATTGAGTCAGGTCAGAGACTATGGCTTCCGGGTCAGACAGTTGTTCCTTTTGCGAGAAGCACGACTTCTTCCGCTGACGCGACGATTCTGAATGCGACTCACTCTTCGATTGTTGCGGCAAGCACCGGAACTGCGATAGGAAATCGCTCGAATGCAAACACTGCATCATTTGAAGTCACGGTTGGGCCAGATCAGACGCTCCAGGACATCTGTATCCAACACTTGGGGAACTTTGACCTACAACGTCTCCATCAGGTTGAGGCTCTCAATCCGAGGCTGACCGATCCGGACCATATCGAGGCGGGACAGAAACTTTGGCTTCCGAAACCCGCAGTAGTGCCAACCGCGGAGAACGCGACATCTGTAGCAAGCGCGAGGACCTCCCATGAGCCGTAACTTCGATTTACTGACGCAGATTGAGCGTCAAGCGGGCGCAACAGATAAGCCCATGACAGCGGCGGCTGATCGTGATGCTGTGATGCCGATTGCACCCATCCTTTCCAGCCACGCCGGCAACGTCAGCGGTGAGGAGATATTGCGCTTCGTCCAGCGCATATTCTTGTCGGCCAACGGAAGTGCTCCAAGGCAGGTTGTCCTCTTCGGCGTGGACGGTGAGAATGACAGCAGTTCTATCTGCGCCAGGGCTGGACGGACTCTGGCAGCCAACAGTTCGCGGCCTGTTTGCCTGGTCGACGCCAATGTGCGTTCACCGCGCCTGTCGCGAATGTTTGGAATCGATGGGACGGCCCCATTTTCCGGCACATCTGCCCAGCTGCGCGAGCAGTGTGTGAAGGTTGGCGGCAATCTCTGGTTGGCCGGTCCGAACATCCTGGCCGACAATAGCCGAGTGCTCTTACCAGTGAATGAACTCAAAGAGCGTCTTGCACAACTACGCGATGTGTTTGAGTACATGCTGATCGATGCCCCGGGGACAAGCGTGTGCGGAGATGCCCAGATATTGGGCCAGGTCGCAGATGCCGCCATTCTCGTTATTGAGGCCAACAGTACGCGTCGGTTGACCGCGCGCAAAGCAAAGGAAACCCTCGATGCGGCGGGCGTTCGGCTGCTGGGGACCGTGCTTCACAACCGCTCATTCCCGATCCCGGAAGGGCTCTACAAGAGGCTCTAAGGAACCTTGCCGGACATCGTCAACAGAACGATGTCCGGCAAAGTTCCTACACAGCACTTATTCCTGGGCAATTTTCACTTAATATCTACCCCCAAGGAGAAAAAAAGGCATGGCTATCAGGAAAGCATTGGTTTGCGGCGCAGGCGGCTTTATCGGCAGTCACATGGTAAAGCGCCTACGAGCTGAAGGCTACTGGGTACGCGGAGCGGATCTGAAGCATATCGAATTCAGTGCGTCCGAAGCGAATGATTTCGTGATTGCGGATCTGCGCCTTCGCGAGAGCTGGGAAGCGATTCTTGATGAGGGGATGGATGAGGTCTATCAGTTCGCCGCGGATATGGGTGGCGCAGGCTATATCTTTACTGGGGAACATGATGCCCAGGTCATGCATAACTCGGCGATGATCAATCTGCATGCGGCGGATTTTGCTGCGCATCGAAACGTGAAGATTTTCTACTCATCTTCTGCTTGCATGTACCCTGGCTATAATCAGGAGGACCCCAACAACCCCAAGTGCGCCGAGGAAACCGCCTATCCCGCTGCTCCCGATAGCGAATATGGATGGGAAAAACTCTTCAGTGAGCGCTTATACCTAGCCTTCGCACGTAATTACGGGCTTAACGTCCGGATTGCCCGCTTCCATAACATCTTCGGACCCGAGGGCACTTGGCAGGGCGGGAAGGAAAAAGCCCCTGCCGCGCTCATCCGTAAGGTGGCTGAACAGCCGGATGGCGGACAGATCACAATCTGGGGCGACGGTCTGCAAACCCGCTCGTTTCTCTACATAGATGAGTGCATCGAAGCCGTCCGCAGGCTGATGGAGAGCTCTTTCCAAAGTCCGGTTAACATCGGATCTGAGGAAATGGTCACAATCAATCAGATGGCTGGGATGATCATGAAGATCGCCGGCAAACAACTCTCCATCAAGCATATTCCCGGACCGACCGGCGTGCGGGGCAGAAACTCTGACAACAAATTGCTGCGCAAGGAGCTTCGTTGGGAACCCAGCCAGAGTCTCTTCGACGGCTTGTCAAAGACTTATCCGTGGATCTACAGTCAGATGCAGGCTGCGTCGAAGAAAATCCCGGAAGTCACTGCCGGCGCCCGCTAGAAATGGATAGTCCGCATGGAACGGATTGAGTCAGCGTCCCCTTCGGTAAGCCTGTTCGTTGACTGCCGGCAACTCGGTGTGAGCGGTCTTTGCTTTGCAGAAGGGCGATAGAGACGTCTTACCTGCTACGTCTGCGGCGCTACACTAACTCATTACTGGCATAAAGGATCGGGTATACCACCTTACCTCTTTATGAGGAGGGTTTTAGCAACAAACAATCCATTTTATCCGTATTAGATATGGTCTACGGCTCGGCAACTTCGCACCGCACGTGCTCGTAACCCGCGGCAGCGCAGCATTGGGGACAATCTTGCAACAGTCGGAAAGCCAGACAATCCCGGAGCGACATAACATATGCCGAAAGCAATTAGAGTTGTGTGCGTGGGGCCGGCCATGTGTGTGCAAGGTGGCATTTCACGAGTGATAGGGATGGTCAGAGATCATTTGCCGGATCACATTCGCTTTTGTCATGTCGCCACTTTTACACAGTACACAAGGGCCGAAGAGACGCATCCCTCGGATCGGGGCAGCAGGATCTTTCAAGCACTCGTCTTTCTCTGTGCTTCTATACAGATCCTGGTTTTTGCCCTCTGCCGTAGAACTGTGTTCCATGTGCATTTTTCAAACGGAGGGAGCGTTCTGCGCAAAGGATTGATTTGCATTGTGCTCCGCACACTTCGATGTCAGTACGTGGTGCATGCTCACGCGGCGGATACCGACTTGTTTCATGTCTGGCTTCCGCAGTCATGCAGACGAATGCTCTTGTGGGGTGTCGGAGGTGCAGGACGATTAATTGCACTCACTCAACTTTGGTACGATCACTATGCCGCGAGTCTGGAGTTGTCATCGAGTCGTCTACTATTGCTGCCCAATCCGGCGGACTTGCCGAGTTCTATCCCCGACCGACTGCATAGGCAACGGGTAAAGCTATTATTTCTGGGCCGGATTGGGGAACGTAAGGGAGCGTTCGACTTAATCCGCGCCTTCGCCGCTCTCCCCGATCATATCCGGCGGAGTTGTGATTTGACATTGGCAGGCGACGGAGATGTGGACGCAGCTCAGGAACTCGGCGCCCAGTTGGGATGTTCGGGCTTGGTGACAGTCTCGGGCTGGGTTGGAGCAGCAAAGGTACACCAACTCTTAGCGGAATCCGATATCTTTATGCTTCCAAGCCATGCAGAGGGAATGGCCATGTCTCTTGTTGAGGCAATGAGTTGGGGCCTTGCTGTGGTGACCACAGGCGTCGGAGGAGCCGGCGAATTCTTAGAGCACCGTCGCAACAGTATGTTGGTCAGCCCTGGAGACGTTCAGGAAATCAGCAACGCCATCTCCGAGCTAATTTGCGACCCTGCCCTCAGGCTAAGTCTTGGCCTTGCTGCACGTGAAACCGCAAGTCGCTTCAGTATAGAAACCTACATAGTCACGCTCAGCGAGTTGTACGAAGAACTAGCGGCCAAGCGACCAGTGAGTCGTTCTGCTGAACTATGTGCTCTCGGAGCGAATAAAGGGATTATTAAGCGCGTTGGCAGCCTTACAGGAGATCACGGTAATTTGGATGAGCGTTGATCAAGGTAACTTTGATGAGATGCCAGACAGCGACCTAACGTTCTCAGAAGAATCATGAAGTCCCCCATATGTGCGGTCACAATGCATCAATGCCTTCGAGCATTACAGGCGGACAGGGGTGTCCAATTTTGTACTTGCTCTGCGCGGCATTCACACCGTCGTCACATTCATAGATTGAGGTGATCATGAAAAACAAGATGAACATGCTGGGGATTAACCTAGACTGTCTTTCATACGGAGAGATGCATCAAGTATTCCGTAGCTGGTTGTCCGATAAGAACTCCAGGTCTCATTCTCTGGCATTGGTCAATGTGAATTGCTGTGTTTCCGCCCTGTTTGATAAGCGGCTGCTGAATCTCTACAATTCGGCGGACTTGGTAGGGGTCGACAGCATGCCCTTCCTTCGTTGGGCTCGCGCGTTCTACAACAAGAAAAGCGACCGCTTCTACGCGCCAGACCTCATGCTGGAGGCCAGTAGCAAGGCCAAGGACTGCGGCTATACCTTCTTCCTTTATGGAGGCTCCCCCGGCGCGCCAGACAAGATAGAAGAGTATCTTCAGGAACGTTTCGGTGGAATCAACATTGTGGGCAAGTACTCTCCCCCTTTCCGGGCGCTCACGGAAGAGGAAGACCAAGCACTGTGCGACATGATTAACGCGGCCAAGCCTGACATTCTCTGGGTGGGGCTCGGGTCGCCGAAACAGGATGTGTGGATCAGTGAGCACCGCGAGAAGATTCGTGGGGCGATCATGGTAGCTTCCGGAGCGACATTTGACTTCTTCAGCGGACGGATTAAACAAGCGCCGAAATGGATTCGTGACTCCGGGTTCGAATGGCTGTACCGCCTGACGAAGGACTTTCGCCGGTTGTGGGTCCGGTACACCGTCTACAACATTATTTTCCTAGTGATGTTTGGCCTTCAGCTTACTGGACTTCGCCGGTTTTAGCATACAGATTTAGGTACGCCGACCTGAGGCCTTACTGCCTGTGCAGCTATTCCCCTCTCGATATGCCACGAATAGTCGGCTCAGAACCAAGCTCAATATCACCTGCGTTGGGAGGATCCTACGGCAAATGAAAAATGCACTCGTCTGTGGTGCCGGTGGATTTATTGGCAGCCACCTGGTTAAAGGCTGAAAGCAGAAGGCTACTGGGTCCGCGGAGTTGATTTGAAATTCCGGACTTTAGTTCAACGGCAGCCGACGATTTCGTCATTGCTGATTTGCGCAAGCCGGCAGTTGGTCGGAAATCCTCGATGTCGAGTTCGAGGAGGCTTATCAACTGGCTGCGGACATGGGTGGAGCAGGGTATCTCTTCACGGGGGATAACGACGCAGGTGTGATGCACAATTCGGCCATGATTAACCTGTATATGGCCGGTTTCGGAGTCGCCGTAATCTGTCCAAAGAAAAAGATTTACACAAAGAGCTACGAGCAACTCGAAGGTGTGGATATATACCGCTATTCCCTTTTTACGAAGCCGATAAGGAGGTGCTGGGCTACTTTGTGGAGTTTGTGTACTGCTGGTTAATGTCTCTTTGGAAGGCGCTGAAGGCATACTGGCACAGACCATTTCAGGTAATTCATGCTTGCAACCCGCCGGACACATTCTTTGCGTTGGCTATGCTATTCCGTCCTTTCGGAGTTAAGTTTGTCTTTGATCATCACGACCTCTGCCCGGAGATGTATGTTGCCAAGGGCAAAAGCCGCAGCGGCCTTTTATATCGAGGCTTGGTGCTGCTGGAACGATTCACACTCCGCTCCGCGCACAGAGTAATTGCTGTAAATGAGTCGCATCGCGAGATTGCTTTAACCCCACATTTCCATTTTGAGTTGTAATTCTGAAACCTCCGATCGTCGCAATCGTCAATGTTTATAAGGGTGCGAACGCGGTGAAGACGTTCCGGAGGTGAATACCCAATGAGTGAGATACAAAACCAGCCTTTTCAGCTTTCCTTCAATGCCTCTCTCAAGGTCGGTTTCCAAGGTTCTCGCGTCACTTCCGACGGTGGCCTGCTCCTGGTGCGCGAACTCGACGAGCGGCTCGGATTCGGTCAATTGATCGCGCAGCATCTGGCCGACTCCCGTGGAAAGAATGCGCAACTTGGATTCGCCGACCTGCTGCGGCAATCAGTCTACAGTCGCCTGGCTGGTTACGAAGACCTCAACGACGCCGAGAGGCTTTCCCAGGACCCGACCTTCCGGCTAATCAGTTCGGAAAAGATCTGGGATCGAGGCGTCGCTCTCACCTCGCGGTTGCAGAGTTTCGAGACTGAGATACTGGCCGAGGACGCGAATTTCGCCGGGCTGGCGGGCCTCAGCCGGGCATTGATCGCTAAAGCGGAGGCGCTGGATTCAGGATACCGCACGGTCCTGGACATGGATTCGACGGAGATTCCGGTCTACGGTGCGCAAGAACAGAGCGCCTACAACGGGCATTTCGAATCGACCTGCTTTCACCCGCTGCTTCTATTCAACCGGGACGGCGATTGTCTGGCGGCGAAGCTGCGTCCCGGCAACGTGCACAGCGCCGAGGGCTGGGAAGAACTCCTGTTGCCCGAGATCGAGCGGCAACAGAAGCGAAGCAAGGAAGTGGTGTTTCGCGCCGATGCCGCCTTCGCCAAGCCGGAGATTTACGAAGCGCTGGAAGAGCGGGGCGTGAAGTATGCCATCCGCATCCCGGCCAACGAGAACCTGGAACGGGATGTGGCGGAACTGCTGCCGCGCCCGGTGGGGCGTCCCAGTCACAAACCGACCGTGTGGTACAAGAGCTTTCTCTACAAGGCGGCAAGTTGGAATACGGCGCGGCGGGTGGTGGCAAAGGTTGAGCATCATGCCGGGGAGTTGTTCCCGCGCATTGGGTTCATCGTGACCAATCTGACGCTGCCGAGCCGCGGGGTGGTGCGGTTCTACAACAAGCGCGGGACGGCAGAGCAGTGGATCAAGGAAGGCAAGCAGGCGGTAAAGATGACGCGGCTGAGCTGCCACCGTTTCCGGTCGAACGAGGTGCGGCTGTGGCTGAGCGTGATCGCATACAACCTGGGCAACCTGTGGCGGCGGCTGGTGCTGCCGCAGAAAATCGGCAACTGGTCGCTCACCAGCTTGCAACAGCGGTTGGTGAAAACCGGCGGGCGGTTGGTGAAACATGCCCGTTACTACTGGCTGCTGTTGGCGGAGAGCCATCTGACGCGGCGCTTGTTCGGAAGCATGGTGCGGCGGATGGAGGCTTTGCCGCTGCTAGTTGGGTAGGCGCGGCAGGGAGGCGAAACCAATCTGGACGACGGAGGAGGTTGAGGGAGAAGTGTCCGAGAAATCGCCGCGGAATGGGGCAAATCATGGCTTTTTGGTCCCGGCAAAGGCCGTGTCGCGCACGACCGGGTCTTTGGCCTTGGAACCAATGCAAAAAAGATCGCGAGCGGAGGCAAATGAGGGTATATTGGTTCGCAGCCGAAAGGCAAAACGGAAATTCCGGGTCAATGCACAGTTATGTCTTCATTTGTGCTACTAAGCAGTGGCGCGTGGAAGGGCCGTTAACAGGCTCGGAGGATTGCGCAGGATGACTGAACAAGAAATTGTTTCTCGGTATCGAAAGGCTTTCGGATTTTCAGACGCAATCGGTGCACAACATGTGGAGCAGCATCGAAAGCTCGAAGCGGAGCTTACGAAACAGCTCTTGCACTCCACACCAGAAAATCGCTGGCAGGTGTTTGATGACTGCTACACGACTCTGTTTAGAAACCTTCCATGGCTTAATACAGCCGGTGTAGAACAACATTGGGCAAAAGATCGCAATTGGCCGAGGCTCCTGAAACATCGCTCGACAATTCTGGAGGTCGGCAGCGGAAAAGGGGATCTTATTCGTCGTTTGGCTAGGCTTGGAAATACGTGCGTTGCAACGGAAATCACTGTCGAGCGCGGTAACAGGCACATTGAGGATATCGAGGGTCTGGAGTGGCGGTCAACGGATGGAGTAAATCTTGGGAAGTTTGAGCGAGCGGATACTTATGACTGTGTTATTTCAAGTCAGGTGATTGAGCACTTTCATCCCGATGATGTTAAGACGCACTTTGAGAATGTACTGACTATCCTAAAACCCGGCGGAGAGTATATCTTTGACACGCCGCATGTCGGCACTGGTCCCCACGATTTATCTAAAGTGTTTGGCCTTGATCGCCCCTCCTTTATGCATCTGCGCGAGTATGATTTTCGTGATCTTCGTAAGATTGCTCGCGCTGCTGGTTTTAGAAGAATTAAGGCAATAATATATCATCGTCGATTGAATATTGGACCCATTAAGAGCCAATTGTTGTTTGGATACTATACTTTGGTGGACTCTGTGTTGTCTGCGATTAAACTCACTCACCGGAAAGAACGAGCGGTTCGTCGCATACTTCGCCTTGCTCTTGTCCCCGGAAATATTTGGCTCGCGGTTCAAAAGTAGGCAAACGGACTTAACAAGAGGTGAAGTTGACAGGACCAAAGTCACGATTGTGCGGAGCGGCCCGCGCCGCTCATGGGCGGAGATGAAGGCCGTCGATCCGGAGTTGAAGCGCGGGCGTAAGTATCTGGTGACCTATCTCGGGGAGATGTGTGAGCAAGACGGGGTTGATCATCTCTTGAGAGCCATCAGTCGCTATATCATCTCATACGAACGTGATACCTTGTTTGCATTCATCGGCGGCGGACCGGATCAGCAGCGATTGAAAGCCATGGCCAGCGAGATGGGGCTCGGCGAGTGGGCTCACTTTACAGGGAGAGTGCCCGACGAACTTCTTTGGCATTATCTTGCCACTGCGGATCTGTGTGTTGATCCCGATCCACTCACTGAGTGGAGCAACTTGTCAACGATGAACAAGATAATCGAATACATGGCGTTCGGCAGACCCATAGTCGCGTTCGACTTAACCGAACACCGCCGCTCGGCAGGAGAGGCCGCTTTGTATGTTGAGCCTAACGATGACACGCAGTTAGGTGTCGCCATCCACGACTTGCTGCTCAACGAGGACCGTCGACAGACCATGGGAAGCTACGGCCAGCACCGCTTTTGCACAGCTTTGGCATGGGAAGAATCTGAGAAGGTGTTGGTTTCACTCTATTCGGAGTTGTTGGGTGTCGAGCCATCTGGGTACGCGGTGCCGCTTCCTTCCGGCAGCTAGTGGTCCCTTCACGCTAATCTGTAGTCTCGGTACCTGATTACAAACCGTAGAGAAATATTTATTACGGGAGGAGACTATGGCGAAACTCACCTTTCGCCGCCCCGGTCGTCACGTCACCACCCCCGCGAGCCGTATCAAATACAAACACTGCGCTACACATAGCAGGGAGGTAAAGATTCTCTTGACAACTAAACCGCAATTCCTGCCCTTTGGGGCAGACCTAGCCAATGTCAAACACAAGGTGGATTCGCCTTACCAGGTTGTCTGCGTGTTACGCGGCTCCGGATTTCCATATGGTGCCGCCGATGCGCCTCGGATCATTAATGTGGGGAAGGCCCTCTTGTCTGCTGACGTCAGGTTTCGCGTAATGCATTGCGGCCCCAGCGTAATCGCTGCAAATAGTGAGGCTTCCGGCACTTATGATGGCATCCCCTTCGAATACACGTCCCTCACTACCAAGCGGCCGCGAGTTTTCTTGCTTCGGGCACTGCTTTACGCGTGGGGGTTTACTGTTTTAACGATTCGATTACTGCAACTTCTGCCCCAGCGACACTCTACATGCATTTATGTATACATACAAAGTGGGCCCATCGGCGTGGCCACTGCAGCTATATGTCAGGTACTCGGACTCCCCATTGTGCAAGAGGTAAATGAATGGTGGCCCAAAACGGAAGGCTGCTCGCAGTTTACTAAATGGCTCTTCAGACGCCCGATGTTCTCCCTTGCTACCGGAGCTCTGGTAATCTCGACTCTGATTGAGGAGCGAGTTCGCGCGACAGCAGCCCGTCTGAATCACCCCTTGATTGTGCATCGCATGCCCATAATCGCCGATCTCGCCAAATTCAAAGCTGCCAATCAGCCACCTTTGTTGGCAAGCATAGACCTTGGTCTACCCTACTTCGCCTGGTGCGGCGGTGTTGCGGGCTATATTGAAGACGTGTTTTTCATGATCCGCGCTACGGGCCAAGTCAAACAGCGCGGTCTGCTATCGCAATTAGTCATTGTTGGCCCCGTTGATCCAGCGACTCGGGAACAAATACTGAAATATGCAGAGACGTATGGTGTTGGGGGCATGGTTGTCCTAGCTGGATTCGTTGACGACGACCAACTACAGGCATTGTACAATTGTGCCGCTGCATTACTCCTGCCTCTCTGGGATGATGATCGATCCAAAACGAGATTCCCGACTAAGCTCAGCGGATATCTCGCTTCTGGTACCCCGGTCATTACTTGTAACGTTGGCGATCTGACACAGTTTCTGGAAAATGGCAAAAGCGCTTATATTGGCTCTCCCGGCGATGAGCAAGACTTTGCAAGGAATATGTTTGTCGTGTTGAGAGATCGAACTCTAGCCCGAGTTATAGGTTCTGCTGGCAGGAGAGTATGTGAGGCCGAGATCGATTACACTAAGCATTCTCGGCAATTAGCCGACTTCTTCATTTCCTGTATTCGTTGCAATAGAGAGTGACCTTTGGATCACAACTCGTATTTCTGTTGTGACTCGCAATTGTGAATTCTCCGGTCGCCGGTTCATTTCGCGAAGTCTCAACCGGAATGGCGAACTATGAAAGGGGAGAGCGATCACGGTATCTGAACAGTCCGCGCGTATGTTAGCGCTATTTCGCTTGCGTCCATTCGATACAGCGACCGAAGGAGGACGCTCGAAAGAACGATTCCGTCGTGCTGCCCTGACGACGATGGCTTCTGGTGTAGCGAGGACCATTGGACTGCTGACATCGCTCGTCTCCGTACCGCTGACCTATCGCTATCTCGGCCCTGAGCGTTACGGCATCTGGATGGTGCTGATTTCCATTATCGCGGCGATGGGTTTTGCGGACCTCGGCATCGGAAATGGCCTGATGAATGCCGTTGCCGAGGCCTATGGCAAGGATGATCGCCATCTGGCGAGGGAGCACGTGACGAGCGCTCTTGCCCTCATGCTTTGCATTGCCGCCTTCTTGGCCATTGCCGGGGCCGTCGGGTATCCATTCGTTCCCTGGTGTCGGTTGTTCAACGTGAGGTCCGAAGCAGCCGCTGCCGAGGGAGCCAGAGCGTTTCTGGTGCTCTATGCCTCCTTCGTTGTCAATATCCCGCTGGATGTCATCACCCGCGCGCAGGCAGGATTACAAAAGGGCTATGCCTCGCAAATCGTCAGCGCATTCGGCAGCATTCTCTCCCTCGGCGCGATGTTGCTGGTCATTCTGTTGCAGGCCGGTCTAGCATGGCTTGTCTTTGCATCTGTCTCTGCAAGCATCATCGCAACGCTATTCAATGGCTGGATTCTGTTTCGCGAAGACCCTTGGCTGCTGCCTTCCTGGCATGCCTATCGCGCAAGCTCGGCGCACAGGATCTTTAAGCTCGGTATTATGTTCTTCGTGCTGCAGTGCGCGGTCGTGGTTAGCTATGGCTCCGATAATATCGTCATTGCTCAGATTCTCGGCGCAGCTGCCGTTGCCATATATGCAGTTCCACAAAAGCTTTTCGGCTTCGTATCCTCGGTTATGTCCATGGGGATCAATCCGCTGTGGCCCGCTTATGGAGAGGCGATTGCGCGTGGTGATGTGACGTGGGTGCGGCGGGCTTTCCTTTGGTCGCTATGGCTCACGTTGGCGATCGCAGTCCCGCTCTGTACGCTGTTGGCGCTTGCCGGGCCTTGGATTCTCAGCGTCGCTGTCGGGAAATCCTTATATGCTCCGAGGTCGCTGTTGGTCGTTTTGGCAGTGTGGGGTGTTGTTTCCGCTGTCTCGATAGTTACGGCCATCCTCCTCAATGGTGCGGGAGTTTTGAAGGCGCAGACCTTCACAGCGGTGGTCGCAAGCCTGAGCAACCTTGCCCTCTCGATCTTTCTCACGCGCCGGCTGGGAGTGATGGGGGTCTGCTTGGGGTCGATCATTGCGCAACTGCTGATAACACTCCCAGTATCCTTTCTTTTGATCCGGAACCTGTTTAGATGCCTAGAAAACCCAAAGATGGAAGTCAGGCTAGAAGAGGCAATCTATTTGGAGGTCCCCAGTGAGGGTCGCGCAGGTTAGCTACTCCAATGCCAACGGCGGCGCTTCCCGCGCAGCTTATCGGATTCACCATGCGTTGCGCCTGCATGGAATAGACTCGCGCATGCATGTAAGCAGCGGGAGCACCGACGATTGGACCGTTCAAAAGCCCGAAGTGTGGGCTCCGAACACGATGAACAGTCTGCGCTACTTTCTGGGTTCCTCGTCGACCAAAGTTCTGCACACTGAAAACCAGACTCTCCATTCGACTGCAATTCTTCCGTCGCGTTGGCCACAATGGCTAAACCAGTCCGATGCAGATGTCATCCACCTGCACTGGGTGGAGCTCGAGATGATGTCGATCGCTGACATCGGAAGACTGCGTGAACCGGTTGTGTGGACCTTGCATGATATGTGGGGCTTTTGCGGAGCCGAGCATTTTACGGAGGAGTTTCGATGGCGCGACGGGTACACTCGAAATAACCGCCCAGCTTATGAATCAGGCTTTGATCTCAACAAATGGACTTGGCGAAGGAAGCAGAAATACTGGCGCCAGCCAATACATATCGTTACACCCAGCCAATGGCTGGCCAATTGTGTCCGTCATAGCTCCCTGATGCAAGATTGGCCAGTGAGTGTGGTGCCCAATGCAATCGATACGGAATCATTCCAACCTATTGAAAAATCACTTGCGCGGAAGTTGCTCCGAATCAACTGTGAAGGCCCATTGCTGCTTTTCGGTGCGGTAGGTGGCGCTCGCGACTCTCGCAAGGGCTTCGACTTGTTACACTCCGCTCTTAATCACTTGCGCGGTGAAATCGAGGGGCTGGAATTGGTTGTCTTAGGCGAACTTGCTCCAAAGGAGCCTGTGAGTTTGGGCTTTCCGGTCCACTACGCTGGTCAATTGCAAGACGATATCAGCTTGTGTCTGTTCTATAGTGCGGCGGATGCGGTTGTGGTGCCCTCGCGGCAGGAGACATTCTCTTTGGTCAGCGCCGAGGCTCACGCCTGTGGAACGCCGGTCGTGGCTTTTGATGCGACCGCCTTGCCAGGAATTGTGGAGCACAAAAAGACCGGCTATTTGGTCCGACCTTTCGACACCGAGGAACTGGCCCGGGGGATTCGTTGGGTACTAGATGGCCGTGAGCGCCGCGCCCTGCTCAGCACTCAATCACGACAAGCCGCTGTGGCGCGATTTTCGTATCCAGTGGTGGCTGAACAGTATCTACAGGTATATAACAAGGTTCTTGGTAAAGAGGAACGAGTTAGTCAAATTGATGCCAAACCCCCAATCGAATGTTGCAATGTGGTATAGCGGCCAGCATCGTAATGTTTAGAACATGCTCTAGATCTTTTGAGCGAGTCAGATTGGGGCAGGTCTGGTCATAATGAATGGAACCAGCATTGGCGACGACATCGTGATCGGCGGCCTAACCAGCGATGGAATATCGTATGTACTCGCTCGTGGCCAAGGGGCTTCGGGTGAATCTCGCACCATCGACAGAATCTTGTCATCGAATCCGTTGAAACGACGCTGGTGACGAGGCGCTATCTTCGGCTCGAAGTTGCCCTGGCGGTCGCGCGGAACTTCGATCTCCACTTCGCCGAAATCGCCCTTTAGCGTCTTGGCGCTCGTCCCGTCGCGCGAGTTGCCACTGCCCTTGCCGTCAGGCGCGTGCTTCTCATACCCCAGGTGATGGGTCAGTTCGGCATGCATCGCATGCTCCAAAAGCGCACGCGTCAGCTCTTTCAACAAACCCTGCTCGCCGATCAGATCCTCTGGTCCCTTGTAATCCCCTAGAATCTTATCGATCAGTTCCTTGTCGGTTCCCATACGTTCCTCCTTGGTTTGAGGAGCTTGCACTTACACAAAATTTTTAAACACCCTCCTGGACATGGACACTCAAAACTATGTGGCGTCTCGCGATTCGCAAACTTCCCGGTGTTACGGCTCTGATCAATAGAATTGTCGATGTTGAAGGCTTTCTATTTGATCTGCGTCATCGATCGAACACCAGACCAGCGTTGACCGAGCAATTCCGACGGGGTTGGCACACAGATCCCGACAATTTTCCGTATCTTCCCATCAGTCCAAGGGCAGCGAGACGGGAATTGAATGCGCTTCCGCTCGATGATCTCCGCGACTATAGCTTCATTGATATGGGCTGCGGCAAAGGCAGAATGCTTCTGGTCGCGGCGGCTTCGCCGTTCAAAAAGGTAGTTGGCATTGAGTTGCGGAAAGAGATATACGATCAGGCAGTGATGAACTTCCGGAGGAATCCAAGAGCCGGCTCGCACAATGTGGAATGCGTGAACATCAATGTTGTAGATTTCGAGTTTCCAAACGAGAATATGGTTCTTTACCTCTACAACCCCTTCGGAGAGGAAGTACTCCGTACCGTTCTCAATAATCTTGGAAAATCTCTGGACCGCTATTTTCGAGATGTCATCGTTGTCATGCACTACCCGGTGTTTGCATTTGTCGCCGATAGCATGCCGCATCTCTCCCTGGTAAAAGAGGGATACTACTTCCTTATGTACCGGTCTCGCAAGATTTAGAGTCCCCGATAGGTGATCGGTAAACCCCTCGCCTTTAGGCGACAGATGGGGCCTAGACTTGTAGAGATGGAAGACTACAAGCGAGGTAGCCACACGGTGTGGGATTGCAAATACCACCTCGTGTGGATGACGAAATATCGGTATCAGGTACTGGAGGGCGAAGTCGGTCAACGCTGCCGAGAGTTGTTGCGGGAGATCGCGCAAAGCCTTGAACTGGTGATCTATGCCGGATCGATCAACCGAGATCATGTCCATATGCTGATCGGGATCCCGCCCAACGTATCGGTGTCCCGATGCAGCATTCTGCTTGTTCAGTTTGACCGCATCCACGAAATACCTTCTCGCGTGCGACCAGCACCCTGCGTGCACCATCTGCGCTCCGCGGATACCATGCACATCAATCGCCTTCGGGATGCTTGCAACGCGGCAGGACGCAGATCTGCATAGCCCTCTGGCTTAGTCATGGCGTGAAAAAGCGCTCCGCGACTACCGGCTCAAGGAAATTCTATGGAGATCTGAGAGTGTGCTACAAAAAGCCCTAGAGGAGCAGACGCTTTGTTCGTCACTGTTGTTCTACTGTCGGTACTTGTCGCGGCGGGGTTGCTGCTCTTAAGAGTGGCGTGGCATTGGCCTGGGTGGGTCATCTTCGCCGTGCTTTCGGTCGCCACCCTGCTGAACTTACTTTTCTTCCAAAGTAACGGTGTGTACATCGGGGTACACATTCATATCGACGACATTGCTAGCATCGCTTTTCTGGGGATTAGCTTCCTGCTGCTAATTCGGTACCGCAAGAGTTTCCCCCGCGATGTCGTACCGTGCCTCGTCCTAATCGCTCTTGCCGCACTGAGCTTTAGCAGGGGCTTCGGTACCTTCGGGCTGGAAGAGGCCGGAAATACTCCCAGGCTCCTTTTGAGCTTCACGACTCCGGCACTCGCCATCATGCTGTTGCGGCCGGCCTTCCGGCTGGACGTCGTTCGTCTGACCCGCTGGATCGAGTGGGCTGGACTTTGCCTCAGCGCGGCCGCGCTGCTCCGCTGGGCGGGCTTGTTACCTACGCCGGTAGAATTCCAAGATAACCTCCGGGAAGTCGTCCGCACTCTCCCGTCGGACGAAGCAATTATAGTGGGCCAGGCATTCATAGCCGCGATTTACCTTCAGCTCGTTGAGCGTCGAAGCGCGTGGTGGTGGGCGAGCGCAGGGGTACTCGGTGGGTTATGCTTTGCTCTGCAGCATCGGAGCGTCTGGGTAGCGACCGCGGCAGGTTTGGCATGGCTCGCGTTGCGAACCTTTCGGTTATTACCTGAGCGTTGGCTCGGCTTCGGGGCAACTGCCGGCGTTGCCCTGTGCTTGATCATGGTCGCGGCTCCTACGTCCTTGGTAGAATCTGCGCATAAAATGGCAACTAATAACGTCCAAGAGGTACAGAGTGAGGATAGCACTTGGGCGTGGAGAGTCGAAGGCTACAACGAAGCTATTGCCCGACTTCTAGCCAGCGAACCTCTTGACATTCTTATCGGCCCGCCTGCCGGGTCGATTGCAACCTCAAATGGAAGTCAGGCCTCGATGGCTATTCATAGTCGCTACATAGATGTGCTTGCCTATTACGGCATCGTTGGGTTTACTGTCTTACTCCTTTGGTTTGGGATGCTGGCGAGAAGGGTCGGCTGGCCGGCTAAGTCGCTCCACGGAAGGCCTGTGAGCGACCATGTCGGGACTGTTCTCTTGGAGGCTCTACTCTTATCCGAGATGGTGTACTTGCTTGCCTATTACGGTACTATTCTGCAGGGTTCCCTCCTAGGTCTGATTTGGGCTGCAGCTATGCAGAACAACATTTCGTCAAGAACATCGCAAGAGAGGAACAGCAAGCTGACGGCCTGCGCCTGTAAACCTGTCGACGCTTACGTTCAGCAGGATTGAGATTACGGTGCAGTTTGGCAGCCCATCGTTACTAATCCAACCGGCAGGTTCACGTTGCACAGCCATTGAGGGAACAGCGGATCATAAACCGCCGTGCTCGACGGCGTTTGATAACCGTATCCTGCAGCCGCTGCGTTCGTAGGCGTGAAGTTCGCAATCACAGCGGCCATGCAAGCCGGAACATTGGCATATCCGCTGCAACTGGGAGCGCCGGGAGCAACTGGATTAGCAAGCTGCGGATTCGTGCCGAAAGTGTTATTTGGACCGTAGGAAAAACCGCTGGTCTCATAGAGCAGATCGTTGTATCCGCTGGCCGAGTAGCCCCAATTCTGGTAGACAACATCCCCGGTCGTCGTGCTCGAAACATAGAATGCGTAGGGTGGGTTCGATCCGCAGACGTTAGCCGTATTTGTGACTGCTAAGTTGAGAAACGCCTGCGTGTTGGTAGCTGATTGCAGGCCGATTTCTCCGCACTCGTTCGTGTTGAACGGAGCCCCGCTATTGTTTCCCCAAACCGTGTTGTGTCGAAAGTAGACTGGGGCTGGAGTGTTGTTGCCCACGAGCAAACCCCTGCCGCCATTAGCCAAGATAATGTTGTTGTCCGCCACAACTTGCTGTGTATAGGGGACCGCACTGAGCGTATCAAGAGAAACACCTTCACCATCGGTCGGCGTCCCTCCTCCGCACGGATTGGGGTCAACGTTATCGAATGAGAAATTGCCCGCGATGTAGATGTGTGTTCCCGGTAGTGAATCGGATGGCGCGGGCTCATAAACGTTGATGCCCTCGTTGCAGGCTGCATTCCCTTGGACAGCATCGTAGGCGATGCTGGCAAGAACGACAAAGTAATCCGCTCCTGTGCCATAGTTGTTGTCCGCGAATCCCGCAGCATCACATCCGTTCGCTATATCATCGAAGAAGATGACGTGGTGAATGATGGTGCTACTCGGTGAGGCCTCTTGAAAGCACGGCCCTCCAGTTCCAACAGTATTGACCTCCCATCCAGCTACACCCCAGTAACTCGCGTTGACAGTCATTCCAGCCGTGCCTGTCGGAATTTTACACGCATCGAAGGTCTGACAGATGAGCCATGCTACGTTGTTACCTGCTGGGCATGTGACTTTGCCCCACTGCAAGCCCGCTCCGAAACTAAATCCAGAGTAGGCAGTACTTGCTGCCGCAATGATTGTGTCGCCGCAGTTGACTGAGTGATTTGGCGTGAGCCACGGTGTGGTCGGGGACAGGCCGTTTTTAGAGTCGTTGCCACCAGCTGAGGCTGGGGCAAGGTAGTACGTAGCGCCGGGAGGGGGCAAAATTGTCACGGATGCTGAGGCAGATTTGCTTGGGTCCGACACGCTGGTTGCTGTAACAGTCACATTTGCAGGAGACGGTACTGCGGCAGGGGCGGTATATAGGCCCGTCGAAGAGATCGTTCCGCAAGTTGTTCCGCTGCAGCCCGTTCCCGACGCCGTCCAGGTTACTGCTGTATTTGACGTTCCTGTGACGGAGGCTGCAAATTGTTGAGTGGCTCCGGTAGTAACGGACACCGTGGCGGGAGTTACTGCGACGACAACCACCTGCGCGGCTGTGCCGGTGCCGCTCAGACTGACCACTGCCGTACTGTTTGTCGAAGAGTTGCTCGAAACTGTCAGTTGACCGGTGGCCGCACTCGCGGCGGTGGGATCGAACGATATATCTACCGTCGTCGCTTGGTTCGGAGTCAACGTTATGGGGAGCGCAGGCGCCGAAAATGTGAAACCGATGCCCGTCTGCGTTATTCCGTTAATTGTTACCGGTGCAGTGCCCGTGGAGGTCAAGGTTATCGACTTCGTCGTCGGCGTGTTGACGACGACGTTGCCAAATGCCACGCTGGCGGGGTTGATGCTCAGCGCGAGTATGGTTGTATTCAGCTGCAACGTAAAGCTAGTAAACATGCTGCCCACGCTTGCTGTTATCGTAACCGCCTGAGCGGTCGCCACCGAGGATGCTTTGGCCGTGAACTCAGCGCTGGCCAAACCCGCCGGTATTGTTACCGTGCTCGGGACTGTTACAGTCGAACTGCTGCTTGACATGTTCACAATCAAGCCGCCGCTAGGCGCCGCAGCGGTCAGCGTCACCGTGCAGGTATCCGTTCCCGCTCCTGTTATGGCTCCGCTACTGCAGGATAGCAGGCTCAACGGCGGCGGCGTTCCCGTACCACTGAGGCTGACCATGGCCGTCCCGTTGGTCGAGGAGTTGCTGGCGATAGTTAGCTGACCCGTCGCCGCGCCGGTCGCTGCCGGATCGAATTGCACCGTCAGAGTGAGCGCCTGGCCGGGGCTCAGCGTGGCCGGCAGAGCAGCGCTCGAGAGCGTGAAGCCCGTGCCCGTTAGTGTTACGCCGTTGATTGTTACCGGTGCGGTGCCCGTGGAGGTCAAGGTTACAGGCTGCGTCGCCGAGGTGTTGACCACCACATTGCCGAATGGCACGCTGGCCGCGCTGATGCTCAGCGTTGGCACTG
>Ga0182024_10010238_pt1 | contig 19166 bp, 16 predicted proteins | sample P32metaG_FD_120480 | JGI IMG/M metagenome (GOLD analysis project Ga0182024, IMG submission 120480) | Permafrost microbial communities from Stordalen Mire, Sweden - P3-2 metaG (Illumina Assembly) | ecosystem: Environmental > Terrestrial > Soil > Wetlands > Permafrost | place: Sweden: Stordalen... | reverse complement strand
GCGGCGATCCATTCGAAGCGCGCGACAATCGGGCGCTCGACCCAGCAGTCCTCAAAGCGATCAAAGGGGACCTCCACCGGGCCGTCGCGATCGAGCGCTGGGGGCGCGCCGCAGCGCGACCAGAATGAAATCACATCCATCGCGAGCCTCGATGCCGAGCACAACAAAGAACCTGGGGCATCATGAATTTTCGTCCGCGGAGCAACCACCCGAAGCCGAGGGCAATCCAATCGATATTCGCCAGATGGCCGATAAAACTAGCCCCTCTTCTGACGAGAGTATTCCCCCCGCCTTTGCAAATAAAGCCGGAATCTGACCTTTCCGAGCCCGCCTCGGACACCAATCGTGCCTCGGCACTTTGGCAAGCATCGGTAGCGAGCCAATTTGATTGTGGCGGCCGTTTAGTTCCCCGTAACCAACATCCCCCGAATGGCCGCCGGTTTCAGGCTCATACTGCGTGTACTGCGCCGGTTTGGTTTCGCGGACAAGCCTGAGCCGCGAATGCGCATTGCCGAAGGGCGTCGGGCTGGCCCCGACGCCCGTTCCAGAGTCAGGAAATGTTATCTCACCACTCAAGCCCTTTGAGGTGCTTGACATCCCAAACGCCGATAATTCGACGAGGAGTGATTGCGGAATCCTCGATTACGCGTATCGGCGCTGGGAATCTTAGTGGCGACGCTTCCAAATTTAAAAGACGAAAATCACCGGTAGGAATATCAGAGTTGAAGCTTGTCTGGCGATCACTTGTGGCAATAACATACGACCTATCTTTCGATAGAATATTTGTGAGTAGCTTTCTTATGTCCCTAAATGAAAGATGAAATAATATTTCGCGGCACATAACGACATCGGCGTCTGGAAGATCATCAACGATCGCATCGAGTGACAAAAATTTGCGGCGCGAGTTTTCAAAATTCTTTTTATTTTCTTTTATGACTATTTCGACAACATCAATTCCTACGTAATTCTGCGAAATATTGATATGTCGCATCCAGAAAAAGTCGCCGCAACCCACATCGAGAAGGGTTTGAGCGCCTAGTTCGTCGAGCAGTGAAGAGAAAATTTGCCGTAGCGCCGAAGTCGCTGACAGCGACGACCCCAAACCCGAACCCGGCGTCGCATAGTCGCCATGACGCCAAACGCCGGTGTCGTAGATCGCTTGAAAACGTGACTTTGCGTCCGCTCCCTGAAGGTGCGCCGACGTGCCGCCTCGCTTAGCTCTAAGCCACGTCAAGGCACTGTAGGCGCCTGTCGTAAAGAGTACGTGCCGAACGGCCTCTCGCGCGGTAACTGCCATCCTTTTCATGGAGAGCCCCAAATGTACAACCCACGCACCCAATATTCCCTAGCCCTCGGTTTCAGCCTAAATCTGCGGCGGTTTTAGGTCCCTGGCAAGACAGAGCCATCGCGGCAGCCTCACGCTCGAAACCATGCCGAGCGCGACACCGCTCAACGGGCGACCGGTCGATCCGTAGGCCGTCCGGTGGGCCCGGGCGTCTTTATCACGCCGGCCAATGTTCAAAATCGCAACGGCTGTCTGAGTTGAACGAGGCGCGGCGACTGTTTGTCTTTCTACAACGGCTGTTCGCCGAAGTGATGTTGGCACCTAGCCCAAAGTGGCGCAAGCGCACCTGTAAATCGAGCCGCCTCATCATGCTACCAAACATTACCTTCGTTCCGCTGCCGGCCAAATGCCCCGAACTCAACCCACAGAGAAAACATCTGAGAGTTCGCGCGCACAACTGGCTCGCAGTATTTCCGGTCACCCACCGATACAGGCTATTGCGATGGCGCATCATAGAATCTTCTTTTTGTTGATAAATGCGAACACCGTTAAATTGTTTAACAATTAATTAGGGCGGCTTCAACAGCCTATTGTGAGAATAGTCTCTTCCTCGTGAGTCCCCGCCCCACCACAACCAGGACATTGGTGCGACCATTTGGTGCGGCGGCGCATGTGAGTTTGAACTGGCGGAAACGAATAGGCGATCGAACTCGAATCGTCCAACATCTTACCGTGAGAACCTCGTCAGATGCGCGTCGAAACTTCGATTTCAAGATACACTCTCAATCGATTGACGAGCGTAATGTCCCCGGAGTTTCGAACGTTCGCAATTGGTAAGTTTATCCACGCGGCTCCGTACTCTGCGATGCGGTTTGCTGAAAGATTGGTCGACTTGCCGATACCAGATGTAGTTCGCCGGTGTCCGTCGCTATTTGTTCACATTCCCAAGAACGCGGGGACGACAATCGCTGTTGCTTTATACGGTAGATTCATAGGGCACCGCACCGCCATTTGGTATCGGATTGCAGATCGGCAACTGTTCGAGTCGAAGTATACATTTGCGGTGATTCGAGATCCAATGGATCGTTTTATTTCAGCGTTTTATTTTTTGCAAAATGGAGGAACTGCGCTAGTTCCAACATCATCCAAGGCGTCGAACGTCATTCGTCGATATAAGACGATAGAGGAGTTTGTCGACTGCGTTGAAGCGGGTAATCTAACCAATTTCAAAAATATTGATTTAGTCTTCAACGACCAACATAAATACGTCGTAGATTACGACAATCGACTAATTGTTGATAAACTCTTTAGGCTTGACGATATAAAAAATACACGACTCAGTTTACCCGGGGGCAATATCGATATGAATATTATTACAAACAACTGCAACAAGCCGTCTTTATTCGGTCGTTCTAGGCGGATTAAGGATTTCGTTGAGAAGCAATACGCCTTGGATTACACCCTCCTGGCCCTGTGATAACTTGATCCTATTGATGTATTCTATTAGCGAGTTAGAGTTATGTTTCCACTCTTCTTCAATAAGCCCAAGCAGTGATCTCTGCTTCATGCGAAGCTCTTGATCAGAGCAATCCGAGACTGCCTACCAAGTCAGTTCGAGCGTGTCTCTCATAGGACAACGCATCGTGCGATTCGCGCGCGAACACCAGCAGAATTGAGTTTACGGTAGGGACAAGGATGATGCGCCGTCTCAGGCAGGCGCACAACCGCGTTCCCCGTTCAACCTCGAAGCCACTGGTTTCAGGAACCCACACTACCTCTACCCACGACGGCGGTACCGTGATAATGCGACGCAAGAGACTTTATCACGGATGGCTGCCCTAGCTCCAGCCACGCCTTCTGTAACGATGCTTTGTTTAGAGAAGTTTTGGGACAGCGTGCTTCCGTCAGGTATAACTATTATCGATGATTATTATATCTGGGATGGATGTTCACGGGCTGTGCACAAATTTCTGGCAAGACGAAGTTTGCCCGAGCGCATACGCCAAGGACCCGTCGCCGGGTGGCATATATCCCTGAAGGAGGAAAAAGTTAAGACTCTCAGGACTCATTGTTGCCGAGGAAACGATGGTAATTAAAGCGAAGGTAGCGAAAAAAACTAACTTGGTTATTGCCCTAATTCACAACAACGATATCGACCGCCTTGCTCATATTCGTCCGGCTGTCAAATACCTCCAAAACTCCCTTCAACAATTTGTCGACAGTAACATTATCGAAATATCTTACCAGCCACCGTTGACTTTACCAAGTATGCATAGGGTGATTGCAAGACAGGTGCTGAAAGCGCATCAACGGGGCAAATGGGCCCGATATCGCAAACTTAAGATTCCGTACTTCCTACAGTTCTCTGGGTATCTATGGAACAATGTATTGCGTGATGTCTTGTTTGGAGGAATTGATTTCACTGCGTGGCTTTCTAGAAATAGACGCTTGGAGGAAGTTGAAATACGTTTGTCAGACAAACATATCAGAGCGTGGGTTGCGACACTTGAATGCGGGGCTGATTACGTACTTGTCCTGGAAGACGATGCAGTATTTAATGACGGAAGCAATGAACGTCTTGTGGAATTAATTCTAGAGATAGACTCAGACTCACTCTACATTGATTTAGCAGGAGGAATTTCTGACGCTGATCTACGTGGAGGAGCAATCGAGGCAGATAGTTGCGTTGTTGGAGGGGCAACGTTTACCAGATTTATATATCCACTCACTAACACAACATGTGCGTATATAGTGCACCATAAAGTGTTGGAGTCGTTTTTAATTATACTTATGAGACATCCATTGCTTAGACTAATGCCTGCTGACTGGATGATAGATGGAATATTTATGCTTATGGGTCGAGGCGCTAAATCAATTACGTGTCTCCATTCGCGTCCTCCGTTACTAGGCCATGGCTCAATTCTTGCGCGATATTTGTCACAATTGCCACGGCCAGCTAAAGGCCACCGTGGAGGCTGACGATTTGGAAGGGCCAGACCGATTCGTATAGAGGTTCAAGAAGGGCAAACCATAGTGGTCAAATACTTCGTGCAAGCCACGAAACTTCGAATTATTACCTTTGAGCCGCTCAAGAACTTGTTGAATCGGATGAATCGGTTGCGATTCCGTTGCGGGTGGTTGATTCGCAAAGGAGCGCCCGATGTGGAAGCTCGAGCACCGTATTGCCGCCGACCGGCGCAGCCTTCGTTATGCCAGTGACATGAGCGACGCGGAATGGGCGCTGGTGGCGCCCTTGATTCCCCCTGCGCGGAGAGGCGGGCGCAGGCGTTCGATCGACGAGCGCGGGGTTCTCAACGCCATCTTCTGTGGGCTCGCCACCGGCTGCCAGTGGCAGGCGTTGCCCAAAGACCTGCCGCCCAAGAGTACGGCGCATTTCTATTTATGCGGTGGGATTGGAACGGCGCGCTGGAGCGCATCCACTAGGCGCTCTATGGGGCGCTGCGCGAGGCGGCGGGACGCGAAGCGAGCCCGACGGCGGCGATTCGATAGCCAAAGCAGCAAAGCCGCCCAAAAAGGAGCTCTGCGATCGACCCACAGGGCTTCGATGCGAGCAAGAAAGTCACGGGCCGCAAGCGCCATATCCTCGTTGACACGCTCGGCCTTTTGCTCGGCGTGAGCATTCTGCCCGCCGACATTCAAGACCGCGACGGCGCGCGCGATTTGTTGCGCGGCGTGCGAAAACGTTTTTCCTTCATCGAACGCATCTTCGCCGACGCAGGAGGAAACGACCAAATTATGCAATCGGGCTCAGACCTCGGATGCCGAAGTCGCCAAAGGAATTTTGCTCATGGGAAACTAAACCCCCCTTGACCCGAACATCCCCATGTGAGTCCGGACATTCAACCGCTTATCGGGGGCCGGCCAGCGGCCTGTGGCAAAGTACAATATGCGACAGCACGATCTTCATCGAGAAAATAGAGCAGTTTTGACCACTGCCAGGTCATCAGAGATGTGATCGCGGAATAAACCCGCGAGAATCAAGCCATAAGCTAGAATCCCTACGCCGATACTCACCGTAAGCCGCATCGCAAGTGGAAGACCCGTAAATAGCGTTTCTTGTACGACGATAACGACACATCCCATCGATGAGGCGGCAATCAAGGGAACGGTTATTGCCCAGAGTACGCGTTTGGGGCGTGTGCTGAATAGTTGCAGAGTTATGCGGAACGTATATGATAAGATGATTACCCCGGCAATGGACACGCCCAATGCCACAGCTATGCTGCCAAAATGAACGCCCAACAATATAGCTGCGATCGTGGTGGCCGAACCTATTAGGCCTAGCTTAAAAATAAGGTCAGCCCGTCCCATGCCGACTAGAATGCCCCAGATAGGCAACCACAATGCTTGCGTCAAGCCCAGAGGCACAAGACAGATTAGAATCGGAACAATAGGCAGCCATCTATCTCCAAGAATGAAGGGAATTGACAAGGGAGCAGTAACGCCAAGTCCAATCATCGCAGGGGCGCTGAGCAATAAAACGCCACGCAAGGCCTTCATGAAGCCGTCCGGAGAGGAATCGCCCTTACGCCACGCTTCGCTAGTTCCAGAAAGCACCGTGTAATACACTGAGCCCCTCATGACCGTGGCTGGCAAGGTGACGATCTGAGTTGCAAGCGCATAATAGCCAAGCGTCTCAGTGCCCATCGACGCCCCGATCAAAACATTGTCAATGTTATTGGCGATAAAGGAAAGAGCGGAAGCCGCCGTCAAGTTTGCTCCGAAAGAGATGTTTTCCTTGATGATGTTCAAATCGAAATAAAATTGCGGTCGGCTACGTGAGCCAATAGTGACGACCGTGACCTTGCAAACCCAGAAGGTTATTTGTTGCGCCACGAGACTCCAGACGCCCCAATTGAGAAAAATACCGATAGAAACTGCTGTAACGCTTCCAAGCGTCGAAACGACGTCGGTCAAAGCAATCCAATTATAGCGCTTATCGCGTAACAATAGCGCCATTGGCACAATATTCAGTGTCGCGAGCGGAAGGATGGTCGACATGCCCAATAGAAGGGCAGGGAACAGCGGCTCGCGCAACATATGTCCTACCGGATAGGCTAGCGTGGCAAAGAGGATAACAATGAAAAGGCTAAAGCCGGCGGAAAAGCAGAAGATGCTACCTTCAAGCTCCTTTGTTAACCGCTCCGCCCTTACAATGCAGGTGCCAAGGCCGGATTCTGCCAGCAGGTTCGCGAAAAGGATAAAAGGTATGACCAGCGCCATCTGCCCATAGGCATGCGGCCCCAGGATGCGTCCGATGATCGGCAAAGCGGCAATCTGGATAGTCGCCCGTAGCGTGCTGGCCATTGCCATCGCGGTAGCGCCGAGGACGGATTTACCGGTGGTCATGCTTGCCCTGCGTAGGTTATGAAAAATCGCGCGCTGGAGCATAACCCGACGTCAACCGTTTGCTCGTCGCAACTGATCACGCAAAGGGCTTCATTGTCCTGCCCAAACGATGGATGGATTGTCGAACGAACCTTCGCATGGTTGCACTGCCGCCGTGGGCTCGCGACGGCTTGGAAAGCCATAACTTCAAGGCCCTTGCATTCCCTGCGTTTTGCCTCGACCCGCTTCACCCTGCGAAAACTGTGTAACCCAACATCATATTCGCGGACAGACTCGAAAGAAGCTTGATCATTCTGGTTCGCTAGCGGGGCATTTGGACCGCGAGAAAAGCACCTGAGCGATCGTCGGCGCAGCTAGACCAGGATTGCACCAAGATTTTTCAGAGCGTCGGCTTTCGATAATTGCGAAGCGAGTTGACGCCGACGGCTGGGATTGTCGTCGCCAAAATGAGTGTCCTCGGCTCCGCGCCCAATCGCCTCAGCCAGGGCGGCAGGATCATCCGGTGTCACAAGAACTGCCGCGCCCTCCAGAAAGGCTGCAAGCTCCGTGCCGACGGCGGCGGTGGCAACGATGCGACGGCCGCTGGCGAGCATGCCGCCCAGCTTTGACGGAAGCATAAAATCGGCGGCGGCGGACTGCTGCGGCAGGACATGCATATCGGCAAGTCCAAGGAATTCCGATAGGCGCTCTTCGGGTTGAAAGGGGAGAAATCGTAAATTATCGAGGTGGCCGAATAGAGCCACGAGCTCCGCTTTGGCAGGCCCTTCGCCGGCGATGATGAACTGAATATCCGTTCGATCTTTAAGCCTGACGATTCCAGACAGAAGCTGGTCAAGCCCCTGTTTGGCGCCGATATTGCCAGAATACAGAACCACGAAGTCTTTATCGGCGATCCCCAATTCTCGTCGGTAGGGGTTCACCCCTTCCATCGGCTTAACATGGTCGAGGTCGACCCAGTTACGCACGATCGCGATGCGGTCTGAAGCCACTCCTTTATTTGAGAGATACTCCGCCATCTTGTCTGAAATTGTTATGACGCGGTGGAACCGACGGAGCATCAATCGCTCGAAGGCGTAAGCGAGCTTCTTGAGCCATGGGGCGCCCCTTAAGTGCCCAACCGCGAAAGCGGCGTCGATCTCAAGGTCCTGGACATGCAGAATTGTCGTCGCGCCGACAATCCACGCTGCGAGGAGGGCGATGGGGGCTGCAAACAACGTCGGCTCGATGCAAAGGACGCTGACAGGGCGGCGGAGCAGGATCTGCCAAAGGGCGACGGGCGCGGACGTAACCGCGAAGGATAGGGGCGCAATCAGCCGCCAGACGCCGTGCATGCGTTGTCGCAGGATCAGCGGGCAACGGACGATTTTGACGCTCTTTTGCCGCTCGGTCCGGTAGCCACCATTTCGGTAGGGCGGCAGCACCTTCCAGCCCGGGTAGTGAGGCAATGTCGTGACCACGGTCACGTCGTGGCCAATTTCGCTCAGATGCTCGCCGATTTCGCCGGTATAGCGGCCGACGCCGGCAAACTCCGGCGCGTAGTTCATGCCATAAATGAGAATGTGGGCCATGTCGTTCCTGTCTAAACGTAGCGACGAAAGCGCCTACGCGCCCGCGCCTATGACCAAAACCCGCGCCCGCCGCGCGAATTCCACCTCTCCGCCAAGCAAGAGCTGATATTAGCCCAAACGGCGCGTCACGCCAAAATCAATTGTCTTAAGTACCATTCGTAAGTTTCGCGGATGCCGGCCTCGAGCCGCTTCTTTGGCTTCCAGCCGAGGGCGGCCAGCTTGTCGCCGCTCATTAGCTTTCGCGGCGTGCCGTCAGGCTTGCTCGGATCCGTAACCAACCGGCCTTTGAAACCTACCACATTTGCAGTGAGTTCCGCTAATTCGAGGATCGTCAAGTCCTCGCCGGATCCGACATTGATGTGCTCCATGTCCGAATAGACCTTCAGGATATGCACAAGCGCGTCGCCGCAATCGTCCACGTGCAGGAATTCGCGGCGCGGCGTGCCGCTTCCCCAGATGACGAGTTCGGGCTGGCGTCGTTCTTTGGCCTCGTGCGCCTTCCTGATCAGCGCCGGGAGCACGTGGCTATTTCGCAGATCAAAATTATCTCCGGGGCCATAGAGGTTGGTCGGCATGGCCGAAATGTAATCGCGCCCATATTGCTTGCGGTAGGCTTGGGCTAACTTGATGCCTGCGATCTTGGCGATGGCGTACCATTCGTTGGTCGGCTCGAGCAGCCCGGTGAGAAGCTTATCCTCGGTGATCGGCTGAGGCGCGAACTTCGGGTAGATGCAGGACGATCCCAGAAACAACATACGGTCAACCCCGATGCGGTGGGCCGCCTCCGTGATATTCGCCTCGATCATCAGATTTCGGTAGAGAAATTCCGCGGGATATGCGTCGTTCGCGACAATGCCGCCTACTTTCGCGGCGGCCATGACAATCGCATCAGGGCGAGCGCCCGCCAGCCAGGCTTCGACATCAATCTGGCGCGTCAGGTCAACGTCGCGGCGGTCCGCGGTAAGGACCTCGCAATCCTCAGCTGCAAGACGGCGAACCACCGCCGCCCCTACCATTCCCTTATGGCCGGCGACCCATATGCGCTTGCCCTTCAGCGGATAAATGATCTCATTCACGGCCGATTCCCCAATTGGCTTGTAGCGGCGGCACGCTTCGAGCTGCAACCTTGAGGTCTTCGCGGATCATCTCGGCGACGAGATCGTCGAGTTTTGTTTCATGCCGCCATCCGAGCTTCTCATGCGCCTTGGTCGGGTCGCCGATGAGCAAGTCAACCTCGGTCAGCCGGAAATAGCGCGGGTCGATCTCGACGAGGACGCGCCCGTTCGAAGCGTCAACGCCCTTTTCCTCGACTCCTTCCCCTCGCCACGCGAGATCGATGCCCACTCTGTGAAACGCCTTCTCGACAAAGCTCCGAACCGTGTGCGTTTCACCCGTCGCCAATACATAGTCGTCGGGCTCGGACTGCTGCAGCATTAGCCACATGCCCCGCACATATTCGCGGGCATGGCCCCAATCGCGTTTGGCGTCGAGATTGCCTAGGAACAGCCTTTCCTGAATGCCGAGATGGATTGCGGCCACGGCGCGGGTGATCTTGCGGGTCACGAAAGTCTCGCCCCGGATGGGGCTCTCGTGATTGAAGAGAATGCCGTTGGAGGCGTGCATTCCGTAGGCCTCGCGATAGTTGACGGTAATCCAAAAAGCATAGAGCTTCGCGGCGGCGTAAGGGGAGCGCGGATAGAATGGCGTCGTTTCGCTCTGGGGGATGGCCTGCACCTTACCGTAAAGCTCTGACGTGGACGCCTGATAGAATCGCGTTATCTCAGTTAGTTTAAGGAGACGGATTGCTTCAAGAAGGCGAAGCGTGCCAATCCCGTCAGCGTTTGCGGTATATTCGGCCGTCTCGAACGAGACCTGAACGTGGGATTGCGCGGCGAGATTGTAGATCTCATCGGGTTGCGTCTCCTGGACGATGCGGATCAGATTGGTCGCGTCCGTCATGTCGCCGTAATGGAGCGTGAAGCGGGGCTCCGGCACATGCGGGTCCTGATAAAGATGCTCGATGCGTCCGGTGTTGAAGCTTGATGAGCGACGCTTTATGCCGTGGACGTTATAGCCCTTCTCGAGCAGGAGTTCAGCGAGATAGGCCCCGTCCTGGCCCGTCACGCCGGTGATTAATGCGGTCTTTTTTTTTGTCACTACTTAATCTCTCTTTCCGCGCACCGTGCGAACAACAAGCAACGATAACGAAATCCGTGAATGCGGTTAAGGTGCGACGCCTCAACTAGCATCAATTTGCTAACGCAAAGAGCCTGAGGGAAAGAAATTTCCCTCTCGAAGTAGAAAAGCGTGCGCTACGCTTAAAAGCGCTCGGCGCCAAATGCTCCCTGCAGCGAGGCTCCATTCAATCATGCTACCGCCATCCGGGTGAATCGGCCGTTTCGGCCGCCCGATAGGGAGTAATCCTGGCGTCGAGAAACGCCTGGCAATTAGCGTGCCGCCGCCACCATATCGCGCGACACGGAGACCTTCACCGGACCGCCGATCAAGTCCAGCATCAGCTGGACCCGGCCAGCGCCATCTAGACGCTGCAATACCCCAAATGTCTCTGCGAACGGGCCGGCAAGGAGGCGGACCTTGTCTCCGGCGACGAGGTCGGTCTGAAAGACGAGCGCTCCTTTCTCGTTGCTGGACTGAATCAAAGTCTCGACAATCCCCGGCGCCACGGCCAATGGCTTCTCGCCATCTGTGATCAAGCGCGCGATGCCCAGCGTACCATTGATACTGCGCCAGCGCTGACGATCTGCGTTAATGATGACGAAAATATAGCGGGCAAAAACCGGAACGAGCTCCGTCCGGATTTTGCGAGCGTGTCGAAGCGTCAGGAGTTGCAGGGGCAGGAAACTCCGAAAATCCTGATTGTCGAGATTGGCCGCGGCCATGCGCTCCTTGCGCGGCAGGGTCATCGCTACATACCATCGGTCGCCAGACCGAAGCTCGTATCGTGATGCGCGATTCTCGGTCGCCATTACCGCATTACCTCATGGCCAGTCGCGCCGAGACTCATGACGCATCACTGGGCGTCAAAGATCAGTCCAAGTCGATCGATCTCCGCCACGATCGCTTTCTTGCGGGGCTCAGTTTGGGCGGCGATCAGGGGATGGAGCAAGGCCTGGATGCGAGGCGCAATCGCAACATAGGTTGCGGCCACTTGATATGTTGATTCGAAAGTCGCAAAGCGGCGGAGATCCTCCATATATTCGGATTCGAACCCTGCGACGCCGGCCAGATAGAGGCGCGTCGCAAATGGCAGGCGCGCGACCATCACCCAACTCTCGTTGGGCGCCGACCAATAAGAAAGTCGCAACGCATCGACCGCGGCGGGGATCGGTCCGCTCACTTGGGTTTTGACCATCGCAAACCCGAGCCAGGCGTTGCCGTCGAGTGGATTGCACGTCAGCCGATGTTTTGCGACATCGAGCGCGTTCTTGTTGGCAGCGTCGCGCAATGCGATATTATTCCCCTTCATCGTCCTTTCAAGCGCGGCGAGACTCACGGTCAATCGCGATCGCGTAATCGCATTGCCGCAGTCGCTTGCAGGGCGGTGGAAATCATTTCTTGAGACGAAGCGAGACAGGTAATCAGCATCGGGCTGGAACCCTTTCTCGATCGATTCAGCCAAATCGCGCACGTCAGCGTTGAGCGCAAAAGCGGCAATCGCGCTAGCCGACTGTATGATCAATCCGACCGCCATAATAAACAGCATGGGGCCGGTGATCAGCCTCGCAAGGGACAACCTACGCTGAGCCGCCACTTAAGCCGGCTCCTTCTCGGTTCGGTAATATTTGCTGTAGCGTCCGTAATAATAATCTTTGGAGCCGTAGCTCTCATAGAGGTTGAGCTTGCTCAACTGAACCTTATTGAAAACGACGCCGACGCACTTGTCATGGATGAGACTGTCCGATGCGAGCATCGTCTGAACCATCATCCGGGCCGTGCGTCCCCATTCGATTACAAAGACAAAGGCGTCGAACATGGAGGCTGCAGCGCGAACATCCACCACCGGAGCAAGAGGCGGCAAATCGACGATAATATAGTCGAAAACTCTCCCAGCGTCGTTCAGCACGTTTCGCATTCCAATCGAAGAAAGGGCTGCGCTGGTATGCTGCACGCGCTTTTTGATCGCTGCGGGCAAAAAGAAAAGGCCAGAATCGGGCTCCGACATGAGAAGATCGTGCAGGGCGCGCTCCCCCCGGATCGCTTCGAGAATTCCTGCGTCGGCGTGAAGGGTCAGGGCGCGCGTCAAACCGGGATTGCGCAAATCAGCATCGATCAGAAGGGTCTTGGCTCCAAGATGAGCCAACAGCGAAGCCAAGTTCTTCGAGACCGTGGATTTGCCCTCATTGGGCAAGACCGAGATCACGCCAATGATCTTTGGTTTGCGATCGTCAAGCGCCAGATCGGCGGCGACTTTAACCGAACGCAGCGTCTCGGAAAAACTCGAAAGCGGATGGTCGATCGAATAGCGCTGCAGCGAATCCTTCGGCACAATCTGCTTTGGGTTGCGCCGGTCGGCGCTAAGCTTTTTGTACACAACAGGATGATCCACGGCCGGCAGCATACCCAGGAATTCCAGCCCGAGTTCGTCGCGAACCTGAGCGGCCACGCGGAAAACGCGGTCACGATATTCTTTAAGGGCGCCGATCCCGGCGCCGGCCATCACGCCCAGAATCAGAGAAAGCGCCAAAATAAGCGGACGCTTTGGATAGCTCGGAACACTGGGCGCTGAGGCATAGGTAATTACGCGCGCCTCGGTCATCGGGAGGGATTGCTGCTGGATCGTTTCCTGATAGCGTTGCAGGAAAGCTTGATAAAGGATGCGGTAGGTTTCCGCTTCGCGCTCCAATTCGCGCAACTGAACCATCGTCTGGTTTGTCCCGGCATTTTGGCCCACGAAAGCGGCCATGGACGCTTTCAGGGACTCTTCCTTGGCTCTCGCGACCTCACCCTCGCTGCGATAGGTCTCGGCGATCCGCTTCAATTCTTCGAAGATCAGCCGCTGGTATTCAGACATATTTCGGCGCAGATTAACCACCTGCAGATGGCTGGGGCCAAGCTTGCTTTCGAGCTCGGCCTCCATTTTGGAAGCGGCAAGATATTTTTGCCTCAGATCGGTAATGACTGGGCTGCCAAGGGAATCGGTCACGGCGCCATCGGTCTGGCCCGACTTCAGCATCTCGGTAATCTGGTTGTATCGGGCCTCCGCTCTCGCTGTATCGGTATGAGCGAGCGACATTTGCGTGCTGAGATCGGTCATCTGCTGGTCTGAGACCAGCTTGCCGTCGGCGGTGACCAGACCGTTGTCAGCCTTGAATTTTTGAACAGCCGAGTCTGAAGCTAGCGAATTTTTCTTAAGCTCGGCGATGCGCGCCTGCATCCAGCCGCTCGCGCGACGTGTCGCGTCAAATTTGGAATCGAGCTGCTCGGTAAGGTAGGCCTCGCCAAAGGCATTGGCGATTGTGGCAGCCTTGATTTTGTCGGGCGAGATATAGTCGATGGCCAGTACAAAGGTGCGAGCGACGCGATGAACGTCAAGATTACGTTTGAGCTGCTCAATCGCGGCGCGCTCCAATTCCAGATCCTTCTCAGGGTCCGATTTCTCGCGCGTCACGAACCAGCGGCTCAAATCGAACGCCGAACGCAGCATCGCCAGCGCCTGACCAATAAGCGAGCCGCGCCCACCCATGAATTCGGGATCGCTCGTCAACTTCAATGACGATATGACGGAAAGCGCGATTTTCTCTGATTTCAGGACTTCGACCTGACTATCAATGGCGCCCGTATCGAATGTCATCTCGGCAATCGAAGCCGCCAAGTCATTTTTGTCCTTCTGACTGTCGATCAGAAGATCGGTTGTCGCGGTATATTGCGGGACAGCCGTGATGATATAGGCAAAGCCGATTAGGAGGCCCAAAATTGCGCAAAGCGCCAAAACGCGCCCCTGCCGGCGGGCGGCGGCAAGCAAGAGATCCAAATTGATCGATCCCTTAAATTTCGGGAAATCGACCTCGGTCTCAGCTAGGGATTCTCGGGGACGCTCGATGCGCTTCAACATATCTCGGCTCGTGCTTCGTGATCCCCCCGGAAAACGGAAACGGCCATTCAGCCGCTGCATAATTTGGAATCAGAGACGGCCGTTTTATCGACTGGGACTGACGGCGCTGGTTTGAGTTACCGTAGCGCCTCCATTGAATGATACGGCAGCGCCTCCAGTGAATGATACGGCGCCTGCATTTCCAGTGCCAAAGGAATTTGCCCCGGGGTTGCTAAACCCTGGGGGTTGGCCCTGAACTGAGAGATAGCGGCATCCGGCAGCTTGGCGAAAACGGGTGGGTTAGCGCAACTGGCAGTCGACTGGGCCAGCGCATCGCTCGATATCAAGACAAGGGCGGCTAGAAAAAAAATAGTTAACCGCATCTTCGAGTCTCTTTTCATTATCATCGATTCCCAAAGAGAAAAAAACCATACAGCAAGCCGCCCGAATCCGCAATCTGCTCGCCAGCGCGATCGACGCGGCGAACTCGGAAAGGCCTCCAGTCCGACACGGCCAGACGAATGCTCGAAGAGCACTGCGCTCTTGTCGGAGTTCCACTCCGGTCCGTGTCGGATGGCCTCAGTTCCCGAACGCCAGAAATTCTTTATTGCTTCAAAAATTGCCAGCCTGCTTTAACGGCCGAAGCATCTACAGCGACCGTTGAGGCCGAGCTTGTGACCGTCGTGATCAGACTGAGGAACTTCGTCAGCTCAACCTGATCGGCGTTGTCGACATAGAGGACGTCGCCATCACGCATCGGAAACTTCTGGGATGCAAAGAAGCCGGAGGGATCGCGGAAGTTGACCCGATAGATCGTCGGGATCAGCTGCCTGTCTTCGGGGAAATGCGAGGTGTCCGCGCCCATCTTTTCCAGCGCGGTGCGATTCTCGAGCCGGTAGACGAAGACCTGGCCGGGATCGGAGCGACTATCGAGCAGGCCTCCGGCTTTGCCGACCGCGTCGTTGAGCGTCAGAGTCTCCTGCTGGAACTTGAATTGCGCAGAGGAGCCTAAGGAGCCGTTGGCCCCAGAGGCGCCTGTGGCGCCGAATGCGATAAACGAGCGCTGATAGAAGGAGACGTAAATCGCGTCGCCAGGTTTAACGAAGATGTTCTCCTTTGGGTCCTTAACCAGGTTGAGAAAATAGACCGTTCCCTTTAAGCCGTGGCGCTGCAGGGTGACATAGTTCTCATAACCCTGGTCCTTGATCCCGCCGGCTCGCGAAATCGCGTCCAGAACCGTATCGCCGTTCGCGTTGATGGCAACCTTGTCCGGTTTGTTCACTTCCCCAACGACGGTGACCTCCGACGAAGTTTGGGACGTGATGGCGACGACGGCCTGCGGTTCGATCGCGCGATCCTTGAGTTTGTTGATAATATCTTGCTGGATCGCCGGCGTCGACCGGTTCAGGGCCAAAATCTGGCCCGCATAAGGCACGGTGATATAGCCCTTGCTGTCTACGGTCTGGCCCGGTAGCGCCACGAAATTACCGGGCCTCGCGCCCGCGTCTGTTGGAATAAAGAGGCCGCCGGATTGGGCTTCGAATAAGGTGACTTGAACGGTATCGCCGATTCCGACCCGAATCTCGGGCGCGGGTCCGCGCCCAGTGCCGAAAGTGCGGAAAAGCGATCCCGGTCCCGGGTCAACGATGAAGGGTAGGATATTCCTGTTCAAGTCGACGAGCGCATAGTCGAAGACAGGAGCAGTTCCCAGAATTGAGACGCTGGCGTTAGCCTCTACGCTGCGATGGGCGGGCCCGCTATCGGGTAGCGTCGCACAGCCAGCCACCGAGGTAACGAGGCAGGCAACGACGAGATATCTTGGCATTCCACGCTGCAACAGGATTCCCCAACCGCGACACCAGGATTTCCTAACCCCGACCGGGTGACTGGTTAACAGAATTTAGGGCGCGGCGGAAGGCGATAGATTGCGAGGTTGGACTAGGATCGCGATCAGGGTTAATGGGATTAGCCGCTCTTTCTAGGCATGGGACCATATATCAATGGGTTAGCGGGCAATTTAAGGTCGCTCGCAGAAAATTTCTTGGAGCCGCGTTGCAATTGAGCAACGGAAAGTGGCGGTTAATTCCCGCGCATTCAGTTTTAATTCGTACTAATTTATCTGGCGACGTTACTATATTGAAGCATATCGTCGTCGCTGCAACGTCGCTTTGCCCTCAATCCGCATTTGAAACGGTCGAGCATTGTGTTTGTCTCGAGGACCGCCCTTTGTGTCTCGCGCAACAAACATGTCCGATAGGCGAAAACGCTTGCGACGTATCGGGACACTTTTTCCTGACAATCCTTCATTACAGGGCCGTCGGCGTAAGCCTTGACGTCGTCAACGCAGGCAGGCGGGGGTGGGGCAGGGCAAAAGCCAAAACCAAAGCCTGTCTTTGGCTCGGTTGAGTTCGCCCTTGCGGCTATCGCGAGTATCACAAAGGCAAGAAATATCTCCCGCACAGGCGCACGCATTTTGGGTTCCGGTTGGATATGCCTACCCGCTGGAAAGCGTCGTCCGGGTTACGCATATCAAAAACACTGCTTACCTTTATAGAGCCATCAACCACGCTCCATCAAACCAACGTTGACGACGCCGTTCTGCTTGCAACTGATGCAATGGAATAACGGAGTTATTAAGAAATAGGCGTCCATAAAGGGCATACCGATTCCGCAACCGCAGTTGAAGTGGAAGCCTTTCTATGATGACGCTCGCCTGCCTGGCGGTAGCCGGCTTTATAATGGGCACATTCTTTAGCAGCTTCACGCTGCTGGCCTTATGCCTCGCGGTCGCGTTGGCTGGCCTCGTTACGGCCCTTGGTGTTGGCTTCAGCTTAATTTCATTAATTGTCGGCCTCACCCTTCTCCAGGTCGGCTATATGGTCGGCCTAACGGCGTCGACTTTCCTTTATGCCCCAAGGGCGGCGCCGGTTCCCACCGCACGTATGTGAAATAAGGAAACAAGCCGCGCGATGGCTAGCAGCGCGGCCCCGCCCTGCTCCGAGCCATACGCACCCCCCCGTGCGCACTGGGGGCGCACAGTTCGGGAGAAATGCTGACATTAAGAACGAAGGGTCGGCAAGTCCCCAGACGGCCAAGTTTTTTTTGCGGCGCCGCCTGGCAGGAGTTTTACGGCCTCGCGCCCGGTTGTTGACGGATCGATCCAGTCCACTACCTTGATTGATCGTTATGGGGGGGCGGCCCCTACAATATGAGCCACTGGGACGGTTTCAAGATTGAGCCTTTGAATTCACAGCAGCTCGTCCCGAGACATTTTGCACCGAAAGAGGCAAATTCCCAAGGGGGAGCGAGGATAGTGTATACAATCCGTGCTCGTTCTACCTTCGAGGCTGTCAAGGCGATGCTTCTCGCGACAAAAATCGAAGTCCAGGCCAAAGAGCTGTTGTCCAGGGCGCTTTGGGGCGCCTTGACGGTCGTTGCATTAATTGTAGGCATCGCCGTTGTTCAATTTGTCGTCTGGATGATTGTGCTGATCTTCGACGGGACGAGCGACTGAAGGACCAGACGCGAGGGCTGAAAAATCGCGCGCAAAATACGATCTGAATCAATCCTCCGGACTTATCTTCAAGGCGCATGGGAGATTCAGTTGGTCCTCGTTCATGACCTTCGGCGACTATGTAATGCTGCTGACGGATGGCGCGCATATCTAGTATCAACGCTGGAGCCGCGATTTGGCCCCTCAGTTGATCGCGGTCAGGGCCGCAAGCGACTGATCTCCCCTTGCGGCCCGCTCTCAGCATAATCATGGGCGCTGTAGGTTTCCGGCATCAATTGTCAGCCGCGATTGCCTGCCCAAAGAGCCCATCGCGGTTGGGGCCGCCTTGAAGGCAAGCGGCTCTCGGCGGCCCCTCTACAGATTCGCACACCGGCGTTTCCTGATGTGGCACAATGCCGTGCTGATTCCGGTCAACGCCGGGCCGGCATCACTGATAATGTTGAGGGATTAGAGGGTCTGATTCTTGCCCAATGAACGTCAGCCTTGGTCCCAAGTAGCGTTTTGGTGCGTCAGGGCTAGGGCCGCCTTGAGACACGCCGCAACACTCATGGCGGCCCGCTTTTTCCTCAAAATTTGGTGTCATGGCGTCCATGAACGCTGTCCCGACCCAGCCGAAGTGGCGCGCCAATGGTGGATGACCCCTTGGCCTTTCGTCTGTCACCCTCCCGCTTGCCGCCGTAATCACCGCGCGCTTTATTCAGCGGTTCGGCGCAGCGGGGTAACCCGCTTGCGTCGTTGACTCTAATCTATTTCCGTGAGAACAAAAAAGGAACATTTTGGAAGTGCAGCCAACGGTCCGCCCCGCGCGAGCCTCATTGATTTGGAGGCTGAGATGTTCGTCGCAATCGCGATTCTCACGGTCGCGGCCGTCATTGCTGTCTATGCTATCTCGCTTTGGATTGACACGCCGACGTCGTGAGGGGGGGCTTTGGACGATGCCTCGCAATGGCGCGGCCGCTCTCCGATGTCTGTTTCGCGACATTGAGGCACGCTTTTGCTTGCTGGCGCCGCGCGAACGTGTGGCCATACGCTACAATACGGAGCACTCTCGCGCGCGTTCGCCATGGGATCGGGATTAGGTCATGCCGCGTCGCTGCGTAACTTCGTCAAGCCTGCGCAGTGTCAGGATGAAGTGGCGACCGTAGCCGCCACCGCGGTCGCAGCGGAGGCGTCGACGCCGCGCTCCACCGCCCGCAGAAACTCCGCACAGAGCCGATCGCGCATCGGCGGGTCCATCATCGAGAGATGGGTCCCCCTGACAGCGAGCGGACGGCCCGGCTGTTCTGAATCAGGAGGGAGCGCGCGGCGACGCCTCGACGCTCGCAACCCGATCGAGATTTGCGTTCAGTCGCGTGAGCAAGGCAACAAGCTGCGCGG
>Ga0182024_10010237_pt1 | contig 19167 bp, 22 predicted proteins | sample P32metaG_FD_120480 | JGI IMG/M metagenome (GOLD analysis project Ga0182024, IMG submission 120480) | Permafrost microbial communities from Stordalen Mire, Sweden - P3-2 metaG (Illumina Assembly) | ecosystem: Environmental > Terrestrial > Soil > Wetlands > Permafrost | place: Sweden: Stordalen... | reverse complement strand
CGAGTGCATCGCCTTCCATGTGATCGGCGTGGGCGTGGTTGCCGAGGAGGATTTTTGTATCGGAGAATTTGAACCCGAGTTGCTCAATTGATTTCTGTATGGTGCGGACGTTGCGCTCGTAGGTACTGTCTATGAGGATGTTGCCCTGAGGCATGACGATGAGGAACACGCTCAGGGTCTTCGTCCCGACGTAGTAAACGTTGCCCACAATTTTGTGGGGCGGAAACGCCGTGGTTTGGTCGTCGGGCGTACCCTGTTGCGGGCGAGGATGGAGTGGGGCGTGAAGGTCTTTCCCTGGGCAGTGACCGAGGGATGATCCGGGGCGTCTTGGGCCAATGCTGCTGCCCCGACTAGAAATAAGAATGCTTTCTTCACAAATGCCTCCACGTTTCGACGGCAAAAGATAACTCCCATGCCACCGGCACCAATCGGCGCAAGAATCTCGTATGGCTCCAATCGATCGCCGGCAGAGAGAGGCCTACGAGGGATTTAGCTCAGTTTACCCGATAAGGGGGCGGTTAGCGCCTGGAGGTAGTGGGGCCTAAGACCCCACTACCCGCCTGGATGGCGGGGCCGGCGACGTGCAGGAGTCTCTTGAGAGCGTTTTCGTGCGCCCAGGTCTGGCTCCCCGGACGGAATCCTGAATCGAGCTGTTAAGCAGCATTTCGAACTTGCATCTGGGACCCCGGATGTAAGGTTCGAAAAAACCGATTCAGTATCACACGCGGGGAGGCACGTATCAGGTTCGAAATTCCCTCCCGCTAACTTCAACGACGGAATGGGACTATCGCCCGAAAAGACTCATCCAGCGGGCCGCTAGGATGGCGCTACAAGCGCAACCCAGCCGCGGTACAGTGGTTGTCCGCCGGCATCACAGGCGGTGTTCCCATACGCCGGAGGGGATCAGGCAGAGCTACTTGTTCGAATAAGCGGCATCTTCGGCCGGATGTGATCGCGCACCCACTGCCACCCGACCCCTCGGACTCGGACAGTCCTGCCGCCAATTAACCCGATAGGTAGTGTTCCCCAGAAAGCAGGCGTCGGTCATTGCTTCACAATAATACTGCCCGCTCCTGCAGGTCCTTTACGAACATTTTTGCTAACTTGTTCTCCCATCGAATATCGACAAACCCATAGTCTCCGAACCCATAGTCTCCAAGCGGGCCCAGAAGAGTAATGATCGCACCTTTTGGGATGGTGATCAGACCTTGCTCTTTTCCCTGTGAAAGTTGGGCGATCGCCGGCGACAGTATCTTATAAGTGTTCCCACTCATTTGGCGGTCATTTTCTGTTTCAATAGAGACTTCGGCCTGAGTCCACCCCAGAAAGCGCGGTAGTGCATTTTCATCCATGGCCGTGGTCACCCGACCATGATTCGCTACTTTGGAGCCTGGTGCTGTTCGAGGGCGTTAAAAACCGAGTCCGCAAGATTGAACGTAGGGCTGACGGTAAACTGGTTATTGTAATACCGGTCGCTTATCGTTATTCGCAGTCCGTCTTGCGTTTCTGTGGCCACAATGCGCCAATCTTGATTCGGATGCGCTTCGCAGAATCTATTAGCACCGTCTTTGAAACCCTGCCGATATTTTCCTGCTTCTGAACCGTCCACAATCTGTTTGGCCATTTTAGTCATACTCCCAACTGAACGCATCGCTTCACGCCGCTCTTTCTAAATCCCCGTTCTTCAGGCTTGAGCAGGCGCTCCAAAGTCCGATACCTCCCACAGCCGGTCTGTCGCCAGCAACCCTTGCGGACGTGGTGCCTTGCGTTCGGTGAATAGCCCACTACCAAAAGCTCAATCAGCTCCTTCATGGAAGAACTCGGCTGTGGCTTCTGGCTTGGTTTCTGTAAGCATCCTCTCGACGTCTTTAAGGGAATAGCCCAGCCTACCCAGCCTGAGTAAACCGGTGGGTGGTGATCCAGTCCCTAAGTTTCAGGGCTCTCGTATAGAGCACCCGCCTGAAATCAGAATTCTCCGCGGTCCTGTCTTCGATGTCGTCGACGAACTCTTTTATTGGCCCCTCCTCTATGCGACGGCCGCTGCTGCCTTTGAGGCAGAAGCAGCCACCCCGTTCGCGAATTCCCACTCGCGGATCCACGTCGGTTTGCAACCACTCCCGCGAACCGCCATCACAGCGCGCCCCGGATCACCCAGATCGCTCCATCCGACGTCGTTTAGTCGGAGCACCGCTAGTTTGCTAGTCTCCGCCGATAACACCCGGTGGGAAAAACTGACGGAAGGGACACGCTTGTAAAGGGAATTCTCGATATGGGTTTCCTCGCCGGCCCACATGCGCGCCGACCCGAGCATGCCCAGCAGACCGGGAAGAGTGGCCTGGACCATCTGCAGGAAGGCCCGCACATGCCCCACCATCACGAATGTGTTCCAAACGGAGCCTTGCTCAAGCAGTCTTCGGGCGACTTCGATGACGGGTTTCTCCCGGAACGCTCGCACGCGAAACAGTTGGCTGCCCTCGTGCCCGAGAGGCGCACCCAGCTCGATCCATCCATACTCGACTTCCGGATAGTCTGGCTGGGCGCCCAGTAGAACAACGGAGTCACTCCGTTCTGCCGCCGTTTCGAACGCGCACTCCAGAGCAGACGCGAATGACTGCTCGTTGGAATAATGGTGGTCGCATGGAAGGATCGCCACGAGGGCTTGCGCGTCCAACCGAGCGAGACTCAGCAGACTGTGCAGAATAGCAGGAGCCGTGCCTTTGTTCGCCGGCTGCACGACGCACTGGGACGGGCGCAACCCGGCTTCCCGTGAGTACCACTTGCAGTGATCGCTGGTAAGCGAAACCATTAACTGCTCCCGCGGGAACGTGGGCTCCGCTCGCCGGAGTGTCTGCGCCAGCAGCGTCCGCCCATCGAAGAGAGGGCAGAACTGCTTGGGACGCTCGTCACCGCAGATCAATTTCGTCAGAGGCCTGAGGCGCACTCCGTCTCCGCCCGCCAGAATCACGCCCCACCGATTCCCGCGCCTGGCCACCGGCCCGACGCGGGCAATGACGGGCGGCATTGCGGTCCCCGCCGCCTTCCACCCCGCGTAGTCGAGAGCCTGTCCCTCCGAGCTTAGCCCCAGAGAGTCGATTCGTCCTCGGGCTGTTGCATGAGTGCTCATCCCCAGTCTCTAAGCGACTGCCCGCCTTGGCTCGGATGCTTGGGGCTGGCTTTCCTTGCGCTGATTCTGGCGATTGCAGATCGCCTTCATCACCTTGATCACATCCTCGTTTGTTAGGCCGCCGGTCTCCGCCCGAAGGAGGATGTCGTCCATGGACAGAATCCCCTTCAGTCCGTCGTCTTTGTCCACCACAGGCAGCCGGTGTACCTGTCGCTGCGCCATGGTCTTCAGCACCGCACGAACGTCGTCTGTCGGCTCGCATGAGGATAGATCCTTGTTCATGATCTCTCCGACGGACAGATCTGCCGCATTCTTGTTGCTGGTTCCCAACGCGATGAACAGGTCACGGTCCGTTATCATCCCCACGACGCGCCCTCCCTCAACAATCGGAAGCACGCCGCAGTTTCTGGTCCACATGATCTCTGATGCCGCCGCGGCGTTTGTTCCGGGATAGCAACAGGAAACGTCTTTCGTCATGATGTCTTGAACTCGCGTGGTAGTTTTTCCTTTCTTGGGTCTTGGCGTGACTTTCGGCCTTTTCAATCTGGTCCTCTCTAACTGGCTAGCTGAAGAGGGGTCGAAGTTTTGGCTGATGCCCTTTTCCCCGTGCGACAGAGTCTCGGGCGAGACCGCGTCTTATCCTTTGCCGGCCGCCACGATAGCCTCGCCGTGTCTTTATTTCTTTGCTACTGTGATGTCCTTTGCCACTTGGACCTATCTCCTCATTGCATGCTCCGCCTTTGCCATGCCCCCTCCTTGTCATTCAACATTTTTCTCCTTATCTGCGTTGATTTGAAGCCAATAACTGAGGAGATCCTTGTGTAAGTCCGCCACTTCCAGCCAGCGGCTCAGGTCCTCAAGCACCCTCGATAGGTACAGCACTCTAGGCGGCATGGGTTGCCCGCAGGCCCAGCGCTTCAAAGGGTAGACGCCGCCAACCCACGTGTGTCGGCACCATTGGGCGACAGTTGTAAGGCCTGGGCGATTTCGGATTCTACCCTATCGAAGTTGGGCGGACTTGGCCGCCCCTAACGAAAAGAACGCGTCAGAGTTAGGCCGCTACGTGAGCGGCGATTTTGTGGAAGGTCGAATTGGCAACCTCACAGGTTTGAACCTGAGGAGTTCCCTCAACAACTTTCCCAAGAGTCTTGAGCAATTCTGGATAGGCATCGCGGGCATAAGCGTCCGCGTTCTCTTTCTGATCCCACAAACTGATTCCGACAGCTTCCGCTCCCCCCGGAGCAACGAAGGTAATTTCGTCCTTGAAACCTTTCTGTTTTCGAAGCAATGTAAGAGTTTCGTTTTCGATTAGCCTGGTAAACTCCGCAACGCTATTGGGCTTCAAGCGGATAGATACACTACGAGCAAACATGGCAACCTCCCAAGATTGGGTGTGACTAAGAGGTAGTTAGCAGACGAAGTGACTTAGTTCAGATGATCTGCGAGTGGGCAGAAGTGCTCAGACAGTAATCACTATGTGCTCAGCGAATCTGGTTGTCAAGGGGTAAAAATACGTCAACGTCAGGAGCATTCCGATCAGGACAAGAAGTGCCGCGTTCTTTAAGCTCATGCCGGCAGTATGAAGGTTGGTGGCCTTGATGTGCAAGGGTCCTCGGTGCACAGCGGAGCCAAATTTTTCAATTTTTATTTTTTTAAATTTTCCGAGTCGCGACTAACACCCCTGCAAGCATGGAACGCGGCTACGGTGGGGGATGGTGAACTTCAAGGGGCCGGACCCACCGTCGCCGGTCTCAAGGGACCTTCTCCAGAGACGTTCGTCCGCCCACTCTTACTCGCGGACGAAAAAATTGTGAACGCACGTCGAAATGGATAGGAGCCGACCGCGTTAGTGCGAGCCAGGAGATAGGCCGGAAAGTAGCGAAAAGAAACGCCATTTGAGCAGGAAACGCTCACCGAGACTTCGATCCCAATCGGCCCAGTTTGCCGTCCGAACGCCGAAACTCATCCGCGCAACAAAAAAGATGGGTAGACAAGTAAGTGCAGAAAATAAACAATTGAGCGACAGAAACGCCAGCGCTGAAGCCTCTTTGCAGACTCCAAAGATGGCGAAAACTCCCCTAAGAAGATAGGGAAAAACGGGAGTGAGCAGCGCAGTCGGACCCGTATCGGCCCAGTAGGGATTCGCAAACCCGTGACCCGCAGCGATCGACCGAGCCAAGCGCCCGATCTCGTACCCGAATTCCCAGTGGTCGCGCCCGGGGGCGAGAAAGCCCTTATAGACAAAACCCACCACGATCAAGCGCACTCCGAGAGCGGCCAGGACGGCGCAGAACAATGTACGGCGAACGTGAGCATCCGGTGCAACCACGCTCTGGCCAAGTCTCAGCCCGAATTCCCGATTCAGACCTCTGGTTTGTGTATCGTGCGCTTCTGCTGCCCTTGCCACAACGAATGTTCCGCCAGAGTAGCCCCCAGCGAGACCAGCGGCGTTCCGACGGCCCGTTTTTGCCCGTCTGACGAGCCCCGATTGCTGCCGCGTAATCGATTCCTCAGACACTGTTCCGCCCTCCTCCATAGCCCAGTTCACGGCGGTTCGAGTCGGTTACGCTAACATTCCTCGAACAATGAAGGAAGTCCGAGCGATTTGAAGTACGCGCGCCTGGCGCAACGGCCTACTAATCTGACTGACAAACGGCCAACGGTCACGCGGATTAAGAGCTCGCGGCGCTTCGCGCTTGAGCGCTCATCTCCTTCATCTTCTTCGCCATCTCCTGGGGCGTGGGCTCAGCCACATGTGTGGCAACCATCCAGGTGTTCCCCTCCGGATCGAGAATCGTTCCGGAACGGTCGCCCCAGAACATGTCCCCGACCGGTACTTTCACGGTTGCCCCTAGCTTTATGGCTTTGGCGATCATTTTGTCCACGCTCTCCGTCATCAGATATAACGTGACCGGCGAGCCCCCGAGCGACTTAGCGCTGCGACCGCCCATTTGAGGATTCTCCGGCCCCAGCATCAAAGTAGTACCCCGGAGCGTGAGCTCGGCGTGCACCGGTTTGCCGTCGGGTCCATTCGTAATTCCCCGCTTGGCGAAACCGAAGGCTTTCGTATAGAAGTTCACAGCGGCCTTTATATCGCTGACCGTGAGCGCTGCGGTTACCGCGCCATAATTCTTCTTGTTCAAAGGATCAATCCTTTTGGGCATTGGAACTCCTACCCTGCGATGATACCCCACTCGGTGCTGCCGCGTTATGAACTTGCGAATGGAGCCTGGCAGGGTGAACATCTCCTGCGTCCTTGCCGTCTCACCTTGTAACGAATTGGAGTCCGAGGCCCAGAAGTATCGGCCACCAAGGACGCCAATAAACGTCCGATTTGCCCTTAGATCTCCATATGAAGACCCATGCTTCAAACTGCGTCGCGCGACTCCCATCCTTTTGCGGAAATCAGAGCAATGGGCCTCGCAGGGCATTACCGGATTCCCGGTACCTCCGTTGCCGCGATGTCTCAGCGGTGCTAGGATTGGCGCTGGTTGATGCCTGAACAGTCTCAGCCGATACCGGCGCTGGCTGCGCCTTGTGCGGCTCGACGGCTGGCGCCGGCTCATTCGCGTACTTGCTCTGCCGGCAAACCCTTCTTCATGGCCGGGGTGGCGACGCCTACCCCGGTAAAGTCTACGGAGTCGCGGAAGCGGGCGAGGCTGAGCTTATCAGTCCGAAGAATAGTTCCCGCATCACACCTCTAAGCAAGCTCGGGGGCCACGTCGATAACAGCGTGCATTACAACATCGACGCTCGCGGTGCGGGCCTGGGCGCTGAACAGCGCATCGCTAAAGCAATTGAAGAGGTACACAAGTCGGCCGTCACTACCGCTGTGCGGGCTATGACTGAGCGGCAGAAGCGCATACATCACAAGAGCGGAGGGAGGTAAATCATCACGAAATTGAGTTGAGGGTTAAGCGGCGGGTGCCGTCCGACTCGCAGGAAACTGGATGCCTCCAGCAGGGACCGAATCAAGAGGATATCCTCGGCGCGCGCCGATTGTACCGGCCAACTCTTATCTAGGTTGTCCACGAGAACCCATATTGCCTCCTTTCGGCTGGCTACGACGTAGCCGCTCAAGGCGTCGTTCAATTCCCTAATGTCTTGACCGTACACCAGCTGGGTTACCGACTCAAACATCGGAGTGGCTGTTAGCCGGAATATTGGAGATGGTCAAGCATTCTTCTTAGCTCGTTAGAAAAAGAGGTTTAAACGCACCTTTCAGGCAGCACCCGGCCCCGGGTAGACAGTTCAGACCAAGGTCATGTTGCGGATTGAGGCGGCGACCTGTGCTTTATTGTCGCCTGCCGGTACGAAACGCGGAATGAGAGGAGCTTATCGGCGGTGCCAACCGTGGATGGCGGAGCGCAAGAGATACTGAGCCTACTTTATCAACGTCATTTGTGGAATAATAACTGGCAATCGATATTTCACAAGGTTAATTGCGAGAGAGCGAAAGTCCGTTAAACCATCGGAGTTCCTGAAGAGTGACGGGCATGTTTCGATCAGTTGGATATTTCGAGTAACGGCATGGCAGTGCGCCACCAGTGGTACCACTATGCGTTGCTGGGGAGGGCGTGCTCCGCTAGCCGAACGGTCAATTGTGCGCCGCTTTGGTTTCTGCCAACAAGCGAATTTGGCGGCGGCGCTCTGGTTTTCCCTAATCGTTCCGACATCGCGTGGAGAGAGCGGGCAGTTCAGCCTTAGCATTCTCTTATTGCGTATGCCAGCTCCGCCCAAGAAAGACCTAGCGCTCACATTCACGGGTGCCATCGTACAGTATGAGGATTGTTGGGCAAAAACGCGCGAAGACGGAAGCCCCGGAATCAACGTTTGTGATCATTGCCTGAATGTTGGGTGTGTAGCTGAAGCTATCCTGAGTCTCTTACCACATCCGCTCCAAGACTTTCTCGCACCAAGCGGCGCGACTCTCGCCGCTTTACATGATGTGGGCAAAGTGTCGCCAGGATTTCAGGTGAAGAGTGAATCGTGGCTCAAGCAGCACTCGTTACTGGATCAGGCGCTGCGAGAAGGCTGGAGCGCGAGGGAGTCCGATCACGCGAAGATCAGCCAATTCACAGTACAGCGGTTACTCGGAACTGCCCAGCTCTACCGATGGGCTGCGGCCGTCGGTGCCCACCACGGCAGGATCAAAGGAGAGCGCGTAGAAGTAGACGAAGCGTGGGAACAGGAACGCTTTCGGTTGGCGCAAGCCCTTATTGCGGAGTTTGGCGTATTGCCCAATCATCCTCCCCGCGAGGCCGTAGTCTGGCTTGCCGCAGGTCTAATTACGGTAGCCGATTGGATCGGCTCAGATGAGAAGCATTTTCCCCAGGATTCGCCGTGGGACATGGCACAGCGCCGCCAACGAGCGCGAGCGACACTTGAAACAATTCAGTGGCGACCAGTTCACGCACGACAGCTAAACGGATTTGCTGACCTGTTTCCCGAAACTCCGCTGCCAAACAGCTTGCAGATCGCAACTATGGACGTAGTTCGCGAACCTGGTGTCTACATTATTGAAGGGCCGATGGGCTACGGCAAAACGGAAGCGGCACTGGCGGCATCGTATCAACTTATCGCATCGGGAGCGGCAACTGGACTGTATTTCGCATTGCCGACGCAGGTCACCAGCAACCGCATTCATTTGCGCGTGCAGCCATTTGTTGACCGAATTTGCACCAGCTCAGCACCAGTGCGGCTAGCTCACAGCGCTTCCTGGCTGGTCGAGACTGAGCCGATAAAGCTCCGCCCAGCCAACCCAGATGACCGCGAGGCACAGGAACACGTCCAGGCAGGGCGCTCCTGGTTTGCGTCATCGAAAAGAGCCTTGCTGACCCTATTCGGTGTAGGCACGATTGACCAGGCGTTGCTCGGGGTTGTCGCGGCGAAGCATTTCTTTGTCCGGCAGTTCGGTCTGGCTGGCAAGGTGGTAATCCTCGACGAAGTACACACATATGACCTGTACACCGGCACTCTCCTTACCATTCTCGTAAAGCGACTGCGGGAGCTGCACTGTACGATCATCGTCCTATCGGCAACGCTCACCGAGAGACGCCGGCGCGAACTGCTTGAATTGCCGGACAGTCTGACGTTCCACACAGCCTATCCAATGGTCTCTGGCACGGCTGCTTCCCTCATAGAGCGCGAGTGTGAACCACCACCCTCGAAGATCGTTCAGATACGCACCGTTTCAGGCACTTTGCCTGTCAAGGAAGCTTTGGAACGTGCTGGCCGCGGCGAATGTTTGCTCTGGAGTCGCAACACGGTAGATGAGGCACAGGAGACCTACCGAGTGCTCCGCAATGCTAATTCTGCGAATGGACCACGACTGGCACTGCTGCATTCGCGTTTCCCTTTTTCCCGGCGCGAGGAACTCGAAACTTATTGGATGGAAAGACTCGGCCGCGACTCCGCGTTACGGCCGACCGGGTGCGTTCTGGTCTCAACGCAGGTCGCTGAGCAGAGTGTGGACATCGATGCAGACCTATTGATAACAGACTTGGCCCCAACGGACATGCTGCTCCAGCGGCTTGGGCGACTATGGCGACACGACCGGAGTTCCCGTCCATGTTCCCTGCCCGAAGTCTGGATTCAAATACCTGATTCTGACGATGCCTTTCTCGCGGCCGCGACCGCGAAAGAACTCCGCCGCGCCTTGGGGAAGAGCGCGAGAGTCTACGCCCCCTATGTCTTGTTGCGTTCGCTCGAACAGTGGCGCGGAAGAACGACCATTGCACTACCAGGAGACATTCGCCGTATTCTAGAAAGCACCTATGCAGACCCAAGTGCCAATGAACCCGCAGCGTGGCAGGAACTCCGGGAGGCATTGGAGAAACAAAAAGAGAAAATGGCACAGTTAGCTCTAAACGCCACCGCTATCTGGAGTAATCCGGCTTTGCCCGACGAAGAAGGCATTCAGACGCGGTACAGCACGTATCCAACAGCGCAGTTACTGCTGGCGCGCCAAGTTAGCCATCTGGATACTGACTCCGTGCGCCTCCACCTGCTCAACGGTGACACGGTCGCCGCTAGCGCCCGCGATTGGAATTTCGACGCTGCCAAAGCGATCCATCGCAATCTTGTACGTATGCCGCGTTGGGCTGTTGCGTCTGGGCTGGCTGATTCACCGGGTTGGCTGAAGAATCATATTTTGCAGGAAGCCGCCGTCGGACTGCTGCAAGCGGATGGCAGCATCTGCTGGGCCGGTCAGCGACGGCACACTGGACTTGCTTACGACGCGGATCAAGGAATTATCATCGACAGTGAAAGTTTACCTCCCCCGGTGGATGTCGAAACCAATGAATCTTGCGATTGAGCCTTGGATTCCCATTGTCTGGAGTGACGGCAGGCCGGGAACCATCAGTCTATGTGAAGCGTTCGCGCAGGGCCACGAAGTTCAGGATCTTGCCCTTCGTCCACATGAACGCATCTCTCTGATGCGTCTGCTAATTTGTATTGCACAAGCCGGGCTTGCTGGTCCAAAGGATTTTGATGAGTGGAAGGTATGTCGCCCGCGGATCGCGCCTTCAGCGCTCCAATATCTCGAACATTGGCGGCAGGCATTTGAGTTATTCGGCAAGGGTCAGCGATTTTTGCAGACTGCTAATTTGAAGAAGCCTCCAGCTAAGTCCAACGTCGATGATGCCGATGAATGGAACTCAACTAGTAAGCTGGATCTTGCACTAGCCACCGGCAATAACTCGACGCTCTTCGATAATGCTGGCGGCGCTCCACGGAACTTCTCGCCGGCGCAACTAGCCCGAATGCTGGTCACATTCCAGTGCTTTTCGACAACCGGCCGCATTGGTGTGGCTTTGTGGGATGGCAAGGAGACCCTTGGTAAGGGGTCAAGCAATCATGCTCCCTGCCTAGCTGGCGGTATGCTACATACTCTGCTCCGCGGCGACAATCTACTCGCCACCCTACACAGGAATCTTCTAAACAAGAGGCAAGTTGAACAGCATTTTGGTGACGATTGCTGGGGCAGACCAGTCTGGGAGTTGATGCCGAAGTCGCTCGACGATGCCAAAGCTCTGCGAAACGCCAACCGCTCTTATTTGGGTCGGCTCGTCCCAATAGCGCGTGCCATCTGTCTCGCAGACGATGGTCAATTTCTGATTCTTGCAAACGGCGTGGAGTATCCCTCTTATGCGGGCGGGTGGCGCGAGCCAACCGCCACAATTATCATGCGGACCCGCGAAGGACAGCCCGAGCGAAGTGTCCTGCCCGCCTCTATCGAGAAAGCCACTTGGCGCGAGTTACACGCCCTCACTGTTAAATCTGTTGGTCAGAACCTCGGCGGCGCAGCCGCTCTCCAGAATATCTCCAATGAAGAAGGTTTCGATCTATGGGCGGGCGGTCTAGTGGCGAATAAAGCCAAGCTGCTCGACACTACAGAGTCTGTGTTCCACATCCCCGCGGCGATGCTAGAAGAAACGAGCCAGAGAATATATGAAGACGGCGTGAGCTATGCCGAAACCGTAGAGCACAGACTGAAGCGGGCTGTCACGAGATACCACAAAGAACTCGGTGACAATCTCGACCGGCCCGAAATGAAAAATCGTCGCGCACAGGTCCAACATAACGCTGGGGCCCAGTTCTGGACAGATATTGAACAGGCGGTGCCGAGTCTACTGAAAACCGCCGCAGCGCCAGAGAACCTTGGGCTAAAGCGTGAATGGCGCGACACAGCTTGGGGCCAATTGGTCCGGCGCGCCGCTCGCACTGCTTTTGAACATGCGTGCCCCCACGAGACGCCCCGCCAGATCCGGGCATACGCGCTGGGTCTCGGCACATTCTTCGCTACCCCGGCCGGACGAGCCGGGCTTGAAAAGGAGGTTAAATCGTGAGCGCTGATCAATCCGATCCGAGGAAAACAGCCGCACGCTTGCTTGCTTATTTGCGCCAACTCCAGAACGACCCCGGCGCGATGGCCAATCTCCGCTGCGCGCTAAGTCCTGCCAGACTTCCCCGCGCATGGCCATTGCTGGGGAGGGTGGGCGGCATTGGCAACGCTCGCATCGAAACAGTCGCCGGATTGTTCGCCCACCACCCACACGAAATACACATCGGTAACGTGGGAACGACATGTCGTCAGTTAGCTGCCGGAAATAACACCTTTGATGGCAGGTTCCGGCGTCTCCTCGCCTGCGACCGCAACGAGATTTGTGAGAGGCTGCGACCTGTAATCCTAGCCGCCAGATCAAAAGGTGTGCCGGTCAACTACGAGGACATGTTTGTCAGTCTTTACTACTGGGGCGATAACGTAAAAGCCCGTTGGGCGCGTGAATACTGGGGTGCAGCGGAAAGTGAAGAATCGCTAGCGGCGGAGGCCACACAATGACCTACCTCACTCAAGTCAACCTCGATTTCGCCAGCGCTGCCCGGCTAGACTTACGCGATAGCTACCGCTGGCATCAGGCAGTCTGGCGAGCTTTTCCAGGGCATGACGGCGAGCAGCGCACCTTTCTGACACGTCTCGACCAGCGACGGGACTGCTTCCGCTTGTTGATCGTCTCGCCCATGGAACCCGTGCGGCCCGTGTGGTGTCCCTCAGATGCAGAAAGCTGGAAAACGAAACCAATCCCAGAAACGTATTTCACCCGCTCCCGATATGCCTTCCAGCTTTGCGCCAATCCAACGAAGAAAGTCCGCAAAGGGTTGCCTGACGGCACGCTGAGCAAAAACGGCCAGCGCATACCGTTGAGGGGCCGCGATGAACTTTTGGAATGGATCAGGCGCAAGGGATTCCAGGGCGGCTTCACCGCGGACGAGGGCAAGCTCCGCACGTTCGCCCGAGGCCGTGAGTATTTCCAGAAAAAGGGCTACGCGGGGCTGCACTCCGCCATTGAGTTCCAAGGCGTCCTGGCCGTTACCGAGCCGGCCAAGTTCCACGAAGCTTTCACGTGCGGGATTGGCTCGGCCAAGGCATTCGGTTTCGGCCTGTTGGTGATTGCCCCTATTTCCTAAGAGCATTCAAATTCAATTCAGCGAAAGGAACACAGAATGAAATTAATTGAACTGCATATCCTACAGTCATTCCCTGTATCATGTCTGAACCGGGATGACGTGGGCGCGCCAAAAACTGCCACTTTCGGCGGCGTCACCCGCGCGCGCATCTCCAGCCAGTGCTTGAAACGCGCTGCGCGACTGCTCGCGAAAGACCTATGCCCCGATCTGTTCGCCGGGGAATGCACGAAACTAATTGTCACGCCAATAGCCGCTGCCGCCGAGCGCCACGGTGCTGCAAAGGACAAAGCCCTGGAGGCTTCCAAAAAATTCTGCGACCAACTGGCGACGTTCGACGAGAGCGCGCTCAAGAGCAAAGGTCTATATAAGGTTAAGACGCTCATGTTCCTTTCCCCCGCTGAGCGCGATCAGATCGGTGAGGAATTGGCGGCGATTCTCAAGCAGAGCGATGCGAAAGCCCAAGATAAAAAGATGAAATCGGTCGCCGCCAAAGTACAGCAAGCAAAACTGAAAGACGCTGCGGACATCGCTCTCTTCGGAAGAATGGTCGCCACGGATCATTCGCTCACGGTTGAAGGGGCGGCGATGTTCAGCCATGCGCTATCGACTCATCGCGCCGACAATGACATCGACTTCTATACAGCCGTGGACGAAGCCCAGCTCGAAGACTCATCGATTGAGGAGGAAGACCGGGCAGGTAGCGGGATGATGGGAACTCTTGAGTTTACTTCGGCGGCCTACTACCGATACGTGGGGTTGAACCTAACCCTCTTGGAGGACGAGCATCACCTTGGTACGCTCTCAACTAAGGATCGGCAAACTGTTGTCGATACATTTTTGCGGGCTATCATCCTCGCTGTTCCCGGCGCTCGAAAAAATTCAATGAACGCCCACACCTTGCCCGGTTATGTACTGGGTCTGGTGAAGGAAAAAGGCCAGCCGCTACAACTGGTCAATGCTTTTGAAAAGCCAATTTCTCCTAAGAACGGATTCATAGACGCCTCAATCGCTTCGTTGAAGGAGCACCACAGTAAGCAGAAGGAAACCTGGGGAATCGACCCAGCGTTGGAAATCTCCATACCGGACAAGACTCTCAAGCAATTCTGCGAGGGCATTCTTAGCCATGTCTGAGGTTGCTTATCTCGCACTGCTGCTGGATGGCCCGTTGCAGTCATGGGGCTTTGCGAGCCGCTTCGACCGTCGGACCACTGGTCTATATCCGAGCAAGAGCGGCGTCATCGGAATGATTTGCGCCGCGATGGGGTTGGTCAAAGGCTCAGTTAAAGAACGAGAAGTGCTCCCGGAGCTGGCCAAGTCGAAAATGATGAGCATTACCATCCCACGCGAGGCGCAATTATATGGCGGGTTGTTGCCCATTCTTCGCCACGAAGATTATCACACTGTACTTGGTACACGGCGCGCCAGCGGCAGCCTCAATCCAGATGCGGTGGTCACGCGACGTGAGTACCTGCTCGATGCCCGCTTCGGCGTGATCATCGAAGGCCCGCGGTCCCTGCTACACAGCGCCGAAGCAGCACTTAACGATCCGGTCTGGGGTGTCTGGCTCGGTCGCAAGAACTGCATTCCAGCGGCGCCAATCGGTCGCGGCTTGTTCGATACCGAGGCGCAAGCCATTGTCGAGGTGGTAGGTGACCGACCGATCGAAGAGTTCACCGTGGTGACCGAGGTGAATAACTTCGCTGAAGGCACGGATTCGATGAACGACCAGCCGGTAAGTTTCGGCGACGGTTCCAGCAGCGGATTGGACACGCGCCGGTTCGCCGTCCGCCGTGTTGCTGTAAAACCGGGCACTCGCTAATCGAGGCGCGAGTCTACCCTATTTCAGTCGGCCCGAGATATGAAAATTCGAGACCTACACCTACTGCCGAAAATCCGGGACAGTTGGAGTTACCTGTATGTGGAGCACTGCCGTATTGACCAGGAAGACAAGGCTATTGCGATCCACGATGCCGGTGGGAAGACGCCTGTTCCCTGCGCCGTGCTCTCACTTCTAATGCTTGGTCCGGGTACGGCGATCACTCATGCGGCTGTCCGCACTTTGTCCGAAAACGGCTGTTTAATCATGTGGTGTGGCGAAGAAGCAGTGCGCTTCTACGCAATCGGAATGGGTGAAACACGCTCCTCGCGAAATCTCCTAGCCCAAGCACGCGTGTGGGCCGACCCAGCGAGCCGGCTAGCGGTAGTCGTTCGGATGTATCGAATGCGTTTTGACGAAACCATTCCTGACCAGCTCACGCTGGAAGAACTGCGCGGCCGAGAAGGAATCCGGGTACGGCAGGCGTATGCGGCCGCATCGCGAGAGACGGGCATCGCCTGGGAAGGCCGGTCGTACCGTTCTTCCAACTGGCGATCCGCTGATCCCGTGAACCGCGCGCTGTCATGTGCCAATAGTTGCCTCTACGGGCTCTGCCATGCGGCTATTGTGTCGGCTGGTTTTTCCCCCGCTCTCGGGTTTATTCACACCGGCAAGATGCTGTCCTTCGTCTACGACATTGCCGATCTTTATAAAACGGAGGTGAGCATCCCAGTGGCATTTGCGGCGGTCAGGGAGAGCGATGCCCACATCGAGACACGTGTACGCAAGATTTGCCGCGATGCTTTTCATGCTATGCGCCTGCTGGAGCGTGTTGTGCCCGACATCTACTCGGTGCTGGGCCTCGCCCAGAGCGAGGTCGCCGCAGAGCAGGCACTGTTCGACAGCGATCAAGCGGCGCCGGGCGCTTTGTGGGACCCCGCGGCCGGCCAGGTCGCAGGTGGCATAAACCGGGGTGACAGCCCCGAACGGAAGCAGCCGGGCCGTGAGGAGTCCATCCTCGGCGACGCTAACCAGGAGGAATCCCAATGATAGTGCTGATTTTGGAGAGAGTGCCAGTCTCGCTGCGAGGGGAGCTGACCCGCTGGCTCTTGGAACCTCGCGCCGGGGTATTCGTCGGGACAATTTCGGCGAGCGTCCGTGACAAATTGTGGGAAAAGGCTTGCAGCGATATGGCCGGCGGCGCGGGAATGCTCATTCATAACGCGGATAACGAACAAGGGTTCAGCGTGCGATTCTGGGGAGCGACTAACCGTTCGGCAGTGGACTTGGAAGGACTAACGCTCATTCGGGTGCCAGAAGTCCCGTAAAAGGCAGTGTTTTCCCCACGGGCGTGGGGATGGTCCGAAACTCCGGATTGCACTTAAAGCATTTAGCGAGTTTTCCCCACGGGCGTGGGGATGGTCCGCAAGCCGAGGTGAAAGACCTGAACGGCTTCGCGTTTTCCCCACGGGCGTGGGGATGGTCCGAGGCTAAGAAATGGTTTGGTGGCATTGACGAAGTTTTCCCCACGGGCGTGGGGATGGTCCGTCCGCAGAGAGTTCAACGAAGCCAAGACCCAAGTTTTCCCCACGGGCGTGGGGATGGTCCGTCTGTACTGACCTGGCGAACTCCGCCCACCGTGTTTTCCCCACGGGCGTGGGGATGGTCCGCCCGTGACACAGAGTGTGGGCACCGCGCAGGAGTTTTCCCCACGGGCGTGGGGATGGTCCGACCACGTACCAAGGTGACGAGTGGTTCAAGTCGTTTTCCCCACGGGCGTGGGGATGGTCCGAATTGCTTGGATTGCAACGTGCTCAGATGGGCGTTTTCCCCACGGGCGTGGGGATGGTCCGTACTCGCCGGCGTGGTCACAAACAGCCTGCGTGTTTTCCCCACGGGCGTGGGGATGGTCCGTATTGCGCCGTAGTCGGGTCGCCATCGATCTGGTTTTCCCCACGGGCGTGGGGATGGTCCGAACTGGGTCTATGGAAATGTGGTTGTAGCACGGTTTTCCCCACGGGCGTGGGAATGGTCCGTTCGCCAACACTCCCTGGACACAACGGGACAAGTTTTCCCCACGGGCGTGGAGATGGTCCGCTGCAACCCACAGCCGTGCAAGTGTAGATCATGTTTTCCCCACGGGCGTGGGGATGGTCCGATATCATCCGTATAGCCGCCGGCCGAATCCGGGTTTTCCCCACGGGCGTGGGGATGGTCCGCCAAGCAAGAACCGACCCTAGCGGATTACAAAGTTTTCCCCACGGGCGTGGGGATGGTCCGATGACCGGCGCACCCTTTTCGACCAGCTCCTCGTTTTCCCCACGGGCGTGGGGATGGTCCGGAGTTTGCGTACGAACCGCAGACACTGACCGTGTTTTCCCCACGGGCGTGGGGATGGTCCGTTCAGCGGTGCCTTGTACGCGACAACGGCGCTGTTTTCCCCACGGGCGTGGGGATGGTCCGATGCCAGTATGTCGCGAACCGCATTGCACGTCGGCAGGGGCACGAATCACCCGTTTCTCTTGTCCAAAAAAACTAACTGATCGGCGCGTTGTAAGCCCTTGGAAACCGATCTGGAGCGTGCCGTCTCCATGCTAATCGTCAGTCTTTGGGACACCGCATGGCAATGGCTAACCGTCGCTTGCATCCAGTTCGACGGGTGCCTCGTCAAGCCGAAGGAGATGCCAAGCGTTTCGATACTCATCAAGCCAGCCGTTTGGGTAAGGGTTGTCAGTTGGCCCGAACACTCGTTCGTAATCGGGTAGGAATCGCCGCATCATGCTGTCCTTATGTGCTTGACCTTTCCTACCAGGCGTGGATAGCCATTTAGCGTGTGAGCTTTGAAGCGCCTCAGCGACACGTGCGCTTGGCACGACGTAAACACTAGGCTGGTCCGTGGGCGATTTTCCAAAATCTACAAAGCAATAGAAAAGCCGGTCAGCTTTGATCCGTTCGTGCTTGGCCTTCATATGCCAACCACCATCTGAGCCGATGTCCCGGCGCGTTTTCACTTGGATCGAGCAGAGTCGCGCTCCTTCAAGATCAGTAACAACTATGTCTGTGTTCGGCACACCCTGTGGCGCAAGCGCGGCAATGTATCCGCGACGCAACAATTCCGCCATTACATGATGCTCGCCAGCCGCACCCAGCAATGTAGACTCAGAAGCCATGTGTCTCCTTTGAAGACTCCAGTTTGACTTTCGACACTACCACGTGTTTCAGCCCGTCGCATGTACCCTTGATAAAATCAAAACCCTTGAAGGTTAACAATGGCGCAGTTTTCCGGCGACGTGGAATACCGACAGGCCGCCGATGGCATGTGGTCCTTTACGGTGACCCTCGAAGACGATCCGGTCCCAATTGAAAGTACTTCCAACTTTGTTACGCGTGAGTTTGCCCAGGAACAGGTTCAGTACCTGCTAGAGGCCGCGTCGCTACCACAACCTCGTAGCGTGCGAGATCGAGCTAGAATTGTGCCGTGGACAGTCTTGCATCCAAACCCGCACACCTTAATCAAGGGGTTTTCTCGGCATGCCGAGTCGCTTCGCAGAACAAGCGGGGCAAGAATCGCCGTTTGCGAAAGAATTGCCGAAGTTCCTGGCTGCTGTGTGGCAAGTGTTCAATCAATATGAACTTGCCGGATATGTCGCTACTCAGAAACCGCCGACTCAAAAAAGGCTGCGCAAATTACTGTATGTACGGTGATCGCATCTCCTGCTGGCTACGATAACTTCTTGGCATGTGACTCGCTTCCGGCTCCAATTGTGCAGATAACAACACCGCTGGGCGACTTAGTTCAATATGGCTACGGAGTTATATGTGAACGGATACTACCTTGTGTTACGATGCCAAGGTTATGCCAACTGACCAAATACTCGCACTACTCATTGCCGAACGTGACAAAATCGACCAGGCTATCAAAGCCCTTCAAGGTTCCGCCAAACGCTACGGGCGTCCTGCCAAAAAAGCCGCCGCAAGCACTCCAACCGTAACTTCCAACAGACGTGGCCGAATGTCTGCCGCAGCAAGGAAAGCACATTCCCTCAGGATGAAGGCTTACTGGGCGAAACGGCGGGCGGCCAAGAAGTAGACCGTGACGTTCGTGATGATCGTGAGCGTTGCGGACTTCCAGTGATAATTCGCGGGCAAGAGTTCACATTGTATGTTGACTATGGTCACGGGAAGTTCTGGTGCTTGGATCCCCAGGACAGACATTGTACATGCAGCAGTCTGTTCTATTCTTGGGTAGCGCCGG